>Ga0307499_10000186_pt1 | contig 22897 bp, 24 predicted proteins | sample 13_S_MG_FD_201363 | JGI IMG/M metagenome (GOLD analysis project Ga0307499, IMG submission 201363) | Soil microbial communities from Populus trichocarpa stands in riparian zone in the Pacific Northwest, United States - 13_S | ecosystem: Environmental > Terrestrial > Soil > Riparian zone > Trees... | reverse complement strand
GCGTCGGGTTCAGCTTCATCTGGAACCACATCGTGATGCCCATGATGATCGGCCAGACGCCGAGCGCGAGATAATGCCCGAACAACGGCAGTTGCGTCGGGTCGAACGGCAGCAGCCCGAACAGGTTGAACAAATTGGTCGGATCGGGCGCCGAGAGGTCCTTGATCCAGCCGTAGAACGGCGCGTGGCGCATTTCGATGGTGACGAACAGCACCTTGTAGAGCGAGAAGAATACCGGGATCTGCAGCGCGACGGGAAGGCAACCGGCGATCGGGTTGATCTTCTCCTTGCGGTAGATCTCCATCATCTCCTGCTGCTGCTTCTGGCGGTCGTCCGGATAGCGCTCCTTCAGCGCGGCCAGCTGCGGCTGCACCGACTTCATCTTCGCCATCGAGGCGTAGGATTTGTTGGCGAGCGGGAAGAACAGCAGCTTCACCAGCACTGTCACCAGCAGGATGGCGATGCCGAAATTGCCGAACAGGTGGAAGAAGTAGTCGAGCGCCAGGAACATCGGCTTGGTGATGAAGTAGAACCAGCCCCAGTCGATCAACAGATCGAAATGGTTCAGATCGAGCTGCTTGTTGTAGCCGCCGTGGCCGGCCAGCGGGAAATTGATGCCGACGACGCCGGCTTCCTTGGCGCCTGCAAACAGTCGCGCATTGGCGCTGCCGGTGCCGCCGATCGCAATGGTCTGCTGGTCCTGCAGATAATCGGCCTGATAACGAACCTTGGCGCCGGGTTCGGCGAGGAAGCGGGCCTTGAGGCGGGCCGTCGTGTCGGGCAGCAGCGCCGCAGCCCAATATTTGTCGGTGATGCCGAGCCAGCCGTTCGTCACATTGAACTCAAAACCCCGCCCGCCATTGCCCAGAACGGGCGCCTCGGCGACGGCCTTGTAGCCGTGCTCCTGCAGCCCCTTCTCGCCGAGATAGCCGATCAGGCCTTCATGCAGGATGTAGTAGCCCGAGACTTCAGGCGTGCCGTGGCGCGAGATGAGAGCGAACGGATAGAGCGTGACCGGCGCACTGCCGACGTTGGTGACGTCGTCCTTGACGGTGAAGAGATAGCGGTCGTCGATCGCAATGGTGCGGCGGAAGGTGAGGCCTTCGCCATTGTCCCATTTCAGCGTCACCGGGTTGCTCGGCGACAGCGCGCCCGAGCCCTCCTGCTGCCACACCGTATCGCGGTCGGGAAGCCGCGCCGTCGAGCCCGAGGCCGCGACCCAGCCGAACTCGGCATAATAGGGATGGGCCGTGTTCGAGGGCGAGAACAGCACGATCGCGGGTGACTTCGGATCGACGGTGTCGCGGAATTTCTCCAGCGACAGGTCGTCGACGCGCGCGCCCTTCAGCGCGATGCTGCCCGAAAGCCGCGGCGTCTCGATCTTGATGCGCGGCGAGGCCGCGATCGCGGCGTCACGGCTGACGACGGGCTGGGCCGCGCCCGGCTGGCCGGCGGGCGTGGTGGCGGATGGCGCCGCGCCCGGTTGCGGCGTGGTCGATCCCGGCGCCGTCGATCCCGGCGCTGTCTGCGGCGACGGCTTGTTGAGTTCGGCCTGGGTCTGGGTTTGCGCGCGCTGCCGCTCCATCTGCGGCATGTTGTAGAAATACTGCCACGCGATCAGCACAAGGCCGGACAGAATGACGGCGAGGATGGTATTGCGATTATCAGTCATCGTTTTGGGATCTCGCCATTCAATTCGATTTGCGGCTCGCGCCGCCCGGTTCCGACTGCAGCCGGAACCCATTATCTTTTCGTTTTGACGCGTTTGCCTGACGCGAACCGGTATCTGCTTCGCTCGAAATCGCCTTCTTCACGGGCTGCCGGTCGAGGCGATGCAACGCCGAACGCAGATCGTCGAGCATGGTTGCGAAATCGCGGGTCAGCGCTGACCTGCGGCCTACCAGCACATAATCATGGTGTGGTCGCATGGATATGACGTCCAGCCGCTTCACGAGTTCGCGAAGCCGGCGCCGGATGCGATTGCGCTCGGTGGCGGTACCGTTCTTTTTGGTAACGGTGAAACCGATCCGGATCGGGCCATCATCGTCGCGGGGCCGGCCCTGCACCACGAAGGCAGCACTGTTCGCCCGCGTGCCATTGGCAACGGCGAGAAAGTCCGCCCGCTGCCTCAGCCGATCCATGAATGAAATCTCCGGAAGATCCGGCTCAGGCGCTCAGACGCTTGCGGCCACGCGCGCGGCGGGCGGCGAGAACCTTGCGACCGCCGGCAGTGGCGAGACGGGCGCGGAAGCCGTGACGGCGCTTGCGCACCAGTTTGCTGGGTTGATAAGTCCGCTTCACGGGTATTTCTCCGCTGACCGGGCAATTTGCCTGTTGGATTGAGATCAAGTCCGGTGATGCCGGCCGGCCCGAAAACGGGCCATTTACGGCCCAAACGAGCCGCCCCCGGTGGAACCGGGCCATCGCGGACAGTTGGCGCGGCTTATACGGGAGCGACCTGTTTTCGTCAATGTCGGGGGTTGCCGCAGCCGCCGTTCTTTGAAACGTCGCAATTGGGGCGAATATATCTGTTTTCCCGGTGTTTTTAGAGGCGAGAAGGCGGCGTGCCCGGGTCCCGTGCCGGCGTCCTGGCAACGTCAGGACATTAGCGATCGGTAATTTGACCGCGCGGGGGCTGAAACGCATCCTCGGAATCAGTGTACGGGTGAGGACCAGCGCCGGTCTCTTTTCCGGCGAAGCTCAAACACAGAGATATCAAGGCGGATATCGTGTCAGCGACCGACGACCAGCCGACCCCTCAAGCGCCGCAGCCCTCGGGCTCGCGTCGGCTCGGCCTGTCCGGCAAGCTGCTGCTGCTGACGATCCCGCTGGTGATGATCGCCCTGCTGATGATCTACGTGCCGTCGATCGCGAATTTCTGGACCAACCGGCTGAACGACCGCCTCGCGGCCGCCAACACGGCTGCCCTGGTGCTGGATGCCGCGCCGCTCGGCATGGTGCCGGATTCGCTGGCGCGGCAGATCCTGACCAGCGTCGGGGCGCGCGCGGTCGCCATCAAGATGGGGCAGCAGCGCCGGATGCTCGCCGGCGCCGACCTGCCGCTGACGATCGATCGCGACATCGACATGCGGACCCTGACGGTGTGGTCCGCAATCGTCGAGTCGTTTGAGACCATGCTGGAGACCGGCAACCAGACCATCCGCGTGGTGGGGCCCGCGCCCGGCGGCGCTCAATTCATCGAGGTGGTGGTCGATGAAAAGCCGTTGCGGCTGGCGATGTACCGCTTTTCCCGCAACCTGCTGGTGGTCTCGCTCGGAATCGCGATGCTCGCCGCGGGGCTGGTCTATCTGGCGCTGCATTATCTGTTCGTCCGCCCGATGCGGCGGCTGACGGCCAATCTGGTCGGCTTCCACGAAAATCCGGAAAGTGCGGCGCGCATCATCGTGCCGAGCCAGCGCGGCGACGAGATCGGCGTGGCGGAACGCGAATTGTCCGACATGCAGCGCGATCTGGTCTCGATGCTCTCGCAGAAGAGCCGGCTTGCCGCGCTCGGGCTTGCGGTGTCGAAGATCAACCACGACCTGCGCAATCTTCTGGCCTCGTCGCAATTGCTGTCGGACCAGCTCGCCAGCGTGCCGGATCCGCGCGTGCAGCGCTTCGCGCCGAAACTGATGCGCTCGCTGGAGCGCGCGATCGATTTCTGCCAGTCGACGCTTTCTTATGGCCGCGCGCAGGAAGCCGAGCCTGACCGCCGCATGATCCTGGTCGAACCCGTGGTGACCGAGGTGCGCGAATCCGCAGGCCTCGCCGCCGACGCCTCGATCACCTGGATCAGCGCGATCGAGCGCGGTCTTTCGATCGACGCCGATCCCGACCAGCTGTTTCGCGTGCTGCTCAACCTGGTGCGCAACGCCGCCCAGGCGCTCGAAAGCCGCCCCCGCGGCGAGGGTTCTCCGCTGCAGATCCGCATCACCGGCCGTCGCGAAGGCTCGGTCGCGATCATCGAGGTCTCCGACACCGGCCCCGGCGTGCCGGCGAAGGCGCGCGAGCATCTGTTCGAGGCGTTCCAGACCTCCGGCCGCCCCGGCGGCAGCGGGCTTGGTCTTGCGATCGCCGCCGAACTGATCCGCGCCCATGGCGGCGACATCCACCTGGTCGAGGGCACCATCGGCGCCACCTTCCGCGTCTCGATCCCCGACCGCCCGGTGGAACTGCAGAGCGTCCGCAACGAGCGGGCACGGGCGTAAAGTACGGCCCGCCCGTCATTCCGGGGCGATGCGAAGCATCGAACCCGGAATCTCGAAGTAATAACAGCGAGATTCCACCTACCCGGCGTCGCAGGGCTCGCGACGACGTCTGATTAACCGCCTCGGATCCGTCGGTCAGAACCCGCTTTCTCCACCTTGCAAAGCGGGGCCGGAGCGGGTAGCTAAAGCGCTCTTTCGCGACCGTCCGGACCCTATTCGGACGCATCCGGCCCCTTAAGGCCCAAATGCACAAGCGAAAACGCGCCCGTAGCTCAGCTGGATAGAGCACTAGACTACGAATCTAGGGGTCAGGAGTTCGAATCTCTTCGGGCGCGCCATTTCGGTAAGCGGGGCAATGAACTTCAGCCGTTCATCCATAGGGTAACACTCCTGCCAGGACATTTTGCTCTCCTCGCAAAAGGCGGAACCCACGTCTCCGGGATGAACTGTCACCCTTCTCAAGAAGGGCAAACTGGGCACGCCAAAACCGGCCTTTCTGGGCTCGACGGCTGCGTGAGCTGCCACAGCGTGATAACGCGCCGCACGACAAGGTTGTCCGTGCGACAAAGGCTGCCTTTCGATTGAAGTTTGGGCTAAGCTACGGAAGCCATCGCAGGGCACTGTCCGTGGCCGACGATCCGAACGAGGCAAGTGCGCACAACAACCGTGGCCGCGTGCTCGCGGACCAGGAGCGCTTTGACGACGCCATCGAAGAATATCGCCAGGCAGACGAGCTGTGGCAAAAGAAGAGGTCCAAGGACCGTAAGCGCGCTTTGTGCAACTGGGCGGACGCCCTGCGCCTACAGGAGCACTACGATCAGGCCGCTGAGAAGTGCCTGCAGGCCATCGGTATCGACCCGGAATTCCCCGACGCCCACAACAGCTTTGGCTTGGTGCACGCGGCGCAGGAGCGCTTTGACGACGCGATCGAAGAATATCGCCAGGCAGACGAGCTGTGGCAGAAGCAGGAATCCAAGGACCGTAAGCGCGCTCTGCGCAACTGGGCAGACGCACTTCGCAAGCAGGATCACTACGAACAGGCCGCCGAGAAGTGCCAGCAGGCCATCGGCATCGATCCCGAATTCCCCGACGCCTACAACAGCTTTGGCTTGGTGCGCGAGGCGCAGGAGCGTTTTGACGACGCGATCGAGCTCTATCGCCAGGCGGACGAGCTGTGGCAGAAGCAGGAATCCAAGGATCGCAAGCGCGCCCTGTGCAACTGGGCAGACGCCCTGCGCCTACAGGAGCACTACGATCAGGCCGTTGAGAAGTGCCTGCAGGCCATCGGCATCGATCCAGAATTCCCTGACGCCTACAACAGCTTTGGCTTGGTGCGTGCGGCCCAGGAGCGCTTTGATGACGCGATCGGGCTATACCGCCAGGCGGACAAATGGTGGCGGAAGAAGGAATCCAAGAACCGTAAGCGCGCTCTCTGGAATTGGGCGCACGCCCTGAGCACGCAGAAGCATTACGAACAAGCCGCAGAGAAGTGCCGAGAGGCTATAGACCTCGATCCGCACGACCCGTGGGGCTACTTCTGTTCTGGGCGGGTGCGCGCGATGCAGGAGCGTTTTGACGACGCGATCGAGCAATACCGCCAGGCGGACGAGCGGTGGCAGAAGCAGGAATCCAAGGACCGGAAATACGCCTTGTTATATTGGGCATCGGCCTTGGGTGAGCAGGAGCACTATGAACAGGCCGTTGAGAAGTGCCTGAAGGCCATCGGCATCGATCCAGAATTCCCCGACGCCTATAACCGTTTTGGCTCGGTGCGCGCGGCCCAGGAGCGCTTTGACGACGCGATCGAGCTATACCGCCAAGCGGATGAGCGGTGGCAGAAGAAGGAGTCCAAGCGCCGTAAGGACGCTCTCTGGAACTGGGCGGCAGCTCTGATCGCGCAGAAGCACCACGAACAGGCCGTACAGAAGTGCCGAGAGGCCATCGACCTCGATCCGCACGACCCGTGGGGCTACTTCTATTCTGGGCAGGTGCGCGCGATGCAAGAGCGTTTTGACGACGCGATCGAGCAATACCGCCAGGCGGACGAGCGGTGGCAGAAGAAGGGTTCCAAGGATCGGAAATATGCCTTGTGGCATTGGGGATGGGTCCTTCGCGAGCAGGAGAAATTCGAGGACGCGAAGACCAAATTCGATTGTGCCCAGGAAATCATCAAAGGCGATGCGGAAGCCGTTTTCCATTACGGGGTCAGCCTCACCGATCTCGGCCAATACCAGGATGCGATGGTTCAATTCGATAAGGCATCTGTCCTCGACAAGGACGACCCGCTGCCGCGCCATTGGAAGGCAGACTTGTTGTTCCGGCTTGGTTGTTATGAGGAAGGTTGGAAGGGATGGTGGGCGGCGCGCCAATGCTATGAGCGCCTGCTGGACGGAGAGCTGCGCGGCGCGGAACGCTTGCGGAAGGCGCTCTACCTCGCCGGAGTGTTGGCAGAAGTTTTTGAGTCCTACGAGGAGTCCGATAAACTATATAAGCGGGTTCTAGAACGTCAGAACAGCAATGCGGATGCATGGGCAGGACGCGCCATTCTCAACCAGCAATGGGCCAATTCGGATGCAAAGAAGCCTGCTGAAATCCACGCTCGATTGAACTACCTGATGCCTCGGGCGAGTGAGTTGCTTAAGCGTCAACTTGGCAAGGGCATAGACTTCCAGACGCACCTTGCCCTGGCGGCCCTTTACCTCGAATCGTGTAACTGGACCGAGGCTAGGGAGCAGCTCGATTTCGCCGAGTCGGCCTGCCGCGGATCCAGGTTGAAGCACGCGCAAGTAACCGAGTTGCGCGGCCTAGCCTGCTACCACAACGGGGAGCACTCCGAAGCCGTGAAACACTTCCGGCAGGCCCTTCTAGTAAAGCCGGGAGATTTGACCTTGCAAAGCAATCTCGGAAACGCGCTGTTGCTCTGTAAAAAATTCGAGAGTGCCGAGACTCAGTTCGAGCAGGTGTTGAAGTTCGCGCCGGGAAATATCGATGCATTGCGCGGGGCAGCGCAGGTCTGTATCGAACTCGCGGACGATGGCGATCCGGATCAATACGAAATAGCTGTGCAGTTTCTCACGAAAGCCCTTGAGTATGGCAGAAACCGGGAATCGGGCTCAAAACATTTGTCGAACAGCGACCTCGCAAAAATATACTATACGCGCGGCTACGCGCGGACGAAATCCTACGAGGCCGGTGCCTCCCCGAACCCGTTGATCGCGTCACTCAAGATAGCATCAGACGACTTTCGTAAATGCAACGAGGCGGATCCAAACGACAGCAAAGCGCGTACGGCGATTGAGAAGATCAACAAGCGCAAGCGCAAGCGCAGGGGTGAGTTTTTGGTGGAGGTGTTGGGCCCCGCCATCATCTTTTGTTTGAGCGTGCTCGTATTCTTATTCGCCCAGCTGGCCTTCCTTCGTTCGTTGTTCTACGAGCCCCCAGTCCATGCTTTGGTCAAAGACCAATGGGCCTACTTCTCGCTTACCTTCACCTCACTTTTGTTCATGATAGCGGCTGCCTATCTGCCGCAGCTGCTCAAGCTGAAGTTGCCCGGCATCGAATTGGAGAAGGCGGCGGTCGGCAAGGTTTCGGCGCCCTCGATCGAGATCAGTCGGCCCGCACGGCTGATCAGGCCTTCCGCATCGATGACAAACTAACCTGGAGCCTTCGCTCGTCAGGGCCGACCGTTCCACCTGGTTGGCATCTTAGCAGATTTCCCGAGTTGAGTGCGTCGCAGGTGCCGGCATCATAGGGGAACGGCGAAGGAATGGTGCCAATCTTCACCGGCCGTGACGCGCCATCAATCGACTGATTGCAGTTCAATATTTGTACGAAGGCCGGGCGTGATCAAAGGAATCCTCACCGTCGCCAAGACGCCGTTCGCCCTTGCGGTTTCGTATCTGCATTTGCATCCCGTTTCGGTCCGCTGCGGCCTTTGCAATCGCCAATCCGAGCCCGGTGCCTTCTACGTCTGGCGGCGCTGCCCTGAAAAAGCGGTCATAAATGCGCGGCAGCGCTTCCTCGAGAATGCCGCAACCGGTATCGATCACTTGTATCTCGAAGGTGTTATCCGTCCGCCTGCCGTTGACGTGTACTTCGCCCCCAGCGGCGGTGTACCGGACCGCGTTATCGACCAGATTGGAAAGCACGAGCTGGACCTCGGATGACCTCACTGTCACCTGGCCCTCTTCGATCGAGCCAACGCGCCTTACGATATCTTTTGCGATGGCGCGCTGCAGTTCGATCCCAGGTGCCTCACCATCGCCCGTTGCAGCAACGACTGAGCCGGAGGTTCAGGAAGAAGTCCCAACCACTTTCTTTTCGATCATGGAAGCCACGTCCTCCTCGGTAAAGCCGGCCTCCCGCAGAATCGCTCGCGAATGCTCGCCAAGCCGGGGAGGCATGCGGTGGATTTCCGCCGGGGTATCGGAAAAGCGAGCGGAGGGACGTGCCTGTCTGATCTTGCCCTCGCTTGGGTGATCGAGCTTCGCGATCATGCCGACGGCTTTCAAATGAGGTTGTTCGGCAATCTCGGTGATCTTCGTGAACGCGGCGTGAGGAACGTCGATGCGAAGCAGCAACTCCTCCCATTCGGCCGTGGTTCGCGTGATGGCGATCTCGGCCATCTTGTTGTAGATCTGATCGATATTCCGCGCGCGTGCGACCGAATCCCTGACCGCGAACCGTTCAATGCATTCGGGATGGCCGACGGCTTCGAAAAATATGCACCAGTTGTCTCCCGAGTAAGGCAGCATTGTCAGCCAGCCGTCCTTGGTGCGCACCGGCCGCCGCTCTTTCATGCGCTTGTAGCCGGCCGGTCCGATCGGGGGATCGAAGGCGTGGCCACCAAGCATTTCGATGCTGTTGAAGGCAGTAATGGTTTCGAGCATGGGGACTTCGACCATCTGTCCTTTGCCGGTGCGCTCGCGATGCACCAGCGCCGCCGACACCGCGGCTACGAGCGTCAAGCCGCAGATCTTGTCCGCGACCAGGCTCGGCACGAAGGCCGGCTCATCGTCGCTGCCCATCGCGGAAGCGAACCCGGAACTGGCCTGTATCACCTCGTCGAAGGCGGGGCGGGCGGCCCACGGTCCGTCCTGGCCGAAACCGGTGGCGGCGGCATAGACCAGTCGGGAATTGATCTGCTGGCAGGACTCATAGCCGAAGCCCAGTCTTGCCAATGCCGCCGGACGGATATTGGTGAGCAGGACGTCCGCCTTGGCGATCAGGCGCTGCAATACGGATTTGCCGTCCGGCTGCTTGAGATCCAGCGCCAGGCTGCGCTTGTTTCGATTCACCGCCATGAATTGTCCGGTCATGCCGCGATTGCGGAACTGACCGCTGTAGCGCCACGTGTCTCCCGTCAGCGGCTCGATCTTGATGACTTCCGCGCCCCAATCACCCAAGGTTTGGCTGGCGTACGGACCGTACAGCACGCTGGTCAAATCCAGAACCAAGATACCAGCGAGCGGACCTGATGGCTGACTCATTGAAGATGAACCTCTGTGGAGATGGAATTTATCGTGCCGTGGAGAGGGCTCGTCGGGTCATAGGCGGAGACCCAAAGACTGGCTTTGCAACTTGCCGCTTAGGCATGGCGCTTTCAAGCTGGTTCTCGCAATCCAAATTCCTTAGACTTTGGGCGCCTGCCTAACGATGAGAGTGACGGACGTGAGCCTGCTGAAAAAACTCATAGCCATGTTCGCTCTACTCGCCGCGGGGTTCATTGGCGGAAGCCTGCTCGGTTTCGCACTCGGCTATGTCGTCGCCGGAGAGGGGCGCAACAACATACATGGTGGCGCCATCCTTGTCGGCCTGCTGACAGTCGGCGGAGCCGTTGCGGGTTTGATCGTGGGCACCGTTACCGCCTATCGCGTCGGCCGGCGCGTGTCTTGACTGCCTGGAGGCGAGCACTACGTGCGCCAGCCGCGCTTGCTCGACATGACGGTCATAGATCGGTAGGCAAGTCGGAAATGTTCCCGTGACAGTGTTTGGAAAGTGGATGTCGAAAGAAACAGTTGATGTCGTTGTGCTCGGCGCGGGCATCGTCGGGGTGTCGACGGCCTATGCGGCGCGGGAGAGGGGGATGTCGGTCGTGCTCGTCGACCGGCGTGAGCCCGGCAGCGAGACCTCATACGGCAATGCCGGCATCATCAGCAGCGGCTCGATATCGCCGCTCAACAATCCGTCGCTGTGGAAGGCGCTGCCGAAATACCTGACCAACCGTCACCCGGCATTGCGCTGGAATCCGGTTTGGGCGCTTCAGAACCCGGGATGGGTCGCGCGCTTTCTGGCCAATTCGGCCGGCTCGCGTCTCAGGCCGCGGGCGGCCGCCCTGCACGGGCTGATCGGCGCATCGTTAAAATTGCACCGGGAATGGATCGTGAAGGCGGAAGCCGCGCATCGCATCCGCGAGACCGGCTGGCTGAAGGCGTGGCGCGGCGATGCCGTTGCCGCGGCGAAGCAGGAGCAGGCCCTGCTGACCGAATACGGCATCGCCAGCGAACTGCTCGACCGCCAGGCGATCTCCGCGATCGAGCCTGATATCGTGCCGGTCTATAAGGTGGGCCTGCTGCATACGCAGACCGCCTCGGTCGACTCGCCGGGCGCGGTGGTCAAGGCCTATGCGCGGATGTTCGCGGGCGCGGGCGGCGATGTCAGGCAGTCCGACGTCAAGGCGATCGTGCCTGACGGCGATCGCTGGCGCGTGGTGCTGGCCGATGGCGAGATCCTGGCGCGCCATGTCGTGGTCGCGCTGGGGCCGTGGTCGGCGGATCTCTTGCGGCCGCTCGGCTATCGCGTTCCGCTGGCCTTTGAACGCGGCTACCATCGCGAATTCAAGCCGAACCCGGCGCGTACGCTGCGTCGTCCGATCCATGACGCCGATGGCAGTTTTCTCATGAGCCCGATGGAGCAGGGCATCCGCGTCACCTCGGGCGTCGAACTGACCGGCCGCGATGCGCCTTCCTCGTTCGCCCAGCTCGATCAGGTCACCCCATTGGCGCGCGGCGTGGCCGAATTCGGCGAAGCCGTCGGCGACACATGGCGCGGCTCGCGTCCGACGCTGCCCGACAGCCTGCCGATGATCGGCCCGGCGCCCCGGCATGCCGGGCTGTGGCTTGCTTTCGGCAACCAGCACATCGGCTTCACAACCGGGCCCGCGACCGGCGCCGCCATCGCCGCCATGATCGGCGGCGCGCCGCCGCCATATGACGTGACGCCGTTTGCGCCGGGCCGCTATCTTTCATGACCTGACGCACCGTAAACAGGAATATCGCGACTGGGGGCTTGCCGGTCCAGATCGCTCGAAAAATGTGCGCCGGCTTTCGAAAGGCGAGCAGGAGGCGCCATACGGCGGACTTCCACCCCTTAATTTGGTCCGGGAGGGCGAGATTCCCGATCAAGCAGGGCCGAGAAATTGCATTCTGCGTTGGCACGCACATTGCACACATCGCGACAGGCCGTCGTCGCCAGGCGATAGGGGCAATCGTCAACTCTCTCTTGCATGGGACGACAGTTTGGTGACACCGTTGCGTTCGCTTGGCCGGCCTGAGGACGTGGGGACGCGTTCGCCGGTCCTGGGGTTTTGTTGATGTTGCGTTTGATTGCCCGGCGTCTTGCCATCGGTGTGCTGGTTGCGTTCACCGTGATGACGCTTGCATTCCTGCTGACACGGCTGTCGGGCGACCTGGCGGTTTCGATCGCCGGCCCGTCGGCGACGCAGGCCGACGTCGAAATCGTGCGCAAGGCCTACGGCCTCGACCGGCCGCTCTATGTGCAGTTCTTCGCCTGGACCGGCCGCGCCCTGGTCGGCGATTTCGGCCAGAGCTATTTCTTCAAGGACAGCGTGGCGAACCTGATCCTGAAGCGCCTGCCGATCACGGTCACGCTCGGCCTCGTCGGCCTGAGCCTTGCCTTGGTGATCTCGATCCCACTCGGTATCCTGGCAGCGCTGCGCGAAAACACCTGGATCGACCGCGGCGTCACCCTGTTCACGATGGTGGGGCAGGCGGTGCCGAGCTTCTGGCTGGCGCTGATCCTGATGATCGTGCTCGGCCTGCAATTCGGCATCCTGCCGATCTCGGGCACCGGCACCTGGCAGCATTTCGTGATGCCGGGAATCGTGCTCGCCTTCACGGCGATCCCGGCGCTGACGCGGCTGACTCGCTCCGGGATGATCGAGGCGATGGCCTCGGACTACATCCGCACCGCGCGCGCAAAAGGCTTGTCACGGGCGCGCATCATCTTCAAGCACGCACTGCGCAACGCCGCCATTCCCGTCGTCTCGATCGCCGCGGTCCAGCTCGGCTTCATGCTGGGCGGCTCGATCGTCATCGAGACCGTGTTCGCGCTGCATGGCGTCGGCTATCTCGGCTGGGAGAGCATCGCCAAGAATGATTTTCCCGTGGTGCAGGCGGTGGTGCTGGTGCTGGCCGTATTCTATATCGGCCTCACGCTGCTGGCCGACATCCTGAACGCGCTGCTCGATCCGAGGCTGCGCACGGGATGAGCGAGCCGATTGCCATTCAGGCGCCGCAGCCTTCGAGTGCGTCGCGCATCGGCACCGCCGGCTTTGCCATCGGGATCGCCATTGTCGCGATCGTCGTCGCCGCCGCGGTCATCGGCAACGCGCTGGTGCCGCAGGACCCGTTTATTCAGGATCTCGGCAACCGTCTCAAGCCGCCGTTCTGGATGGAGGGCACCCAGGCCGGACACCTGCTCGGCACCGATCAGCTCGGGCGCGACTATCTGGCGCGGCTGGTCTATGGCGCGCGCATTTCGCTGCTGATCGGCATCATGACTGTCATCACGTCGGGCCTGATCGGCATCACGCTCGGCGTGCTCGGCGGCTTCTTTGGCGGCCGTGTCGACGATGTCGTGCTGTTCGCCATCACGACGCGGTTGTCGATTCCTGTCGTGCTGGTCGCGCTCGCCGTGGTCGGGCTGATGGGATCGGGCCTCGGGCTCGTGGTCGCCACCCTTGGGCTATTGCTGTGGGATCGCTTCGCGGTGGTGGCGCGCGCCACCACCATGCAGGTCCGCAACCACGACTATGTCAGCGCCGCCTGGTGCGCCGGCGCCTCGATGCCGCATATCCTCATCAAAGAAATTCTGCCGAACATCGCCAGCCACCTCGCCGTGGTGGCCACGCTGGAGATGGCGCTGGCCATCCTGCTCGAAGCCGCGCTGTCCTTCCTTGGCCTCGGCGTGCCTCCGCCGCTGCCGTCCTGGGGGCTGATGATCGCCGAGGGCAAGGACTACATGTTCTTTTCGCCCTGGGTGATCATGATCCCCGGCGTCGCGCTGGCCGTTCTGGTGCTCGGCATCAATCTGGTCGGCGACGGGCTGCGCAATCTGCTTGGTTCGGAGCGGCTGCGATGAGCGCGCTGCTGGAGGTCGAGGAACTTCAGGTGAGTTTCGGCGGCCGCACCGCGGCGGTGCGCGGCGCCTCGTTCCGGGTCGAGAAGGGCGAGACCCATTGCCTGGTCGGTGAATCCGGCTGCGGCAAGTCGGTTACCGCGCTGGCGGTCATGAGCCTGCTCGCGCGCGGCGGCCAGCGTACGGCGAAAAAGATGAGCTTTGCCGGCACCGATCTCACCTCGCTGTCGGACCGCGAAATGGCGCGGCTGCGCGGCAACCGCATGGCGATGATCTTCCAGGAGCCGATGACCAGCCTCAATCCGGCGTTTACGATCGGCTCGCAGATGGCGGAAGTGCTGACGCGCCACAAGGGCGGCTCGCGCGCTGCGGCGCTGGACCGCGCCGCCGAACTGATGGGCCGCGTCGGCATCACCGCGCCGGGCATGCGGCTCGGCCAGTTCCCGCACCAGCTCTCGGGCGGCCTGCGCCAGCGCGTGATGATCGCGATGGCGCTGATGTGCGATCCCGAGCTGTTGATCGCCGACGAGCCGACCACCGCGCTCGACGTCACGGTGCAGGCGCAGATCCTGCGGCTGCTCGCCAACCTCAAGCGCGAGCTCGGGCTCTCGATCCTGCTGATCACCCATGACCTCGGCATCGTCGCGCGCGTCGCCGACCACGTGTCGGTGATGTATGCCGGCGAGGTGGTCGAGCGCGCGACGACCGCGGAACTGTTCCGTTCGCCGCAGCACCCCTATACGCGCGGCCTGCTGTCCTGTGTGCCGGTGCCGGGCCGCGTACAGCGCGACAAGCCGCTCGGCTCGATCCCCGGTGTGGTCCCGGCGATCGGTCCCGGCTTTGCCGGCTGCGCCTTCCGCTCACGCTGCGCCCACGCCGACGAAACATGCGCGCGCGAGATTCCGCGGCGGCAGGCAGGCGACGCGCACGATTATCTTTGCCGGCTCGCGCCGGACTGGGCGGAGCTGCAACCCGCATGACCGCCGCGATCGAGGTCGAGAACCTGCGGTGCGAATTCCGCGTGCATACCGGCTTGATGTCGGCGGAAAAGCGCGTGGTCGCAGTCGACGATGTCACCTTCAGCGTGCCGGCCGGCAGCGTGCTCGGCATTGTCGGCGAGTCCGGCTGCGGCAAATCCACGCTCGCGCGCATGATCCTCGGGCTGCTCAAGCCGACGGCGGGCACGGTACTGGTCGACGGCAAACGCCTGTTCGACCTCGACCGCAAGGCGCGCGCCCGGTTGATCCAGCCGGTGTTCCAGGATCCGTTCGCCTCGCTCAATCCGCGCCGCCGCATCAAGGACATCGTGGCGTTGCCGCTACAGGCGCAAGGCACGTTTTCGCGCACCGAGATCGAGCGCCGCGTTGGCGGCATTCTCGAGCGCGTCGGGCTTTCGGCGGCGATGGGCGAGCGCATGCCGGCGCAGCTTTCCGGTGGGCAACGCCAGCGTGCGGCGATTGCGCGCGCGCTGGTGCTGGAGCCCCGGATCGTAATCTGCGACGAGCCGACCAGCGCGCTCGACGTCTCAGTGCAGGCGCAGATCCTCAATCTGCTCGCCGACCTGCGCCGCGACCTCGGGCTGACCTACCTCTTCATCAGCCACAATCTCGCGGTCGTGGAGCACGTCGCGAGCGAAGTCGCGGTGATGTATCTCGGCCGTTTCGTCGAGCGCAACGAGACTGACGCGCTGTTTCGCGAGCCATGCCATCCCTATACCAGGGCGCTGCTGCAAAGCGTGCTGACGCCGGAGCCGGGCAAGGGCGTGCCCGACATCGGCCTCGGCGACGTCATGCCGGATCCGGCCAATATTCCGCCGGGCTGCCGGTTCAACCCGCGCTGCCGCGTGGCGATCGATCGCTGCCGCCAAGAGGCACCAGCGCGCGTGGTCCGCCCGCCGCAAGGAATGGTAGAATGTCATCTGGCATAAGGCGTGCTTCGCGCCAACCCCACTACACTGACAGCACAAAACACTGAAAATGGAGGGCGATATGCGTATGCAAAACAGGCTCGGCGCCGCAATTCTGGCGATGGCGCTGCTCGGCGCCGCCGCGGTGCCCGGGACGGCACAGAAATCCGCCGACACGCTGCGGATCGTGATGCGCGACGCGGTTCCCAACATCGATCCCTATTACAACAATTTGCGCACCGGCGTGGTGATGCACCACCAGGGCTGGGACGCGCTGGTCTACCGCAATCCGGATACGTTCAAGCTGGAGCCGCTGCTCGCCACCGAATGGAAGCAGCCGGATCCGACCACAATCGAATTCACGCTGCGTCCGGGCGTCAAATTCCACGACGGCAGCCCGTTCACGGCGGATGACGTGGTCTACACCATCAACCTGATCGCCGATCCGGCGAGCCGGCTGTCGACGCCGGCGAACTACAACTGGCTCGACAAGGCCGAGAAGACCGGCGATCTCTCGGTGCGCGTCACGCTGAAGCGGCCGAACCCCGCGGCACTGGAATATTTCGCGCTCGTGATCCCGATCTATCCCAAGGCCTATCGCGAGAAGGTCGGCGCCGAAGGCTACGCCAAGGCGCCGGTCGGCGCGGGCCCCTACAAGATTACCAAGGTCGAGCCCGGGGTCTCCATCGACTTCGAGCGGTTCGAGGATTACTGGGCCGGCAGCCCGAAGGGCAAGCCTGCGATCAAGAAGATGAGCGTGCGCTTCGTGCCTGACGCCACGACGGAAATGACGGAATTGCTCGCCGGCCGCGCCGACTGGATCTGGAACATGAACCCGGACCAGCTCGACCCCGTGAACAAAATGCCGCATCTGCAGGCGGTGCGAAAAGAATCGATGCGGGTCGGCTTTCTCTCGCTCGACGCGGCCGGCCGCACCGGCGCCGACAATCCCGTGACCAAGCAGAAGGTGCGCCAGGCGATCTGGCATGCGATCGACCGCAAGGCGATCGCCGACAAGCTCGTCACCGGCGGCAGCCGCGTGCCGGCAGCGCCGTGCTTCCCGTCGCAGTTCGGCTGCGACGCCGAAATCGCGGTGACATACGACTACGATCCGGCAAAGGCGAAGCAGCTTCTCGCTGAAGCCGGCTACCCCGACGGCTTCGACATCGAGCTTGCCAGCTACGTGCTGCCGCAATGGGGTTCGGCGGTCCAGAACTACCTGCTTGCGGTCGGCATCCGCGCCAAGCTCAACCAGCTCCAGACTGCGGCCCTGATCCAGCGCGCCAAGGCGGGCGAGGTACGCATGTATCTCGGAAGCTGGGGCAGCTTTTCGATCAACGACGTCTCGGCGTTTCTGCCGAACTTCTTCGACGGCGGCGCCGACGACTATGCGCGCGATCCCGACGTGCACAAGGGGCTGATTCAGGGCGGATCGAGCATTAACCCGGAGGTGCGCAAGGAGGCCTATTCGGCGGTGATCAAGAAGATCACCGAACAGGCCTACTGGGCGCCGCTGCACACCTATGTGACGACCTACGGCCACGCCAAGCAGCTCGATTTCACGCCATACCCGGACGAACTGCCGCGCTTCTATCTGGCGAAGTGGAAGTAAAGCGGACGTCACTTGCGGTCGTTCGTCATGTGCACTGCGCGGGGCTTCGGCCCCGCGGCAGAATGCTGTGGGGCTCACCTCTGCCGGCAGCCCCGGACATTCCAGAATATTTAATCTTTCGGCGGCACAGTACTTGGATACTGTCTCTGTTAATGTCCGCCGGAGTTTTTCGCGATGGTCGAAACCCGGGTTGCACCACGTGTGCGTGTGATGAAGGCCGCCAAAATCGAGTATGGCGGCGACAAGTATCCTTGTACTGTTCGCGATCTATCCGCCACGGGCGCGGCGCTGGATTTTCCGGACCTGATCCGTATTCCCGATGAATTCACATTGGTCCTCCCCGAGGAGGCACTGAAGCTGCCTTGCCATGTCGTTTGGCGCAGGGAGTACAGGGTCGGCGTAGCCTTCGACTAGCCCGGCGAGCATCGTGTTCCACATTCGTCGACGGTTCGCCCGACGCCGGGCAAGAACGAGTTGCGCCGTCTGTGATGAATCTCACAATCGGACCGCTATCTGCATGCTAAATTGAGTGAGTCCCGCTCAGGACAAGCCCTTTGAAAAGCCGGTCAGCCCGCAGAGCAAGGATCGAACAGCATGGACGATGTCCCGAACCTCGCCCAGGTCAAAGCCGAACTGTCCTATCTCAATCGCCTGGACGAAAGGCGCGAGGCCAATGTGGCGAGCCTGAAGCGCCTGAAGGAAGCCCGTGACGCTCTGCTTGGCAGGAGAGGTGAAGTCGCGGGGGGCTCAATTTCACGCAGTTCCTAGGACAGCCGCTTCGCTGCGCTCGCAATGACGGTCGAGACTATCAGCCGCGCGTCACATGCACCCCGGGCCTTTCGCCCGCGTTCCACTTGCCGTCGATCGCCCGCTCGATCTGCGCCGCAAATTGCAGGAGCAGCCCGTCATTGGCCTGCCTGGCGATTGCCTGGATGCCGAGCGGCAGGCCGTGTTCGTGGGTGGCGAGCGGCAGCGAGATCGCGGGGATGCCGCAGAGATTGGCGAGCGGGGTAAAGGCAAAATTGCGCCAGAGATTGCCGAACCAGTCCAGCACGTCGGGATTGTCGCTGATCGTCAGATATTCCGTGGTGCCGACCTTCGGCGTCGGCAATGCCGTGATCGGCGTCAGGATGATGTCCCAGTCCTCGAAGAACGCGCCGAAGCCGCGCGACGTCGTATTGAACACGGCCTGCATCCGTGCCCGGTCGGCATAGCTCGTGTTCCGGCCGTGCTCCCAGATCCGGATGTTGATGGGTTCGATCAGATCTTCCGGCGGTTTCTCCAGGCCGCGCGCCGCCAGCATGTTGGAGATGACGACGGCAAAATTGCTGATGTAGCAGGTGGTTTGCGCCGCAAAGGCTTCGCGATAGTCCAGCTCCGGCAGCGCGTAGTCGACGTGATGGCCGAGGCCTTCGAGGAAGCGCCCGACCTTCTGCAGCTCGGCTTCGATATGCGGCGTCGCGCGGTACTCGCCCCATTGGTGCGATAGCGCGATTTTCAGCGGCGCCGGATCGCGCGCGATCATCCGCGTATAGGGCTCGGGCGGAGACCAGAACGGCATGAATTCGCCGGGCGCCGGACCGCGGCAGGCATCGACGAAGGCCGCGGTGTCGCGCACCGTGCGCGACTGGCAGCCCTGGATCGAGACCAGCCCGCTGAGATCGGACAGCAGCGGCGACAGCGAGAACACGCCGCGCGAGACTTTTAGCCCGATATTGCCGTTGACGCCGGCAGGGATCCGGATCGAGCCGCCGCCATCGGTGGCGTGCGCGATCGGGACAGTACCGGCGGCGACCATCGCGGCGCTGCCGGCGGACGAGCCGCAGGTGGTGTAGTCGGTGTTCCAGGGATTGCGGGTGACATAGACGGCGGGATTGTCCGCCGAGCTGCAGACCCCGAATTCCGGCGTGGTGGTGCGGCCGATCACGTTGAGCCCGGCCCCGCGCATCTTCGTCGTCATGAACGTGTCGGCGGTGGCGCGGTTGCCGCGCATATAGCGCGAGCCCATTTCCTGCAGGCGCCCCTTCAGCGTCGGGCCGAGATCCTTCATCAGGAACGGCAGTCCGGCAAACGGCCCATCGAGATTGGTGCCGTCGGTGGCGGGGTCGGTGACCGCATCCTCGAAGATTTCGACGACGGCTGAAAGCGCAGGATCGACCTTGGCGATGCCTGCGGCCGCCTGTGCGGCCAGCTCCGCAGCCGTCAGTTCACCCTTCGCGACGCGCGCGGCCAGCGCCACGGCGTCGTGGTCAGCCCATTCATCCCAGCTCATCGGCAAGGTCATGCAATCGGTCCCTTTGAGAAATATCTCGGACCTTAAAACATGATCGGGGAAGCGGCGGAACTTTTTTTCACCGGTCCGAAAACCGGTTCGTCGGTGACCCGCGGCGGCTGTCGGGCGGCGGCGTCTTCAGGAACGGAAATCGATGCCGCGCACGATGATGCCGGGGGGAGTGCCCTCGAACTCCCGCGCCTCGAATTTGCGTGACGCGCAGGCCTCGATCCGGTCCCGCAACCGCGTGAACTGCTCCTCGCGCCGGGCTGCCGGCGTCCGTGGCACGTGTTCCAGTTCATCCATCGCCGCAGCACTGACGGCGCAGGGCACCTCCCTGCCGTCGTCCATCATGGAAAACAGCAGGACCATTCGGTCATCGTCATAGCCTCGGATGTTGCCGCGCGCGAACGTCATCAGGCTTTTCTCCCGGAGCGAAACCATCCTGTTATCCGGCAACCCTCTTTTTGGTGACCGGCGGCGGATTGATTTCGGCGATCCTGCGCAGGCAGTCCGCTTCGGAAGAATGCGGGCCCGAGACGAAGGTTCCGCTGACCTTGGTCGAGTACCAGCCGGACTCGACGCCGAGACGAAGCGATTCTTCCGACATGACATGACGTGGCGAGAGATTTTGCATCAGTTGCTTTCGGTTTACGCCGTTCGATCCTGGTCGGGACGGCTGGATGAAGTGTGCAGTGCTTTTAAGCCGAACATGGCCTTGTTCAGGTCGTTTCCCCCGAGAGCCGGGTGAGATCCGCAAGCACCGCGGTGACGAGGTCGCGGTGATGGGTGTCGGTCGCCGGCAGGCCGGCTGAATACAGGTTGAGCACGTAACGCGCCTTGGCCACCGCCTCGGGCCACGAGGTGGCCGGCGCGCCGAGGATCTCGAGTTCGAGAACGCCCTGCTTGTCACGCAACAGTTTTGCGTTGGCCTCGACGTCGGCGATCACGCGACGGATATCGGTGGCCTTCTGCGCCGCCATGCCGCGATGCTTGTCGAGCTCGATCGGGGTATCAGTCACGCGGCGCGCTCGCGTCGACGCGTTGCGCGTCGGACAGATCGGTCGAACTGATCGAGATCATCTCCATCGCGGAACGTTGCGGCGGCGCACCGGGCACCATGATCATGGTAGCGACCCGCCGGAAGCAGGGAAACGAAAGGCCTTCGATCATTTCCTCGTCGGCGATGATTTCGTAAGCTCCCGGTGCGAGTTGCCGGTCGATGCCCTTGATGCGGAAGGGATGCCTGAAATGAACCGTTTCCCGTCGGGTGCGCGTGTTCATGCCGGCAGTCCGGCGCATCTGCGCGCGAAGTTCTGAGGTTTTTCGGACATCGGCGCAGGGTGCGCGCTTTCGCGGCAATTAGCTATCATTTTCTCCGCAGCGAGCCGTATTTGGTCGAATAAGCCCGCAAGCGCCTTGTATTCGAGGGTTTCGTAGCCACTTCGAGCCCTTAGCAGCTGGAAAGGCGTTTCGAGTGAAGCTTCGTGTCGGATTCGAAATGCTCTACGATTTTCCGCAGCCGACGCCCATGATCATGGTGCTGGGCACACACTTCACCCGCGCATCCGATGTCATCGTGCCGGACTTCCTCACGACCGATCCGGCCGTCGAGATCACACCCTATCGCGACATGTTCGGCAATTGGTGCAGCCGCATGGTCGCGCCCGCCGGCCGCGTCCGTCTTGCCGGCGATGGCGTAGTCCGCGACAGCGGCCTGCCCGATCCGGTGTTTGCTTCCGCGGTTCAGCATGCGGTCGAGGATCTTCCAGCGGATACCCTGGTCTATCTGCTCGGCAGCCGCTATTGCGAGACCGACCGGCTTTCGGACATCGCCTGGCAGTTGTTCGAGAAGACGCCGCTGGGCTGGGCGCGGGTGCAGGCGATCTGCGATTTTGTGCACCGTCACATCGCGTTCGGATATGAGCACGCGCGCGCCAGCAAGACGGCGTGGGAGGCTTATGCAGAAGGCAAGGGCGTCTGTCGCGACTATGCTCATCTGGCCATCGCGTTCTGCCGCTGCATGAACATTCCCGCGCGCTACTGCACGGGCTATCTCAGCGACATCGGCACGCCGAAACCCTGGGCCGTGGGCGATTTCGCCGGCTGGTTCGAAGCCTATCTCGGCGGGCACTGGCGCACCTTCGATCCGCGCAACAACGTGCCGAGGATTGGCCGCGTGCTGATCGCGCAGGGGCGTGACGCTTCCGATGTGCCGATCACCCAGACCTTCGGGCCCAACACGTTGGCCGGCTTCAAGGTCTGGACTGACGAGATTGCGTGACGGGGGAATCGTCCGGCGTCGACTTGCGTGATTTGAAACTTCGACCAATCGGGAAGGAACTCCGATGAAAACGACTCTCGCCGTGCTGGCACTCTGCGCATATGCGTCGGGTGCTCTTGCCGCAGCGCCGGAGTGTCGCGGGATCGAAAACGCCAATGCGCGCCTGTCGTGCTACGACGCCACATACCCTCCGAGATTGGAAAAGTCCGCAGTCCCTGAAAAAGACGCGACGCGAGCCGCCTTCAAGGACCCCTTCATCGCAGAGGATGCGAAGACCAACGCCAAACTGAAGAATATCTGCCGCGGTTGCTGAGATGGAGGAGCCGGCCGGTAGGGGCCTTGCTTCGCACGGACGATAAAGGTGGGACAGCCGGCTAGCTCAACAAGGTGCGCACCTTCATGGCGGCATCGTAGACCTGGACCTGGAGCATCGGGTAAGCGGTCTTCAGCTTTCGGCCGGAGATTTCGGCAGCCTCGGCCGTGTCAAACTCCGACTTGAAATGGCCGTCGACGATCGTCGCGAACCCTTCGGTCGGAGGCCTGTCGGCCCGCACCGCCTTCTTCTTCGGCTCCGGCTCTTCAATGGAAAGCAGGGGTTTCTTCATCGTCATTCCTTTCGCGTTCACCGCGATTATTGGATCTGCGTGGATGCTGGGTGCAAAAACCACGGCTGGCGCGTCGTGATCCGCGTCTCCGTCACTCCGGAGTTGCCGCTGGAAAATGATTGTCACAGCGACCGGGAGACCAAGAAACGCCCGGCACCAGTATTGGAGGTACCAGCCACTCTCGCAGATTGAGGGGCGGTGATCCGTGCAGCAGACGCTCTTTTCGTCATGATGTCGAGGGAAATCCCCAAAAGCGAAGGCAAGGGTCAGCGTTCGCGCCGCACCTTACCCGATCGCGATGTGATGGTTGTTATTGGGTACGGCAGTATCCATATGACCACCAGCGTACCCGGTCTCGCAATAAGGCGGTCCGGCAGACGCAACGCTTAGCCACACAATCCTGCAGACGATATCGACCAACGGCATGTCGCTTCGGCGTGCGCGTTACAGGTCAGGAGACGCTATGTCCATCGAACACGCGTCCGTGCGGGTTATGCACAAGCCCTGGGGCGTCAGCGATCTCCAGCCATGGAGCGGCATCGACGGTACCGGGGACGCGGTGGGAGAACTCTGGTTCGAGCGCGCGGACAGCAATGCGCCGACTCCTGCCTTGCTTCTCAAATTGCTGTTCA
>Ga0307499_10000185_pt1 | contig 23027 bp, 28 predicted proteins | sample 13_S_MG_FD_201363 | JGI IMG/M metagenome (GOLD analysis project Ga0307499, IMG submission 201363) | Soil microbial communities from Populus trichocarpa stands in riparian zone in the Pacific Northwest, United States - 13_S | ecosystem: Environmental > Terrestrial > Soil > Riparian zone > Trees... | reverse complement strand
ATCTGCAACGAGCTGATCGACGAGTTCATCGCCGACGGCAAATGCGACGCCGCCGCGCGCTACACCAAGCATATCCCGGTCCGCGCCATCGCGCACATGCTAGGAATTCCCGAGAAGGACGGCGATCTCTTCATCAAGTGGATCCACGGCATCCTCGAACTCGGTATCAAGGACGACAACGCGCTGATGGGGGCGGTGCGGGAGATGACCGGCTATTTCGCCGGCCACATCGAGCATCGCAGAAACAATCCGACCGACGACCTGATCTCGACGCTGATGAACGCGAGGGACAAGGACGGCAATCCGCTGGCGGACGAGCACGTGCTGGGTTCGCTGCGGCTGCTTCTGATCGCCGGCATCGACACCACCTGGAGCGCGATCGGTTCCTCGCTCTGGCATCTGGCGAAGACGCCGGCGGACCGCGAGCGCCTTGTCGCGGAGCCCGAACTGATGCCGCTCGCGGTCGAGGAGCTGCTGCGCGCCTATTCGCCGGTGACGATGGCGCGCGAGGTGATGAAGGAGACCACCATCAGCGGCTGCCCGGTCAAGCCCGGCAACATGGTGCTGCTGTCGTTCCCGGCGGCCAACCGCGATCCCGCGATGTTCCCCGATGCCGACAAGGTGGTGATCGACCGCAAGGAAAATCGCCACGCCGCGTTCGGCCTTGGCATTCATCGTTGCGTCGGCTCGAACCTGGCGCGTATGGAAATGACGGTTGCGATCGAGGAATGGCTGAAGCGGATTCCGGATTTCAGGCTCGATCCGGCCGGCAAGGTCACCTGGTCGGAAGGCACCGTGCGCGGCCCGCGCCAATTGCCCGTGCTGTTCGGCAAGGCGAAGTGAGGGCTGCACTGATGTAGCGGGAGGGCCGATCGTCTCGGCCCTCCTTTTGCGTTCGGTCGCTACTTGATCTCGATCTTTGCGTCGCTGGCGACCTTCTTCCAGGCTTCGATGTCGCGCGCGTTGATGTCGCGCTGCTGATCTCCGGCGATGAAATCCGCCGAGATGCCGAGCGCCAGCAGCTTCTCGACGATGTCGGGCTCGGCCAGCGATGCCTTCAGCGCGCCGGAAATCTTTTGCGTAACCGAAGCCGGAACGCCGGCGGGCGCATACATCACCCAGGACAGGCTCCGTTCGAAATCGACGCCTTGATCCTTGTAGCTCGCCACGTCAGGCAGGCTCGGAGATCTTCCCCCGCAGACCGCAAGCGCCTTCAGCTTGCCATCCTTCACCAGCGGCGTCCCGGTCGCCATGTCGACCAGGCCCACTGAGATGTGCCCGCCCATCAGGTCGTTGGCGAGTTTCGCCGCGCCGCTGAACGGGACGTGCTGCAGGCGGACGCCCGCCTTTTGGGATAGGATTTCGCCGCAGAAATGCCCGGTCGAGCCGACGCCCCAGCTTCCGTACTGGATCGGGTCGCCCTTCTTCGACAGCTCGATCAACCCTCGCAGATCGTTGGCGGCAAAATCCTTCGTTGCGATGAGGAGAATGGACGACGTTCCGATACGTCCGATGGTCGTAAAGTCCTTGATCGGATCATAGGGCAGGTTCGGATAGACCGCCGGCGCGAGCACGTGCGTGGTCATGCCGCCGATCGTGATGGTGTAGCCGTCGGGCGGCGAGGTTGCCGCCAGCTGCGCGCCGATGGTGCCTGCGGCGCCGGTGCGGTTTTCGACGTAAATGATCTGCCCAAGGCGGTTGCCCATCCGGTCGGCAAGCAGCCGGCCGAGCACGTCGCCACCGCCACCGGCCCCGAACGGCAGCAGCATCTTGATCTTCTTGGAAGGGTAGTCGGTCGCGTCCTCGGCGCGGGCCGAACATGCCACCGACGCCAGCGCCAGCAGCGAAAGCATTATCGCGCGTAACTTCATTTACTCTACTCCCTGGGTTTCCCGTTTGTGTTTTGTCGTTCGCCGCCGGCGTTGTTCGCCGGTCGTGAGATCGGTGACGCCGTCGCGCCGTCAGGGCGCGCGAGGCCGGGCGCCGGAGTGCCGAAGGATGAAACGTGTCGGCAGGTAGACCGGCCGGATCTTGCGGGCATCATCGCCGCCGCGAATCCGGTCGAGCAGGATGTTGGCGGCGACCCGGCCCATCTGGTCCAGATCCCAGGTCAATGCGGAAATGCCCGGCGTTGCATGCCGCGCGAGATCGGTGTCGCCGATGCACACCAGCGACATGTCGTCGGGATAGCGCAGACCGTTGCTGGCAAGCGCGTCCATCACGCCGGCCAGCATGTGCGTGCCCAGGGTAATGATCGCGGTCGGACGGTCGGGGCCTTGCAGCAATTGGCAGACGTCGCTGAACGCAATGCTAGAGCCTTGCGTCTGCGGGCGGATCAGGTCGGGATCGACCTTGAGCTTCGCCTCGGCATGGGCCTGCCGATAGCCGGCAAGGCGCTCCGAACTCGGCAGCAACGCGGCGCGGCCGGTGAGCAGCGCGATGCGGCGATGGCCGAGCCCGATAAGATATCGCGTGATTTCGAGGCCCCCGCCGCGATGATCCGCACGCACCGAGGGGACGCCCGGCACCTCGCGATCGATCGCCACGCAGGGCAGGTCCAGGTTTGCGAGCGCGCCGGTGAAGCCGGTATGGGCGTTGTCGCCCGCGAACAGCAGCAACCCGTCCATCCGCCGCCTTCGCACCGCCGATATGAACGCCGTTTCGCGGTCCTGCTCGTGCCGGGTTGCGGCGAGCATCAGCACATAGCCGGCGCGTTGAAACTCCTCTTCCGCGCCGTTGATCATCTCGCTGTAGAGCGGATTGGAGAGGTCGGAGACCATGCAGCCGATCGTCTTGCTCTCGCGCGAGCGCAACGCCTGCGCCGCCGAGTGCGGCTCGAAGCGCAGGTGATTCACCGCCCGCATGATGCGGGCGTGCAACTCCGGGCTGATGTGCGGCTCGCCGTTCATGACACGGCTGACGCTGCTGACCGATACGCCGGCCTGGGCTGCAACGTCGCGAATTGTGGCACGTGCAGGCTGCGCCTGGCGCAACGGCATTGCAGGGCTCCCTTGAGCATCGCCGCTTGGGCGTAAGTGGGCGAAACTCTAGCGCGTTCTGGAAACGATATACAAGATAAAAGCCGGATAAAATCGGACTTGAGTAATCGCGCTAGAAAAAGTATGGAAACGTTTCCAAGAATGCCGGCAGGGCGGCCACGCCGCCTTTCCCGCGACAACAAACCGGCCGAATGGCCGCAGGCAGGGAACGGGACCGAGGCATGACGCGGCGTGTCGAAGGAAAAGTCGCTCTGGTGACCGGCGCCGCCAACGGCATCGGGCGAAGCGCAGTCCTGGTGCTGGCGCGCGAGGGCGCCAAGATCGTCGCCACCGATCTGCAGGACGAGAAGGGCGCGGGCCTGCTGCGCGAATTGCGCGCCATCGGGTGCGAGTGTGAATACTATCACCACGACGTGACGCGCGAGGAGGACTGGCAGTCGATCGTGGCCCAGACCGGGGCGCGGTTCGGCAGGCTCGACGTTCTCGTCAACAATGCCGGGATCGGGCTCTCGGGTCCCGTCGTCGACATGGCGTTCGCCGACTGGAAGCGGCAGGTCGCCGTCAATCTCGATGGCGTCTTCCTCGGGGTGAAGCATTCGCTGCCGCTGATGCGCGCAGGCGGAGGCGGAAGCATCATCAACGTTTCTTCGATCGCGGGAATCAAGGCGTCGCCGAACGTCTCGGGCTATTGCGCGACCAAGGGCGGCGTACGGCTGTTCACGAAATCGGTCGCGCTGGAATGCGCGGCCGCCAGGGATGGCGTGCGCGTCAACTCGCTGCATCCGGGCATCACCGAAACCGCGATCTGGGACACGCTGATCGGCACCGTCGAGGACGGCTCGAATGGCGGACGGGAGCGCGGCCCGACGCTGGACAAGCTCACCGAACGCGCGGTCCCGCTCGGTTACAAGGCCGCGCCTGAAGATATCGCCAACGGCATCCTGTGGCTCGCCAGCGACGAGAGCCGTTACGTCACCGGCACTGAACTCGTGATCGACGGCGGCCGGTCGATCGGCTGAACGCCGGGGATCAAGAAGAAAAAGGCGGGAAGGGTGTCCCGCCGGAAAGCAGACGGGAGGTCGTCATGAGTCGTATCTTTGGTGCAGTCTGCCAGAACGGATATATCGTGCGGGATATCCGCGCCGCCATGGATCACTGGGTCAATGTGATGGGCGTCGGGCCCTGGTACTACATCGATCGGGTCAAGACCGACTATTTCCGCCACCGGGGTAAGGACTCCGCCATGGAGATGAGTGTGGCGCTCGCCAATTCCGGCGATCTCCAGATCGAACTGATCCAGCAGCGCAACGACGCGCCCTCGATGTACAAGGAGTTCCTCGACTCCGGCCGCGAGGGCTTGCAGCACATGTCGTACTGGACCCGCGACTATCAGGGTCTCTACGACCGCGCGCTGTCGCTTGGGTATAAAGTCGGACACGAAGGCCAGATCGGCGGCGAGAAGGGCCGCTTCGCCTATTTCGATACGGAAGCCCATCCCGGCACCGTTGTCGAAATATCCGACATCAGCGGCAGCAAGGGGAGTTTCTTCGAGCACATCCGCAAGGTCGCGGCCAATTGGGACGGCTCCGAGCCCATCCGCGAAGTCGGCGGACGCTGAGCGATGCGCGCCATCGTCTCCAGTGCCGACGGTCCCGTATTGAAGGACATTCCGCGGCCGTCACCCGAACTGGAAGAGGTGCTGGTGCAGGTCAAGGCGGGCTCGCTCAACCGCGCCGATCTCGCGATGCTGAAGGGCTCGTCGCATGGTCGTGTCGGTGGCATGGGCACCCCGTTGGGACTGGAATGGGCCGGCGAGGTGGTCGAGGTCGGCGACAGGGTCAAGCGCTGGCGGGTCGGCGACCGCGTCATGGCCGCCGGCGGCGGCGCTTTTGCCGAATATGCGATCGGGCATGCGCGGCGGATCTATCCCCTGCCAAACGATCTGCCGTTCGAGCAGGCCGCCGCATTGCCGGTGGCGCTGCAGACCATGCACGATGCGATCGCGACCAACGGCATGCTGGAGGCGGGGCAGAGCGTCCTGATCCAGGGTGCCAGTTCGGGCGTCGGCCTGATGGGCCTGCAGATCGCCCGATATCTGCGGGCCGGGCTTGTCATCGGCACCTCCACCTCGCCGCAACGACGCGAGCGGCTCAGAGAGTTCGGCGCCGACCTCACGATCGATACCCGCGCGCCGGATTGGGTGGCGCAGGTGCTGGAGGCGACGGGCGGCAAGGGCGTGGACCTGCTGATCGATCTCCTCGCCGGACCGCTGACCAACGGAAATCTCGCGGCGACGCGAATCGGCGGCCGCATCGTCAATGTCGGCCGCATGGCCGGTGAGACCGGTGAATTCAATTTCGACCTGCATTCGATGCGCCGCATCACCTATGTCGGCGTCACCTTCCGCACCCGCAGCGCGGCGCAGGTGGAGGCGATCAATGAAAAGGTGACCCGCGCCCTGCTGCCGGCGCTGGCGCAAGGCGCCCTGCGGCTGCCGATCGACAGGGTGTTGCCCCTGGAACAAGCTTCCGAGGCGTTCGAACACATGGCGCACAACCGGCATTTCGGCAAGATCGTGCTGGCAAATGTTTGAGCGGCAACGTCAAGTCCGGCGCGGAAGGCTCAGCCGCGGCAAGAAAAAACAGCAACGTAAGGAACATGCGGATGGCAAGACTTCCCCTGATCGACCCCGCGGCAACCAGCGGCGACGTGCGCGCGTCCTTTGACAGGATGCCGGTCGTCCTGAACATTTTTCGAATGATGGCGCATGCCGAGGCCAATTTCATTCCGGCGATGCGGTTCGCCAATTCGATCCTGCACCGCCAGAAACTCAGCCACATCAATCGCGAGTTGCTGATCCTTCAGGTCGCGCAGCGGCAGCACGGCGTCTATGAGTGGCGCCAGCATGTTCCGATCGCGCTCGGCGTCGGCGTCACGCAGAAGCAGATCGACGGCATCGAACAAGGCAAATACGAGGACGCCGCGTTCAATCCCGCCGAGCAGGCGCTGCTGGCGTTCGGCCGGGAAGTCATCGACAACGTCCGTGTTGCCGAGCCGGTCTTTGCTGCCATGCGGGCGCATTTCAGCGAGCAGGAGATCGTCGAATCGATCCTGGCGATCGGCTTCTACATGACGATGGCGCGACTGACGGAGGCCACCGAGGTTGACCTCGACCCGGCCGCTGGTATGACCGTCTTCGAGGGCGGCAAGAAGCGGTCGGGCTGATCGCGCGATCGAGGGGGCAGTCGATGGGCGTGTCGTTTCAAAGAAGCCATGACATCATGATCGATACGCCACCCTTGGCGGTCTACGACTACGTCTGCAATCCGAATTCGTGGCCCGAATGGCTGGCCGCGTCCCATCACATCGACGGTGAAGACCGGCCTTTGCAGCGCGGCGAGACTTTTCGCGAGCAATGGCACATCAAGCGCGGCGAGGTGCGCTTGGCTTGGACGGTTACGGAGAGCGATCCGCCCCGGGCCTGGACCGTCGAGGCCGATACCGATTTCATCGGCAAGATCGTCGTCCGCTACACGTTCGAGGCGACGGCGAACGGCACCAAATATACGCGGACATTGTGTAACCCCGACCGGCCGTCGGAGCCCGGCCCCGAGCAGGTCGCGCGGATGGACGAGGAAGCGCTGATCGGGCTCAGAAATATCAAGCGCAATGTCGAGAAGCGCTTCTGTTCTCCGGGCTGACGCCCACATTGACCACGCCGCCGGTTGCAGCGATCATCGACCGATCCAAAGCAACGACGCGTGGAGCGCAGGCAATGACGGGTGAGCCGGAGGCGGGCGGTCCGCGACCGCTCAGCGAGATCGCGAGCTACCACGCCCATATCTATTACGATCCGGCGACGACGCGGGCCGAGGCCGAGCAGTTGCGCACCTGGATCGGCGAGCGCTTCTCGGTCACGCTCGGACGCTGGCACGACGTCAAGGTCGGTCCGCACGATCAGGCCATGTATCAGGTGGCCTTTGCCCGCGAGATATTCCCCGAATTGGTGCCTTGGCTGATGCTCAACCGCGGCAAATTGAGCGTTTTGGTCCACCCGAACACGACCAATCCGCGCCGGGATCATGCGGCCGACCCGATCTGGATCGGGCCGGCGCTCGCCATCCATGCCGACAAACTGCCGGAGCACGCCGAGATGGAGGAGGCGCCCGCGCCGAATACCAACCCGGTGCTGCGGCCCTGAGCGCGGTCTTGCCGGGGAATCCCGCCCCAATTTACCATCAGATGGGCTTGAATCCGTAGATTCGGCCGGTCATGATGGTATCGGGCGCTCGTCTCGAATATGCCTTACTTTGAATAGCATTATGGTGGGACTTATTCGGTGAATCCATTAGGAATCAGACGTGATTCCGAAGCGCCGAGCCGGGGATAGATGGGTAGGAAGACGACCAGCGCAGCCGGGCTTGCGACGAGCCGCGGTATCCGATTGCTCCGCGACGCGGCCTTCGGAGGGGCGGCGCTTTTCATGGCGCTGGGGCTGACCGTTTGGGCGACCGATTTCGATCTGTCCGCATGGATCAATCCCGCACCCGCATCCGCTAATGTCGGCAGCACGACCTCCTTCGACGAGCGTTTCGGACCGGGCTCGGTGCGCCGTTCGCTGTCCTTTAACTACCCCTGGCGTCCGGCGCCGCGTTCGAATTTCAATGCGGAATTCGGGCATATCCAAAGCCAGTTGGGCGGACAATCGCGTGAGGAAGAGGAGCAGGGCGTTCAGCCCGCGCCGTCCACGTCGACAGCCGAGGCGGCAATCCCGCTGCCAAGAGCCCGGCCGGTCCTGGCCAATCTTCAGTCTGGGAAGAATGATTCGGCGCCGGCTTCGTCGGATAACCGCACCATGTTCGAGAAACTCGCCGATCTGGTGCCGATGCGCTTCTCGCTGGCGTCGCTGACGCCGGGAGATGGGCTGTTAGGCGAGCGAAAGGATCTGACGGCGCTGGGCTACGACGGTCAGACGGCCGTCTATGACATTTCGGCCCAAGCCGTTTACCTGCCGAACGGTACCAAGCTCGAGGCACATTCCGGGCTCGGCGGCCTGATGGACAATCCGGCCTATGTCGATAAGCGCATGGTCGGCGCGACGCCGCCGAACGTCTATGACCTCAAGCCGCGTGAAAAGCTGTTTCATGGGGTCGCGGCGCTGCGCATGACGCCGGTGGGCGAAAACGAAATGCATGGCCGCAACGGTCTGCTGGTGCACAGCTATCTGCTCGGTCCCAACGGCGATTCCAACGGCTGCGTCTCGATCAAGGACTATGACCGGTTCCTCGCGGCGTACACGAACGGCGATGTCAAGCGCCTCGTCGTCGTGCCGAGCCTGCGCGAAGGCCTCACTGCGTCACGGCGTTCACCATCGCCGTCATGACCGTTGTCGCCGGCGACGCCGCCGCTTCCGACACGCCGCTGCGCGCAATTTTCAAGCTCAACCTGAACGGCAAGACGGTGTCGATCGGCACGGTCGGCCAGGCCTATCGCTTCATCACCAATCTCAGCTCGATCGAGTGGATCGAGTTTCGCGCGCTGCACGCCGATGCTGTCAGTGCACTGCAGCGCGCCGCCGGTAACGCGATGCTGGCGGTGCAGGCGACCGACGCGCTGCGCGCGCTGTTCGTCCGTGCCAAGCTGTTGTGAAGGCGCCGATAGGTGCTCGAGAAATACCTCCGAAGGGAAACGCCCGCATGTCCGGAAGTCAGATTGAAGACGATCGCCTGATCCGGGAATTGGTGCAGAACTGGGCGATCTGGCGCGATGCCGGCGACTGGGAGCGTTTTCGCACGGTCTGGCATCTGGACGGCCGCATGATGGCGACCTGGACGCAGGGCACCGGCGACGAGTTCATCGAGATCAGCAAGCAGGCCTGGGCCAAGGGCATCAGCATCCTGCATTTCCTCGGCGGCATCTCGGTCGACCTCGCCGGAAACCGCGCCATCTCGCAGACCAAGATGACGATCTCGCAACGCGCCGAGGTCGAAGGCGTGCTGTGCGACGTGCTCTGCACCGGGCGGTTCTACGATTTCCTAGAAAAGCGCGAGGGGGGCTGGGGTATCGTGCTGCGCCAGCCGATCTATGAGAAGGACCGCATGGACCCGGTTACGCCGGGCGCAGCGCCTGTGCTGGACAAGACGCTGCTCGAGCAATTCCCACCGGGCTACCGGCATCTCGCTTATTTGCAGACGCGCATCGGCTACACGGTGAAGCGCGACATGCCCGGCCTGAAGGGGCCTGAAGTCGAGGCTTTGTATGCGCGCGGTGCGGCCTGGTTGCAGGGCAAGCCAATCTGATTAGTCGCCTTGCGACAGCTGCCCTGCCAGTTGATGTAGATCAAGGAATTCAGCCCGCCGGGTGTCAGGATGAATGACTTACCCCAGGCAGGGGAAAAGCCATGATAACCCAACTTGAGTTGAGTTCGCGGGCGGCACTTTGCCGGCAGCTCGCGCAGCGCGAACCGAACAGCAAGGTCTATTGGTTGGCGGAGGCCGAGACTTGGTTGCGCCTTTCCCGTAAACCCATCCATCTCGAACGAACGGGTGGTGAGGATCCGCTGGAACAGTTTCTGGCCCTGATGGACTGCCGGCTCGAACCCTAGCCGATCTCCTTGCGCACGGTAGCGGCCGCGTCGCACATCGCCTTCAGCTTTCCGAAGGCTACGTGGCGCGGCATGTACTTCATGCCGCAGTCGGGGGCGACGACCAGGCGATCCGCAGCGACGTGTTTCAGTCCGTTGCGGATCCGGTCCGCCACCACATCGGCGGATTCGATCTCGGGATTGCCGAGGTCGAGTACGCCGAGCATGATCTTCTTCGACGACAGATCCTTGAGTACGCCGAGGTCGAGTTTTGGCTGCGCCGCCTCGATCGAGATCTGTTCGGCCTTGGTGTCGGCGAGTTCGGCGAGGAAGGAATAGCCGGCCGGCTTGGTCGAGCCGGGCACGACCGCGGCATAGCCGAAGCACAGATGTACGACGGTCGGCACGGTGATGCCTTCGAGCGCGCGGTTGATCGCCTTCACGGCATAGCGGCGGGCAAGGTCCGGATTGTTGCGTACCCAGGGCTCGTCGAGCTGGATCACGTCGGCGCCGGCCTTTTGCAGGTCCAGCGCTTCGGCGTTGACGGCGGCGGCGAATGCCATCGCCAGCTCCTCGTCATCCTCATAGAATTCGTTCTTGGCCTGCTGGCTCATCGTGAACGGGCCGGGCAGGGTGATCTTGGCCGCGCGGTCGGTATTCTTGCGCAGGAACTCCATGTCGTGCAGTTCGACCGCGCTGCGGCGCTTCACCGTGCCGACCACGCGCGGCACCGGCGTCTGGAGCCCGCTGCGCGAGGTGATCATCGCCGGATTTTCGTCATCGATGCCTTCGAGCGCGGTGGCAAAACGATTGGAGTAGCTCTCGCGGCGGATTTCGCCGTCGGTCACGATGTCGATCCCGGCGCGCTCCATGTCCCTGATCGCGACGATGGTGGCGTCGTCCTGTGCTTCCTCCAGATGTTCGGCCGGCAACCGCCACATCGCATGCAGGCGCGTGCGCGGCACCACCGTCGACAGCATCGCGCGATCGACCAGCCATTCCGGCTGCGGGTAGCTGCCGACGACGGTGGTCGGCAGCAGGTGCTTTGGCAGGTTCATGGGGAGCTCCTTGCTCTTGTTATTGTTTTCTTTGTTCTCAGGCGGCGCGTGTCGCTTTGGCCGCGGCTTCATCCTTGACCGGATTGCGCAGCACGCCGATGCCGGACACCTCGATCTCGACCACGTCACCCTCCTTCATCCAGAGCGGCGGCGTGCGGTAGGCGCCGACGCCACCGGTGGTGCCGGTGACGATGACGTCGCCGGGGACCAGTTCAGTGAAGGTCGAGCAATAGGCGATCAGGGCGGGAACATCGAACACGAGGTCCGAGATCGGTGCAGCCTGCACTTCGACGCCGTTGAGGCGGGTCGCAATCGTCTGCTTGGTGATGTCGGGGATTTCGTCCGTCGTGACCATCCATGGCCCGAACGCGCCGGTGCCGACGAAATTCTTGCCCGGCGCGAATTGCGAGGTGTGGCGCTGCCAGTCGCGGATGCTGCCGTCATTGTAGCAGGCATAGCCCGCGACATGCGCCAGCGCCGTCTCGCGCGAAATGCGGCGGCCGGCCTTGCCGATGATGACAGCCATTTCCCCCTCATAGTCGAAGCGCTCCGACTCCAGCGGTCGGATCATCGGCTGGCCGCCGCCGACCTGGCTGTTGGCAAAGCGGGTGAAGATCATCGGGTGCGGCGGCGTGGGATGGCCGCTCTCGGCGAGGTGCGTGGCGTAGTTGACGCCGATGCAGAAGATCTTGTCGGGATCGGGAACGGTCGGCAGCAGCTCGATTTCGGCGAGCGCATAGTCCGGCCGCTCGCCTTGCAGCGCCTTCAGCGCCTCAAGCGATCCGCTCGCGAGCAACGCCTTCAGGGTCGGACAATCCTTCAGCCGCTTGCCGGCGTCGATGATGCCGGCATTTGTTACCAGGCCGTATGTCGCTGTCGGACCTGCCTTGAAACTCGCGATCTTCATTATTTGGCACCTTCTTCAATAGAGGACACATAGGGATCGATGGATCGTACGATTTTGCCCGAACGGATCGGAACGCATTCGGGCGGAAAGTCCTGGCGGAAACGCGCGCCGGCTTTGGCGGCGCGGTCGATAAAATCTTCGAGGTGGTTCATCGCGCCACTCGGCAGGTCGTGCACGACCATCAGGCTCCACGGCTGTGAGAGGCACTGCGCCATGGCGCGATCGACCCAGCCGTCGGGATCGTCCCAGTCGCGCGGGATCGCGTTCCAGAGCACACAGCTATGCTTGTTGCGCGTGAGATACTCGACGACGGAAGGCTTCAACAGCCGTTCGTCGAGATTGCCGCCGCCGCCGAACGGCCGGAACCAGCGATTCGGATGCGCGAGGTCGCCGATCGCCGCCTGCGTCCGGCCGATCTCGTTTTGCGCGGTCTCGGCGTCGTGTTGCAGCCCGAGCGGTACCGTGTGCGTAAAAGTGTGATTGCCGATCCAGTGGCCTTCGCCATGGGCGCGCGCCGCAAGCCGGCGGCGCTCAGGATCGCCAAGCTTCTCGCCGATCACGAAGAAAGTCGTCTTGATATCGCGTTCGCGCAGGATGTCGAGCACGCGTGGCGTCACACCGGGCTCGGGACCATTGTCGAATGTCAGGGTCAGATCGAACACGCGTACTCCGTCAGGTCGCAGGCTGGATGGCGGTGGCGGTGATCTCGTCGGCGGCGCGTTGGCCGGCGCGTGACCCCGTCTGCCAGATCGCGGCCTTGCTCTCGATCCATTTGATCGCGGCGTTGAAGGCAATCGCCATCGCCAGCACCAGCAGCACGCCGGCGAACACATGCGGGCTGTCGAGGATGGTGCGGTAGCGCGAGATCAGATAGCCGATGCCGGCGGAAGAGATCAGCATCTCCGACACCACCACGCCGACGATCACCAGCGCGCCGCCGACGCGAAGTCCCGATAGCACGGTCGGGATCGCCGCGGGGATGATGACGCGAACCAGCCGCTGGCTCAGCGTCGCGCCCATGCTGCGCGCGGCGAGTAGCAGTTGCGGATCGATGGTCTGGATCCCGGCGGCGGTCGCCAGCATCGTCGGCAGAAAACCGTAAATGGAAGCGAACGCGATCTTGGATTCCGAGCCGATGCCGAGCCAGACCGTGAAGACGGGATAGAGGATGACCAGCGGCACCGCATAGAGGCTCGATACCATCGGCATGATCAGGATGCGCGGCCGCGGCAGGCTGCCGACGACGGCACCGAGGAGGATGCCGCCGCCGCAGGCGAATGCCATCGAGATCGCAACCTCGTAAAGCGTCACCGCAAGCGCGTGGCCGTATTCGCCGGCATCGTTCCAGCCGGCGGCGAGCGTCGAGGACAGCGAGGGCAGGAACAGCGTGGGGATGAGGCCGGCGCGCGGCAGGATTTCCCACAATGCAATCAGGCCGATGACGATCAATCTGCGAAGCGTTGCGGCGCTCATGTCTGCCTCACGCCGATTTGCGGATATGCCGCCAGATGCGGTCGCGCAGGGTACTGAAGGTTTCGCCGCTCAACATTTCATAGGTCCGCGGACGGGGCAGCGAGATCTGCAGATGGTCGACGATGCGGCCGGGGCGCGGCGACATCACGATCACCTCGTCGGCGAGATAGACCGCCTCCGTCAGGCTGTGGGTGACGAACACGACGGTCTTGCCGGTGGCCGCCCAGATCCGCAGCAGCTCGTCGCCCATGGTCATGCGGGTCTGTTCGTCCAGCGCCGCAAACGGTTCGTCCATCAATAGCACCGGCGGATCCTGCACCAGGCCGCGCGCGATCGAGACGCGCTGCTTCATGCCGCCGGAGAGTTCGTGCGGATGGCGTTTGCCGAAGCCGTCGAGGCCGACGAGTTTCAGGGCATCCTGCGCCTTGGCGCGGCGTTCATCCTTGCTGACGCGGCGCAGCGCCAGCGGAAATTCGACGTTCTCTTCCGCCGTCAGCCATGGAAACAGGCTCGCTTCCTGAAACACCACGCCGACACGGTTCGGATCGGGCTCCGGGATCGGCGCGCCGCTGATGGTAATCGTTCCTGAGGTCTGCTGGCGCAGGCCTGCCATCATCATCAGGAGCGTCGACTTGCCGCAGCCGCTCGGGCCGACCAGCACGACGAAGCGGCCGGGTTTGACGTCGAGCGAGACGTCCTCAAGGGCAACGACGTCCTGCGTCGTGGTCTTGAAGATCTGTCCGACATTGCGGACCTCGATCGCGCCGGCCGGCTTCAGCGGGGTTATGTTCGCCAATGGCTGCATCGTGTTTCCACCCATCTGACCAGTTCATTGAAGGCGATCGCGATCACGGCGATCATCACCACGCCGGCCAGCAACTGCTTCATCTGGAAGTTTTCGCCCCAGGTCGCGATCTGATGGCCGATGCCATCGCGCGAGGCGTACATTTCGGCGAGGATCACGCCGGTGAGATTGAAGATCATCGAGATCCGCAATGCCTCCAGCAGGACCGGAAGCATGCTCGGCAGATAGACGCGAAACGCGGTCTGCATCGGCGTCGCGCCATAGGAACGGGCGACGGTCAGATGCTCGACCTTGACCGACTCCACCGCCGTCGTGGTCGACATGATCACGATGAAGATGGTCGAGAAGAAGCCGAAGCCGACCTTCTGCGCAAAGCCAACGCCGAACACCAGGATGAACATCGGCAGGAAGATCGACTTCGGGATGCTGAAGGCAAAGAACAGCAGCGGCTTTGCCACGTCGGAAAAATACTTGTTCTCCGCGATCAGGAAGCCGATCAGCGCGCCGACGGGAACGGCGAGCGCAAACGCAGTCACCACCTCGGTGGCGGTGACGGCGAGATCCTTGCGCACGCTCGCCCGCTGCAGCAGGTCGCCGAGCGTGGCGAGCGTATCGGATGCCGAGGGGAGAAGTCGCGGGTTGACGATGCCGGTCCGCGACAGCATTTCCCAGATTGCAAACAATGCAACCACAATGCCGACCCGCGTCGCCTTTATGGCCAAGCCGCTTTGCATCGCCTGCCTCAGAACTTCGTTGGCACAGGCTTGAACTGCGTTGAAATGATCTCTGCCGCCGGCCCAAGATCCTTCATGCCGCCGGCCTTGGCCATGTCGAGCGCGAGCTGGAGCTGCTCCGGAATTTTCGGCCCGTCCATGCTGCCGTCGGTTTCCAGCTTCATGATCGTGTTCTCGTATTCCAGCGCCGCGATGTCGGCGGGGATTTCATAGAGCTCGCTGATCAGCTTGACGGAGGCATCCTTGTTGGCACGCATGAAGGCGAGCGCGCCGTAGAGCGCGTTCAGCGTCTTCTGCACCAACTGCGGCTTGGCCTGCACGTATTTGTCAAGTGCGATCCAGCCCGCGGCGAGGTTCGGCGGCACTTCCTTGGAGTAGTCGAGGATGGTGCGCGCTTCGCCCGATTTGGAAATCTGGAAGCTGAGCGGAGAATAGACCACGGCCGCCTCGACATTGCCGGCGAGCAGGTTCGGCACCAGGCCGCCGCCGCCGACGGGCACGCGGGTGAATTCGATCTTCTTGTCCTGCTGGGTCCACAGCGCCAGCAGGTCGGAGCCGGAGCCGGCGGAGGTGATCGCGACCTTCTTGCCTTTCAAATCGCTGACGCCGTGCGTCGATTTCGCAAGAGTCATCAACTGCCAGCCGTAATAGCCCATGGCGGCATTGGCGACCACCTTGGAGTTCACGCCTTTCGTGCGTCCGGCTGATACCAGCGAGGTTGCGTCGAGGATGACGTCGGCAGCGCCTGCCGCCATCGCTTCGAACGTCTCGGCGCCGCCGCGATAGATCGTCAGCTCGGCGGTGATGCCTTCCTTCTCGAACAATTTCTGGCGCACCGCGGTCTCCGCGATCGTGGTCGGCCAGTAGGTCTTGGTGGGAAGTCCGATGCGGACGGTGTCGGCGGCTTGCGCCATGGCCGATGCTCCAAGAACGGAGGCGGCGGCGATCGTTGCCAGGATGTGGCGTCGCGTGATGCTCATTGTGAGGTTCCCTTTTTGCTTTTTTGTAAGGCTTGTTCTTCGAATGGAGGATCGGATGGTGCCGCTACTTCCCCGATGTCTCGGGAGTAGCGAGCTCGACGAGCCGCATGGTCGTCATAAAGTGCTTCGAGAGCGCCGCGACCGCAGCATCGGCATCGCGTTTAAGCGTAGCCCGCACGATCGCGGCGTGTTCGGCCTCGACATTGCGGGTTTTCTTGTTGTTGCGCCGGATCGCGAGCCGTCGATAGCGCTCGCTCTGCTCGTGCAGCACATCACGAAACCCGAGCAGCCATTGCGAGCCGCAGGCGTTCACCAATGTGCGATGGAAGACGCGGTGCCGCACCACCCATTCCTCATAATGGTGCGTCGGATCGTCGGGATAGGTGTGGGGAACGGCGCAGAGTGCGATGAACGACTTCTCCACCGCGGCGAGCCATGCGGCGTCGCCGCGCTCGATCGAGCGGCGCAGCGCCAACCCTTCGATATCGGTACGGGTTTGCGTCACGTCCCTGAGGTCAGCGGCGGACACGGGGCTGACGCGAAAGCCGCGCTGGTCGGACGCCTGCACCAGTCCGTCCGCGACCAGCCGCGACAGCGCCTCGCGCACCGCGGCGAGGCTGACCGAGAACTGCTTGGCGAGGCCGGCGATATGCAGCTTCTGGCCGGGCAGCAGCCGGGTCGAGAGAATGTCGGCACGGAGCCGTCCCTGAACGGCGGACGTCAGGCTTCGCGGCCGTTCGTCGGCAAGGTATTCACCAAAACTCAACCCGATACTGCTCATTGCGCGCGCAGATTGGAGAGGGAGGGCGACCTCGTCAATCGAAAATCGATTTTTTCTTTAAGTAATTGCTCTTGTTACGATTTATGCCGATCAGTTCGCTTGTAATGGCAGCCGGTTGCTGCTTGGCCGCGCAGGCCACCGAAAATCGCCGTGACAATCTGCCGGGATTGACGTAGATAGTTCGCATGCGAAATAAAGCATCGTCGATATGAGCCGTCGTGAGCATCGGCTCGTGTTTCTGCTCAACGTCGCGCAGCGCCGGCTGCAGCGCTGGATGGCGTCGCGGGCGCAAGCCAGCGGCGTTACTGCGGCGCAGTCCGGCTTGCTGTTCATTCTGGGCCAGCGCGACGGCGTCCTGATGGGCGAGGCGGGGGCGGCGCTTGATCTGGGGCCACCCGGCATCAGCGGGCTGGTCGACCGGATGACGGCGGCAAGCCTGATCAAGCGGCGGGCGGATCCGGACGATGGCCGGGCGTGGCGCCTCTGGCTGACGCCGGCGGGCCGCGCGGCAATGGCGCAATCGAAGGCAGGGCTCACTGAGGTCAACGCGCGCCTCACTGAGGGATTTACCGAGGCCGAGATCAACGTGGTCGCGCGTTGGCTCACAACCATGCAAACCAGATTTCCCAGAGGAGAAGACGAATGACCGAGCACATCAAGATCGAGAAGAGCGACGGGATTTTGAGCCTGACGATGGCCCGTCCCGACAAGAAGAATGCGCTGACCAATGCGATGTACGGCGCGCTGGCCGACGCAATCGAAGGCGCGGAAACCGATCCATCGGTTCGCGTCCTCCTGATCCGCGGCGAGGGTGACATGTTCACTGCCGGCAACGACGTCGGCGAGTTTGCCGCCATTGCGACAGGTGCGCTTCAGGGCGAGCGGCATGTCAGCCGCTTCCTGCAGGCGCTCGCCAGATCGAGCCGCCCGCTGGTCGCAGCGGTCCAGGGCCGCGCCGTCGGTGTTGGTACCACGATGCTGCTGCATTGCGATCTGGTTGTGCTGGCGGAGAACGCGCTGCTGTCGACGCCGTTCGTCAGCCTGGCGCTGGTTCCGGAGGCGTCCTCCAGCCTGCTGATGCCGCTGCGCATCGGCTACGCGCGCGCTTTCGAGATGTTCGCGCTCGGAGAAAGCGTCGATGCCAGGTCTGCGTTCGCCTGGGGGCTCGCCAACCGCGTGGTGCCGCTCGACAAGCTCGATGCTGAAGCAAGGGCGCTGGCGTTGCGGCTGGCGAAACAGCCGGCGGGCGCGGTCAGCACGACAAAGCGGCTGATGCGCAATCCGGAACTGCTGATGGCGCAGATCAAGGCGGAGAGCGAGCAGTTCGCGGCGCGCCTGCAAACCGCCGAGGCGCGCGAGGCCTTTACCGCGTTCGCCGAACGCCGGCCGCCGGATTTCCTGAAATTCGCAAAGCAGCCGGCGTAACCGCTTTCTCCCCGCCCGCGACCGGGAGGCAATTGACCGCCCGTGACGGCGCCGTTACCTGTTTCGGGTTGCGTGCGGGGAAACAAATGAACAAGAACAATGAAGCTTCTGAATTCGACTACGTCATCGTCGGCGCCGGCTCGGCCGGATGTGTGCTCGCCAATCGCCTGAGCGCCGACGGCAAACATTCCGTGTTGCTGCTGGAGGCGGGGCCGAAGGACAGCAATCTCTGGATCCACGTCCCGCTCGGCTACGGAAAACTGTTCAAGGAAAAATCCGTCAACTGGATGTACCAGACCGAGCCGGAGCCGGGATTGAACGGCCGGCAGGTATTCCAGCCACGCGGAAAAGTGCTCGGCGGTTCGAGCTCGATCAACGGCCTGCTGTATGTGCGCGGCCAGCACGAGGATTACGATCGCTGGCGCCAGCGCGGCAATGCCGGCTGGGGCTATGACGACGTGTTGCCCTATTTCAAGAAGGCCGAGAACCAGCAGCGCGGGCCTGACAAGTACCACGGCAGCGATGGGCCGCTGCCGGTGTCGGACTGGCGGCACCACGATCCGCTGTCGGAAGCCTTTGTGGTTGCCGCAGCCGAAACCGGCATCCCGACCAATCCCGATTTCAACGGCGCGACCCAGGAAGGCGCGGGATTTTTCCAGACCACGACAAGGCGCGGCCGCCGCGCCAGCACGGCGTTCTCCTATTTGCGGCCGGCGAAAGCGCGTGGCAATCTGCACGTCGAGACGTCGGCGCTGGCGCAGCGCATCCTGTTCGAAGGCCGCCGCGCCAAAGCGGTCGAATACAAGCAGGAAGGCCGCGTGCGCACGGCGCGGGCGCGCAAGGAAATCCTGGTCTCCAGCGGTGCGTACAACTCGCCGCAATTGCTGCAGCTCTCGGGCGTCGGACCGGGCGACTTGTTGAAGCAGCACGGCATCGAAATCGTGCTCGATGCGCCCGGCGTCGGCAACGACCTGCAGGACCACCTGCAGGTCCGGCTGGTCACGCGCTGCGCGCAAAAGGTCACGCTGAACGATGTCGTCAACCATCCGATACGCAAGATGATGGCGGGCCTTCAGTACGCGGCCTTCCGCAAGGGACCGCTGACGATTGCCGCCGGCACCTCAGGCGCGTTCTTCAAGACCAGTCCGCGGCTCGCCTCGCCCGATATCCAGATTCACTTCCTGCCGTTCTCGACCGACAAGATGGGCGAGAAGCTGCACGCGCTTTCCGGCTTTAGCGCCTCGGTCTGCCAGTTGCGCCCGGAAAGCCGCGGCTCGCTGCGGATCAAAAGCGCGGATCCTTCCGTGCCGCCGGAAATCCGCATCAACTATCTCGCAACGGAAACCGATCGCCGCGCCTTCATCGATGGTATCCGCATCCTGCGCCGGATTCTCGCAGCCCCGGCGCTGAAGGCTTACGCGGTCGGGGAGGTCGATCCCGGTCCGAAAGTGCAGAGCGACGACGAATTGCTCGATTACTGCCGCCGCACCGGCAGCACGGTCTATCACCCGACCTCGACCTGCCGCATGGGCAGCGACGCGCTCGCCGTCGTCGACCAGCGCCTGCGCGTGCGCGGCATCGAAGGCCTGCGCGTGGTCGATGCGTCTGTTATGCCGGACTTGATGTCGGGCAATACCAACGCGCCGACCATCATGATCGCGGAGAAGGCGGCGGATATGATTTTGGAGGATGCAAGGTAGAGCGTCTTAACCTCGCCCCGCTTGCGGGGAGAGGTCGGATTGCGGAGCAATCCGGGTGAGGGGGTACAGGTCTATCGATGGAGATCAGCTCGCAGAGAGAGCCCCTCACCCCAACCCTCTCCCCGCAAGAGCGGGGCGAGGGAGCAATCAGCTCACTCCCTATACGCCCGCACCCGCCGCAGCATCTGCTCGACATGCGCGATCGGGGTTTCCGGCTGGATGCCGTGGCCGAGGTTGAAGATCAGCCGCCCTTGCGCGTAGCTTGCCAGCACGTCGTCGACGGCGCGATCCAGCGCCGCGCCGCCCGCGATCAGCGCCAGCGGGTCGAGGTTGCCCTGCACTGCGACGCGGCTTTGCACGCGTTCGCGGATCAGTGACGGTTCGGCTGCCCAATCGATGCTGACCGCGTTGACGCCGGTCGCTTCCACATAGGCCGGCAGCAGCGCGCCGGCGCCGCGGGGAAAGCCGATGATTTTCGCGTCGGGCGCTTGCGCGCGGACGCCCGCGACGATGCGTTTTGCAGGCTCGATCGACCAGCGCTCGAATTCGCGCGGCGGCAATACGCCTGCCCAGGTATCGAAGATCTGCAACGCGTCCGCGCCGGCCTTGAGCTGGCCGAGCAGGTACTGGATCGAGTTCTCGACCAGCACGTCGATGATTTCAGCAAAGGCCTCGGGATGGCGATAGGCCATCATCCGCGCCGGCGCCTGGTCGGGTGTTCCCTGGCCTGCGACCATATAGGTCGCGACCGTCCACGGCGCGCCGCAGAAGCCGATCAGCGCGATCTCGGGTGCGAGTTCATGCTTCACGCGGCGCAGGGCTTCATAGACCGGCTCGAGCTTGCCGAAATCGGCGTGGCGCGCCAGCGTCGCGACTTGCTCCGGCGTATTCAGCGGATCGAGCCGCGGGCCCTCGCCGGCCTCGAAGCGCACGGAGCGGCCGAGCGCATAGGGGATCACGAGAATATCGGAGAAGATGATCGCGGCATCGAAATTGAAGCGGCGGATCGGCTGCAGCGTCACCTCGGCGGCATATTCCGGCGTGAAGCAGAGATCGAGAAAGCCGCCGGCCTTGGCGCGCAGCTCGCGATACTCCGGCAGATAGCGGCCGGCCTGCCGCATCATCCATACCGGCGGCACCTTCTGCCTGCGGCCGGACAGTACTTCGATAAAAGGTTTCACGGCGGATTTCTGGGGCAATCGAAAAGTTCCTGCGGCTGGCTGCCGATCTTCGCGCTCCTGATACACGCCACTTTCGGCTTGGCCAAGGAAAGAAGTGGAACCCGCATGAATTCCGGACGTTATCTCGGTCACGGAGGTACCCAATGGCTGAGAAATTCAACCCTGCACCGCATGACAAGCATGCCGCCGATCCCCGCGAGGCGATGCTTGCCGACCGCGAAATCCACGAGAAGCTCGAGAAGGGTCTGGTCGGTTCCTTTCCGGCCTCGGATCCCGTGAGCGCGGCGCAACCGGCGCCGTCGAAGGCGGACGGCGATCGTCATAATGAGTCGTTGTGGGACAAGATCCGCGGTGTCTTTCGCTGACATAGCTCGACGGGAGAGGCGATGAAGACCGAATTCAATCACTCTGCCAACGACTCGCCTCGGAGCGGCAGTAGCAAGAAGGTCTCGCCAGTCGTGTGGGCCGTGATCGTTGCTGTGGCGGTGGCCGCGGCGATCTGGTTCAAGATGTACGGCTAATGCAAGCGCCTGTCCGCCGATGTTCGAACGCATGAAAGCGGCCTCCATCGGGGGGCGTTTTCTTGTCGGTTGTTCAGTAGTGCGGGGGCGATTCGTTCGAAGGGCCGGCCGCATTGCTTTCGGCCTCACGCACCCGCTCTTTCAGTTCGTTCAGTTGCCGCCTCAATTTGTCGATCTCCGCCCACTGCGCGGTGATCGTCTGGTTCAGCGTCTCGATGGTCACATCCTGATATGTCAGCCGCATTTCCAGCGCGTCGATGCGTTCCCTCAGGGCGTCGGCATCATTCATGGGGGCCATCATTCGGTCGCCGCTGCCGCAGCCCGTGGCCAAGCGCCACACGTTCGTCGAATACAAAACACTCGCCGCGCCAGCGGCTCTCTTGCTCCGGCACGCCTTCGAGATAGCGTAGGATGCCGCCCTTGAGGTGATAGACCTCGTCAAATCCCTGCGCCAGCAGATAGGCGCTGGCCTTCTCGCAGCGGATGCCGCCGGTGCAGAACATCGCGATCTTGCGGTGTTTCGCCGGGTCGAGTTTCTCCGCGGCGAATTCCTTGAACTGTCCAAAGCTCCTGATGCCGGGGTCGATCGCGCCCTCGAACGTGCCCATCGCCACCTCGAAAGCGTTGCGGGTGTCGATCACCAGTGTATCGGGCGCCGATATCAGTTCGTTCCAGTCTGACGGCTCGACATAGGTGCCGACCCGCTGCGTCGGATCGACAGCGGTATCTCCGAGCGTGACGATTTCTTTCTTCAGGCGGATTTTCAACCGCTGGAACGGCATCTCAGTGGCGTTCGAAAACTTGAGTTCGAGATTGTCGAGCCGGTCACCGAACAGGGGGCCATGCTGCAACTCCCGGACGAACGCGTCGATACAATCATCGCCGCCCGCAACCGTGCCGTTGATGCCCTCATGGGCCAGCAGCACGCTGCCCTTGATCCCGAGGCCGGTGGCCAGCGCGCGCAACGGCTCGCGCAGCTCCCGGAAATCCGGCAGCGCGGCGAATTGGTAGAAAGCTGCGACCTTGAGCGGCATGTCGACCGTTTATCAGGCAGGCCGGGCAGGGGAAAGCCACGGTATGGGCCCTGCTTTTGCTGATGCGACGCAGATCATGGCTCCCCTGGCATGCCAGCCATTGCCCCGCAGGGGATGAATATGCCAAGAACCGTCTGCAAACCCGCCCGATGCTCAAGAAACGCTTGCAAGAAAGCTCTCGCGATGAGGAATTTCCATTTCGCCGGCCGTTCCACGGTCCATGCCCAGAACGCGATGGTGGCGACGTCGCACCCGGACGCCGCGGTTGTCGCCATCGACGTGATGCGGGCGGGCGGCACGGCGGCGGACGCTGCGGTTGCGGCCTGTGCGCTGTTAGGGGTGATCGAACCGCAATCGACCGGCATCGGCGGCGACTGCTTTGCGCTGATCCAGCCGAAGGGCGAGGGCAAGATCGTTGCCTATAACGGCTCCGGCCGCGCGCCGATGGCGGCCACGGCTGAATGGTATCTCGAGCGCAAGATCCATTCGGTGCCGCTGACTTCGGCCCATGCGGTGAGCATTCCCGGCGCGATCGATGCCTGGGATACGATCCTGCGCGACCACGGCAAGATGGGGCTCGATACCCTGCTGCAGCCCGCAATCAAGGCTGCGGAAGAAGGCTATGTCGTCGCACCCCGTATTGCCTTCGACTGGAAGAACCAGTTCGAGAAGCTGAAGAACGGCACCAACACCGAGCGTTATCTTTTGCCGCACGGCAAACCGGCGGTGGCCGGCGACGTGATCCATCAGCCTGAACTGGGCAAGACGCTGCGCGCGATCGCCAAGAATGGCCGCGATGCGTTCTACAGCGGCGAGATCGCCACCGACATGGTCGAAACCCTGCGC
>Ga0307499_10000184_pt1 | contig 23104 bp, 21 predicted proteins | sample 13_S_MG_FD_201363 | JGI IMG/M metagenome (GOLD analysis project Ga0307499, IMG submission 201363) | Soil microbial communities from Populus trichocarpa stands in riparian zone in the Pacific Northwest, United States - 13_S | ecosystem: Environmental > Terrestrial > Soil > Riparian zone > Trees... | reverse complement strand
TACGGTGATCCCGGACAACACCGGCGGCCATCTGATGCAGCACCGGATGGTCGATCTTGCGATCGTCGGCACCGACCGGGTGACCGCCAATGGCGATGTCTGCAACAAGATCGGCACCTATCTGAAAGCGCTCGCCGCCCACGACAATGGCGTGCCGTTCTATGTTGCACTGCCGTCGCCGACCATCGACTTTAGTATCGATGACGGCATCAGGCAGATTCCGATCGAGCAGCGCAGCGCCGACGAGGTGGCGACCATGACCGGCCGCACCGCTGATGGGCGCGTCGAGACCGTGCGCGTGGTTCCCGACGGCTCGCCGGTGGCCAACTACGCCTTCGACGTCACGCCGGCGCGGCTGGTCACGGGACTGATCACCGAGCGCGGCCTGCTCAGGCCTGAGCGTGCTGCACTTGCGAGCGCATTCCCGGAACGCAGCGCGGGTCATTGACGTCTGGCATACCAGCGTCGTATCCCGTCCCGGATCGCTGCTACCGGAAGCTTCCATGTCCAATACCGATATTGAAATCGTCGTCGAAGACCCGACCGCGCCGGAGGCGGATTCGCCTGCGGTGACCAGCGTTCGCGCGGTCGACGTTATTGTTTCACTGCTGCTGCTCACGCTGGCGCTGATCCTTGGCTACGACAATTGGCGTACGGGCGCCGGCTGGGAATCGACCGGCCCGCAGGCCGGCTACTTTCCGTTCTATCTCTCGGTCATCCTCGCCGGCGCCAGCCTCTATGGTCTGGTCGCCGCGTTCCTGTCGCGAAAGGAAGCCACCGAGGTTTTCGTGACACGGGCGCAGCTTCGCCGTGTGATGGCGGTGTTCGTGCCAACACTGCTGTTCTGTCTCGCCATGCAATTCCTCGGGCTCTACGTCGCGAGCTTCCTCCTGATCTCCGGTTTCATGCGCGTGGTCGGCAAGATCGCGTTGTGGAAATCGTTGCTCACCGCCTTCGTGTTCACCGCCGTGATGTTCGTGACCTTCGACGTCGCCTTCGACGTCATCATGCCAAAGGGCCCGCTCGAAGCGGCGCTCGGCCGCTGACGGATTTGGCATGACTCTATCCATCATTGCGAGGAGCGAAGCGACGAAGCAATCCATTCTTGCTTTGCCGCGCCATGGATTGCTTCGCTTCGCTGGCAATGACGAACAGCTTGGGATGTTCTGATGGAAGCCCTCGGCCTTTTGATGCACGGCTTTGCCGTGCTGCTGACGTGGAAGACGCTGCTGCTGATGATGCTGGGGCTCGTACTCGGCATCTTTGTCGGCGTGCTGCCCGGCCTCGGCGGCCCCAACGGGGTGGCGATCCTGCTGCCGCTGACCTTCACGATGGACCCCACCTCGGCGATCGTGATGCTTTCCTGCATCTATTGGGGTGCGCTGTTCGGCGGCGCCATCACCTCGATCCTGTTCAACATCCCCGGCGAGGCGTGGTCGGTGGCGACCACCTTCGACGGCTATCCGATGGCGCAGCAAGGCAAGGCGGCGGAAGCGCTGACCGCGGCGTTCACCTCGTCGTTCATCGGCTCGCTGGTCGCGGTGATGCTGATCACCTTCCTGGCGCCGATGATTTCTTCGTTCGCGCTGAAATTCGGGCCGCCGGAATTCTTTGCGGTGTATCTGCTCACGTTCTGCTCGTTCGTTGGCCTCGGCCGCGAGGCCAAGCACAAGACCGTCATTTCGATGTCGCTCGGCCTGTTGCTCGCCGGCATCGGCATGGACACGGTGTCCGGCCAGTTGCGCATGACCTTCGGTTCGTCGGAGCTTTTGCGCGGCGTCAACTTCCTGGTCGCCGTCATCGGCCTGTTCGGCATCAGCGAAATCCTGCTGACCATGGAGGAGCGCCTCGCGCTGCGCGGCCATGCCGCCGGCATCTCGCTGCGCGTAGTGCTGTCGGTCTGGAAGGACCTGCCGAAATACTGGGTGACGCTGCTTCGTTCCTCCTTCATCGGATGCTGGCTCGGCATCACGCCGGGCGGCGCGATTGCCGCGTCCTTCATGGGCTACAATCTCGCCAAGCGCTTTTCCAAGGACCCGGACAGTTTTGGCAAGGGCCGCATCGAGGGCGTGTTCGCGCCGGAGACGGCGGCGCACGCTTCAGGTACCGCGGCGCTGCTGCCGATGCTGGCGCTCGGCATTCCCGGTTCCGGCACGGCCGCGATCCTGCTCGGCGGCTTGATGGTGTGGGGCCTCAATCCCGGGCCGCTGCTGTTCGTCGAGCACAAGGATTTTGTCTGGGGCCTGATCGCCTCGATGTATCTCGGTAATGTCGTCGGTCTCGTGCTGGTGCTGACGACGGTGCCGATCTTCGCTTCCATCCTGCGGGTGCCGTTCGCGGCCGTCGCACCGATGATCGTGGTGTCCTGCGCGATCGGCGCCTATGCGATCCAGAACGCGATGTTCGACATCTGGCTGATGCTGGGTTTTGGCGTCGTCGGTTACGTCTTCAAGAAGATCGGCATTCCGCTCGCGCCGTTCACGCTGGCGCTGGTGCTCGGCAACCGCGCCGAGGATGCCTTCCGCCTGTCCATGATCGGCTCCGGCGGTGACATGAAGGTATTCTGGTCGAACGGCCTGGTCGGCTCGATCACGACGCTGGCGATCGTGCTGTTGTTCTGGCCGGTGATCGATAGGGCGTTCGGTAGCGTCACGCGCATGTTGCGGCCGGCGAGGGTGTAGTTTGCGTAGGATGGGTGGAGCGCAGCGATACCCATCCGACGGTCCTGGATTGCTTCGCTACGCTCGCAATGACGCAGCCTGTAGCCCGGATGAGCGCAGCGATATCCGGGGCGGTGTTGAGAGTGGTCCCGGATGTCGCTGCGCTCATCCGGGCTACAAGTTCAGACGCTCTGCAGCAGCCGCTTCGGCAGGCCGAAGGCGAGGCTATAGAGCGGGAGGTCATCGATCGCGCCGTGGTCCTCGGCGGGGAGCGTCTTGCGCAGATGATGGAGGGCGTTGCGGACTGCGGATTCGTCCAGCCCCTCGATCAGCAGCAGGGCCGCAAAGGAGCCGTCATTGGCTCGCATGCCCTTCTCGGTGGTCTTGATCGAGGTTTGCGCGATGTCGGTGAGCAGGACCCGTGCGGCGATGATGCGGTCGAGGCGGGCCAACTCCGCAACGAGCGTGTCGGCGTCCCAGGACGGCGCGGCGTCGAGGCGCAAGGGTGCGACGATGCCGCCCTGGCCGGTGCCGGCTGACGCCGCAATCCGGCCACCACCGCGCGCGAAATTGCCGAGCCGGGGCATGGTGCGCTGCGACCACGGCGTCGGCGCGTTCAGCCGCGCCAGATAATCCGGACCGCCGACGACGCGCTCGTCCTCGAGTTCGTAGAGAATGAAATAGCGGTTCACCCCGACGCCGAGCGCACGGAAGATGCGGCAGGCCAGGAACCCATTGACGCCGACGCGCTCGGCGGCGTGTTCGCGCGTGATCCAGTGCGCCCAGTCGGTGTGGTCCTGCGGCGCGAGATCGCTCCAGATGGCGAGATAGCCGGCTCCCTGCATGTCACGCTCCTCCAGTCACTTGGGTCCGACGCGCACAGCCGCTGGCAGCGATGCAGGCAACTGGCCAGCGCCCTGCAGCGCGGCCTGCATGGCGACGATGTAGCCGTAGGGGCCGAGGCCGGCGATGACGCCTTTCACCGCAGCAGAGAGCTTGGAGTGCCGGTGCAACTCGTCGCGGGCGTGGATGTTGGAGATGTGCACCTCGTAGATCGGCCCCTCAAAAATCTTCATGGCGTCGTAGATCGCAATCGAAGTGAAGGAGTAGGCGGCGGGATTGATGATGAGGGCGTCCGCCGAGGTGCGGGCCGACTGTATCAGGTCGACCAGCTCGCCTTCGTGGTTCGACTGGTGAAACGCCAGTTGCGTCCCGGTAAAGGCGGCGAACTCCTCGCAGGAGGCCTTGATGGCTTTGAGCGTGGTCGAGCCGTAGATGTGCGGCTCGCGGATGCCGAGCATGTTCAAATTCGGGCCATTGAGGATCATGATGCGCATAAAATGCCTTTCACGGGGTGATGCCGGAATAGTCTAGCCGATCGCAGACGCATGTCAGCCGCTGAACCACTTTGCGGGCACGGTGACGAGCGAGGGAAACAGAATCATCAGCAGCAGCACGATCAGCTGGGCGATCATGAACGGCCATACGCCCTTGATGATGTCTTCCATGCTGATGCGCGATACGCCGCAGACCACATTGAGGACGACGCCGACCGGCGGGGTGATCAAGCCGATCGCATTGTTGATGATGAAGAGCACGCCGAAGTAGACCGGGTCGATGCCGGCCTGCTTGACGATCGGCATCAGGATCGGGGTGAGGATCAGGATGGTCGGCGCCATGTCCAGCGCCGTGCCGACGATGACGACCAGGACCATGATCGCCAGCATCAGCAGCGTCTGGTTGCCCATGAAGGGTCGAACGAGATCGACCACCTGGGTGGCGATTTCCGATACCGTGATGAGCCAGGACGACACCAGCGCTGCTGCCACCAGGAACATGACGACGCTGGTGCTGAGTGCCGCCGAGACGAAGACGTCGTAGAGCTGGCTGATCTTGAGCTCGCGATAGATGCAGGTCGCGACGAACAGCGCATAGACGGCAACGACGACGGCGGCTTCCGTCGGCGTGAATACGCCGAACCGCAGGCCGACGATGATGATCGCCGGCAGCATCAAGGCCCAGAAGCCGTCGATAAAAGCCCAGACGATCTCGCGGAGCGACTTGCGCGGCGGACTTTCGACATTCTCCTGACGCGCGACCCACCACCAGGCGAAGCAGAGCCCGACGCCGAGCATCAGGCCGGGGAAGATGCCGGCGAGGAACAGTTTTGAGATCGAGACGCCGCCGGCAACGCCAAACAACACGAAGCCGATGCTCGGCGGGATCACGGGCGCGATAATGCCGCCGGCGGCGACGAGGCCTGCCGCATTTCTCTTGCTGTGGCCGGCCGCGACCATCATCGGGACCAAAAGTGCGGCCAATGCCGCGGCATCTGCGGCGGCAGAGCCCGACAGCGAGGCGAGCACGCAGGAGGCGAGAATGGTGACGTAGCCGAGGCCGCCCTTGACGTGGCCGACCAGCGCGAGCGCGACGTTGACGATCCGCTTCGCCAGCCCGCCGCGATTCATCAGCTCGCCGGCCAGCATGAAGAACGGCACCGCCATCAGAGGAAAGCTGTCGGCGCCGTTGATGATGTTCTGGGCGACGATTTGCGAGTCAAAAATGTCGAGCGAATGCATCAGCGCAATGCCGCAGACGATCAGCGCAAATGCGATCGGCATGCCGAGCGCCATGGCGCCGAGCAAGGAGAAGGTGAAGACGGCGAGCGTCACGCGCGGTCTCTCCGCTGATCAGACATGCTCTTCGCTTTCCTTCACCGAGATCAGGTCTTGCTCGCTTGCCCGGCCGCTCAGCACGCGAAAGAGATCGAGCAGCAGGATGACCGCCGCGGAGACGCCGAAGACGAGGCCGGAGGAGTAGAAGAACAGGCCGACCGAGATGCCGGACGCCGGTGCGCTGTCGCCGAAGGTCAGCACCGCCTGCTTCCAGCTACCCAGCGTCAGAAGCCAGTCGGCATAGAGCATCAGAACGTAGCTCGCGATGAAGCAGACCTTCCTGCCGAACGGAGGCAGCGCGCGGACCAGGGTATCGACGCCGAGATGGGCGTGCTGGCGCAGTGCGACGATGGCGCCGAGGAAGGTCAGCCACACCAGCAGCCAGCGCGACAGCTCTTCGGAGGTCGGTATTCCCGAGTTGAAGAGATAGCGCATCACGACATTGGTGAAGACCAGCACCACCATCACGGCGAGACATGCCGCGATCGCGACCTTGAGCAGGCGGCAGTAGAGGTCGATCAGCCGTTCGACGGCGGCCATCACGGTTTTTCCGGCAACTACTTGGCGCCGCGGACGCGCGCCAGTTCGCTGTTGAACAGTTTAACCCGGGCAGGGTCGTACTCGGCCGAAAACTTTTCGACGACGGGTTTGGTGGCGTCCTGCATGCGGGCGTATTCAGCCGGCGCGATCTCGTTGAACTGCATGCCCTTGGCCTTGAGTTCGCCCAGCGCCTTGTCCGCCGCCAGCTTGGTCTGATCGCGCTGGTACTCGCGCGTCTCGGCAAAGCTGTCGCGCAGCATCTTCTGTTCTTCCGCCGACAGGCCGTCCCAGAATTTCTTGCTGACGATGATGACGTTCTGCGTGAAGGTGTGGTTGGTGGCCGAGACGTATTTCTGCACTTCGAAGAACTTGTTGGACAGGATGACGCTGTAGGGATTTTCCTGGCCGTCGACGGTCCGGTTTTCCAGCGCGGTGTACAATTCGCCGAACGCCATCGGCACCGGGTTGGCCTTCAAGGCCTTGAAGGTTTCGAGATAGACCGGGTTCGGGATCACGCGCAGCTTGAGGCCGGAGAAATCCTCGACCCTCGCGATCGGGCGGCTCGAGTTGGTGGCGTTGCGGAAGCCGAGCCCCCAATAGCCGAGGCCGATCAGTTCCTTCTCCGGCAGCGTCTCAAGCATCGCCTTGCCGAACGGGCCTTGCGCGAGCGCCTCGGCCTGCTCGAACGTGCTGACGATGAAGGGAAAGTCGAACAGGCCGAGATCCTTGACGACGCTGGCGAGCGAGGTGGTCGACGCCGAGAGGATTTCCTGGGTGCCGCCGCGTACCGCTGACTGCTGCTGCATCTCGTTGCCGAGTTGGGAGGCCGCAAACTCGCGGATTTTCAGCTTGCCGCCGCTCTTGGCGGCCAGCACCTCGGCGAATTTCTGCACGCCAAAGCTGACGGGGTGGTCGGTGTTGTTGAGGTGGCCCCAGCGGATGGTGCGTTCCTGCACCTGGGCGGCGGCCGGTGTTCCCACAAGCGCGCAAAGGCTGACGGCAGCGCACAGCAATCCGATCCGCATGGCGGTTTCTCCCTGGTTCGCGATCATTTGGCGTCGCGGCGGGCAAAGATAGTCATATGGTAGAGCTGATGTCAAAATATAAAACTCACTTCATCATATGAAATGTCTTATATAGTATGATCTGAGGCTTGTTAGGAATCGGCCGGCATGGCAAGGCCGATGCTGGCCCGCGCATGGATTTGGCAATGACACTGGTCGAGCGGATTGAGGAGCAGGAAGCGGTCGGCGATGACGGCTATCGCCGCATCCGGACCGATATCGTGTTCGGCCGGCTGCGCCCGGGGCAGAAGCTCAGGCTTGACGGGCTCAAGGAAGACTATGGCGTCAGCGTCTCCACATTGCGCGAAATCCTCAATCGCCTCGCCGCGGAAGGCTTCGTGCTGGCGGAAGGCCGCCGCGGCTTCGAGGTCGCGCCGGTCTCGGTGGAGAACCTGAAGGAGCTCGCGGAGCTTCGCCTGCTCCTGGAAACGCATGCGATGGGCGTGTCGTTCGCCCATGCCGATGTCGAGTGGGAAGGGCGCGTGGTCTCCGCGCACCACAAGCTGGCGTCAACCGACCGGCTGATGGAGAACGGCCTCGGTGAGCTCGAACAGTGGAAGCGCTATGACGGCGAGTTCCATCAGGCGCTGATCTCCAATTGCGGCTCACGCACGCTGATGGAGATGCATGCCTTGGTGTTCGACAAATATTTCCGATACCAGATGGTCGCGTTCAGCTATCGCGGCAGCGAGCCCGCCGAGCAGCACAAGGCTTTGCTCGAGGCCGCGCTGAAGCGCGACGCCAAGGCCGCGACCGCAACGCTGCGCACGCATGTCAACAATTGCGTGGAGCATGCGCTCGCGACGGCGTCGCTGAGGTAGGGCGTAGTTCTCACGGCGTCATTGCGAGCCAACGGGTCGGGCGGGCATTCGCCCGACCCGTTGGCTCGCAATGACGGTGCGGTTCACACCACCTTGCGCTGACGCAATTCGGCGATCTCGTCCTTTGCAAAACCGAATTCCGCCAGCACTTCCTCGGTCTGTTCGCCGAATTCCGGCGGCCGCGCCGCCATCTTGCTGGGGGTGCGCGACAGCGTCACCGGCTGGCCGACGAGTTGAATGTGACGGTTCTCGTCGTTCGGCACGTGCTGGGCGATGCCGAGGTGCTTGACCTGGGCGTCGTCGAACATCTGGTCGATCGAATAGATCGGGCCGCAGGGCACACCGGCCTCGTTCAATTCCTTGACCCAGACGTCCGTCGATTTCTTCGCGGTGAGCTTGTCGATCGTGGCATTGAGCGCGTCGCGGTTCTTCGAGCGCGCCGGTGCGGTGGCGTAATCGGGGTTGGTGAGCAGTTCGGGCGCGCCGATCGCCTGCGCGCAGCGTTCCCAGATCCGTCCGCCTGTTGTGGCGATGTTGATATAGCCGTCGGACGTCTTGAACACGCCGGTCGGGATCGAGGTCGGATGGTTGTTGCCGGCCTGCTTGGCGACGTCCTTTTCCATCAGCCAGCGCGAGGCCTGGAAATCCAGCATGAATATCTGCGCCTGCAACAGCGAGGTCTGCACCCACTGGCCCTCGCCGGAAACGTCGCGCTCCAGCAGTGCGGTGAGGATGCCGATGGCGCAGAACAGCCCGGCGGTGAGGTCGGCGACGGGGATGCCGACCCGCATTGGACCCTCGCCCGGCGCGCCCGTGATCGACATCAGCCCGCCCATGCCCTGCGCGATCTGATCGAAGCCCGGCCGCTTGTGATAGGGGCCGTCCTGGCCGAACCCGGAGATGCTGCCATAGACGATGCGCGGGTTGATCTGGCGCAGGCTCTCATAGTCGATGCCGAGCTTTGCCTTCACGTCGGGACGAAAATTCTCGACCACGACGTCGGCCTGTTCCGCCAGCCGCTTGAACACCTCCAGGCCCTTGGGGTCCTTCAGGTTCAGCGTCATGGCCCGTTTGTTGCGATGCAAATTCTGGAAATCCGAGCCCTGGCGCGGGCCGCCCGGCTGCTCGCCGCCAGCGTCCTCCAGCAGCGCGTCGATCTTGACGACGTTGGCGCCCCAATCCGCCAATTGCCGCACACAGGTGGGCCCGGAGCGAACGCGGGTGAGATCGAGCACGGTGAAGCGGGAAAGGGCCTGCGAAGCGCGGGGGAAAGGCATTGAGAAACCTTCTTTTTTTGGATTTTCGCGGGGGGACGGACAGACCCGTCTGGCTTAAACAATCTGGTGCCGATTTCCAACTGCTTGTTCGACGCCCGTGGGCGGCCATGCAGGCAGGGCAGGGCGCCGTTTTTGGATCGGGCGCCGGCAGCCGGGACGGCTGGAATCCGCTCCGCAAAACTACGGACGAGCACGGGGGTTCTGCTTTTTTGCTTCATGCAACGCGAAGCAAGCCCGTAACAATTCGGCCTGGTAAACAAGCGTTAACGCGGCGCGTTGTCCCCAACAGCTCACATATAGCGGGCGCGGCAGACTTCGATGGCAATGGCAAAGGTGACATATTGTGGCGCGACGATAGCGGCACGGTCTTCGTCTGGGACGATGGCAACTCCAGCGCGGCACACACGATGTCCGCTCCGGGTGGTGTTCCGGCAACTTCGTCCATTGCAGGTACCGGCGATTTCGATGGAAATGGCCGTGCAGATATTCTGTGGCACGATGACAACGGTGCGGTATTCATCTGGGACAATGGCCAAGCCAGCAACACCCACACCGTTTCGAACGCCGGCGTAGTCCCCGCCAGCTGGCATGTTGCGGCTGTCGGCGATTTTGATGGCAACGGGCGTTCCGACATCCTGTGGCAGAACGACAATGGCACGGTATCGGTCTGGGACAATGGCCAGATCACCGGCGCCCATTGGATTTCCAATCCGAATGTGGTCGCAAGCAGTTGGCACATCATCGGTGCGGGTGATTTCGACGGCAACGGCCGAGACGATATTCTTTGGCGCAACGACAATGGCGCGGTGTCCATCTGGGACAACGGCCAGATTGCGACTGCCCACGTTATTGTTGGTGCCGGCGTGGTGCCGAGCAGCTGGCACATTCTTGGCATCGGTGACTTCGACAACAAATCCCATGACGATATTCTTTGGCAGAATGACGATGGGATCGTATCGGTTTGAGATAATGGGCAAATCAGTGGCGCCCATTGGGTTGCCGGTCCCGGCGGCGTCTCCGGTGGCTGGCATATCGCCTGAGCTGGGACCGACGCTTCAAGCATCCGGTTTAGATTTTCCGGTGCAGCTGCTGGATAATCGGCAATAGCGTTACGTGATCGCGCATTATAGCCGATCAGCTTGCGAAGCTTGCCGCCGATGGGAAGGTTTCGCCGAGCTCGCTTGGGAGACCAGGTTGTTGGCGCTGATCTAGAAGAACTCCGAAGGCGGCCCGGCCGCCGAGCACACGTCCGGCAGCCCAAGGGTGCCGCGCTCAAATCGGCCGGAGGAGGTAGAGCGAGACTGGGCCTGCGAGGCACGCGGGAAAACCGCTTCAAAAACTCCGGCCGGATTGACAGTGTTGCGGGGCGCCACCATCGCCGAAGTCGGCATTTTTTTAATCGTCCGATCGACACCTATCGGATACTTGATTCAACGTTAGCGGTTCGGTATCTGTGCCCAATCTGCGGACGGAAAGAGCTAATGGAGGGACCGCCTGAAGGCGCCTCGATCTCGGGAGTTCGACGAAGCGCATTCACACTATTTGCCTCACAGGTCGTCGAATGAATTTAGGGGCTTCTGATGTTCGTCATCCAAAGGCCCGAACGCTAATCATCAGCCTTGCGGCATGCGTCGCGTTTGTTACCCTGCTTTGCATTCTTTTCGATCCGAGTTGGGAAACCAACGACGACGTGGCAATGTCGATGGTGGCCCACGGCTATGGGCTCGCGGCCTATGGTTCGCCTCACATAATTTTCTCCAACGTCATTTGGGGCGTCATTGTCAGAACTGTTCCTAGCATCGGGGGAGTGTTCGGCTATTCGCTTGCGATGCTCGGAGCCATTACCCTGGCCGCGTCCGCGATACTGTATTTTCTGGTGCGTTTAGGTGCCGGCTATGCCGTGGGTCTATTGGTCGTTGCCCTTATTCTGCTTCGACCCGTCCTGCAGACGCAATTCACTGTTACGGCGGGACTTCTTACTGCGGCCGCAGTGCTCGGCGTTTGCGCCTATCAACGAACCGGTTCTACGTTCAGCCTTGTGGCCAGCGCTTTCCTTGCGCTTCTGGGATTTCTCGTGCGAAATCTGGAGTTCGCAGTAGTTGCCCTGGTTGCGCTTCCGATCCTGCCCTGGGGCATGCTGCGGAAAGACCGAAAACTTCAAGTCGCTGCTGCGGTGCTGGTGTCAGGCGTGGTCGGTGCCACATGGATCGATCAATTCGCATACTCTGGTCCCGAATGGAATTATTTTTGGGAGCTAAACCTCGCGCGAGCTCCCTTTACCGACTTCGGCGCGGCCGACCGGTTGCTTGAGGCGCCGGAAATCATGGCGCGCCATGGCATGTCGAAGAATGACGCCGAATTGCTAAAGCATTATTTCTTTGCTGACCGGCAACTTGTAGACCCCGCGCGGCTGAGAGCTGTTTTCGCCGACCTCGCGCCGGTAGCGGTCAAATCCTACAGTTTTGGATCGGGGCTTACCTCGCTTCGTTCAATTCTCGACTCACGAATTCTTGCCCCTTTGGTGGCGGCGATGGTGCTCCTGCTGCTGGCATTCGAGCGACGAGCGATCGTGTCGTGGACAATCTCTGTGGCCGTGATATTCGCATTGGGGATGGCGGGCCGGCATGGCATTTTGCGCGTCTATGTACCGATGTTCATGCTCTTGCTTTTCATTCCCTTTCTATCCGGCCGTTTGACGTCAGGGGTCCGCAAGGCAGCAATGCTGGTGGTGCTCGTGATCGCGTGCCTGGTCAACGCTAAAGCCGTGATCGCAGAATCGCGGGCTAACAGCAGGCTTATTGCCGCGGCAGCGGTCCTTGGCCCGGTCCCGGCCGAACCGGTTGTTGTCTGGGGCGGCGCATTTCCTTTTGAAATTTCATTCCCGCTTTTTCCAGGACAATCCAATTCCCGAAACCTGAAAATGTTTGGTCTGGGCGTTTTTACATGGGCGCCTTTTTCGGTGGCTGTAGCTGAAGAAAATGCCGGCAGGGGACTGGTCTCGCGATTGCGATCCGATGAAGGCATCCTTCTCATTGCCGATGCGCAGCAGAAGGAACTGCTGGGGCCCTATTGCGCCGAGCACTTTGGGGGACAGCTTGAATTGGCGGATTTCATGAAGACGACGTTGTCGACGACCATACTCAAAGCGGCCTGCGTGGAAGCTGCCAAGCAGACAAATTAAGTGGATAGCTCGGGTCTGGCGGTATGCGCCGGGGTATGAATTCGATACTTGATTCGTCGTGCTCGGGTCGCCTAATCTCTCAGATACGCCAAAGGCTTGGCCAAATCGCAGCCTTCTGGCCGAATTCCTTGCCGCCAATGGAATCCAGCTGTACACAATCCGCGCGGCTCGATCCGATCCACACGCGAGGCGAGATTTGACGGGAACTGTCGCGTGAAATTGTCTGTTGTGACCACCCTTTACCGGTCAGCTCCGACGATCGGCGAATTCCATCGACGCGTCATCGCGGCGGCGGAAGCTATCACGCACGATATCGAAGTGGTGATGGTCAATGACGGCTCTCCGGATCACAGCCTGGATCTGGCGCTTGATCTGCATCGGGCCGATCCGCGCGTCGTGGTGGTGGACCTTGCCCGCAATTTCGGTCACCACAAGGCGCTGATGACGGGCCTTGCACATGCGACGGGCGAACTGGTGTTCCTGATCGACAGCGACCTGGAAGAGCAGCCCGAAGATCTGGCGGAGTTTTATCGACGCTTCGAACAGGGCGATTGCGACGTCGTCTACGGCATGCGCGAAACGCGGCGCGGCGGCTTCTTCGCCAGGATTCCCGGCGCGCTGTTTTTCACGCTCGCCGATCTCCTGAGCGATCATCCCTTGCCCCGCAACGTGTTCACGGCGCGGCTGATGACACGCGACTATGTGCGGGCGCTGATCCGTCATCGCGATCGCGAATTCGTCATCGCGCATCTGTGGCAACTGACCGGCTTCCGCCAGCAGGCGATTTTTCTCAATAAGCTGTCGCTGTCGCCGAGCGATTACTCGATCAAGCACCGAATGGAGCTCGCGATCCGGCACATCACTACGACCTCAACCAAGCTGCTCTACCTTGTGTTTTATACCGGCATCCTGATCTCGGGCGCCTCGGCCGCCGTCATTCTGTATTTCCTCTGCCGGTATTTTTTCTACGGTGTCGCAGTCGACGGCTTCACGTCGGTGATCATCTCGATCTGGTTCCTCGGCGGCCTGACCACGCTCATTCTCGGCGTCCTCGGCATCTACATGGCCAACATCATGGCCGAGACCAAGCGGCGGCCGTACACGATCGTGCGGCGCGTACATCGCGCGAATAATGCGATTGCGGGGTCTTCGAACATGCTGCGGGAGCAGGGGCATGCGCAGCGGCAGGATGCAGGTGCTCCCCGATGACTGATGTCACCGAGACCGCGATCCTGTCGCAGGTCACGGCCTATTACGCCTCCAAGCTCGAGCTTCATGGCTCAACCCCGCAGGGCGTCGACTGGAACGGGCAGGCGTCGCACGAGCTTCGCCACCAGCAGTTTCTTCGCCTGCTGGAGGGGGCGCCGGATGCTTCCGTGCTCGATCTCGGATGCGGCTATGGCGATTTCCTGCGCTTCCTGCGAGAGCGAGGCCATCGCGGAACGTTCATCGGCTACGATATCGCGCCCGGCATGATCGAGACGGCGCGCTCGCTGCATGGTGAGGGCATTGACCGGCAGTGGCGGATCGGCGCTCACCCCACCGATGTCGCCGACTTTGCGATTGCGAGCGGCATCTTCAACGTCAAGGGCGATGTCCCGGACGAATCCTGGATCCCTTATATCCATCAGACCATTGACGCGCTGGCGCGCGCGGGACGGCGCGGCTTTGCCTTCAATCTCCTGAGCCTGTCGAGCGACCCGGAGAAGCGACGTCAGAGTCTGTATTATGCCGATGCTGCGGGGATGCTATCCCACTGTCTGGCGCGGTACGGGCGTTCGGTCGCACTGCTGCAGGACTACGGGCTTTACGAGTTCACTGTTGTAGTGCGACAACAACCCGCCCAATAACGTTTGAATCGCTCGATTTCATGAATTTGCGGAGCCACCCTCAATTGACACCGAGCAGATGACCAAATAGGCAGTTTGCTTCATTGACGATGGTCCTATTCGGCAATGGCTGCTGATTGATTTAGGTGTTCGAGATGGAAATGACTGCAATCGATCCGGTCAAGATCGACAACGTGCTCAATTCGAATGGCTACTTGATCATCCACAATACCGAGCTTGAGCAACTCAGCCTGAAGGCCAGGGCCGAATATGATCGTTGCCTGCAGGCGTCCACGCTTCGTGCGACCCGCGAGAAATTCCACTACAGCGTACTCGCAAAGGCACCTTGGCGAAAACTCGCGATCGGCGGGAGCAACGGCCTCGGCTACCAATATGCCCAGAACCTGCAGTCGATCTACTTCGATGCCAACGACGAGAATTACCCTGCACTCGGCGCATTGTTTGGCTTCATGGTCAAAGTCAGAAACCGGCTGATGGGCGTCGCCCCCGACTTTGGCTCGAATCCGGAACGTGACCGGTTCTGGAACGCCTGCCGCGTCCATCACTATCCGCGCGGCGGCGGATTCATGGCCACCCATCAGGACACGCATTTCCCGCAGGTCATCGACGCCCAGATCGGAAAGCCGTTCTATCAGGTGTGCGTGCTGCTCAGCCGCAAGAACGTCGACTTCTTTTCCGGTGGCGGCGTGGTGTTCGACGGCCGGAAGGAGAAGGTGGACCTTGAAGAGAAGGGCGGCTTCGGCTCTCTCGTGCTGTTCGATGGCCGCACCTATCACGGCGTCGAAGACATTGACCTCGATCAGGTTATTGATTTCGACAGGCCCGACGGACGGCTCGCGGCGTTCGTGAACCTCTATTCCACGCCCGCCTGAGCTCCGCCGCTTTCGCGGAGTCCGTCCGTCATCACAAGCTCCGCAGCCGGTTGCTAGGCACCTTCGAGCGTTCGGTTCCGCGCGGCGCCACCACTGCGTGGTCGGGCTGATCCTCGAGCACCAGCGCACCGACGCCGATCACGCAATTCTTGCCGATCGTGACGTGATCCCGAAACGTGGCGTTGACGCCGACGAAACTGCCCTGGCCGATCCTGACCCCTCCGGAAACAACGACGTGCGACGATATGAACACATCGTCCTCGACGGTCGAATGGTGGCCGATGTGGTTGCCGCTCCAGAGCGTGACGTTACTGCCGACCCGGGCAAACGGCTGAATCGTGTTGTCCTCGAGGATGAAACAGTTTTCCTGTAGCTCGAAGCCGGCAAAGACCGTTGCGCGGCTGCTCAGATACGACACCAGCCTGTACCCCTTGGCGCAGGCAGCGGCGACCTTCTCCGGGCGAAGCCGGTTGAGATTGGTGTAGCCGATCGCGACAAAGAAATCGAAATCCTGTGGAGGAAATTCTTCCGTGACACGCTCGAACGGGATCACCGGGCGTCCGCGGAACTGATCCTGCGACAGAAAAGCCTGATCAACCGTGAAGGCCACGACTTCGTAAGTGGAGTCGTTGGTAAAATAAAAGTCGGCGAGTTCGGCGATTTGGCCGGAGCCAAAAATCACGATTCGTCGGGTTTTCATTCGATCTTTCTCGTCCACTGCCAGCGCCGCTTAAGAAGGGAACTGCCATGGTAGCCTTTTGCCGGACTGTCGAACAGGTCGGCGTTGTCACCATCGCCCTCAGTTTTGAGAGTTCTTTTTTGATGTAGCAAGGCACAAAACCAGTTGCGGATCCCCTGCTGGGATACAACTCAATCCGCAATGTCAGCTTGATCGACTGCAGATATTTTGGTTGTTCGGACACCGCGCTCCCCGCGGGCCACGCGGCATTCCGTAAGCTAGGACAGGCGTGCACTTTCACTTCAATTCGCACCATCCAGTTCTCGCAGGTCGCCCGCTGCGCGCCTTAGCCTTGCTCCGAAGTGTGGTATATTGATCTTGCGATTGATGCCATTTCTGGTGATCGACCAACCCAATATACTGGTTCCGCAGACTACCGCGAGTAGAGGCAAGACAGGGGGCAGGGCATAGATGACGATAACCCCACCGGGCAACATCTGGGGCGCGGTAACCTCTGCTATAGAAACATGCCCCACCTGCGCATGTCGCCAGAGCGTAAGTCTGCCCATCCCGGCAGCCGGCCATTCCATGCTGAGCGACGGACGAATTATCGCGCGGTCGCTCGAGAAGCTGTGGTGCCCGGGCTGTGGTCTGGTTCGCCATCGCCATCCGCCCACCACTGCCGAAATCTCCGCAATCTATTCCGGCGCGTATGGGCTGCCGGCCTTGACCGGTACTGGAGAAGAGGCCCGGGGCAGGGCCTATGCTGCGGCAGTCGTCGATGCGATCGGAGGGCGAAAACCCGGTTTGCGGTTGATCGATGTTGGTTGCGGGTCGGGGGCGATGCTGCGTGCGCTCGGCGATCTCGACGAAGCGACGAACTATGAGTTGACTGGTATCGATCCGGCGCTACCGCCTGCGCTCGCGCAGGCCAATGAGCGGCTGACCTTGATACGTGGTTTTCCCGATCGCGACCTGGCCGGGCATGGTCCGTTCGATGCCGTGATATCGATCAACACGATCGAGCATACACCGGATCCCGCGCAGTTTCTTGCGACCCTCGCGTCGATGATGACTCCGGACGGACAAATGATCGTCATTTGTCCGACAACGGAATTTGCTAACGACGAATTGCTGTTCTTTGACCATTTCTGGAGCATCAGCCCGGCGGCGATGATTTCGTTCGCGGCTAGGTCCGGGTTGCGGATGGTCGGCCGCAGGGGGTTGGCGGCTCCGCTCGCCGGATTTCAACTGTTCAGGTTTGCACATTCGGCATCCGGCGGATCGGAAGCTGCCGTTGCTGACTTGTCGGCGGATGCGGTCCCTTACCTCGATGCCTGGAAGGAACTGGACGCTTCGCTCGAACGGCAGTTGGTGGCGGCAGGTCATCCGGCGCAGGCGTTCGGCGCGGGCCAAATGGCGGCCTTGTTGCGCGCCTATGCGCCGCGAACATTTGCAATGCTCAAGCGATTCTTGTTGGATCGTCCGGAAGAGGCATGGCCGCTCGGTCCTGCGGTCCGCTATGATGGGTTCACGACGCTGGACGGCTGGACTACCCTTGTGGCAGTTCATCCTTCGGCACAGAACGCCGTCGCGGAGCGGATCCGCGGCGATGGCGGGTTCGCCGTTACGCTTCCTGCCGCCATCAAAAACTGACCCATGATGAGGCCATGACGAGATCTTACGGCATCAACGAACGTGTGGCGGCCGATAGCGACATCGACGCCGCGGTGGAAAGCTTGCGCACGCTCGGCTATGCGGTCGTGGACGGTGGCTACTCGGCCGGAGACCTCAGTGGATTTTCGCAAGGTTTCGACACTGCGCGCCGTGCTGCGCACGCCGCAGCGGGCGGAACCGAAGCATTGGCGCAAATCGACGAGCACAACACCATCCGTACGCCGTTCGCCTACGACAGAAGTCTGCTGGCGCTCGCGCGCAATCCGGCGATCCTGGAAGTCTGCAAGCGGTTGATCGGGGGCTATCAGGTCCTGTCGCAGCAGAACGGCGTCATTAATCCGCCGGCCAAGACCTATAATCAGGGCGCGTGGCATCGCGATCTGCCGTATCAGCACGTCGTGTTCTCGCGGCCGATGGCGATCAATGCCCTGTTCTGTCTGGATGCCTTCACGACCGATAACGGCGCGACCCTGGTGCTGCCTGCGACCCACAAGCAGGAAGAGTTTCCGTCCAATCGCTTTGTCGAAGCATCGGCCGTGCAGGTGTGCGCACCCTCGGGCAGCTATATCGTGCTGGATTGCATGCTCTATCACAGCGGCGCGCCGAACCGGTCCGGGACCGAGCGGCGGGCAGTCAACCATGTCTACACTTCGCCGATCCTCCGCCAGCAAATCGACCTGCCGGCGTTCCTTGGCGATGATTTCACCGACGATCCCACCCTGCGCCGTCTGCTGGGATACGAGGTGACGACGCCGAGGTCGGACGCCGAATATTTTGCGATGCGCCGCGCAAAGCTTCCGAAGTAACGGTTCATTGCTCGAGAACGGCCAATCCAAAACCCTCGCGGCCGTATCCATTGCCGTTGTAGAGCATGTAGCGGCGGTCGCTGTGGTCGAAGACGAAGGGATAGGTGCGTTCCTTGCCTTCCCAAGCCTCCGCCGTGCCGACAAAGCGCAGATCCCGATCGCGCCGTTCCCAATGCTTGCCGTCGGCGGAGCGCGCGAAGCCGATTTCGTAGTGCGGGCGCCGCCGCGCATACCACATCGAGAGGCTGTTATCCGGCTCGCGCAGTACCACGGGCCTCGAGATAGCAAATTCCGCGGGATCGGCTTGTCCTGCGACATTAATCACGACTGCTTCCGAAGGCGTCCAATGGAACAGATCAGAGGAAGTGGCTTGCTTTATCACGTGTAACATTTCCATGCCCCGCTGCCCCCAATGGAGATGAGAGCCGAACCACATGCGCCAGCATGGCCCGTCGCGCAGCACAAAGGGATAGCCAGTTGATAAGGGATTTTCAGGACTGCGGCCGACCACGGGCACGCCGCCGTAGCGGCGAAAGGTTTGGCCGTTGTCGTCGCTCACGGCAACGCCGATGAAGTTTGTGAAGGGTACATGTACCAGCACAGTCCATCCAAGATAGAAGGCATACAGCTTTTCGTCATGCGCGATGACGGAGGAAAGCGTGACCCCATCGGCGTCGAAAGATCCCCGTGTTCCAGGCGTCAGCAAAGGTCCGCGTGGCGCGCCACACACTTCGAAGCGGTCACCATCGATCATGATGTCGATGGACGCAGTTGACGAGCGGTTGGACGCGTCGCGGGTCGAATAAAAGATCCGCACATTTCCGCTGCCAAGCGCCAGCGCCGTCGGATTCGAGGCATGGCTAACGGACCAAGGCTGGTCTGCGGTTGGTGAGAATACCCTTCCAAGAGGACGCCAGACGTTCCGCATTAACCTGCCCTCGTGACTGGCTCAACCGCCACCGGACGGCAATAAGAAGCGGCCGCCGGTCCGGTCGAAAACAGAAGATCGATGACAGACACCGCATGGTCAAAGGTGGGTCCTCGCTGCGGATAGGTCTCGTACGGTCCGTAGCTCATCCAGTCGACGGAAATACCGACCGCTGCAAACGAGGACTCGTCAAAATACTCTCTCGCCGAAGGCCCGGAGAGATATTTGGTGGCACCCGCCTTTATGCAGATATCGAGCAGCCTTGCGGTTCGCGCACCTTGCGGAGAAAATTCGCTGTCCCGAACCATGGACGTGGAGATATCCAGCCGCGCCATCAGGATATTCAGAAACAACATGTTAACGTCAGTTAGCCGGTCGAGGCGTTCAGCCGCCTCGTAGGCGGCTTTCAGCGCCGGTGCTTCTGTCGCGAAGAAGGGCGATTTGCGATAGGCTAGCTCGATAGATCGCCAGTGCTTGTCGGCCCATGGCTCTGCAAAGCCGACTTCGTCGATCGGTTGCTCGAAGCGCGACTTGGTGGCGACCGGAATTGTCAGCCAGATCGGTCCGCTCGGCGTCATGATCCGGTTACGGTTATGCCAGTGCCGCTTCACATATTGTGCGCCGTCGAGGACGACATAACGCTCGCAGCGCCCGATCAGGTCAAAAAACCCCTTCCATGGGATGTAGCACGACTGAATGATGCAAATGCGCATTATGCCTCTGGCAAAGGGAACGTGCGCGGATACGTCGTGGTGAGTGCCGCGTCAAACAATTTCGCGAACCGGGCAAAGGCGGATTTCTACTGTATGTTGCATTTCTGCCACGACTTCATTGAAGCCCCTCACTTCGCCTGCCGAAAGGGGTCGCGGACTTGCTTTTTCTTCGTGTCGAGTCACCGCGGCTTGTTCAGAAGGAGGGTCCGCAAAGCTTCACAGATCCGCTGCTGCTGTGTCTCGTTCAACCCAAACCACATAGGCAACCTGACGAGGCGTTGCGATAGCGAGGTCGTCAGCGCCAGTTCTCCGTGCGCGCGTCCATAGCGCCGGCCGGCCGGCGATGAATGGAGCGGGACATAGTGAAATACAGCCCCGATCCCATTTTTCTTCAATCCGTCGAGGACCCGCTGGCGATCAATCTCGGGCGCCAGCAGGATGTAGTACATGTGGCCGTTGTGCTGACAATCCGCCGGGACGATCGGCCGGCGCAGCAAGCCCTGTCGTTCGAGCGGTTCGAGCATTTGATGATAGCGGCGCCAGATGTCCATCCGCTCGCTGGTGATTTGCTGTGCCTGTTCGAGTTGTGCCCACAGGAAAGCGGCGGTGATCTCGCTCGGCAAGAAAGACGAACCGACATCCTGCCAGGTATATTTGTCGACCTCGCCGCGGAAAAACCGGCTGCGATCTGTGCCCTTTTCGCGAATGATCTCGGCGCGTTGCGCCAGCTCTTCGTCCCGCACCATCAGGCTGCCGCCTTCACCGGAGATGATGTTCTTGGTTTCGTGAAAACTGAAACTGCCGAGATCGCCGATCGCGCCGAGTGCCCGATTCTTGTACCCGGCCATGATTCCTTGCGCGGCATCTTCGACGATTCGCAGGCCATGACGCCGGGCGATGGCCGCGATCGAATCCATTTCGCAGGAGACGCCGGCGTAGTGCACCGGAACGATCGCGCGGGTCCGCGTCGTGATCGCGTCCTCGATCAGCTTTTCGTCCAAATTGAGCGTGTCCTCCCTGATGTCGACGAACACGGGCACTGCGCCGCGCAGCACGAACGCGTTGGCAGTCGATACGAAGGTGTAGGAAGGCAGGATTACCTCGTCGCCGCTTTTGATGTCGAGCAGCAGTGCGGCCATGTCCAGCGCCGAAGTGCAGGAATGAGTCAGCAGCGCCTTGGCGCAGCCGGTCCGTTCCTCGATCCATTGATGACAGCGCTTGGTGAAGGCCCCGTCGCCGGAGAGATGATGGTTACGCTGCGCTTCGGCCGCATAGACCATCTCCGTGCCGGTGGAATAGGGCAGGTTGAACGGGATGTAATCTGCTGTCACGGTTTCACTTCGATGCTTGCCGGGGCATTGGCCCCCTGGTTCGAGAGTGCGCAAATTGGCGGCTTTCGCAGCAGGAATCAACGGGCGATCTCTGTCTGGTTGTAACGGCGCGGACGCGTTGCCGGGTGAACCCTCGACATCCTCTTGTCGGGCTGATAGCTCGACTGCGATGCCATTATGGGGTCTGGCCCTTGATCGATGAGCCCGTTGACGTGCGTGGCAAAGCCGTCGCTTCGTCGCGTCCTCCCGTGCCCGGCCGGGCAGGGCGGCTGTTTGCCGGGTGGTCTGCAAACCTTTTCCAGATGGTTTTGGGGATCACCCAGCAGGTCGCTCTCATCCCGGTCTTCCTGCACTACTGGACGGGCGACACGCTGGCAGCGTGGCTTGCGATCTATGCCATCGGCAATCTCGCCTTCATTGCCGATGCCGGCCTGCAATTCCGCGCGATCAACCGGTTTCTTCAGTTCAAGTCGGGCACCGACTGCGACGGCCGCACTGCGCGGTTCTACGGCGCGATGTTGCGGATCTATCTCGGCCTCATTACGGCGTTGACCTTGCCGCTGTTCGTGGGGGCGGCATTGCTGGCGCCTTCCACGGTGTTCGGATTTGTCACGGTCGCGCATTTCGATGCGGCTTTCGTCGTCATGGCTGCCGGAATGCTTTGGATGGTGCCGTCCAATCTCGTTGCCGCGCTGTACCGCGCGCGCGGGCTCTATGGACGCGCGGTGAAGGTGCAGAACGCCGCCGTTCTCGTCGGGCAGTTCGCTCAGCTGGTCGCAATCGTCGCGACGGGTAGCCTGTTGGCCGTCACCCTCGCTTACGCCGCTGCGCAGGTGGCCGCCGCGATCTGGCTTTTGACAATGGACGCTCCTCGGCTGTTTCCGTATTTGCGCACGGCGCGCGTGACGCTTTCATGGCGCTGGATTGCCGGTCAGTTTCGCAAGGCTGTTCCGTTTGCGGTGGCCGGCGCCACCGATCTTGCCTTGCTCAATCTGCCGGTCTTGCTGGTCAGCGCATTCGTGTCTGACCGCATCGCCGTCGCGCAGTGGGGGCTTACCCGCGTGGTCGCCGGCCTGCTTCGCGCCCTCTGTGTCCAGACCACCCTTCCTCTCGCCGCGGAGCTCGGCCACGATCATGCCGTTGGCGACGCGCAACGGTTGCAAAGCCTGTACGCCCGGGGATCGGTGCTGGTGACGCTGCTGGCGAGCATCGTCGTCTCCGGCCTATTGCCGTTCTGGCCGGATTTTTTCGCGCTCTGGACCCACGGTATCGTTCCCTACGATCCGGCGCTTACGGTGACGTTGCTGGTCGGTACCGCCGCCGCCGCACCTTCGATCCTGGCGCTGAATTATGCTAATTACAGCAATCGAGGCGATCTGCTGGTGCGGACCAAGGGACTGCAGCTCGTCATTTTCCTGGTCCTGTCGGCTGTTCTGATACCCGCAACGGGACTGATTGGGGCGGCGATTGCCGTCATCGCCAGCGAACTCCTGATCCAGTTCGGGGTCCTGGGATGGATCATTCTGCAGAAGACGCTGCAGCACCCGCTGCGGCATCTGTGTTTTCTGGCCGGGGTGATGATCGCGGTGACGCTCGCCGGCTGGGCGCTGGGAGTGGCGATCCGGCTGGCCATGCCGCTGACGGAACCATTGCGATTTTTCGTCGAATGCGGGCTATGGCTGGCTGTCGTCGCGGTGGCTGCCAGTCCGCTCGCGATCGAAAGCGTGCGGGCGAGGCTGACCGCAGCGATCCCGCATTAACGCGGTATCATGGCCTGCCGGATCAGATATTGCCCATAGCCGGTGTTTTTCATCGGCTCGGCAAGGCGCAGCAATTGTTCGGCGTCGATGAAGCCCTGGCTGAACGCGATTTCCTCGGGGCAGGCGATCTTCAGTCCCTGACGTTTCTCCACGATGTGGATGAACTGGGAGGCTTCGAGCAAGGATTCATGCGTGCCGGCGTCGAGCCAGGCGTAGCCGCGGCCGAAACGCTCGGCATGAAGTTCGCCATGCTCCAGGTACCATTGGTTG
>Ga0307499_10000183_pt1 | contig 23133 bp, 31 predicted proteins | sample 13_S_MG_FD_201363 | JGI IMG/M metagenome (GOLD analysis project Ga0307499, IMG submission 201363) | Soil microbial communities from Populus trichocarpa stands in riparian zone in the Pacific Northwest, United States - 13_S | ecosystem: Environmental > Terrestrial > Soil > Riparian zone > Trees... | reverse complement strand
CCCTTGACAGCGGCGTAGCGCGATTCTGCGGCCGTCTGGGCCTGGGCGTCGTTGGTGACGAACGGGCTGGAGTAGTAGAGCGGGACGAAGCCGAAGGTGTATTCGTTGGTCGGCGAGTGGTCCGCGCCGAAGGTCTCGAAGCCCTCGGTGTTGTCCTTGACGTAGCGGACCATGGCGGTGGCCGAGACGTCGGCGCTGTCGACCCGGACGATGGAGTAGGCGCCCTCGCGGGTCAGCCGGCGCCCGGCGCGCAGCAGGGTCCCGCCGGCGCCGGCGGCGATCGAGGTGACCGGGGTGGCCGGGTCGGGTGCGGTGGTGACCTTCAGCTTGCCGAACTGGTCCCAGTACCAGATGTAGCCGCGGGAGCGGACGAGGTCGTCGAGGAACGCGAACCGTTCCCCGTCGGTGGTGTGGCTGGTGGCGAGGGTCAGCGTGGCGAACGTGGGGTCGAGGTCGAGGTCGGCGGGCGTGAAGCCCAGCGGCATGCCGCGCCAGCCGTACAGCGGGTCGACGATGACCAGCGACTCGAACACCGTCTGCATGGTGGTGCCGGCCGGGAACGACTGCTCGTAGACCATCCGGGAGTCGATCAGGAACGCCATGAGGTCGCGGCAGGTGACCCGGATCGGGCCGGTGGGCTCGTCGCCCTGGTCCATGTCGTCGATGCGGTAGTGGCCCAGCTGCACGTACTCGACCGACCCGCCGCCGAACTCGACGCCGGCCTCGACCAGCAGGGTGGATCCGTACGGGGCGAAGTTGTCGCCCGGCACTGCGGGCCACACCGGCCGGCCGGGGCGGGTGTCGTCGGCGGCGGTGGCGAACGCGCCGGTGGCGGGGTGCGGCTCGTCCTGCCCCTCGGCCGGCCAGTACGGGGCGAACTCGAGGTCGACGCGGCCGCGCTCGTCGGCGGTGCCGTCGAGGGTCAGCGTGCCGTCGAGCAGCGGCAGCGCGGGGCCGATCGGTGACATCCGGCCGTCGATGCCGCGGACCATGTGGTGCGTCAGGCGGACCCGGGCGGCGACCAGGTTGGAGCCGGGCAGCGCGGCCAGGAAGGCGGCCGAGACGTCCCGCATCAGGTCACCACGATCTCGGCCGGGGCGGCGACCTTGCCGACCAGCTCGTCCCAGCTGGCGTTGTCGGCGACCAGCGCGTCCCAGTCGGTGTACAGCTCGGCCGCGGCGGTCCAGGTGATGCTGGCGGCGGCCAGGTCGGCGGCCGGCGGGGTGACCTCGACCAGAGACAGGCTGAAGTACCGGGTCGGCCGGGTGCCGGCGCCGGGCCCGTGGTCCTCCCGGGCGGCGGTGCACATGACGTACCCGGGGTCGGGCAGCGACTCGTTACCCGACGGGTACTGCAGGAAGTACACCCCGCCGACCGCGAGCAGGTCGTCGATCGCGTCCCGCTCGCCGACGGTGGTGGTGCGCAGCGTCAGGCCGAACGTGCGGGCCTGCCGGACGTCGCCGGCGCCGACGGGCAGGTTGCGGCGCACCGGCGCGTACACCGAGGTGCGCATGTCGTGGCTGAACGGCTCGTAGCCGACGACCTGCACGGTGGTGTTCAGGTAGGACCGCAGCACCGACTTCAGCCACGGCGCGTCGACGTCGTAGGCGGCCGCGGTGGCGGTGAGCCACGCCGTGGTGTCGGGGAACTGGTAGTAGTCGTAGGCGACCTCGACGCCCGGCGGGAACTCGTAGTCGAACAGCTGCACGGTGTCGGCGGCCGGGTCGCCGATGTCGATCAGCCGGGCGCCGCGGACCAGCGTGCGGCGTCCGGTGGACACGACCCGGCGGACCACCTGCAGGCCGGTGGTGGCGGCAGCGAATCCGGAGTAGTTCAGCTGCACGCGGGCGTTCGCCGGGTCGTACACCGCGGTGTGGACGCTGGCGGCGGTCACCGGACGCGGGCCCTTCCGGTGCCGGCCCGGGCGGCCGCGGTGGTCGCCCGGTTCGCCTGGGTGACCCGGGCGTCGACCAGCGCGAGCAGCGAGGCCAGCAGCGGGTCGGTCGAGACCAGCTCGACGGTGACCGTCCCGCCGGCGGCGGCCGCGGCCGAGTCGCGGGCGTTGACGACCTGCTCGCCGCCGCCGAAGCGGACCAGCTCGGGGCCGCGCTCGCCGACCCAGGCCCAGCCGGCCGGCGCCGAGCCGGTGCCGCCGGCGTGGTGGGGGACGGCGCCGGTCTTGGTGAACGTGCCCTCGCGGCCGAGGATCTTGTCGATGGCGGTGTTGAACAGGCTGGTGACCTTGGCCGCCGCGGCGGCGGCCTGGTCGGTGATGCCCTTGAACATGCCCAGCGCGGCTTTGGTGATCTTCCCGGGCAGCGCCTTGACCCAGCCGACGAAGCCGTCCCACTTCTGCCGCAGCCAGGTGATGGCGCCGGCGGCCTGGTCGGTGGGGCCCTTGAACAGGCCGGCGACGGCCCGGCCGATCTTGCCGGGCAGGCCCTTGAAGAACGAGACGGTCTGGTCCCAGTGGGTGACGATCCAGGCGATGGCCACGCCGACCGGGCCGATGAGGATGCCCAGCAGCAGCGGCCAGTTCGCCTTCAGCCAGCCCCAGATCGCCTGCACGATGCTGCGGAACGCCTCGGAGCGCTTGTAGAGCACGACCAGGCCGGCGACCAGCCCGACGACCGCCAGGACGACCAGGCCGATGGGGTTCGCGGCCAGGACGACGTTCAGGACCGTCTGGGCCAGCGCCATGCCCAGGGTGATGGCCCGCCACACCTTGAAGGCGGCGACCATCGCGCCGACGCCGACGGCCAGCGGGATCAGGACGTCCTTGCTGCGGATCATCCACTGCACGAAGCCGGTCACGGCGGGCACGACGGTGCCGAGCAGGAACGACCCGAAGTCCTTGAGCCGGGGCAGCACCTCGGTCTTGAAGTAGCCGAACGCGGCGATGGCCGCGGCCCGGATCCGGAACAGGACGTCGACCAGCTTGGAGTCCTCCAGCTGGCCGAAGATGCCGCCCTTGAAGTCGCCCTTGAACAGCACGCTGGCGGCGTTGCCGAGCGACTTGAACGCGCCGGGCAGGGTGCGGGCGGCGAAGCCGACCAGCCGGGTGCCGATCGGCAGGAGCTTCTGCCCGACGGTCGCGACGATGTTCTGGAACTCGGCCTTCAGGATCCGGGCCTGGTTCGCCGCGCCGCCGCTGGTCCGGGCGAAGTCGCCTTGGGCCTGCGTGCTGCCCTTGAGGAACAGCGAGTGCAGGGCCATCTGCTTGTCGACCTCGGTCAGCGCCGTGGCCGACTTCTTGTGGCTCAGCCGCAGCGCCTCGGTCTGGACGGTGGCCGCGGTGATACCGGGGATCAGCTTCTGGATCGGGTCGTACTCGCCGACCAGCGCGGCCTGCATGGCCTCCAGCGCGTCGGTCGGGTTGACGTTGTTGAAGCTGGCCAGGTCGCTGGCCAGCTTGACGTTCTCCAGCGCGAACCGCTTGGTCTGCTCGCTGGTCAGCCCGATCTGCTTGAAGTAGGCGCCCTGCGCGCTGGCGGCGTCCAGGGCGGCCTGCTTGGACACACCCATGGACTTATCGGCCGAGGCGGCGAACGCCTCGACCTGCGCGGCCTGAGCGCCGAACACCTGCCCGGACTTGGAGATCGTCTCGTTCAGGTCGGAGGCGGCGTTGAACGCGCCGAGCAGCCCGGTCACCACGCCGACTGCGCCGACGGCGGCGCCGACCTTCAGCGCGGTCTTGATGTTGTCGCCCAGCGTGCGGAAGCGGTCCATGGTTGCCCTGACCCGCTTGTCGACGCCGGCGAGCTCGCGGCCGGCCTGGGCGCCGTTGGCCAGGATCGCGATCTTGATGGTGCCGGCCATCAGCCCAACTCCAGCCGGGCGATCAGGTCCCGCACGCCCTGGTCGAGCATCTCGGTGGCGCGCGGTTCCATGACGTCGTCGGTGCGCTGCATGAACTCGCTGGCCTCGATGTGCCGCTCGGGCCAGCCGTAGTTGACCGGGCCGGCGTACTTCACCGACGCGCGGCCGGCCGCCACGGTGGCCTTGCGCGCGGCCCGGTTCCCGCGGATGGTCGCGCGCAGCCGGCCGGTGCGCTCGGGCGCCAGCTCGGCGGCGACCCGGGCGCCCTCGGCGGCGATCGCGGCCATGACGTCCTTCAGGTCGTCCAGGCCGACGCCGGCCGCGCGCAGCTGCCGCGACAGCTGGGCCAGGCCCTCGACCCGGACGCCGGGCAGCACCGCCTCGATCGCCACGGCGTCACCTCCCTCGCTGCGCGTCCTTCATCTGGTCGTGCTGGTCCTCCAGGTATTGCAGGGCCGTGGCCAGCGTCCGGTCGTCCCAGTCCCGCACCTGCGCGAGCGGCTGGCGGGTCGCCAGGGCGATGTAGATCAGTCCTCGCTGGACGGATCCGGCCGGGTAGGGTCCGGCGCCTGCTCGTCCTCCTCGTCGTCCTTCGGGGCGACGGTCAGCACCGTCTCGGACCACTTGCCGAACGTCGGAAACTTCTCCGGGTAGTGCCGGCGGCGCAGCGCCGCCCAGGCCAGGTACCGCATGAACGTCATGGCCTTCTGGTCCATGGCCAGCGACGCCGAGCAACCGAACGCCTCGGCCTCCCACTGCGCCATCTCCCGCTGCCCGGCCGTGACCTCGACGGGGTCGCCGTCCTCGTAGTCGACCACCAGGTCGAACCGCAGCTGCATCGCTCCGCCTCCCCTTACGCGAAGACCGGGGTGCCCACCACGGGCAGCTCGATCTCGAACACGGTGAAGTTGCCCTGGTCGCCGCCGAAGGGCACGGCCTTGAGGATCACGTCGACGGTGGCGGTCACGCCGCCGACCTTCGGGGTGAGCACGACCTCGACCTGGTCGCCGGCGTTGTCGGTCAGGTACCGGGCCAGGCCCCGCGCCTGGACGTAGTCCTGGATGCCGGACAGCTCCAGTGTCCACACGGGAGTGTCGGTGTCCTGCACGACGCCGTCGGGCACGAGGGTGCGCAGGGTCTGGGTCGGGGTGTCGGGCACCAGCCGGGCCTTGGTCAGCTGGTTGGCGTACTCGTCGCCGTCGAACGTCGCGGTGACGTTCTTCAGCACGTACGCGCCGGCGGGAGCGGGCATTTGTCGGTCCTCCTCGTTCGATGGCGCGTGCCCCGCGCCGTGGTCTACTCGCTGCGGCCGGTCAGCTGAACGGCGAGGACCTTGCCGACCTCGGTGTCCAACTGGACCGGCGCCGCCTGGTCGACGTACAGCACCGGGCCCAGGGCCTCGACCAGCGCCGGCAGCAGAGCGTCGAGCTGCTCGGCGGCAACGGCCTCATCGCCGTGCATCACGACGACCACGTGCCAGGTCGCGGAGAACGCCCCGCCCGGGCCGTGGTCGATCGAGGCCAGCCGCGGCCACGCGTTGCCCGGGATCAGAGTCGTGGGCCGGGTACGGTGCCCGGTCACACCGTCCACATCGGACAGCGCCGCGGCGATCGCGTCCCGGCTCGTGACGAACACCGCGCCGGCCTAGGTGAGCAGGTCGGCGGTGACCGAGCAGTCGTAGGTGCCGCCCGAGAGGGTCAGCACCACCCGCCATTGGCGGGGCAGCCCGCCGGGCACCGAGGAATTCGCGGTCGCTGCGACCCCGGGCCGCAGCACCAGCGTGGTGACGGTGTTGGAGGTGATCGCCGCGGTGGCCGCGCCGGGCAGGTCGAAGTAGGTACCCAGCTTGGTCTTGCCCTGGATCTTGGCGACTAGTGACGCCGAGGACGCCTTGTTCGTGGTCACCACGTTGATGATCACGCCGCGGGCGTACGGGGAGTCCTGGTCGGGCAAGTTCTCCGACCCGGCCAGCGCCGCGTTCGCCCGCAGCGTGCTCTGCGAGTTCGCCATATCGGTCCCTCTCCTCAGACGGCGAGCAGGTCGCCGCGCTGGTAGCCATCGAGCAGTTCGATCACATCGGGGTCGCGGCGGGTGATCCGGACCGCGCCGAAGTCGCCCATTGCGACCACCCCGAACGGCGCGTCCTTGCGCCGGAACAGGCTGACCGCCTTCAGCGTCGCGGCCTCGCCCACCTCGTCCGGTACCTGCGACCAGCCATGCCGCGCGGTCACCCGCAGCGTTGGGCGCCCGACCCGGCCACGGCGGGCGACCGGGAACCGCCGGTGTCCGATCGCGGTGATCCGCCACCAGGCGTACGCCGGGCCGTCGGCGTCGGCGTCCAGCGGCTCCAGCTGGTAGTCCACGTCCGCGGTCCAGGTGGCCGCCCACGATCCGTCGCCGGCCGGGTCCGTCTCGACCACCAGCCCAGCCGTCGAGCCGATGTCGCGCACCCACACGGTCTCCGGATCGTCGGGCCGGTACCGCCGGGCCTTCGCGACCGGGTCGAGCCAGAACCGGCGGCCGCAGTACAGGTCGACCGCACGGGACGCGACGTTGACCGCCTTCTCGATCAGCGAGGTGTCGAGCTGGCCGGCGGCATCGGCGAGTTCGCCGCGGACGTCGAGCACCGTGCAGTACCCGTTGACCACGGCCATCAGGAGAACTCGAACGATGCGACGCCGGTGATCGAGGCGACGTTGACCGACGTGCCGAACAGCACGCCGTTCGGGTCGCCGGCCGTCCACAGGCCCGTCCCGTCGGCCGGGCACCGCAGGGTCAGGCGTACCGCGCCGGTCCCGTCCCGCACGGTCAGCACGCCCGCGGCGCCGGTGTTGGACAGCACCACCGACTGCAGGAACACCGGCCCGGCCACGACATCGCCGGTACCGGTGACCTGCTTCAGGTCGCGGGCCACGGCGCACCCTTGCGGCCCTCAGTTGCTACGGCGAATCGGATCGGCCCGTCGTCGCCGGCGCGCTCGGGGTAGAGGTAGGCCCTTCGCATGTTGGTTCCTTCCCAGGCTTGAAGGTGCCTGATATGCCGCTTATATCCGTTCTATAGGGACCGTCGCCGGCGTCACCCCATTACCTGCCGCGGCAGTGAACCAAATGAATCAAACATGCTGTGCATGCCGCACCTCTGGCATCAGATAGATGCACGACTACGCCACTCGGTAGGTCAGATGGTGACACGTAGCCTCGCAAATTGGGGCCATTACTCCCATGAGAGCCGAGCCGGCTTATCAACGCAGCGGTACTATTCCCACGCCCAGGCAAGCCCCCCTTTCACGGAAGACTTCGGACGGTCTACCAGCGGCCCGCTAGGGTCGCACGCGTCCTCCGTGCAATGGGGCTTTGCTCGTCTCCGAGACATACCCAGCAGGATTAGCGAAACGAGGGAGGAGGCGCGAGATGATGGCAAGGCTCCGAAAAGAATGGCCCGCGTCGGGCTAGGACGCGGGCCAATACCGCCCCCCAATTATCCAGGTGCACTCCAGCACTGGGAAGGAAGACGGCATGGACAGGATAATCCCCTGCGTCAAATCCGGTGCCCCATGGGGCTGATGCCCGCACGTGAAGCGCTAGTGCTGGCGTTGGGGGCAACGGTAGGCGTCCTGGTTGGGCTCAGTCAGGGTCTCGGTCCAGGTGTCATGGCCGGGGTCACCGCGACCTTCTTTCTGAATGTACTCATCACACAGGACTAATAGTCAACCTCGGCGATCGCCGGTGCCCAACCACTGATGAGTGGTGGTTGGGCGCCGACGTGTTCCGATACGGAAGAATGGTCGCCCTCGAAGTTGATTCGTATAGAAGGCAGAGGGCCGTAGTCCTCGGTTTGCAAGAAGCACGGGTCAGTTGCAGCCCCGGAAGCGGTTCCCCGCGCAAGTCTCACCCTGGTGGTGGTTCGCCGCCCGGCTCGTCGTCGGCGTCGTCCGGGTCGCCGCCGGCGGCGCTGCCGCCGTTCGGGTCGGTCCCGCCACCGGTGGGCTTGCCGTCGCTGCCGCGGGTCTTGCGGGCGCGGGTGAGTTTGAGGACGCCGGGGGAGCTGCGGCCGACCCAGGCGGCGTCGTCGTCGGCAAGCTGCACCTCGTCGCCGGCGACCCACGGGCCGAAGAGCCGGCCGTCGGTCTCGGCCCGGTAGTCGTGCTGCACGGTGTAGCGGCGCACGGCTCAGATCCCTTCGAGGTAGACCAGGACCCAGACCGTCACGACCACATCCGCGGTGACGGGCGTCCAGGAGGCGGTGGTGATGCGGGCGCCGACCTTCCCGCCGGCGGCCGCGGTGTCCGAGCCGCGGAGCTGGACCGCCTTGCTGCCCTGGGTGTTCGTCGCGTCCAGGGCGGTGGTCAGGCCGGTCGCGGACCCGTTGACCAGCGGCTCGACGGTCAGCGTGCCGGCGGTGCGGGCGTCGGCGGCCGCGACCCGCACCGACACCGCCACGACCTCGAAGTCCCACGGGATGGTGTAGCCGTCAGCGGCGTTCTGGTCGTCGGCGGTCGCCGCGGTGTCGCGGCACTCGGCGACGGTCAGTGCCGCGTTGGTCTGCGAGTTCGCGGCGTCGGACTGCATGAACGTCAGCGGCACCAGCTGGCCGCGGGCGATGACACGATCAATGGGAGGCATGCGCCGGCTCCGTTCCTGTTCCTGTCCTCCGCGCGGTCAGACGGTGACGTCGTAGAGGACGGAGGCGGCCTCGATCCCGGACGCGGCGCCGGTCGGGGTGAATCGGCCGAACCCCAGGCGCAGCGAGTAGAAGATGCGGGTCTGGTCGCGGCCGGGGACGCGGTCGGACTCGACCATGACCCGCCGCCGCCAGCCGGTCTTGAATCCGCGGCGGTTGAAGCAGGCGACCTGCCCCTTGACGTTGTTCGCCGGGGTCGCGGAGTCGGCCTTGCCGTCGGCGGCGGTCTTGGACATCGCGATCGTCGACACGTGCGGGTATGGGCCGATCCGGGCCAGCTCGCCGTTGAGGATGGTCGCGTTCTGCCCGTACTTGTCGACCGTGAGCACCTCGTCGATCATGGCGATCCGGTCGGCGGTCTCCGGGTCGGCCAGGTAGACCAGGTCCCCGGCGTCGGTCGGGTGGCCCCAGTCGACCAGCCGGGACAGGTCGATCATCTTCCCGCGCAGCTGGTTGAGTAGGCCCAGGGTCACACCGCCGGCGGCGTCGACCGCGTTGCCGGTGTTGTCGATGATCGCGGCCTTGCGGATCCCGTTGAACGCCAGGTAGTGCTTCGTCGACGCGGGCGCGGCGTCGTCGGAGTTGATGTTCCCGGTGCCGGCGGTGGTGGTGTCGCCGTTGAGCACGAGGGAGTCGGAGTAGTGCGCCACCGACAGCGCCGCCTGCCGGCGCAGGAACGGGATGAACGGCAGGATCGCGTCTTCCTCCATCTCCCCGGACCACATCTGGTGGATCACGAACTTCCTGGCGTCGACCTGCACGCGCTGGCTGCCGGTGTTACCCGTCGGGTACTCCGAGCTGTTCGAGCCGGTGTTCTCCGCCACGAACAGCATCTCGGGGATATCGACCTCGACCGGCAGGAACGACGACGGCGCCGTCATCTCGAACGAGTCGATCAGCGGGAACACCCGGCCCAGCCGCCGCGGCGCCTCCCACAGGTCCCCGACGTACTGGGCGCCGACCAGCTGCTGCCCGAACCCGGACTCGGCGGTGTCCATCGCGTCGTTGGCCAGCTGGTAGGCGCGGGTCAGTTCCCACTTCCCGGCGCGGGCCAGCTCCCGGTCGCGGCCGTGGAACTGCGACAGCGGCAGCCGCGGGAACAGGTTGTCGATCGCCTGCCGGTCGAGCTCCCGGACCTTGTCCTGAGGCAGGTAGTACGCCTCCGACACCGCGTCGAACGTCCGCGACAGCTCATCCGACGGGCCCTCGTACACCCCGGGATCGGACACCCGCCGCTGCCCACGCAGGCTGTTCTGTAGGTCGTAGAGGAACTCGACGTCGCCGAGGGACAGGCCCCAGCGGGCGTACTTCGTCCCGACCAGCTGCCGCTCCGGGCCGCCGCCGAAGCGCAGCTTCCGGGCGAACTCCTCGTCGCCGGCCAGGCCCTCCACGGCGTCCTTGACCAGCTGCGTGAGCCGCTCGTCAGACACCCGGGCGGCCACGTCGCCGCTGATCGCGTCGAGCTTGGCCCGGATGTCGGTGGCCAGCTGCTCCAGAGTGAGCGTCTCTTCGGGCACGGTGGTCAGTCCTCTCCCATGGTGAAGGCAGCGAGGACAGCCCGCGCTGCATCTGCGTCCACACCCGCCGCCGCGGCGGGGGTCGACGGGTCGGTGCTTGTGATGCCCCGGCGGGCAAGCTCGGCGGCGACCGCGGCCTGCAGCTCCGCCCCGGCCGCAGCCGGCGCGCGGTGCGTCCGCTGCGCGCGGGCCCGGTCGTCGCACAGGTCGACCAGCTCCCGGCCGAGCGAGCCGAGCGCGAGGCGGTGCTGCTGCGTCAGCGCGCCCGGGTCACCCGGGACCGGCACCGCGCTGATCTCGCACAGGTCGTAGAACACCTGATCGGAGACCATCTGCTCGGGCGTCAGCCGCCACCAGTCCAGGATCGGCGAGCCGTCGGGGTTCACGAAGTCCCACCCGACCGACACGGCGTTGAGGAACCCGGCCCGGTACTTCCGCTCGATCCCTGCCGCGAACTCGTCCTCGGAATCGAACGTGACCGCCGCGGCCAGCGTCTTGCCGCCGCTGTCCAGCGACGCCTCAGCGCGGCCGATCGGCGGCGACCAGGTGTCGTGCATCCACAGGAACACCGGGTTCGCCTGGTAGTGGTCCAGCCGCCACCCGTCGTTGCGCAGCCGGAACCCGTACCGGTTCAGACCCTCGGTGCTGGCGGAGAACACCACCGGGCCGGACTCCCGGGGCCCGGCCAGCGTCGCCCGCCCGTAGGCCAGCCTGCGATCGGTCACGGCACGCTCCTGTTCGACGAATGGCCGTTGAGGGCCGACAGCACCAGCTCCACCCCGGCGGCCAGGTCCCCACCGTCGCCGCCGTCCTGGGCGCTGGCGTCGGCGTCGGGCTCGGCGCCGGCCGGGTCGCCGGTCGGGGCGGTGTCGCCCTGCGGGGTCGAGTCGGCGTCGCGGACGGCGGACTTGTTCACCGGCGCCCACCACACGTCACCCCACGGGACCGGAGGTTCCCCGGCGCGGGCGCGGATCTCGTTGATCGTCAGGCGGCCGATCTCGATCGCCTGCCGCTCCCGCGACCACGCCTCGGTCGCCGACTCCTGCAACGCCGGCACGCCGGAGAAGTCGTGCTCGCAGTGGTCGGCCGTGGCCGGCCGGCCCGCGCGGCGGCCGAACATCGGCAGGAACTGCTCCTCGATCTCGCCGGCCTTCAACCCGGCGTCGGGGACCAGCGCGTGCGACCAGAGGATCTTCTGGAACTCGACCGCGTTGGCCAGCGTCGCGTGCTCCAGGTCGTTGAGCAGCGGGCTGGGGATGCCGTAGGCGTTGCACACCTGCCGCAGCGTCAGGTTCAGCCCGTTGACGAACTCCGCGTCCTTCGGGGTCACCCCGAGGTTGCGGAACTGGGCCTCGTACCGCAGCACCGCCCACTTGTGGGCCTTGTCCACCCCGCGGAACCGGCGGTCTAGCTGCGCCTGCAGCTCCTCGGCCTGCTCCTTGGTGAACGTGACCTTGTCGGTGTCCGGGACGACCAGCCCGCCCAGCTGCAGGCCCTGCGTGAACAGCGCCCGGTTCGACTTCATCATCGCCGAGGCGGTGTCGGCGGCCAGCCGCGCGGCGCCCAGCGGCGACAGCGCGGAGAACTCGTCGACCGGGTTCGGGTAGCGGAACCACACCACCTCGTCGGCCTCGAACGGGATCAGCTCACCCGAGACCTGCGACTCGTACAGGAACCTGGTCAGGTACTTCGTCTCGTGCGGCACCGGCCGCACCCGCGACGGCTTCATCCAGTAGATGTCCAGCGGCATGCCGTCCGGCCCGCGCTCGACCGCCCAGTACGACTCGCCCCACAGGCACATGCACAGCTCGTCCATCCGCGCCAGCCGCGGCCACGTCCAGTGCGGGTTCACCGTCCGCAGCATCTGCGCGGCCGGGCCGGTGCTCACCTCCTGCTTCGCCGACCCGCGCCCGGCGTACAGGCGCAGCGGCAGACCCGACATCAGCCGGGCCCGTAGCAACGCCGCCGAGTACACCTCCGACGACGTCGCGATGTAGTCCCCGTACAGCTCCGGGGAGAACCGCTCGTCCGAGTGCCCGCGGGCGGCCTCGAACCGGTCGACCACGCCCGGCCCGGCCCGCCAGCCCAGCTCCGCCCGGGGCCGCCGCGCCGCGGCGACCCGCTCGATCAGACCCACCGGCTACCCGCCGGCCTCGGGCTTGGCCGGCGCGGCCAGCCGCCACCCGACCAGCGCGGCCGTCCACGCCCACGACAGCACCACCCACGCCGCCACCGTGGCCTTGCGGACCAGCCAGCCCACCACGAACGGCACCACCGCCAGCAGCGTCAGCACCACCCGTACCGGATCCAGCCGCGCGGCCTCCTCCTCGATCTGGGAGACCGTTCGGTCCACACGCGACAGGAACGCGGTCACGCTGTCCTCCTCACGCCATCAACGAGCCATCCAGGGCGACCGGGCCGGTGTCGGTCAGCGCGCCGGACTCGATCGCGTGCCCGCGGGCGGCCTCGGCGAGGATTCCCGCGACCAGACCGTCGATGTGTTCGGTCTCGCGCTTCTTCACGATCTTCAGGTAGTGCCGCGGCACCGCCGGATCCTCGTTCGGCCGCGGTGCCCGCCGGCGGCCCTTCGCCAGCGCCGCGGCCTTCGCGTGCGCGGCCAGCACCGGATCACCGTCATGGGTCCAGTCCTCGACGGTCGCGGCGATGAACCGGGTGATCGCGTCGTCCATCCGGGTCTCGACGTTCGTGGGGAACTCCACCACCCGGTCCGGCCAGCGCGCGGACCACACGTCGAAGTACGACTGCCAGCCGTACGGGTCGCCGAACAGGAACCGCACGTCGTAGGCGGCGAACGCGTCGGTCATCACCTGGTCGACCTCGCCGCGCGGCACCCGGTGGCCGGGGTGCTCGGCCGGGTCCCAGCTGCGTAGGTGAAACCACCGGCCGTCCGTCACCCGCGACGCCACCAGCGAGGTGAAGTCCCGCGACCGGGAGCCGTCGAAACCCAGACACACCATGTCCCCAGGCGCCAGGTCCCGGGCCCGCGCGCGGGAGTCCCAGTGGGTGGCGTCGACCGCATCGGAGACGCCGACCTCCAGCAGGTTGAAGAAGAACCGCAGCGCGTCGGCGGTCGTCGGGCACACCGCCGGATCCCGGGCGTCGGCCAGCACCCGGTGCCGGTCGACCCACCACGAATCGCCGTACACGAGCGCCAACGCGGCCAGCGCGGCCTCGTCGTCGGCCAGGTCCGGGCGCCGCGGCGGCGGCCGGTAGTCGACAACCACGTCCGGCGCCTTGGACTCGTGGGTGCGCTGCGCGATCGACCGCTCCGACGGGTCGTAGGCGTTGGTGGTCTCCAACCACCGCCCGCCCATCCCGCCGATGTTCCGTTTCATCGTCGTGGCCAGCAGCACGCCGCCGTTGGACTCGACCATCAGCCCGGACTCGTCGAACACCGCGAACGTCAGCCGCGCACCCAGCCGCGCCCGCCCCGACGACGTACGGGGCTCGATCTTCCCGCCGGAGGGCAGGTTGATGTCCTGCACCCCGATGTCCACACCCGCCTCGTCCGCGATCGGGCTGCGGCGGGCCATCTCGTAGACACACAGCCAGGTGTTGTCGGTCTGCTCCTCGCTCGTGGCCACGATCTGCACCCACGGCGTGGGCTGCGGCACGCCCACCGGTTCACCGGCGGCGTCCCAGCCGGCGAACCGGACCGGCCCGAACGCCTCGGCCAGGCAAATCGCCGCCGCGAACGGCCCTTTGCCCCACTTCTGCGGCCGCATCAGTAGACCGCCACGGTTCGCGAACGCTGCCGACGGCCGGTGCTCGTCGGCCACCGCATCGGGCCGCAGCCGGTAGAACCGGAACAGGAACCGCCACATCTCGTCCGTCAGCGCGTACGGCTCGCCCTGGTGCACGCCGTCGGGGATCGGCAGTACCGCCTCGATCCACGCGCCGACCGCGTAGCCCAGCGTCGGGTACTCCCCTGGCACCTCCGGCCCGCGCCACGGCACCGGGCTATCCGCCCGGCCGCGGCCGGCGGTGGTCGCGGCGGCCAGCGCACACCGCGCCGTGCCGGCCGAGCAGGCGACACAGCAGCCGGCCGCGGTAGTGGAACGCGGCGTCGCGCGGCTCGGTCAGCCAGTACCGCAGCGCGCTGTCGCCGAGCTGGTAGGGCCGCATCAGTCCACCGCCCTCAGTTGCCGTACCTCCGCCGTCGGCCCAGCCGGCTGGCCGGTGTTGCTCTTGTCGGTGATCTCCCACCGCAGCCGCAGCAGCGCCAGCGGCGAGAGGCCGAGCCGGTCACCGAGCTGGCGGGCTTCCTTCGCCGCCTCGATCGAGCCGCGCTCGGCGTGCACCCGCCACCGCACGTACTGCGCCACCTCGTGGGTCCACTTCATCCGCGCCCACATCACCGCCTGCGGCGTGCGCCAGATCTCCCGCCACAGCGCCAGCTCGCGCTCCTCGTCCCGCTTGCGGATCCGGTTACGCGCGTCCCGCGGCGGCTCCAGCGGCCACGCCGGCGGCGGCCCCTTCCGACCCTCGGCCGGCAGCGGCGTCATCGCTACGGCGGGGTTGCGCCGGCGGCGCTGCGAAGGGTCCTTCGGCGGTGGTCCGATACCCGCCATCGCCCGGAATCCTTCCAAGATCGCCGACGATTACTCACAGTCAAATCCGCAGATCAGCGGCCCATTCGATCCGTTCCAGACCCGTACACGGTGCGGGACGGGTGGCCGGGGGGAGGCTGGCCGGCCCGGATGGCGTCATTGCGGAAGGGCATCCCCTCGCGCGCCGCGGGCCGAGTTGCACCGCCGACACAGGACCTGCAGCGGCCCCGACTCCGGGCCGCCGGCGGCGACCGCTGCTACGTGGTCGGCCGTCAGGTCGGTGCTCGGATGGGCGGGCCGCTGGTAGCCGGGACATACCCAGCCGCGCGCGGTGACGTGCGCGGTCACCGCCGCCCGCCGCCGCGTCTGCTCGGCTCGGCTCAGCCGGGCCGGCCGCCGCGCGTCCTTGGCCCGCTGCACGGCACGGCCGCACGCCGGGCACCGGTTGGCGTCCTGCACCAGGACGTGACCGGGCCGGGCGACCGACGATCCGAGGCAGGGCCGCAGCGGCATCGGCCGTCACTCCGGCCGGACGCACTGCTGGCGAGACTGACCAGAGGTTAGGGCACCGTTGTCAAGGATCCCGGCATGCGCGGCCCAGGCGGCGTGTCTGCCGCGGTGGCGGGACAGCCGCCGGGCCTGCTCGACCCGCGCCAGCGCCAGGGCGTTGACGTGGTCGACGCCGTCCACCGCGGCCGCGGCGAGCAGGCCGGCATCGATCCAGCGGCGGACGGTCCGCGGGTGGACGCACGCGGCCGCCGCGGCCTCGCCGGCGGTGTACCAGCGGCCGGCCAGGCCCGGCGGCGTGTCGAGCTGGATCACCCACCACCCTCCGTCCGGCCGTCGGCGGCGGCTTCGGCGGCGAGGACGACGGTCAGCCGCCGGTACGCCGACTCGTCCCACCGCGCCGCGCAGCCCTCGCACTCCACATGGCCGGCGCCATCGACGCGGACCAGCGTCCGCAGCCCGCACGCCGGGCACGGTGCGGGGAGGTGGTGGACCAGTCGGCCGGTCCCGGCCAGCCGGCCGGCCCGCCGGGCCAGGTCGAGCAACTCGTCGCCGGCGGCCGGGTCGAGGGCCAGCAGCGCGGGTAGGTGCGCGCCCAGGAACCGGCAGGCGGCGACCAGGGTCGGGCCGCGCTGCCCGTCCAGCTCGGCGAGCCGCTCGGACCGCCGTAGCTTGAGCACCCGTTCCCGCCGGCCGCAGTCGCGCACCCGGTCGAGCAGCTCGTCCAGCCGGGCCTGCAACCGGCCGCGGTCCTGTTCGGTCAGGTCCTCGGCCGCCAGCTGGCCGCGGCAGGCCTGCGCGATGTCCTGCAGCCAGGCCCGCTCCGCGCGGACCGCGGCGATCGGCCGGTCCCACGCCGAGACGCTCGCGGCCGGTGCCCGCCGTGCCGGGCGGGCGGCGAACCCGGCCGAGCGCCGTAGCTCGTCCTCCCAGCCACACACCACGTCGACCAGGTCGACCAGCAGCTGCACGCCGGCGCCGGACCCGATCGGCATCCCCGGCTCGACCGCCCCGCCGCCGCGGCGGCCGGCGGACGGGCCCGCCGCGGCCGGCCCGAGGCCCAGCCACACCTGCGCGTACAGCTCCGGCAGGCCGGCCACTGCCCGCGCAGCCGCCCGGGTACAGCCCTCACACCAGCCCGCCGACACCCGCCGCCCACACACCACGTCGCCGGCGCCGCCGCGGGCCAGGACCCGCAGGCAACAGCCGGCGCCGTTGCCCTGCTCGGCCGGCTCGTGCCGGTTCGTGCACCGGACACAGACCGGCGGGTCGCCGACCATCAGCGCCGCCCTTCCGGCGTTCCGGCCGCTGGCGCCGGCGCCGGTGCCGGGTCGGGTGTCGGGTCGCACAGTGGGTGGGTGCCGCGTCCGGTCAGGACGGAGTCGAGCCGCCGCTGGCAGATGCTGCACCTCGGTTGTGCTGCCCGGCGCCGCGTCGGCGGCCTGGTGATGGTGGTCATGGACTGCTGCCTCCGGGTCGTGGTCGACCGCGGCCGCCGCGGCGGGACCGCCGCGGCCGGCCGGGCGCGGCGGGGCGCTGCGGCGGGTGGTGCGGGTCGGGGGTGGTCCGGTCGGTGCCGCAGCCCAGGCAGGTTCCGGTGCCGGCGGGTTCGCCGCCGGCGTGCTCGGTCTCGGCTTGGCAGCTGCGGCACCAGGCGAGCAGGGCCGGCGGTCTGGAGGTGGCCTGCTCGCCGTCCCGGCCCGTCCCGGCCCGTCGCGGCCCGCGCCGTTCCGGCCCGTCCTTGCCCGACCCGACCCGTCCCGTCCCGACCCGGCGTTCAGCCTCGGGATCTGCTGGGATCTGCAGATCCGGGGCGGCGGCGCCGGTGTCCGGTGCTGCCGCCGGCGGTGGGCTGTCGACGTCGGGCGCGCTGTGCGCTGCCGGGTGCGGTGTCCCGCCACTGGGGGTGGCGGGGTCGCTCGCGTTCTCCGGCGTGGGGCCGGGCCGCGGGTGCGGTGTCCCGCCGCTGGGTGCGGCGGGGTCGCTGAGGGGGACGTCGACGCCGTGGGCCGCCAGGAACTCGACGGTCTCCGGGCCGTAGAACGGTCGGGCTGGGACGGGTCGCAGCGGGTAACGCAGGTCGGCCTCAGGGTCGTCGCGGCGCCCGGAGTTGCAGGCCAGGCACGCCACCACCAGCGTGCTGACCTTCGCCGGTCGGCCCGGCTCGCGATGGTCAACGGTGGAGGCGTCGCGGTCGTACTGACCCGCGCGGCCGCCGCGGCGGGCCCGCCAGTTGACGATCTTGCCGCAGTACCGGCACTCGTCGCCATCGCGGCGGCGCGCGGGCACGGTCAGCGCCGGATTCGCCGAGTCCGCGCGCCGCTGCCGCTCCCACTCCTTCTCCCGGCGCGTGATCAGGTGGATGAAGTCCGGGTCGTCGACCAGCTGCCAGCCCGGCACCCCGTCCCGCTCGGCCGGCGCCCACAGGCCCGCGGCCGCCGCGGCGGCCGACAACGCCGGTGCCGCCGGGCCCACCATCCGCCAGGGCACGCTCCCGTCGATCCAGTAGTCGGTGAAGTGGCTGGCCGAATGCGCCGCGCACTGCACCACGAAGCCCAGCACCAGCGTCGCCCGCACCAGCGCACCGCCCGGGCCGGCAAGGTCGATCCCGGCCGGCTGTAGCAGCTGGCCGCCCCGCAACACCGGCGGGTAGTCCGCGGCGTTGTCGCCCAATTTCGCCCACGACACCTACCGCTCCCCGCCGGCCTCATCCGGCGTCGGCGAAGGCAGCGTGACGACCAACTGCAGCCCGAACCCGCCCGCCTTGTGCAGCGCGACCGCCAGCGCCTCCACCGACACCGGCGCCCCGAACGGCGCGGCCACCGCCAGCAGCCGCTCGGCTTCCTCCCTAGACAGCCCGGCCAGAGCCACCACGGCGGTGAGCAGCTCGCCGGTCGCGGCCCGGGCCCGGGACCGCACATCGGCGATCACGAGACCACCCGCAGGCCACGCGACCCGGGCCGCTGCGGCGCACCAGCGGCCGGCCCGGCCGCCTCGGTGGTGGGCTCGTAGTCGTCGACCAGGTGCAGCGCCGCGGCCAGCTCGGCGCGGCGGCGGCGGCCGGCCGCAGCGTCGTAGGACCGCCACGGCGCCGGCGGCCGCGCCGCCTGCTCCAGTCGCAGCTCGCGCAGGAACACCGCTTCCCGCGCGTCCAGGTCGCCGCCCATCAGGGCTGGGCCAGTGACCTGGTGATACCGCCGTGCTGGTAGGCGATCAGGCCGGTGTAGTCGTCCTCGATGTCCAGCCGCAGCAGCGGTCCCAGCTCGGTGAACCGCACCATGCACGGCTCGCCGTAGGCGTCGGCGAACGCCGCCACCGCGGCGCCGGCGACCGCCCTGCCGGCCTGTACCTCGGTTGCGGATGGGTGGAACAGGTCACGCCAGTGCCGCCGCGAGTCCGGCATGCTGGCGGGCCATCGCGCGGGGTCGGGGACCTCGGCCAGGCGGTACCGCCCACCCGGCTGCCCCGCCGGGGCCTCGACCACCAGCCACCCGTCGTCCGGGCCGGCCAGCAGCGCCGGGCCCTGGGCCGGGTAGGCGTGTTCCGGGCAGCTCGCGCAGCAGCCGACACCGTCGCCGCAGTTGGCACATTCCCCGCTGTTGGCGGCGATCTGCCACCAGGTCACGGCCAGCGCCCGGGCGTGCTCGGCCGGCAGGTGCACCGCCCACGGCCCTGCCGGCCGCGCCGCTCCGGCCGGCGGGGTGTGCCGGGCCCAGGCCAGGCGGAACCGGTTGGTGGCCACAGCGTGCAGCGTGGCGCCGTCCCACTCCAGCCGGACCACCCGCAGCTGTGGGTGGTCGCCCGGGCCAGCGGTGTGCGGCCAGGTACGGCGCATCAGTCGGGCCAGCTCGACCGCCGGCAGCTCGACCGCGTTCACGGGTTGCCTCCATCGGTGTCCAGGGGTGGTGCGGTGGTGGTCATGACCGGCCGCTGGCGGTCTTGCCGAGCTTGACCGGGAGGATCCCGCCGGTGAACCGGGAGCCGATCGCGACGTGGGCGAGCGACGTCGGGCCGGTGAAGCGCAGCTCGAGCGGGGCGACCTGGCGGACCCGGCCGAAGTCGGCCAGGCCGGTGCCGGAGAACGCGACCTGGTCGACCCGCTCCAGCGAGGCGGCTTTAGCCAGCAACCGGCGGACGTCGGGGAAGTCGACGTCCAGGCCGTCGAACGCCGCGGCGATCGCCGGATGGCCTGTGTCCGAGGCCCGGCGCACGGTCAGCCGGGCCAGGTCGACCTCGACCGTCAGCGGCGCGCGGGCCTGCTTGGCCGGCAGCTTGTAGACGCTGACGAGCTTCTTCGCGTCGTCGAGGGTCAGGAACACACCCCACGGGTCCGCCGGGCCGCCCCAGCGCGACAGCAGGTGGTCCTGCTGTCCCGGGCCGGGGTCGTCGTCGGGATGCCAGGACGAGCAGGCGATGCGCAGCTGGTCGGTGGCCAGCGCGTGCAGCATCCGCCCGTCCCACTCCACCCGCACCCCGTGCAGCATCGGCAGCTCGTCATCGGGATGCGCGAACGGCACGCAGTCAGCGATCACCCCGACCAGGTCCCACGTCGGCACCGTCAACGTCATGTCGAATCCACGCTGGGCACGGTGACCTGGTCCCACCGCGGTCGCCGGTTCACCGGGCGTGCACCTCGCCCCGGATGTGCGCGAGCGTCTTGACCAGCGACTCGCGCCACGACGCGCGGACCAGCCCCGGGGCGTCGGCGGTCTCCGGCCACAGCAGGCCGTTCGCGACCGCGCGGGCGGCCAGCTCGGCCAGCCGGGTCATCTCATCGTCGGTGGCGATGAACTGCTCGGCGATGTTCACCGGCACCAGGTACGGCAGGCCGTTGCCGGCCTCGGCGTAGCCGGCCATCGCGGCCTCGTCGTACCGGCCCGGCCCGGGGTCGAGCGCGACCAGCAGTAGCTCGTGCGTCGTCCCGATGTACTGCCGCACCGGCGGCAGACCGTCGCGCAGCCGCACGCAGCACAGCGCGTACTGCGACCACAGCGGGTGCGCCTGCGGCGCGGTCAGCAGCCACCAGCACACCGTCTCGGCCGCCGCCGCGCCCGGCGGTACCGGCAGCCGGATCGCCTGGCCGTAGAGCCCGTCGAACCGCCCGGCGCCACCCGGCCCGGCCGGCCCGGTCACGGCGCCGGCGGCGTCGACGCGCACGCCGAACACAACTGGTCGCCCGTAGGCCGCCCGGCCATCCACTCGCAGCCGCCGGCACACGCCTGCTCGTCCGTGCACCCACATCGCGCGCAGGTGCGCACCGGCGCCGCCACCTCGCCCTCGCGGCCCTCCTCGCCGGCGGTATCCCCGTCGGCCGCGTCGGCGCTCGCCTCGCCGGCGGCGGCTTCGGCCGCCAGTTCGGCGAGGATCCGCCGCTCGACCTCGCACGGCTGGTAGCCCAGCCGCTGCAGGTGGTCGAGGTGCTCGACGGCGGAGATCCGCCACCCGTCGCCGTCCCACTCGCGCCGGCCGGCGTCCAGCGGCGGCGCGAACGGGACGACCAGCAGCGCGTAGACGACCTGGACCAGCCGCTCCACCGACCAGCCGGCGACCAGCTGGCACAGCTGGTCGATCACGTCATGGGTCGTTGGGTCGTCGCCGTCCTCGGCCGGCTCCAGCGGCGGCAGGCCCAGCAACTGCCACGCCCGGGCGCTGTCCTCGTTGTCGTCGTAGCGCGCGGCCGCGGCGATCGCATGCCGCAACATCGCCTCCCGCGCCGCCGCCGGGGGCCGGTAGCCCGGCGCCAGCAGGTCGGTAACGAACGCGTCCCGGGCCGCTTTGGCTGCGGCGAGGTCTTCGCGGAGTTGGGCTGCCTGCGCCCGGTCCGCCTCGGCGCGGGCGGTCGCCTGCGGGTCCAACCCGTCCAGGCCGGCGTCGTCGCCGGTGGACGCGTTCCCGCGGGCGTGGCTGGCCGGGTTCAGGCAGCAGGCGACCAGTTCCCCGCCGTCCGGGTCGGGCACGACCGCGTGGTGCGGGCAAGTCTCGGCGTGCGCCGCGTCGCTCCCGCCGATCCGTGACGCGGGTATCCAGCTCAGCCGGTACGGCGTGCCCTGCGGTGACTCATCGAGCTGCCGCCAGGCATGCCAGCCCTGCGGCGGGTCGTCGAGCACCGTCACCCCGGCGGCCCGGGCCTCGGCGGCGGCGGCCGCGACCTTGACCGCGTTGTCCCGCCGGCGCCGGGCCCGCTGTAGCTCGAACTCGAAGTCCCGCGTTCCGGCGACCCGGGCCAGCGCGTTGAGAGTCTGCCCGTCGCGGGCGAACTCGGCCATCGCCTCGGCGTCGCCGATCGACAGCTGCCCGCCGTGCAGCCGTTCCCGGGCCGACTCCGGCAGCCGCAGCAGCGCGAGCCGCCGGTCGACCGTCGCCTTGCTGCGGCCGGTCGCGGCGGCGATCTGCGCCGGCCGGTAGCCGAACAGTTTCAGCTGCCGGTAGCCCTCGGCCTCCTCGATGGCGGTCAGGTCCACGCGGCGGCCGTTCTCGACGAGCATCGCCTCCAGCTGCCGGCCGGGGGTGTCCAGGTCCGGGCGGACCACCGCCGGCACCTCAACCAGCCCGGCCCACCGGGCGGCCTTGGCGCGGCGGTGCCCGGCGATCAGCACCCACCGGCCGTCGGCGTCCGCGGCCGGGGCGACCACGACCGGCTGCAGCAGGCCGTGCACGCGGATCGACTCGGCCAGCTCGGTCACGTCCCCGACGTCCCGGCGTGGGTTGCTCGGATGCGCGGTCAGCTCGTCCAACGCCACCATCGCCAGCACTACCGGCGCCGGGCCGCCATCAGCGGCCGGCGGGGCCGGCGGCTGCTCGCCCGCCCCGGCCGCCGCCGGCTCGCCGGCGGCGGCCGCGGCGGCGCCGACGGTGTCGCCGGCGGCGACCTCGTACCGGCTCAGTACCTTCTGCCCGCTGCCCTCGCACGTCTGGTCACCGCTGACCGGGTCGTGCTTGGCGGCGGTCGTCCCGACGTTGATCCGCACCACTCGCCGGCAGTCCGCGCAGCGGCCCTTGGCCGTGCGCACGCCTGGGGCCAGCCACACCCAGTACGACGGGCCGACCCGGCCGAGCAGGTCGGCCACCGCCCCGGGTGACACATCTGCGGCCGCCCACTCCCGCCGCGCCCGCGCGGCCTGCTCGGCCTCGGTCTCCACCGCGGCCGGGCCGGCCGGGTCGAGCTGCTCCACCGTCATCTGTCCCTCACTCGTCATGTCGGAATGGGAAGAATCGTGCTGGTCAGCCGCGGCGGCCAGGGGCCAGGCCAGCAACAGGCCGGGGGAGGCCCGGGCCCGGGCGGGGGGATGCCCGAGCCAGCCGGCCGGGCCGCGCCCGGCCGCCGCGGCAGCTCCTCACGGCGGCCAGGCCGCCATATCCGCCGGCGCGCCGGCCCGCTCACACCGCAGACACGCCAACACCTCACCGGCCGCCAACACCTGGTGCTCGTGCTCCGGACACACCTCGACCAGGCCGGCGTGACCGGCCCGGCACGCCACCCGCAGCCGCCGCGTCCCCGGCTCACCGCACGGCAGCAGCGTCAGCAGGTCCACGATCGGCACGCCACCAACCCCGACGCCGCGCCGGCGCCGGCCGGCGCCTCGAACAGCGCCGCGGTCACGGCCGGCCGTCCTCATCGTCGTCCAGGTCCCGGCCGGCGTCGTCCGGCAGCCCGGACAGCGCGGTCGCCATGCCCTCGGCGGCCCACTCCCGCTCGCTGTCCTCATCCGGACCGTCCGGCACGGCCTGCAACATGCGCGCGGGGCCCAGCGGTGCGGGAACCGCGGCGAGGGTCGCGTGGACCTGCGCCGCGGCCAGGTCAGCCCGCCGGCGCGCGATCCGCTCGTCGGTCGACATGTGCGCCTGCCACCCGATGTCGGCGTCCATCCACCCGTCGGCCGCGGCCAGCAGCCGCTCCGCCGCCAGGTAGTGCTCCCGCTGCGCGTCGCCCATCACCCGCGTACCTCCCGCTCCCACAGCTCCAGATCCCGCTCCAGCCCGCGTACCTCGACCTGGGCCGCGGCGAGCTGCTCGTCCAGGCCTGCCATCGCCGCGATCTG
>Ga0307499_10000182_pt1 | contig 23178 bp, 24 predicted proteins | sample 13_S_MG_FD_201363 | JGI IMG/M metagenome (GOLD analysis project Ga0307499, IMG submission 201363) | Soil microbial communities from Populus trichocarpa stands in riparian zone in the Pacific Northwest, United States - 13_S | ecosystem: Environmental > Terrestrial > Soil > Riparian zone > Trees... | reverse complement strand
AGGCATGGGTCACGCACTGCCGATCCCGATGTGGCCGCAGATCATCGACGCCATCGCCAGCCACGCACATGGCGCGGCGGCGAAGGCGGCGTAAGGGCTGGCAAGCGCCGTGAGGTCCGTCATTGCGAGCGCACGCGAAGCAATGAAGCCCGTCATTCCGGGATGGTCCAAAGGACCAGACCCGGAATCTCGAGATTCCGGGTTCGATGCTTCGCATCGCCCCGGAATGACCATAGCAGAATCACCCCTTGGCGTCGCAGGCCCAGGCGCGGATCACGCATTCCTTGCCGCCGAATTCGTAGCACTTCCTGGTCGCGGCGTTGAGCGAGCTGGATATTCTGGATTTCACGGCATAACCGTGGGCGCCGCACGGATTGGCCATGTCAACCGCGAAAGCGGCGCAGGCGCGCTTCATGGCTATGGCGGTGCAGTTGCCCTTGCATTGCTTCAGCGCCGCGGCGCGCGCGGCGGCTTCGGCGGGATAGTCGTAGGCCTTGCCGTAGGCGCCGCATTTGCCGACGGCGAACGCGCCCGCCGCCCAGGCCTTGGTGATGTAGCCCGAGACGCCCAGTATCAGCGTCAGCGCAACCACGAACAACGCGCGGCGTTGCGCCGCCACGGTCGAAACAATCAAGATCCCCTCCCCCGGAGGTAACCTGCAGAATTTAGCCCAGGGGAGTTTTAAATTCGGTGAACGGAAGCTTCGTAGCTTCGTAAGGTGGGCTGAGCGGAGCGAGCCCGCCATCTTCTTGTTTGCGGATGCGTGGTGGGCACGCTGCGCTTTGCCCACCCTACAAGTCTACCCCCGCCGCGCGGCTTCCAGCGCCTGCGGGGTATCGATGTCGAGAAACGCGCTCTGGCCGTCGACCGGGACTTCGGCGACCGCCTCGGCGTGCTTGGCGATCAAGTGCCGCGCGCCGACGTCGCCGTCGAGCGTCATCAATTCCTTGAAGAAACGGCGCGACCATAATACGGGGTTGCCGCGGCGGCCGTCGCTGACGGGGACCGCTATCAGTTGGCCGCGGTCCGGCGCGAAGGTTTCGATCAACTGGTCGATCAGTTTGGCTGATATCAGCGGCATGTCGCCGAGGCAGACGATCGCGCCGTCGGCATTTTCAGACACCGCTGATATGCCGGCCTTGACGGAGGACGCCAGCCCACCGGCGAAATCCGGGTTGCGGACGAATTTCACGTTCAGCCCTGTCAGCGCCTGCTCGACGAGATCGGCCTGGTGACCGGTGACGACGATGACATTCGTTGCCCTGGAGGCCAGCGCTTGCTCGGCGACGATCCTTACCAGCTTCTTGCCGTCGATCTCGGCGAGCAGCTTGTTCGGGCCGCCCATCCGGGTCGAGCGCCCGGCGGCCAGAACGATGGCCGCGACGTTGCGGTTAGCTTCGAGGTCGGCCACGGTGCGCGGCTGCGGCCGGGTGACGATTTCCATCAGGAGGCCGCCGACGCCCATGCCGGTGAGTTCAGCGCGCGTGACCTTGAGCCCGGCGAGAAGCCGCATCAGCACCCAGTCAAAGCCGTTTTCGACCGGCGAGCGGGCGCAGCCCGGCGCGCCCAGCACCGGCACGCCACCGGCGCTGCCGATCAAGAGCAGATTGCCGGGATCGACCGGCATGCCGAAATGCTCGATCCTGCCGCCGATCTCGGTGATGGCGGCGGGGATCACGTCGCGACGGTCGGCGATCGCCGAGGCGCCGAACACGATCACGAGTTCGGCGCCGAGGCCGAGCAATTCCTTGATCGATGCCGCCAGATCGGCCTCGTCATGCGGCACCCGGCGCTCGGCGATGATGCTGGCGCCCGCCGGAGCCAACCGTTCCGCCGTCACCCGCAAGGTCTTGTCGATCACCTTTGGCGCAAGGCCCGGCAGCAGGGTCGAAACCACGCCGACCTTCTTGATGACGTAAGGCGCAATCCGCAGCGTGTCCTTGCCCGCGACATCAACGGCCGCATCGCGCAGCTTCGCTTCGACGCCGAACGGAATGAGTTTTACGGTCGCGATCATCTCGCCTTCGACCACCGGCTTGAAGGCCGACAGCGTCGCAAAGGTGATGGCTTCGTCGACACCGTTGATGCGGTCGACCGCGGCGCGATCGACCACCAGGACACCGGCTTGGGCCGCGAATAAATTGGAGCGGCCGGTAAACGCGCGCTCGACATTGACGCCCTCGCCCGCGACGGCCTGCGCGATGCTGGCGGCGGCTTCATCTTCGGAGACGTCACCCGCCTCCAGCCGCACCACGACGACTTCCTTGACGCCCGCCTTTTTGAGCGCCTCAACCTCGGCGGGGCCGACCGTGGTGCCCTTCTTGAGCACCAGTGAGCCCTGCCGCAGCGTGTGGACGGTGACGCCGCCAATCGCGTCGGCCGGACTGGCGGGACCGAACTTCATGCCGCCTGCACCTTTGCGGTTTCTTTCGGCAGCCGCAGCTCGGCAGTGATCTCGGCCATGATCGAGACCGCGATCTCCGATGGCGACACCGCGCCGATGGAAAGCCCGATCGGCGCATGGATGCGCGCGATGTCGGCATCCGACGCGCCCTGCGCCTTCAGCCGTTCCGCGCGCTTGGCGTGGGTCTTTCGCGAGCCGAGCGCGCCGATATAAAAGCAGTCGCGCGCAAACGCATGCAGCAGCGCCGGATCGTCGATCTTGGGATCGTGCGTCACCGCGACGAACGCCGTGTAATGATCGACGTTGAGCGGCGGCAGCGCGACATCAGGCCATTCGGCGATCAACGGCACGTCAGGAAAGCGTTCGGGGCTTGCGAACGCCGTGCGCGGATCGACCACCGTCACGTCGTAATCGAGCGAACGCGCCAGCGGCGCCAGGGCCTGGCTGATATGGACCGCGCCGACGATGACAAGCCGCGCGGTCGGCGCGTAGACGTTGAGGAACAGTTTCTTGCCGCCGCTCTCGACCGTGCCGCTCTTGCCCATGCGGAGCTGCTTTGAAAGTTCGGCGCTCAGGGGATCGGTCGCGATGTCCTTGGCCTTCACCAGCCGCTGCTCGCCATTGGCGGTATCGGTGATCACAATGACGGGCCGGCGCGCGGCGCGCTCAGTGTTGACCTGGGTTAGCGTTTCGAGTTTCACGATTGACCCACCTTCTCGACGAAGACGCGGATGGTACCGCCACAGGACAGGCCGACATTCCAGGCGGTCTCGTCGGCGACGCCGAATTCCAGCATTTTGGGCTTGCCGCTGGCGATCACGTCCAGCGCCTCGGTGACCACAGCGCCCTCGACACAGCCGCCGGAAACCGAGCCCAGAAACGTGCCGTCATCGTTGATGACGAGGCTGGAGCCGGCCGGCCGCGGAGCGGAGCCCCAGGTTTCGACCACGGTCGCCAGCGCCACGCCATGGCCCGCCTTCTGCCAGTTCTCGGCGGCCTGCAGAATGTCTTCGTCGCGGTTGAGCATTTTGAAGCCCTTTCAAGCTGCGGAGCGGATGCGGCTGATGTGGTGCGGCGGGGGCGGTGCGGAAAGCGCCCCGATCAGCCCCTCCATCGAGGTCAAGTTATGCACCGGGCGGAATTCGTCAACGTGCGGCAGCATCATTTTGATACCCTGCGCCTTGGCCTCAAACCCGCTGTAGCGCAGCAATGGGTTGAGCCAGATCAGCCGGCGGCAGGAGCGGTGCAGCCGGTCCATCTCGAAGGCCAGCTTGTCATCGGCCTCCCGTTCCAGCCCGTCGGATATAAGGAGAACGATCGCGCCCTGGCCGAGCACGCGCCGGCCCCACAATTTGTTGAAGCTGTGCAGCGAGGTCGCGATCCTTGTCCCGCCGGCCCAATCCTCCACCGACGACGAACAGCTCGCCAGCGCCTCGTCGGGATCGCGCGCCCGCAAGGAACGCGTCACATTGGTCAGCCGCGTGCCGAACAGGAACACGGAGACGCGCTTGCGGGCGTCGGTGATGGCATGGAGGAAATGCAGGAACAGGCGGGTATATTCGCTCATCGAGCCGGATATATCGAGCAGCGCCACGATCGGGGCCGGCTTGTCAATCCGGCCGAGCTTCCGGATGTCGATGATCTCGCCGCCGGTGCGCAAGGAGCTGCGCAGCGTGCGGCGCATGTCGAGCCGCAGGCCTTTGGCGTCGGGCTGGTAACGGCGGGTGCGCAGTTCGGCCTGCGGTAGCTTCATGTTGGCGATCGCGCGGGTGACCTCGGAAATCTCGGCCGCGCTCATCTGCGCAAAATCCTTTTTCTGCAGGATCTCCTTGTCGGAGACCGACAGCCGCAATTCCTGCTCCTGCGCCTGCGGCGCCTCTTCGCGCATCGACGGCTGCGCCAAGGCCTCCTGCACCCGGCGCGAGGCCGGCGGCGGTTTCTTCTTGGCGTGGTCCGGCAGCGGCACCGAATCCAGCATGTGCTTCCAGTCTTCGGCGGCGCGGAAGAACAGGTCGAAGGCCTGGGCGAAGATCAGCATGTGTTCGCGCCGCTTGACGAAGATCGCCTCCAGGGTGGCGTAGACGTCCGCGCGATAGCCGATCTCGATCGCCTGCAACGCGTTGAGCGCATCGATGACCGCGCCGGGGCCGACCGGGATGCCGGCCGCACGCAGCGCGCGGGCGAAGCCGACGACGTTGTCGGCCATGTGGCCGGTCGGCGGATTGAGATGGTCGATGGTGGTCATGGTCAACCCGGTTTCCACTCTCTCGTCATTCCGGGGCGCGCGCAGCGCGAACCCGGAATCCATTTCTCAGCGATCTACGCGGCTCGATGGATTCCGGGCTCGCGCCAAGTGGCGCGCCGCGGAATGACGGCACTCGCATGACGCGGCCTAGTCGCTCGTCGATTCCTTCAAAACCTTCTGCAGCGTATCGCCCTGCATCCGCGCGATGTCGTCCTGGTACTTCAGCAGCGCGCCAAGCGTGTCGCCGACCAGTTGCGGCGTGAGCGAGCGGGCGTCGAGTTCGGTCAGCGCGGTGGCCCAGTCGATGGTCTCGGCGACACCCGGCGACTTGTAGAAATCCTGGTCGCGCAGCGCCTGCACGAAGCGGACGACCTGCTGCGACAGCTTTGCGGAAATGCCGGGCACGCGCGACTTGACGATCGCAAGCTCGCGCTCGGCGTCGGGATAGTCGACCCAGTGATAGAGGCAGCGCCGCTTCAGCGCGTCGTGGATCTCGCGGGTGCGGTTCGAGGTGATGATGACGATCGGCGGCTGCGGCGCCTTGATGGTGCCGAATTCGGGGATCGTGACCTGGAAGTCGCTGAGGATTTCCAGCAAGTAAGCCTCGAACGCCTCGTCGGCGCGGTCGAGTTCGTCGATCAGCAGCACCGGCGCGCCGGCGACGTCAGGCTCCAGCGCCTGCAGCAGCGGGCGCTTGATCAGAAAGCGTTCGGCGAAAATGTCCGACGACAATTGGTCGCGGTCGGTATCGCCGGCGGCTTCCGCCAGCCGGATCGCGATCATCTGCGCCGCGCTGCTCCACTCGTAGACCGCAGACGCGACGTCGAGGCCTTCGTAGCATTGCAGGCGGATCAGCTTGCGGCCGAGCGCGGCCGACAGCACCTTTGCGATCTCGGTCTTGCCAACGCCGGCCTCGCCTTCGAGAAACAGCGGCCGTCCCATGCGCAGCGACAGATAGGTCACCGTCGCCAGCGAGCGCTCGGCGAGATAGCCGCGCGAGGTCAACAACTCGAGCATGCCATCGACGGATTTGGGCAGCGCCGATGCAGTCATGGGAAAGCCAACCTTGCTACTACTGCTACTGCGCGACAACCGCCCAAACCCTCATCCTGAGGAGCCCGCGGAGCGGGCGTCTCGAAGGATGAAGGCCACAGACCGGGCCTATGGTTCGAGACGCGCTTCGCGCTCCTCACCATGAGGGACCTGTACGGCAAACTCACTTCGCCGTCGCGGCTTCGACGGCGCGGCGCGTCAGCACGCCGATCAGATGCGCGCGGTATTCGGCGCTGCCGTGCAGATCGCTGTTCAGCCCCTCGGCCGATGCCGAGATGCCGTCGAGCACCTTGTGCGAAAAACGCTTCTTCAGCGCCTCTTCGAACGCGAGGGCGCGGAACACGCCGTCGGAGCCCGCGCCGGTGACGGCGACGCGCACGTCCGACGGACGCTTGGCGACGAACACGCCGACCAACGCATAGCGCGAGGCCTGGTTGCGGAACTTGATATAGGCCGCCTTCTTCGGCAGCGGGAACATCACCTTGGTGATGATCTCGTCGCTTTCGAGCGCCGTGGTGAACAAGCCTTGAAAAAACTCTTCCGCCTTGAGGCGGCGCTTGTTGGTGACGATGGTGGCGCCGAGCGCGAGCACGGCCGCCGGGTAATCCGCGGTCGGGTCGTTGTTGGCGAGCGAGCCGCCGATGGTGCCCTTGTGGCGCACCGCGGGATCGCCGATCTGGGCGGCGAGTTCGGCGAGTGCGGGGATGGCTTCGCCGACGATGGCGGATGTCGCCACGGCCGCATGCTTCGCCGTCGCGCCGATCACCAGCGAACGGCCCTTCATCTCGATGGTGTCGAGCCCTTCGATGTGGGAGAGGTCGACCAGATGCGGCGGGCTGGCGAGGCGCTGCTTCATGACCGGCACGAGCGTATGGCCGCCGGCGATCACCTTGGCGTCTTCGTTCTTCACCAAGAGATTGGCGGCCTGCCGCACGGTCGCCGGACGGTGATATTTGAATTCGTACATTGAGAACTTCCTGATCGCGGTCGCGATGAAATCAATTAGGCGAGATCGGATTTGCCCATCGCCTTGGCGCCGGCGGCGATCGAGGCAACGATGTTCTGGTAGCCGGTGCAGCGGCACAGATTGCCTTCAAGCTCTTCGCGAATGACGTGGTCGGAGAGGTCATGGCCCTTGCGATGGACCAGATCGACCGCGGTCATGATCATGCCGGGGGTGCAGAAGCCGCACTGCAGGCCGTGATGCTCGCGAAAGGCTTCCTGCATCGGATGCAGCGGCGCACCGTCGGCGGCCAGCCCCTCGATGGTCTTGACCTCGTGGCCGTCGGCCATGACAGCGAGCGTGGTGCAGGACTTCACCGCCTTGCCGTCGAGATGCACGACGCAGGCGCCGCATTGCGAGGTGTCGCAGCCGACATGGGTGCCCGTCAGCCGCAGATTTTCCCGCAGAAACTGGACCAGAAGGGTACGGGGGTCGACATTGGCGTTTACGGGGTTACCGTTCACGATCAGGGAAATCTTGGCCATCAGCACTCTCTTGGGCTGCACCGCCGCATATCGGCCGCGCAGGCGTTTAAAGTCATTCCAAAGCCCATAATATGGGCCATCCCGGTAATGAGCAACCTCGGGAGCCCCTCACGAGCCGTCTCTTGGGGCATGCCCAATGGACATGGCGGGACGGCGGAACGGGACTTGAGGCCTGCGCCAGAATCAGCCTTGCACGGCTTTAGCAAAGTTGGCGAAGAACTCGTCGGCCAGCTTCTTGGCCGCGCCATTGATCAGCCGCTGGCCGAGCTGGGCGAGCTTGCCGCCGATCTGGGCCTCGACATTATAGCTCAACAGGGTACCGCCATCCTTTTCGGCGAGCGCCACGGTGGCGCCGCCCTTGGCAAAGCCGGCGACACCGCCCTCGCCTTCGCCCGAGATCCTGTAGCCGTTGGGCGGATCGAGATCGCTCAAATTGACCTTGCCCTTGAAGCGCGCGGAGACCGGCCCGACCTTCATCTTGGCGGTGGCGCGGAAGCCGTTGTCCTCGGTCCTTTCCAGCTCCTCGCAGCCGGGAATGCAGGCCTTCAGCACTTCCGGATCGTTCAGCTTGGCCCACACGGCCTCGCGCGACGCCGCAAGCTGGACTTCGCCGTTCATTGTCATGGCCATGGGGGTGCCTCCTGGATCGCCTTAACCTGATCTCTCCCAAGTAAAGCACGCCCGGGCCAAAAGGAAGGCCGCCCACGGCGATGAGCGATGCATATTCGCAAGTGCAGCAGAGCCGGACCGACAAGGGCATTGGCAGCGACAGGCCGTAATGGTTAGGTCGCGCGCAGATGAGCACGTCCCTTTCCCCCCTGCTGGCTCCGATGCTGTCGAGCGCGGCGATGCGCGCGGTCTGCGACGATGCCGCGACCCTGCAAAACATGCTGGATTTCGAGGCGGCGCTGGCGCGCGCCGAGGCCGCGCTCGGGGTGATTCCGGCAAGCGCGGCCGGGCCGGTCACGAAAGCGTGCCGGGCCGAATCATTCGACCTCGCCGCGCTGGCTGACGCCGCGACCCGGTCTGGCAACCTCGCCATCCCGCTCGTCAAGGCGCTGACGGCCAATGTCGCCAAGGTGAATGCCGAGGCGGCGCGTTATGTCCATTGGGGTGCGACCAGCCAGGACGTCATCGATACCGGCGCCATGCTCGGGCTTCGCGCCGGCATCGACGCGCTGCTCACGGACATCAACCGCGCCATTGCGGGCTTTGCCGCACTGGCGCGTCAACACCGCCATACCCCTGTCGTCGCCCGTACCTGGCTGCAGCACGCGCTGCCGATGCCGTTCGGACTAAAGCTCGCCGAATACGCCGCGGCGCTGCACCGCTCGAAGCTGCGGCTGCAGCGCGTGCGTCGCGAGACGCTGGCGCTGCAATTCGGCGGCGCGGCCGGCACGCTGGCGGCCTTGGGCGACAACGGACTGAAGGTCGCGGAAGGACTGGCGGCGGAGCTCAAGCTGCCGCTGCCCGATGCGCCATGGCACACCCACCGCGACCGCATCGCGGAAGCAGCCTCGGTGTTCGCCATTATCGCCGGCACCTGCGGCAAGATCGCGCGGGACGTTTCGCTGATGATGCAGACCGATGTCGGCGAAGCCTTCGAGCCCGCAGGCGAAGGCCGCGGCGGCTCCTCGACCATGCCGCACAAGCGCAATCCCGTCGCGGCGGCCAGCGCGCTGGCGGCGGCCACCATGGCCCCCAATCTCGCGGCGACGATCTTTGCCGCGCAGGTGCAGGACCATGAGCGCAGCGCCGGCCCCTGGCACGCGGAATGGCCGACCTTGCCGACGCTGATGCTGGTCACCTCGGGCGCGCTGGCGGCCATTGTGGACATCGCCGAAGGGCTGGAAGTCGACGCCGCGCGCATGCGCAGCAATCTCGACGCGACACATGGGCTGATCATGGCGGAAGCCGTCACCTTTGCACTAGCCGAGAAGATCGGCAAGAGCGACGCGCATCATCTGATCGAAGCCGCCAGCAAGAAGGCGGTTGCCGACAAGAAACATTTGCGCGATGTCCTGACGGCGGATGCCAAGATCACCGCGCAGCCCAGCGCCGATAAAATCACTGCGCTGTTCGAGCCGATGGCCTATCAGGGCGCTTCGCAGGCCCTGATCGACCGCCTGCTCGCTTCAATCGACGACAAGTAAGAGACCGGAGAATTTCAGATGCCGATGATCGACGCCGACGGGTGCCTGCTCAACGTATCCGTCGAAGGCCGCGACGGCGGACCGACGCTGATGCTGTCGAATTCGCTGGGCTCGACCATGCAGATGTGGGAGCCGCAGATGAAGGCGCTGACGCAGCTGTTCCGCGTCATCCGTTACGACGGGCGCGGCCATGGCAAGTCGAACGTGCCGGCGGGGCCCTATTCGCTGGAGCGTTTCGGCCGCGACGTGCTGGCGATCCTCGACGATCTCAACATCGCAAAGGCCCATTGGTGCGGCCTGTCGATGGGCGGCATGGTCGGCCAATGGCTGGGCGCCAACGCGCCCGACAGGTTCGGCAAGATCGTGCTGGCCAACACCACCTGCCATTACCCGGACCCGACGCGCTGGAACGACCGCATCAAGGCCGTGAAGCAAGGCGGCATCGCCGCCGTCGCCGACGCCGTGCTGGCAGGCTGGCTGACGGCGGATTTTCGCGAGCGCGAGCCGCAGATCGCCGCCAACATGAAGGCGATGATGCTGACGACGCCGGTCGAGGGCTACATCGCCTGCTGCGAGGCGCTGTCGACGCTCGACCAGCGCGAGCTGCTGCCTGACATCAAGAGCCCGACGCTGGTCATCGCCGGCCGCCACGACATGTCGACGACGATCGCGGACGCCGAATTCATGCGCAGCCGGATTCCCGGCGCCAGCATGACCATCCTCGATGCCGCGCATATTTCCAACGTCGAGCAGCCGCACGCCTTCACCGACGCGCTGGTGGGCTTTTTGACGCAACGCTGACGATCGTCGTCATTCCGGGATGGTCCGAAGGACCAGACCTCAGGTGCGCAATTGCGCACCGGGGAATCTCGAGATTCCGGGTTCACGCTTCGCGTGCCCCGGAATGACGCCACCGGAGGAGATGCCAATGGACGACAATCAACGCCGCGACGACGGCATGGCCCAGCGCCGAAAAGTGCTCGGCAATGAATGGGTCGACAAGTCGGTCAAGAACCGCAACGCGTTCAATACCGATTTCCAGGACCTGATCACCCGCTATGCCTGGGGCGATATCTGGACCCGGCCGCATTTCGACCATCGCACCCGCCGTGTGCTGGTGATTGGCACCATGGTCGCGCTCGGACAATGGGATGAATTCCGCCTGCATGTTCGCGCGGCGCTGGCCGAAGGCGGCTTCACGCCCGACGACATCAAGGAAATATTGCTGCAGCAGGCAATCTATTGCGGCGTGCCGGCGGCTAATCACGCGGTAAAGGAAGCCAACGCGATCATCGCGGAAATGGGCTTGCTGAAGAGCTAGTTGGCCGGGCGCCGCGCCCCACATCATATACCAGCAGCAGGCTCATGACGCCGGGGCGAAACGTTACGGTGCTCCGTCGAGCTGCGAAGACTCATCTTGATCGCGGATTGTCGGAAGGATCGCGCGCGCCGTGGCGCACCGCATGAATGATGATTTCAGTGTCAGTCGTTTCGTAGAAGATGAGATAGGGATAAGGCCTCGTCGTCACTCGCCGAATCGTGGGGTCGTCGGTCACAGCGCCAGCCTGCGGATACCGCAACAGCAGATCGGTCACAGCGCGAATTCGAACCTGGATACGCGAAGCCCCTTGCGGGGAACGATCAACGACGTAATCCAGAATCGATTCAAGGTCAGCAAGGGCAGGAAGCGTATAGCGCAGCCTCATAGGCCATGCTTGGCCCACACGGCCCGCACCTGTTCGTCTGTCGCAAATTCACCGCGGTCAGCAGCGGCCTTGGAACGGGCAACTGCCTCGCGCTCTTCGGGTGAAAGGATGACCGGTGCAAGATGGTCCGCGCCCGCAAGCTGCATGATGGCTCGCGCTATGTCATCCTGGTCGTCTGACGGCAGGCGACGCACCGCCTCCATTGCTTCATCGAGGAGCTTTGTCATCGTCACAATATACGGTCGGGATGGGTCAAAGTCGAGAACCGGTTCCGCGAGACTTTGCGAATCCGAGCTCCTACACGCTTGCGATTCATGGCTGCACCGGCAGCGATGTGACGAGCGACCTGATCCGGTCGGTATCCGATCGCGTGACCGGATTGTAGACGATCATGCCGAGATCCGGACGGCCATCGACGGCGAACGCCCGACGACATCAAGGAAATATTGCTGCAGCAGGCGATCTATTGCGGCGTGCCGGCAGCCAATCACGCGGTAAAGGAAGCGAACGCAATCATCGCCGAACTGGGCTTGCTGAAGAGCTAGCTAGACGTGCGAACGGAGCGGTCTCCGGCGTCGGCCGACCGCCCGAAGGCGGTCCCTGTATTCTCGATTTATACTGGATCAGGCGGCGAGTGATGCGTTGCGACGGCGATACGTAATGTAACCAACGCCAGCGAAGCCGCTCATCGCCCTAGCTTAGGCCGATGGCTGCGAGAGATTTATTGGCCTTTAGGGAGGGTTGCGGGGCCCTGCGCTATCGATTTAGGCTGTCACCGTTGGCTCAAAGGGAGATCGTCAGTGGCGACAGGTATTGTGAAGTGGTTTAACCCGACGAAGGGATATGGATTCATTCAACCCGACGGCGGCGGCAAGGATGTCTTCGTGCACATCTCGGCCGTCGAAAAGGCGGGACTGAGCAGCCTCAATGAGGGTGCCAAGGTGAGCTACGAAGAGATGAGCAACCGCGGCAAGACGTCCGCCGAAAATCTGAGAGTCGCATAAATTCAATTCCGTCGGCTCGCCGGCTCGGAACTAGTGTCAAGCGGCGGCCGACGCGACTCATTCCAGAACCTCATGCCCAAAGGCTACGCCTTCGGGATCGTTTTCCTTGGGCCACGTTTCCGCGGCGTCCGTTGTGGCGAAGACCTTGACGTGCTCGGCATCGCCAACCCGCTTGCTGGTCTAGCTGGAGCGCTTCATGGCTGCACCGGCAGCGATGTGACGAGCGACCTGATCCGGTCGGCATCCGATCGCGTGACCGGATTGTAGACGATCATGCCGAGGTCCGGACGGCCGTCGACGGCGAACGCCGAATATTCCATCGTGAGCTCTCCCAGGATCGGATGGCGCAGGCGCTTGATGCCTTCGCCGTAGACGTTGACGTTGTTGTCGCGCCACAAGGCTTCGAATTCGGGGCTGAGCCGGCAAAGCTCGTCGACGAGTTGGCCGACTTCGGAGACCGCGCCGGCGCGCGCCGCGTCCGCCCGGAACGCGCCGACCACGAAGCGCGCCACGCGCTCCCAATCATATTGCGCCGCACGGACACGGGGATCGCCGAAGATCAGGCGAAGGATGTTGCGCTGGCCGGGAGGAAGCTTGCCATAATCGGTCAGCACCGCCGCCGCCGCGCGATTCCATGCGACGACGTCCCAGGTGGCGGTCTTGATCAGGGCGGGACTGGCATCGAGCGCATCGAGCAGGCGCTGCAGCCGCGGCGTCACGCCTTCGGTGGCGGTGTAGCGGACCTCGGGTGGACGACCTAGCCCAAGCAGGAAGAGATGTTCGCGCTCGATGTCGGTCAGCATCAGCGCGCGGGCGATCCGGTTCAATACGTCAGGCGAAGGCGCGCCGCCCCGGCCCTGCTCCAGCCATGTGTACCAGGTGGGGCTGATGTTGGCGCGCTGGGCGACCTCCTCCCGGCGCAGCCCCGGCGTTCGCCGGCGTCCCGCCGCGAAACCGAGCGCGGCCGGATCGAGCCGGGTACGGCGGTCCCTGAGATAGCTTCCGAGCAGATTGCCGGTTTCGACGGTCACGGTGATCCTGTTGGTCATTATACCCTGATAAGGTCACTACTTTAACATGACACGCGCCTGATCAATATCCTTCTCCAAACATCACCGGAGATTTTTCACGTGCGCATCTTCGTCACCGGCGCGACCGGCTTTGTCGGCTCAGCGATCGTCCACGAACTCGTCACCTCAGGCCATCAGGTGCTCGGCCTCGCCCGTTCCGAGGCCGGCGCGAAAAGCCTCACCACCATGGGCGCGAAGGTCCATCGCGGCGCGCTCGACGATCTCGAAAGCCTGCGCGACGGTGCGCGCAAGGCAGATGCCGTCATCCACACGGCCTTCAACCATGACTTCTCGAGATTCCTGGAGAACTGCGCGGAAGACCGGCGCGCGATCGAAGCGATCGGCGCGGTGCTGGAGGGATCCAGGCGGCCGATGCTGGTGACCTCAGGATTTGGCTCGCTGGCGCCGGGCCGGATAGCGATCGAAGCCGATCGTCCACCGACAGGTTTCCCGCGCGTCTCCGAGGCCGCAGCCATCGCCGTCGCGGCACGGGGCGTGCGCGCCTCGTCGGTGCGTCTGGCGCCGTCGACCCATGGCACGGGCGATCACGGTTTCGTCCCACGCCTGATCGTTATCGCACGCGAGAAAGGCGTCGCGGCCTATGTCGGCGACGGGCAAAATCGCTGGCCCGGCGTGCACCGGCGCGATGCCGCCCGGCTCTACCGGCTGGCGATCGAACAAGGCGTCGAGAGCGGGCCCTATCACGCGGTCGCCGATGAGGGCGTGCCGTTCAAAGAGATCGCGGAAGTGATCGGCCGCAGGCTCCGCGTGCCCGTCGTCTCCGTGACGCAAGAAGATGCGGCCGGACATTTTGGCTGGATCGCCCGGTTTGCCGCGATGGACATGCCGGCCTCGAGCACGCGAACCCGATCGGCGCTCGGATGGCAGCCGGAGCAGCCGGGGCTGATCGCCGATCTCGACCAGGACCACTATTTTGCATGAGCGTATCCACATGTACGTGGCTTGAGTGCGCGACCGCGAGCGTGTATCGGCGCAAGCGAAGCACCGGCTGCATCGCAGCGCCGAGCCGGTGAAGTCCTGCCCTGGTGATATCTTGACCCCCCAACCTTCGAAGAGACCCGCGGCGGCTTCCGGCTCGTTCGCGGCCATGAAGTCATCGCCCTATCGCGCCCAGTTCGCGGCCTATGTGCTGGCCATGATGGCCGACAATATCGAGCACGTGATCAGCTATTGGGTGGTGTTCCAGAAATTCCATTCGCCTGCGCTGGCCGGCTTTGCGGTGCTGTCGCACTGGCTGCCGTTCCTGCTGTTTTCGGTCGCCGTAGGCTCGCTGGCCGACCGGTACGACCCGCGCCGCATCATCCAGTGCGGCATGCTGCTGTTCATCGTGGCCTCGGCGGGATGGGGATTTTTCTTCGTCACCGACACGCTCCAGATGTGGCACGCGATGCTGCTGCTCGTCATCCATGGCTGCGCCGGCGTGCTGTGGCAGACGCCGAACCAGCTGCTGCTCTACGACATCGTAGGCCCCGCCGATCTGCCCAGCGCGGTGCGGCTGAACGCGACGGCGCGCTATCTGGGCATCCTGGTCGGCCCGGCCGTGGGCGGCGTCATCATGCTGACGCTCGGCCCATCCCACGGCATCATTTTCAACACGCTGTTCTATCTGCCGATGCTGCTCTGGCTGTTCTATGCGCCGACCCGAGCCAAGGACGCCGCGCCCCGGCGCATCCCGGTCCGCGGCCTTGCCGACATCATGCAGACCATCCGCGACATCGGCACGCAGCGGGTGCTGATCTCGATGACGCTGCTCGCGGGGCTGACCTCTTTCATGATCGGCAATGCCTACCACGCCCAGATGCCGGGCTTTGCCGGCGACCTCGGGCACGGCGATCCCGGCGTGTCCTACAGCGTGCTGCTGGCCGCCGACGCCGCCGGCGCGCTGCTCGCCGGCATCGCGCTCGAAGCGTGGGGACGGCTCAAGCCCAATCCCCGGACGGCCATCATCCTCGCCATCCTGTGGAGCCTGTCCCTGCTCGCGTTCGCGTCCGTTGGGATTTACACGCTGGCGATCGCGCTGCTGTTTGCCGCCGGCTTCTTCGAGTTGTCGTTCAACACGATGGCGCAGGCGCTGGTGCAGATCAATGCACCTGCCGATATCCGCGGCCGTGTGGTCGGCCTGTTCAATATGGCAGGCCTCGGCATGCGGGCCTTCAGTGGCATCACCGTGGGCCTCGCCGGCGCCGCGATCGGCATTCACTGGTCGCTGGGCCTGTCGGCCGCCGTGCTGCTGGTGTTTCTGTCCGTGCTGTATCGCCGCGCCGCCGGCAGCGGCAAGTCGCCGAGCCAGGTTTGAAGGATTAGCTCGGCGGGCGCGCCGCCGCACGCCGTTACATGTGCTGATCCGGTGAAGCTGCTAATCCGATTCTACGATCGCCAACACCTGAACGGTCGTGCCTGTCATGTCGTAGAATATTTGCCGGCCAACTGCGACCGCTCTCGCGCTATGTTACAACTATAGCATCACGTCCTGTCAGCTTCGCAAGTTCCTCACGCGTGCGTACCGTAGCTTCCCAATAAGAGCACTGCCCCTCCGCGAAATTCACAAGAAATCTAGCGTAGTAGGAAATCCAAAGATCGACAGAAAGTTCGTGAAACGCCGTTGCGATAGTAGCAGATGGCGCCTTTTCCTTGAACAAGGCGTTGAGCTGGATAGGAGCACATGCACATATCTCCGCAATGCCGTGAAAGTTGGGAGATAGCCGTCGAGCCAAATCGACGAAGGAGACAAGGCCATCAGAGAACTCAAGCCGTGAATTCTGACTGCAATGCGTGTAGAGAATTGAAGGCGCCCGTCCTGCAAGCACACGCATGTACGCCTTGCTTGTAGGATATCGAACAATTCTGAGCCCCAGACGCTCTAGAGGCTCAATGAGGCTACTGAACCTTCCCAACACAACTGATTCATAAGAGGAGAATGAGCGGTATCCGGGAGGTAGGATGCAGAATTCACCGTAGGCCTTTGCATTCTCAAATTGCCGCTGGGTAGTCGGCAGCCCGAATACAAAAGTCCAGTCGGTCAGCGCGTACTGCCGCCTGATCGCGGTTTTGGTCTCATCATTCATGACTCAAGTGAGCAAAGCGTCGAGCTTGGTCGGCCCGATCCGTGAAATTCCATCGAGTGACTTCATCGCCGAATTGGACTTGGACCGTTGCCCTGCCCTCACCAACTGCCTTGCCCTTCTTAGCTTGTTGGGTCAGAGCATCATCCGCGGATAGTTGAGCCAGTGAAGTCTCGGCTTCCCGCTTTATCCTGGCAATGAGTAGCTTCTTCTGAGCAGGGCTAATTGTCTTCGCGAGCATAACACCATTCGGCGACATCAAGCCAAACTCCACGAGTAACTGTCGCACTGCCTCGAGCATCCTGACCAATAACTCACGCGAGGCCGCCGTTATCTTGATAGTTCCAGATGAGAACGACTGCACCGCAGTATACCGTGATCCACTCACTTGGATCTTCACGGCGCTGAGAGACACCGGGTCAACCTTGCGGAACGAGCTTAGCTCTTCCAGCTGCTTCGGAGCCGCGACCATTCTCGCGCGCCCACCAGAGCCGACCGCTATCGTTAGCGCAGCTGAGTCCAACTCTTGAGGTGTAAGTCTTCCCTCGAAGGTGTACTCAAGACCTCGCTTGGACCGACCAGGCACCGATTCCCATTCCGTTCGCGCTGTCTCCGCAAGTTTGAACAACTCATTCGCCTTGAACTTCATTGGATCTCCGCGGCCGGTGAACAAGATGAAGGTTGGCTCTTCCCCTAGTTGGGAATCCAACCGCTCCACGACGAACGTCGAAGACTCCTTCGCGGCGTTCTGCCAAGCCTCATTACGCGCTACTTGTGCTTCAAGAGCGGACACAATCGGATCAATCGGTTTGGCGTCTTTCTGAAGCTGCTCGATAAGTTGTTGCGGGAGTTTTACCGTCCCATCGGGCTGAAGCGGCTCTGTTCGCAACACCCCATCGGGCTTGCGGTTCAGAAGTCCTTCGATCTCGCGCGGCGATGGCGGCGGCACGTAACGAGACGTCGGCGGCGGCGCGTAATGAGACGATGGCGGAGTGTAATGATAGGCTCGAGGCGGGGGAGGTCTAAATTTAAAGAAGAATGCAAGGACAACAGGGGGGCCGCCCTGCAACTCGATTATAGTGTCGCACGAGACGCATTCAGCTGCTCCGGCAATAGTATTTGGGCCAATAGGAATCGATGCGGCAACGCACAGTCCTAGGATAATTTCCCTCATGACCCTGCCCGTTCCTTGCACAACTTAGAGAAGCGTGTTTTCCTTCCGGTTGCAATGCCTAACTTTCAGGGGACGCAATGGGGCGGGACATCCTAACGGTCCAAGATGTGGCTCGGATGCGAGATGAGGCCACGGCGCAGCGCGCGCCCTCAGATGTTGCTCCCGGAGAGCCACCGCGAAGAAAATTGGGCGGGACCGCCGAGGGAGCAGCTTCACCGCCCGTGCCAAGTCCGGATTCTTGGAATCAAAGACTGCTCAAATTTATACCGGGCGAAGCCATGGGCCTTTACCTAGCTGTTGATCGAGCGATCTATACCGCGGGAGGCCTTCAAGCTGCGGATAGGAAGAATCTATTGGCTTTCTGGCTTGCCGTAGGACTGCTAGCAGCAATCATCTTTAATGTACTCTACTTGAAGCTAATCTGGCGGGTTGCCCGGGCAAGCCAAATCGTGACCTCGACTGTAGCCCTGATCGCATACGTGTACGCGACTGGGGGCGTATTCCAACCGCTCGGCTGGGCTGAACCCACAGCCCAAATGCTTGTTGTTATAATTATTGCGGCATTTCTGGTGTTCTTTAAGCCACCCGAGCCACTCAAGATTCCTTAGCCAAACAAGGGCACTCACACGTCTTCTGAAGCCACAAAAGAAAAGCCCCGCCTTTCGGCGGGGCCTTCTCTGCTCATTCACCAATCCGGCTAACGATCCTGACCGGGGGCCTGCTGGCCCTGACGGTTGGGGTTCGGCTTCTCACGGCCCGGATCCTGCTGCTGCTGGCCGGGCTTCTGGCCGCCGCCCTGCTGCTGACCGGGCTTCTGACCCGGGTTCTGGTTCTGCTGACCCGGATTGTTCTGATTGGTCATCGAAAATCTCCGTTGGTTAAACGTAGCCGGGGTCAACGGTGCGCGGGCGCATTCGTTGCCAGGGAACATGGGTTCCGCTGCGATCATTCCGCGGCCGGGCCATGTCCGGACTGTGGCGCCGGGAACCGTGCCGCAAAACTAGCCCTGTACAAGCCAATTTAGCCGCAGCCGGCGCTGTTGCCGCCCCCGGTTCCCACTGTTAGAAAACGGCACGACGCGTCGTCCTGGGCTGCCGGAGCTCTCGCCGCGTCGCTGGCTCTAGCCACGGCAGCGCATGGATTATTTCGCCCAGCAACTGATCAACGGCCTCGTGCTCGGCTCGATCTACGGCCTGATCGCCATCGGCTACACCATGGTCTACGGCATCGTCGGCATGATCAATTTCGCCCATGGCGATATTTTCATGATCGGCGGCTTCATCGCCCTGATCACCTTCCTGATCCTGGTCTCGTTCGGCCTGACCGCCATCCCGCTGATCCTGCTGATCGTACTTTTGGTATCGATGGCGATCACCGCGCTCTATGGCTGGACGGTGGAGCGCATCGCCTACCGGCCGCTGCGGCACTCGTTCCGCCTGGCGCCGATGCTGTCGGCGATCGGCATGTCATTCGTGCTGACCAATTTTTCGCAGGTCGCCCAAGGCGCGCGCGTCAAGCCGGTGCCGCCGATCATCACCGGCGGCCATACCCTGCATGAGGGTGCCGAGGGCTTCGTCGTGCAGCTTTCCAACGTCCAGATCATCGTCGTCATTACCACGATCGTGCTGCTGGCGCTGTTCACCTGGCTGGTGTCGAGCACGCGATTGGGGCGCGACATGCGTGCCTGCGAGCAGGACCAGACCATGGCCTCGCTGCTCGGCGTCGACGTCGACCGCACCATCTCGATGACCTTCGTGATCGGGGCTGCGCTCGCCGCCGTCGCGGGCATGATGTACCTGCTCTATTACGGGCTGGTCGATTTCTTCATGGGCTTCGTCGCCGGCATCAAGGCGTTCACCGCGGCCGTGCTCGGCGGCATCGGCTCGCTGCCCGGCGCGATGCTGGGCGGACTTCTGATCGGGCTGATCGAGACGCTGTGGTCGGCCTATTTCTCGGTCGAGTACAAGGACGTCGCCGCGTTCTCGATCCTGATCGTGGTCCTGATCTTCCTTCCGACCGGCCTGCTCGGCCGGCCCGAAGTCGAAAAAGTCTGATGGGCGGCAGCGTGAGCGCACCCTCCGCCGCCCAAACCTCGCGCGCTCCGGGCGCCGCCTTCATCTTCAAGAAAGCGCTGATCAGCGCGCTGGTGGCGCTGGTGCTGTTCTCGCTGATGATCGGCGTGCGCACCGAGGCGGGATCGGACGGCCAACTGACCTACTGGACGCGGTTCGGCGACCTTGCCGCCATCGTCGCGGCCGTGTTCGGCGGCAGCATCCTGATCGAGTTGCTGCGGCAATGGTGGGGACCGGTCGAAACCATCAGGGTGGTCCCCGCTTCGGTACAGAGCACACTTGCGTTCGCCCGACGCCTGGTCGCGCCGGTGCTGCTGGTGTTCACGTTTCTGGTGCCGGTCCTGTTCTACGACGAGCGCTACATTCTCGACCTCGGCATCCTCGTGCTCACTTACGTGATGCTCGGATGGGGGCTGAACGTGGTGGTCGGCCTCGCCGGCCTGCTCGACCTCGGCTATGTCGCGTTCTACGCGGTCGGCGCCTATTCCTACGCGCTGCTGGCGACCAATTTCGGACTGTCGTTCTGGGTCTGCCTGCCGCTCGCCGGCATCCTCGCCGCGTTCTGGGGCGTGCTGCTCGGCTTTCCCGTGCTGCGGCTGCGCGGCGATTATCTCGCCATCGTCACGCTGGCCTTCGGCGAGATCATCCGCCTCGTCATCATTAACTGGCAGAGCCTGACCGGCGGCCCGAACGGCGTCACCGGCATTCCGCGCCCGACGCTGTTCGGCATTCCCCTGACGCCGGGCGATGACGGCCTTGCGGCGATGCTCGGCATCGAATTCTCGCCGACGCACCGCATCGTGTTCCTGTTCTATCTGATACTCGCGCTAGCGCTGCTCACCAACTGGGTCACGATCCGCCTGCGGCGGCTGCCGATCGGCCGCGCCTGGGAAGCGCTGCGCGAAGATGAAGTCGCCTGTCGCGCGCTCGGCATCAACACCACGACGACAAAACTGACGGCGTTTGCGACCGGCGCGATGTTCGGCGGTTTTGCCGGCGCGTTCTTCGCCACCCGACAAGGCTTCATCAGCCCGGAATCCTTCACCTTCCATGAATCGGCGCTGGTGCTGGCGATCGTGGTGCTGGGCGGCATGGGCTCGCAACTCGGCGTCGCGCTGGCGGCGCTCGCCATGATCGGCGGCTTCGAGCTGTTTCGTGGGCTCGAGCAGTACCGCATGCTGGTGTTCGGCATGGCGATGGTGCTGCTGATGATCTGGCGGCCGCGCGGCCTGATCGGCCATCGCGCGCCGACCGTGTTCCTGAAGCACAGCCAGGCGATCTCGTCCGACCTCGTCAAGGAGGGACACGGATGAGCGGCGGCCCCATCCTGTCGGTCGATCGCCTGTCGATGCGCTTCGGCGGCATCGTCGCCGTCAACGACCTCTCCTTCAACGCCGAGCGGCGCAAGATCACCGCGCTGATCGGGCCGAACGGCGCCGGCAAGACCACCGTGTTCAACTGCATCACCGGCTTCTACAAGCCGTCGTCAGGCGCGATGCGGCTCACGCATGAGGACGGCCACGTCATCCAGCTCGAGCGGCTGAACGATTTCCGGATTTCCAAGCTGGCCAAGGTCGCGCGCACCTTCCAGAACATCCGGCTGTTTCCCGGCATGACGGCGCTGGAGAACCTGATGGTGGCGCAGCACAACGCGCTGATGCGTGCCTCCGGGCTGACGTTTCTGGGGCTGATCGGCGCGCCCTCCTGGCGCAAGGCCGAACAGGACGCGATCGATCTGGCGCGGACCTGGCTCGACCGCATCGGGCTGTTGGAGCGCGCCGATGACGCCGCCGGCAATTTGCCCTATGGCGACCAGCGCCGTCTGGAGATCGCGCGCGCGATGTGCACGCAGCCTGCACTGCTTTGCCTCGACGAGCCCGCGGCCGGCCTGAATGCGCGGGAAAGCGCGGCTCTAAGCGAGTTGCTGCTCTCGATCCGCGGCGATCAAGGCACCTCGATTTTGCTGATCGAGCACGACATGAGTGTGGTGATGGAGATTTCCGACCACGTCGTCGTGATGGACCATGGCATCAAGATCGCCGAAGGCACGCCGCGACAGATCCGCGACGATCCCAAGGTGATCGCCGCCTATCTCGGCGCCGACGAGGAAGAAGCCATCGCCGTGATGGAGAGCGGCACGTGAGCGTGGCCCACATATCTTCGTCATGCCCGGGCGTAGCCGTCCGAAGGACGGCGTCGCTTCCGCTCGCCTATGCCCGGGCATCCACGTCTTTGCGGTCGTCAAGAAAGAAAGACGTAGGTGGCCGGGACAAGCCCGGCCATGACGGTTGGGCGGAGGTCACGCGATGACCTCTAAACCCCTGCTCGCGATCCGCGGCTTGCGCGCGGCCTACGGCAAGATCGAGGCGTTGAAGGGCGTCGATATCGACATCAACGCCGGCGAAATCGTCGCCCTGATCGGTGCCAACGGCGCCGGCAAGTCGACCCTGATGATGACGATCTTCGGCCGGCCCCGCGCCCGCGCAGGGAGCGTCGAATTCGACGGCCAGGATATCACCGACGTGCCGACGCACGAGATCGCGCGGCTGCGCATCGCCCAGTCGCCCGAGGGCCGCCGCATCTTCCCGCGCATGAGCGTGGCAGAGAATTTACAGATGGGGGCCGATGCGACCGATAGCAGCGAGGCCGATCGGGCGAGCGGCCTGGAGCGCGTCTTCGCGCTGTTTCCGCGGCTCAAGGAACGCCTGACCCAGCGCGGCGGCACGCTGTCCGGCGGCGAGCAACAGATGCTCGCGATCGGCCGCGCCCTGATGAGCCGGCCGCGCCTGTTGATGCTGGACGAGCCGTCGCTGGGGCTTGCGCCCCTGATCGCGCGGCAGATTTTCGATGCGATCCGGACGCTGAACCGGCAGGATGGCCTGACCGTTCTGATCGTCGAACAGAACGCCAACCACGCGCTGAAACTGGCCCATCGCGGCTATGTCATGGTCAACGGCCTGATCACCCTGTCCGGAACCGGCAGCGAACTGCTGCAGCGCCCGGAAATCCGCGCTGCCTATCTGGAAGGCGGCCGGCGGGAGTAGCCACGCCCTACCTACCTTGGCGCGTGCTGCGTCAAGATGCTGCGAAGCGACCGTGGATTTGCCCGAAAATTGCCGATGACTTCGCCGTAAAATCAGCCGACAATGGGCATGATTTTCGTGCCCGGCCCCACCGGGTGCTTCCCGAAATCGACTGACCTGCGAGGATATCTCATGAAATCACTGAAACTCATCGGCCTGGCTTTGGGCGCATCGTTGGCGCTGTCGACAACGGCGCTGGCGCAGGACATCTCCATCGCCGTGGCGGGCCCGATGACGGGCGGCGAATCCGCGTTCGGCCGGCAGATGAAGAACGGCGCCGAACAGGCGGTGGCCGACATCAACGCCGCCGGCGGCGTGCTCGGCAAGAAGCTGGCGCTGCAGGTCGGCGACGATGCCTGCGATCCCAAGCAGGCGCGCTCGGTGGCGGAAAAGTTCGCCAGCGCCAAGATCCCGTTCGTGGCCGGTCACTTCTGCTCGTCGTCGTCGATCCCGGCGTCGGAAGCTTACGCCGACGGCAACGTGCTGCAGATTACGCCCGCCTCGACCAACCCGCTGTTCACCGAGCGCAAGCTGTGGAACGTGGCGCGCGTCTGCGGCCGCGACGACCAGCAGGGCCTGGTTGCCGCCGAATACATCGCCAAGAACTACAAGGGCAAGAACGTCGCCATCCTCAACGACAAGA
>Ga0307499_10000181_pt1 | contig 23195 bp, 27 predicted proteins | sample 13_S_MG_FD_201363 | JGI IMG/M metagenome (GOLD analysis project Ga0307499, IMG submission 201363) | Soil microbial communities from Populus trichocarpa stands in riparian zone in the Pacific Northwest, United States - 13_S | ecosystem: Environmental > Terrestrial > Soil > Riparian zone > Trees... | reverse complement strand
GACGGCGGGCGGGCGACCTACCGCGGCCTGCTCGAAGTCGCCGACGGGGCGAGCGAGTCGCGCTCCAAGGTCGTCTGCGACGCGCTGCTGCTCGACGAGGACTCGCGCTCGGACACCTACCCGACGATCCGGATCGGCGAGAACGACGCCGACGTCGGCCATGAGGCGACCGTCTCGAAGATCGGCGACGAGCAGATCTTCTACCTGCAGAGCCACGGGCTCGACGAGGAGGAGGCCTCGAAGATGATCGTCAACGGCTTCATCGAGCCCGTCACCAAAGAGCTGCCGATGGAGTACGCGGTCGAGCTCAACCGCCTGATCGAGCTGCAGATGGAGGGTTCGATTGGCTGAGCTGGCCACCCTTCCACCCCTTCCCGACCAGAAGGCGAAGGGGTGGGAATTCACCGACCTCTCAGACCTCGACTTCGACGCCTACGAGCCCGCCCAGGTCCAGGCCGCGGTCACCGCGGCGGACGGGGCCACGGTGTTGCCGCTGGCCGAGGCGAGCGAGACCCACCCGGAGCTGGTGGACGGGCGGCTGGGCGCGCTGGCGCCGAGCGATGACCCGTTCGTCGCCCGCAACGACGCTGCCTGGCGCGACGGCGTGCTGATCCACGTGCCGGCGGGCGTGAAGCTCGCGGAGCCGATCCGGGTCGAGCTGCCGCTCGACGAGGACGGCGCGGCCATCGCCTGGCGCACCCTCGTCGTGCTCGAGGAGGGCGCCGAGGCGGAGGTCTGGGAGCACAGCAGCTCGGCCGGCGACGAGACCGACGCACTGCTCAACTCCGTGGTCGAGCTGCACGTCGGCCAGGCCGCGACGCTGCGCTACGTCTCCACTCAAGACATCTCCGAGCGCGCCTGGATCTTCTCCAGCCAGCGTGCCCGCGTGGAGCGCGACGGACGACTCGACTGGACCGCGCTCGGCTTCGGCTCGGGCAACGGCAAGGTGCGGATGGAGACCAACCTCGCCGGCCCCGGCTCCGAAGCGCGGGTGACCGGCGGCTATGCCGGCGGCCCCGGCCAGCACCTCGATTACGACACGACTCAGGAGCACGCCGCCCCGAACACGAACTCCGACCTCGCCTTCCGAGGCGTGCTTGCCGCGGGCGCAACCGCGGTTTGGCGGGGCATGATCCGGGTCGACCCGGGCGCACAGCAGACCGACGCTTTCCAGGAGAGCCGCAACCTGCTGCTCTCGCCCGAGGCGCATGCCGATGCGATTCCCGGCCTGGAGATCGAAGCCGACGACGTGCGCTGCACGCACGCGGCGGCGATCGCACAGGTCGACCGCGATCAGCTCTTCTACCTCACCTCACGCGGATTGGACCCCGCAGCAGCCAAGCAGCTGATAATCGAGGGCTTCCTCGAGACGCTGGTCGAACGCCTGGCCGAAGGACCGGTCCGCGAGGAGATCTCGGCGGCGCTCGAACGCCGCCTCAGCGAGATCCTCTGAGCGGTTTGCAGGGCTCGTTTGCAGGGCTCCGCTGAGCGGCTCGAATCGCTCAAGCCAGGTACCGAGGTCGCCGGGTGGCTGATATGTCCGGCGACCCCGGCACTGCTTGTTCCTGTGGGAGGGAGACGGCAAAAACTCTGACTCGCAAGTCCAGGGACCAGTCAACCACTTTTTATACCCGGGTCCATCGGTAGAAAACCCGTAAGCCATAGGCTGACACCGCAGTTTCCGGGGAGAATGGGCGCTCTGCCCAGAGGAGAGAAGCACCCTTCTCCAGCCTGACTCACCCGTTGGCGACGGACAGCAGGTAGAGGCCGAAGCAGGTGAAGGCGACCATCACCGCCAGCATCCAGTACTGCGAGCGGGACGCCTGGCGGTAGTCCCCCCAGTAGGCCGTGGCACGGTCGTGGGCAAGGGTCAGTCCGATCACGTGCCCGATCACCAGCGAGCCCACCTGCACGTACCAGATCGCGTTGGCGCTGAGGGCGTGGAAGTCGATCCCCGAGGAGGCGGTGCCGAAGAGGTTGGTGGTCCCGGTCCCCAGCGGGTCGGAGAGCAGGTAGGTGAACTGCGCCTGCTCCTGGAAGACGAAGAGGCTGAAGTAGTGGGCGACCAAGTAGGCGAAGGCGATCGGGATCAGGGTGTGGGCGAAGCCGCTGCGCAGCTTCGCGAAGGAGGGCGCACCCGGAACGCCCGCCATCCCCCGCACGCCGATCAGGTAGACGAGCGCCACTCCGGCGAAGGTGAGCAGCATGAAGATCGTGTCGGTGAGACGAAACGCGCTGGTGAGACCGATGCCGGCGTCGACCAGGTGGTTGAACGTGGTTTCGAGCGCGTTCTTGAACGCCCCATCCTGAGCACCGTCGAAGCTGGTGCTTGCGATCGAGGCGATCACCACCGCGGCGGAGCCGGGAACGGTCGCCCAGGTCGTCGCCCCTGCGAGGGCGCGTCGCACGCCGAGCCGGCCGTTCTCGACCGCGAAGCAGCCGAGCCGACTGAACATGCCGAAGTAGACCGAGAAGATCTCACCCGTGCGACACCACTGCTCGACCCCGAAGAGGGCCATCATCGCCAACGTGTAGATGCTGTAGAAGAGAGCGGCGAGGCCGACCGCGTGGGGTTCGAGGCCGACCGCGACGCCACCGCTCGCGCCGTAGACGATCTCCAGCCAGACGACCGCGAGCAACCCGATCGCCGCCGGCCAGCGCCCCAGCCACTCCGGGTAGCGCAGGTGTGTCGGGCGCTGACCGGCCAACGCCGTGAACGCGCCACCGAAGGCCCGTCCCACCGCCCGCCAGGGGTTGAAGGCCCGGAAGACGTCGCCGAGGAAGACGCTGAGCACGGGGAAACCGAGCCAAACGGTCACGTAGAGGAAGGTGAGGGAGAAGTTGCGGTCGGGCGCTTCGGTGCCGTTCAGTCCGGCGTAGATCGCGAAGCCGAGCAGGAAGACCGACACCAGGCCGTAGACGATCTGCGCCGGCAGCGAGATCAGCACCCGCCACAGCCCGCCGGCGAGCGGGCGCCAGCGGTCCTGCTCGAAGCGGGGGGTGCGCCAGCCGACCGAGAGCGCGAAGAAGGAGACGATCAGGACGATCGACGCCGCCCAGGCGAAAAGCCACGCCGGGACGGGAAGGTCTTTGCGCGCGACCAGCGCGTGCGCGACCGGCAGCAGGAAGCTCACGGATTCACCGTGAGTTCCAAGATCTGTTCCTTGCGACCCTCGAGCTCGGCCTCGAAGACACCTTCGATCGTCGCCGGGAAGGCGAAGCTGACCGAACCGCCGGCCTCGACATCCTTCGCGATGTCGTAGCCATGCATGTGGACCTCGTCGCTGACGTCGGAGTCCACCTTGAAGCGCACCTCTTCGTCCTTGTCGTAGGTGAGCTGCGCGATGCCCCCTACCGGTTTCCCGTGCTTGATCACGATCGTCGTGACGCCCTTGGTCGTGTTACCGCTGCCGTCGCTGTTGTCGTTGCTGAGGACGATCAGAAGGACGACCGCCACGATCACGACTCCCGCGCCGAGCACCGCGCGTACGGCATTCGAGTTCATTGTTTGCTCCTTCGCTTGAGCACGGGCCTGGCGACCCATGCCGGATCGGCCGCGGCCACGCCGGCCGCAGTTGGGCTCACAGCGCTACGCGGCGAGCGGAGGAGGACGCTTGGCGATGCTCAACGCGATCAAGAGGCCCCCCTGCGGCGTGCGCATGGCGGGCCGCCGTGGGCGGCGCCAGCTCGCCGCCAATGTGGCCTGTGGGCGATTGCGCCCGGCAAAGCGCTCGGCCAGTCGCATCACTGTCTCGCAGCCTGGGTAACGGCCCAGAAGCAGCGAGCCGAGCAAAAGCAGCAGCGGAGCGGCCGCGATGAGGAACTCGACCATCGCCCGGGAAAGCTAGCGCAGATAACTTCCCGCAACCTAAATGCGACCTGAACGAGACAACATCGCGGCTCCCGACCTTCCCGACGGGATCGCGTGGGTCGGCGAGGCGCCGCGCTCGATGCCGCTGGCGACGGCGGCGGGGCCGGTGCTCGTCCACTTCTTCGACTTCGCCCAGCTCAATGGCGTGCGCACGCTGCCCTACGTCCGCGAGTGGGCGCGCCGCTACGGCGAGCACGGTCTGACAACGATCGGCGTGCAGGCGCCGCGCTTCCCCTTCGGCGCCGATCCCGCCGCGGTGAGCGCTGGGCTGGAACGACTGGGGATCGAGTTCCCGATCGCGATCGACGCCGACCGGCGCCTCTGGCACGCCTACGGCTGCGAGGGCTGGCCCAGCCTCTTCCTCTGGAAGCTCGGCGGCGCGCTCACCTGGTTCCACTTCGGCGAGGGCGAGTACCTGGGCACCGAGGAGGCGATCCAGGCCGAGCTGCGCGAACGGGACGCCCTGCGCGTCCTGCCGGCTCCGATGGCCCCGCTGCGCCTGAGCGACGCCCCCGGGGCAAAGGTCATGCCCCCCACCCCCGAGCACTTCCCAAGCGGCTCATGGGAGCCCTGGGAGGGCAAAGAGCTGTCCGTCCCCTACGAGGCCGGCGGCGCTTACGCGACCGTCGAGGGGGCGGGTGAGCTTGCCCTGACGCTGGATGGTCAGGCACTCGACCCGATCACGGTCGACGGCCCGGCCCTCTACCCCCTCGCCGAGCACCCCCGCCACGAGTCCCATGACCTCATCCTGCGTCCCTCCCCCGGCCTCCGCATCTGGTCAGTCAGCTTTTCCGCGGGCCTGCCGTAACGCGTCTGCCGCGGGTGGCGTGGCGGCGCGACAGGACCCGCGGGCCGCGGCCTACACGGCAGCTGCTTCGCGGATCTCCTTGGGGAGCATGAAGCGGACGTCCTCGTGGACGGTGCGCAGCTCGGATACGTCGTCGGTGCCGCGCTCGCGGAAGAAGGCGACCAGGTTCTCGACCAGCTCCTCGGGCGCGCTTGCACCGGAGGTGATGCCGACCGTCTCGACGCCCTCCAGCCACTCCTCCTGAACCTGATGGTGGAAATCGATCAGGTGTGATTCCGCGCCGTGTTCGCGCGCCACCTCGACCAGGCGGTTGGAGTTGGAGGAGTTGGTCGAGCCGATCACCAGCACCAGGTCGCACTCGCGGGCCAGCTGCTTGACGGCGATCTGGCGGTTGGTGGTCGCGTAGCAGATGTCATCGGACTTGGGGCTGACGATCGCCGGGAACTTGGCCCGCAGGGCGGCGATGATCTCGGTCGTCTCGTCGACCGAGAGGGTCGTCTGGGTGATGAAGGCGACCCGCTCGGGGTCGGGTACCTCGAGGCTCTCGACCTCGTCGGCGGTCTGCACGAGGATGATGCTGTCGGGCGCCTCGCCGGTGGTCCCTTCGACCTCCTCGTGGCCCTCGTGGCCGATCATCACGATCGTGTAGCCGTCGGCGGCGAAGCGGCGCGCCTCGACGTGGACCTTGGTCACCAGCGGGCAGGTGGCGTCGATCGTCCGCAGCCGGCGAGCTGCCGCGTTCTCGTGCACGGCCGGCGCGACGCCATGCGCGGAGAAGACGACCATCTCCCCCTCGGGCACCTCGGTCTCCTGGTCGACGAAGATCGCACCCCGTTTGGAGAGCTCCTCGACCACGTGCTTGTTGTGGACGATCTCCTTGCGCACGTAGACCGGCGCGCCATGATGCTCGAGCGCCCGCTCGACCGTCTGCACGGCGCGATCGACGCCCGCACAGTATCCCCGCGGGGCGGCGAGCAGGACGCGTTTCGGCACCGCGGTTTCGCTTGCAGGCATACCCCGCAGGGTACCGGGGAGCTAGCCTTGAAACGCATGCGCACCTCTGGAGACCACCTGGAGCGACTCAGCTCGACCGACGCCTCGTTCCTCACCAACGAGACGTCCGCCAGCCATATGCACATCGGCGGCATCCTGATCTTCGAGGGGCCGCCGCCGCGCTACGTCGATCTGGTGGAGCACGTGCGCGGCAAGCTCGACCAGGTGCCGCGCTTCCGCCAGCGGCTGGTGGTGCCGCCACTGGAGGCCGGCCGGCCGCTCTGGGCCGACGACGTCAACTTCAACCTCACCTACCACATCCGCCACACGGCGCTGCCCGATCCCGGCGGCGAGGAGGAGCTGAAGCGGCTTGCCGCCCGGGTGTTCTCGCAGCAACTCGACCGCTCCAAGCCGCTCTGGGAGATGTGGCTCGTACAGGGCCTCGAGCGCGACCGCTTCGCGCTCCTGACCAAGACCCATCACGCGGCGGTCGACGGCATCGCCGGGGTCGACATCGGCACCGTGCTCTTCGACCCCGAGCCCGTCTCTGAGCCGGCTCCGGTCGAGGACGGCTGGCGACCGCAGGCGGCGCCGGGCACCACCGACCTGCTCGCCCGTGGCGCCGCGGACCTGGCCGGTGCCCCGCTGAAGCTCGCCGAGCGCGCGATCGACGCCGTGCGCCACCCCGAGGCAGCCGCCCGCCGTGCCGTGGAGGCGTTGGAGGCCGTCGGGGAGGTCGCGGGGGCCTTTGCCGATCCGACCCCCGACGTGCCGCTCAACCGTGAGATCGGCCCCCACCGGCGCTTCACGTGGGCACGCTCGGAGCTGGCCACCTTCAAACGGATCAAGGACACGCTCGGCGGCACGGTCAACGACGTCGTCCTCGCCGTGGTCACCGGGGCGCTGCGCAAATGGCTGCACTCACGGGGGATCCGCACCGAGGGGCTGGAGCTGCGTGCACTCGTCCCGGTCTCGATCCGCGCAGCCGACGAGCGCGGCGAGCTGGGCAACAAACTGGCGGCGATGCGCGGTCCGCTGCCAGTCTACGTCGAGGACCCGGCGCGGCGGCTGCGCGTCGTCAGCGAGCAGATGGAGGGGCTGAAGCGCTCCAAGCAGGCGCTCGGCGCGGAAGTGATCTCTCGCTTCAACGATTTCGCCCCGCCCACCCTGCTGGCGCAGGCGGCCCGGATCAACTTCTCGACCCGCCTGTTCAACATGATCGTCACCAACGTGCCGGGACCGCAGATGCCGCTCTACGTCCTCGGCCGTCAGCTCGAAGAGGTCTTCCCGGTCGCCTTCCTGCCCCAGAATCACGCCCTGGCCGTGGCGATCATGAGCTACAACGGGCGGGTCTGCTTCGGCCTGCTCGCCGACTACGACTCGATGGAGGACGTCGAGATCATCGCCTCGGGCATCGAGGAGTCGCTGGCCGAGCTGACGGAAGCTGCCGCGGCCGCAGCCGCGGTGTGAGGCGCGCCCGGTGCTCCCACTAGTCGGCCTCTTCATCGCCCTGCCGATCCTCGAGCTGTACGTGATCATCAAGGTCGGCGAGGCGATCGGCCTCTGGCCCACCCTGGCGCTGCTGCTGGCCGACGCCCTGCTCGGCGCGATGCTGCTGCGCTACCAGGGCCGCGGCGCCTGGCGGCGCTTCAACCGGGCCCTCGCCGAACGGCGCTTCCCCGGCCGCGAGGTCGCCGACGGGCTGATGATCGCCGTAGGCGCCACGCTGCTGCTGACGCCGGGATTCGTCACCGACATCTTCGGCTTCCTGCTCCTGATCCCCCCGACCCGCGCGATCGCCCGCCGCCTTCTGCGCGGCTACGTCGCTCGACGCTTCGTGATCGTCGGCGCGGGCATGGGTGGCGCTCGCGAGCCCGGCCGGCGCTACGACTCCAGCGGCCAACCGTACGACTTCGACGCGACCGCCGAGGAGGTGGATGAGGACAACCCCGAGCTTTCCGGTTAAGCTCGCATCAATTTCCCTAAAGCGAAACGGGACGATTGAATGGTCTTGGACGCAATCGAACGTGTTCTGGAAGCGCTTGAACGGGTGGCGAACCCGAGGGAAATGACCCTCCTGGCGCTGGCCGTGACGATGGTCGTCTTCGGTGCGGCGGCCGGTCTCAGTGACCCGACTTCGGTGGCCCTGATCGCGATCGGCTCGGGGATGTTCTTCATCGGGATCTTCCTGCCGGTCCTGAGCGAGTTCCAGATCGGCCCCGGCGGCTTCTCGGCGAAACTCAGCGAACGCGAGCATGAGGTCCGGGCAAGCCTCGAACCTCACACCGACGGTTTGATGCGCGCCGCCGCCGCGCTCACCGGCAACCCGGAAGCCGGCAGGGAACTGCTCGAGCGCGCGCTGCTCGAGACCTACCTGGGCTGGCAGGATGCCAAGCGAGAAGGGCCCGCCGAGGCCGTGATCAAACGCCTCGAGAACCTTGCACCGACCTTCACCGTTGCACCCACGCCGGCGCCGGAAAGCCAGCTGTGAGCGAACCCCAGCCCCCTCCCGACTGGGACTCGATCTTCCACCGCGGCAGGCGCCAGATCTTCAGCCGCATCCTCGTGGTCGGCGCGGTGGCCGCCGTGGGCGCCCTGGTCCTGCTCGGCGGCGGCCTCTCTGCGCATAAAACCGGCTTCCTGCGAGGGCTCGGACAGGAGAACGACGCCAAGTCCGATCCGCCACCGAAGAAGCAGAAGCATCATGAAGGGAAGCCGCCGGGGAAGTCAGGCAACAAGGATGATCACAGCAGCAACCACGGCGGGCATCACAAGTCGAACGACAGGTCATCCCAATCCCATCAGAAACATTCCCCAGGGGAACGCTGTGAAGGCGACAGCGCCGCCTCACAGGAGTACTGTGACGCCGGCTCCTCGCCTGAAACCGAATCAACGAGCGGGATCGGCGAAAAAAGCGCCTAGAAGCCGAGCGCGAACTTGGCGTCCTCGGACATCATCACGCGGAAGGTGAGGCACAACCTCCCTCCGCGGACGGCCCTAGCCTGGCCCGGACTTGACGCTCTTTATCTCTCTCACTCCTCACTGTGCCCAGGTCATCCTCACCTGGGCAAGCGCAGGCTTCGAGCTGGTCGGCCTGGCTGTCGTCGGTTGGGAGATATTCGGCGACCGCAAACACGCGCAAGCGGTGCTCGCGGGAAGGACGGGAGCGAACTTGGAGCTTGAATTCGAGGAGGTCATCGCCTTCGAGGACAATCCAAAGCAGACGACGTGGGCCGATGTTCAGCACTTGAATGCCGAGCCTTTCGGCTCTAGTTGACCCGACTAGTCAATCAGCGGTTTCTCGGGGGCCGAGGCACCCGGACGGACCTTGTGCCCAGCCCCCGTAGGGAGGCCCGCCCGAGTCCCTGCGAAAGCCCCGACCCCCGAAAAGCGCTGTCAGCACCAGGCAGACCAGCCGTCCCGCCCGCTCAGGCGCTTGATGTGAAGCGCTGCACGGCTCGGCAAGACGAGGAAGCCGTTGCTGTGCAGCAGCCCCGCCACGACGAGATCGCGGACGGTCCGCGCGAGCGCCATGCCCCAATGAGGTCGTCGGGGTTCTCGAACAGCTCGCAGGCGATGGCCGGATAGGTCAACAGCACCGGGTATTCGCGCAGGATCACGTCGAGGACGACACGCTGCAATTCCTCGTCAGTCATAGCGCTGAGCGAGGGGGCGCGGCGCAGGCGACGACGCCAAGCGCCGCCGCCACTCCGCCACATCACGTCGCCTCCACACTGAGCGCTGCGAGCAAGCCGTGCAGGGCATCGTGGTTGGCGACGATCTCCGCGTACTCGCTCGCCTCGTCATAGGCGAGCGCCGCCACCTCCATAACAGCTCGCGCCGTCTCGTCGGGGACGAGGACCCGGCCATCCGCCACCCCCGACCGCAGCCGATCAAGCGCCTCTGCATCCCGGCTGGCCGCATCGGGGCACCTCATCTTCTCGGGGTGGGCCAGGTCGCGTCGAACGTCCTCCAGCCAGTCGGCCAGAAGGTCGCTGAGGATCGTGACTTGTGAGGGACGCAGATCGAGCGGCACGGCCCGCCTGCCATCCGTAGGGTTCATCTCAGCCATGAGGAGCTAATGCCTCCTTGTGGTCAGGCTCCCGGTTGGCGTCCAACCGCCGCCGGGAGCCGCTTATCGTTGGACTCCCGCCGAGGTTAACAGTTTTTAGGGGACTCCCCTAATCTTGGTCGAGAATTTCTTTGACTCGCGTGAGATGCAAGTCGGCCGCTTCACCTATCTCACGAAGCGTCAGACCGGCTTTCCGCGCCAACTCGAAACTCTCGCGCCGTGCTTCGCGGGCTTCGTCGTGCTGGCTGCCGGTTCGCTCGAACTTCGACTGCGCGCGCTTCACGGCGGCGCGAGCATTCCGTGTCGGATCGTTCGCCATCCGGTGCAGACTATTCCCAGGGAGCCCGTGGCTTCTGTTGCGGTCGATACCGTGAAGGCATGGCCCACGCGACCAAACACGCCCGCTCAGAAGTAGCCGTGGAGCGTATGCGCGGCCTGTCCGCAGACTAAGAAACCAGCGGGAGGGAACGCACGCAAATGCGGGAAGGCTCGATCACCACGACGCTGCCCGCCGTGAGATCGGCCTCGACTGCCTCAAGGTTCGACAGCAGAGTCTCCGCCTGGGGCTCCGGCCGTCGCTGTGTGCCGTGGCGGAACAGAATGACCGAGGGGGAGCGCTCGCGGCGGGTGGCAAGGAGCGTGCCAAAGTCGGTGTCGGCGGAGACCAGCACACGCTCCTCCTCCTGAGCCCGATGGAAAATCTGCTCGTCATCGGCCGCCTGCATGTCCCGCATCGTGCCCAGCGTCCTTCAATCGCTCGGCAAGCACCGGCGAGAGCGCGTTGTCGATCAGAAACTTCACCCGGAGGCGGCCAGCGGCAACTCACGCTCACGCACGGCCTCAGCCGCGTAACGAATTGCCTCGCGAACGTCCTCAGTCTCCAGGTCCGGGTAGGCAGCGGTGATCTCAGGCTCGCTCATGCCGTCGGCAACCATGCCGACCACAGTCGCCACTGGGATGCGCAGGCCGCGTACGCACGGGACTCCACCCATCTGGTCTGGTTGCACCGTGATCCGAGTGAAGCTCATCGACTCAGCCTACACCCCGACCTACCCGCCAAACAGCACCGCGAGGGCGGCAGTCAAGGGCGCGGAGCGCCCGACCCCCGAAGGGGGTTGACGGCCGCCCTCGCGGTCGGTTTCCACGAGGGTCGCCACACCTTCGCCAGCATCGGCATCGCTGCCGGGCTGAACCCCAAGACCCTGAGCACGTACCTCGGCCACACAGCGATCACGATTACCCTCGACCGCTACGGGCACCTGATGCCGGGCAGCGAGGTCGAAGCCAGAGCGATGTTGGACGCCTACCTCAACGAGTCCGCCTGAAGGACGTATCTGGATCAAGCAGCGTCCTGGCGTCGGTCTTTAACCGAGACGGTCAAGCAACCCTTGACCACGCAATCGAAATTGATCTAGGGTCGAGGCACCAGTCATTACCGAGGAGGAACCGTTGAAGGCTCTAGTCAGTGCTCTCGTCCTGCTCTGCCTTGCCGCAGGGCTTGTCGCCTGTGGAAGCAGCGACAGCACCGATACCGCAGCCGAAGAAACCCAAGCAGCGAAGCTCGAAGAACTGCGGCTCGAAAAGGAAACCGCTGAACAGGAAGCCAAGCAGGCACAGGCCGAAGCCGAGAAGGAAGTCAGAGCAGCGAAGAAGGCGGCAGCCAAGAAGAAGGCGTCGTCAGAATCGGCTCCTGAACCGGAACCCGCACCGGAACCGGAACCGGAAGAAGCGCCAAATGTCGTCGGCATGAGGCTTCCAGAAGCCGAATCGACGCTCTCGGCAGCCGGATACACGACCGAACCGGAAAACACGGATACGACTTTCGGAATCGTGGTCCCCTCTCATTACACGGTCTGCGAACAGAGCGAACCCCATGGCAGCGTCGTGAACGTCCTCGCGCAGAAGTACGGCTGCTGAGCGGGTGAGGAGGCAATGAAGCGCGTCCTCGTCCCGGCAGGCTTCCTCACGGCTGCATTTGCGGTGCTGGTGCTGATCGCGGGCTGTAGCGAATCTGCCTGTGAAGAAGCTGAATCGAAGGGGAAGGCGACCCATGCCTGCTACGCAGAAAACCAAGAAGCAAAGCAGGAACTAAGGGAATCCGAAGACGAATTGAAGGAAGCGGAATACGGCAGCCTCAAGGCGGCTGAACAAGCCGAACATGAACAAGAAGTCGAAGAGGAAGTCGAAGAAGTCGAAGAAGTAATCAAGCACGAAGAAGCCGAAGAAACGGCTCACGCTCTACGTGAACTTGAAGGGAAGTAGGGCTCTCCCCATGGGGATGCCCGTGGGGATGGGATGGGGATGAAACTGACCCCTTATGACCCCCTATGACCCCGCAATCCCTGCCTAGAAGCCCAGTGCGAACTTGGCGTCCTCGGTCATCATCTCCGGGGACCAGGGGGGGTCGAAGACCATCTTGGGGTGGACGGCGCCGACGCCGGGGAGGTCGCCTACGAACTCCTTCATCTGCTCGGAGACCTGGGGGCCGATCGGGCAGGCGGGGGTGGTCAGGGTGAAGGTGACGTAGACGTCCTCGTCCTCGATGTCCACGTCGTAGACGAGGCCGAGCGAGACGAAGTCGAGCCCCAGCTCGGGGTCGATCACCTCCTCGAGCGCCTCCAGCACATCGTCCTCGGTCAGCACTTCGGTCTGGTTCTCAGGCATGCGCCAATGGTAGCCGGACCTACGGCTCGCCCTCCAGGCCCCGCCGCTCGACCTCGGTGAGGGCGGCGATGTCATCGAGGTCACTGGGACGACCGGCGGCGCGCTTCATCCGGATCAGGTCATCGAGCGAGACGATTGCGACCTCGTTGCCGTCCAGGTCGACCACCAGCGCGCTCTCGCGCATCTCCGTGAACGCGCGCGCGCCCTTTGGCTCCTTGAGGATGTGGAGTCGGCCGTGACGCGTGAAACCCCCGGGCCTGGCTTCCAGCTCGGTGAGCGCCGCGCCGAGGCGGCGCAGATTCTCAGGACTGGGATCAGGGGTGACGTCGAGGTCCATCGTCGTGCGCCGATGCCCATGGACCTGCGTGGCGACACCTCCGATCACGACGTACTCGACTTCGTGGCGCGCGAGGGTGGCGATCAGCTCACTGACGTCGAGCGGGCGATCGGCTGCCTCGCCAGCTTCGCTCGTCACGAGAGCCCGCGCGTCGCCGGATGTCCGTCGCGGCGAGCCCGCGCCCCCGCGGCAGCCAGCTGGGAGGCAACATAGTTCCAGCTTGCGCCCTCCCGCAGTCGCTCGTCCGCAGTCTGCTCCGGGCCGGCCACGAGCTCGACGGTGGGCATCCGGCCAGGAAGCGGCTCGACCTGAACGACCGTTTGCCTACCCAGAGCCAGCATGAGCTGCGCGAAGCGCTCCAGCGTGGGCGCCTCGACCCCGCGCTCGATCCGGCTGATCGCATCCTGGCTGGTGCCGGCGCGCAGTGCGAGCCGGCGCTGGCTGATCCCCTGTTGCCTACGCGCCCGGCGCAGGAGCTCGCCTATCTCCCTAGTTTGACACTGCATAAGGTGTCAAGGATACCTTGGCCGGTCAGCTTTCAACTCGACTCGGCGGGCGGCAACGGCTCGGGCGGGACGCCGTCCCCTGGCGGCTGCAGATCGAGCTGCCACCAGCCGACGTCGCGCCAGGAGCCGTACTTCCAGCCGATCCGGCGGTAGACGCCGACCGGGACGAAGCCGACCGCCTCGTGCAGGGCGACGCTGGCCGGGTTCGGCAGGGTGATGCCGGCGCAGGCGATCTGGAAGCGCTGCCGGCGCAGACGCTCGACCAGCTCCGCGTAGAGCGCGCGGCCGTGGCCGCTGCGATGCGCGTCGAGCGCGACGTAGACCGAGGTCTCAACCGCCCAGCGATACGCGGGCCGGGCGCGGTGAGGGCACGCGTAGGCATAGCCGACCACCCTGCCGCCATCCTCGGCGACCAGCCAAGGATAGGTTGCCTGGATGCCGGCGATGCGCTCGGCGAAGTCAGCGGGCTCGGGAGGCTCTTCCTCGAACGAGGTGGCCCCGGACTCGACGAACGGCGTGTAGACCGCGACACAGGCGGCTGCGTCGTGGGAGGGCACTGCACTGCGGATCGTCGTGGGCTCCATTCAGGGCAGAGCGAGGACACGGGACAGGTGCTGCGGCGCTCGATCGGGATCGTCTTCTCCGACGGTGGCCTGCTGGCGCTCAGCGCCGAGAGGCCGTCCCACGCGAGCGGGCACGGCGACGAGCGGGTGACGGCGGTCGTCTGTGGGCCGGATGGTGCCCCGATTGAGGTCTCCGAGACCCTGCTCTCGACCGAGTACGGGCCCGACGGCGTGCAGCGACGGGCGACCCTGGAGCTCTGGACCGACGGCGAGGAGGGGCAGCCGCTGCGCGGCGCCGGCACGCTGATCAGCGCCGCCAAGGTGCAGACAGGCGATACGACCTCCGACGTCGCCTTCTTCCGCTGGGGCCTGGAGGGTCGCGAAGGTCTTGGCCACTACGAGATCGTGCGCGCGAATGGCTGAGCGGGCCGACGGGATCGAGGCGGTGATCTCCGACTTCGGCGGCGTCCTGACCACGCCGCTGATCCAGTCGTTCATGGCCTTCCAGGACCAGACTGGGATCTCGACCGAGGTCCTCGGCAAGGCGATGCGGGCGGCGACCGAGGCCAACGGGAGCAGCAACCCGCTGTTCGAGATGGAGCGGGGGGAGATCAGCGAGGAGGCGTTCCTGGCAACGCTCACCGACAGCCTCGAGCCGCTGCTCGGCCATCGGCCGGAGATGCACCGCTTCCGGGAGATCTACTTCGAGGCGCTCGACCCCAACCCGCCGATGATCGAGCTGATGCGCGAGCTCGAGGCGGCGGGCTACCGGATGGCGATGCTGACCAACAACGTGCGGGAGTGGGAGCCGCTCTGGCGCTCGATGCTGCCCGTCGACGAGATCTTCGAGACGGTCGTCGACTCCGGCTTCGTCGGCTGCCGCAAGCCCGAATCGAAGATCTACGAGATCACCCTCGACCGCATCGGCATGCCCGCCGAGTCCTGCCTCTTCGTCGACGACGTCGAGGTCAACTGCGAAGGCGCCCGCAAGGCCGGCATGACCGTCGTCCACTTCCAGGACACCGAACAGGCGATCGCCGAGATCCGCACGGCCCTCTCGTAGCTACTTGACTTACAGACAAAAGATATCTAAAGCTTGTAGGCTACGAGGAGCGGAGAGCAACGCCGGAGCGGGAAATGATGGAGCGTGTGCGTCCTGATATTTTTAGGATGCTTGTCAGGCGCTCGTGGGTGATCCCCACCTCTGCAGACTAGGCCCGCTCCGGCGGGTCTTTGTTTTGAGAGCCGCCACCTCCCTGGCGAACGTGCGAGCGCTGAGGTCCATGGAACCTTCGGGGTAATCGGATAAATAGTGTCCAGACCGTGTAGGTCGGGGGATGCAGGGAGGACGACGAGGGGAGCGCACTCAAGTGCGTGACCCGAGGAGGACGACTGAAGACCCCGAGATACGCGGTCTGGGCTAGTTATCCGAGCCGGCGCGGTCCCAGACGTAGAGCTCGACGGCCTCTACGGCGAGCTCCATGAGGCGGGGCTGGGAGAGCAGGTCGAGGACCAGCTCGAGGGCGTCGTCTTCGGTGACGCCGGCGTCGACAGCCTCCTCGCCGCGGAAGCCCGCGGCCAGCTTGAGCGCCTCGCGGCGGTTCTCGCCGAGCGAGCCGAAGGCCCCCATGAGGAAGTCCCGGTTGGGGACGGGCTGGCCGAGCTCCATCGAGCCGTGCCAGGCGGCAAGCATCGAGAGGTCGTGCTCGTCGAGCTCCGAGAGCGCTTTCGCGTAGTGGACCTCGAGCTCGTCGTCGGGGATCTCGTCGACCCAGGCCCGAACCGCCTCGCCGAGCAGCTGGCGACGCGCCTCACGGCCGATCGAGTCGGCGATCGCGCGGATGGCGTCGGCTGGGTCTACGAAGCAGAGGGACATCGCTCCGCTCAATCTAGAGAGGGCCGAGGACGGCAAAGCCCGAGCTGGAAATGCGCCATTTGCGGCTTCCCGGCGCGGTTCGCGACGGGCGCCGGGCACGCCGGGGGCGAACCTATGCTGGGTCGTTCCGCCGATGCCGCTGAAGCTGATCCAAGGCCCCCCCAATTCCGGTCGCGCCGGGCGCATCCAGGCGCTCTTCCGCGCCGCGCTGGACCGCAGCCCGGTGCTCGTCCTGCCGACCCGCGACGACGTCTACCGCTTCGAGCGCCTGCTCTGTGAGGAGGGCGCGACGCTGGGCGGCTCGCTGCTCACCTTCGACGACCTGTTTCGCGAGGTGGCACGGGTCTGCGGGGCGTCCCCGCGCGGTGAGCTGACCCCGGCGCAGCGCCTCGCCGCGATAGCGGCCGGGGTCGCCGCGAGCCGCGGGACGCTGGGGCCGCTGCGGCGCTCTGCCTCCCGGCCCGGCTTCACGATCCCCTTCGAGCGCCTGCTCGGCGAGCTGCAGGGAGCCGGCCTCGAGCCCTCCGCGTTGGGCTCGGGCGCCCACACGCTCGAGTCCTCCGCGTACCTCGGCGATCTCACGACGCTCTTCTCCGCTTACACCGAGGTCCGGGACCACCTCGACCTGCGCGACACCCACGGCCTCGCCGCTGCGGCGATCGAGTCGCTGCGCACCGCGCCGGCAACCTGGGGCGGGCGACCGGTCTTCCTCTATGAGCCGGGCGAGCTGACCGGCAACCAGCGCAACCTGCTGGAGGCGCTGGTCGCAGCGACCGAGGTCACCGTCGCCCTCGCCTACGAGGAGGACACCCCGGCGCTGGCGGCGCGGCGCTCGCTGGTCGAGAGCCTCGGCGAGATCGCCGACGAGCGTGAGACGAGCGGGCCCGCCGACCCCGAGGCGTTCGGCATCGACCCGCTGCTCGGTCACCTGCAACGGGAGCTCGGCGCCGCCGAGCCGTCCCGGCGCGCGCCGGGCGACGCGCTGGTCCTGCTGCGCTCCGCCGGCGCGCGCGGGGAGGCCGAAGCGATCGGGGCGCAGGTGGCCGCGCTGGTCCGCGGCGACGCCGACCCGGCCGCGATCGCGATCGCCGTCCGCGACCCCGTGCGACGCGGGCCGCTGCTCGGCGCCGTGCTGGAGGCTCATGGCGTCGCCGTTGCGCTGGAGGCGGAGGTCCCAATCACTGGGACCTCGGTCGGCGGGACGTTGATCGCACTGCTGGAGACCGAGCACGGAACCGGGCGGGCGGGCGACTTCCTGCGCTTCCTGCGCGGCCCCTCGGGCATCTCGCCCCAGCGCGTCGACTGGTTCGAGCGGGCGCTGCGGCGGCAGCGAACGCGCAGCGCCTCGGCGGCGATCTCGCTGTGGGAGGAGCGGTACGAGCGCCTTCCGGGTGATCTCGTGGCGCTGCGGGAGGCGGCGGCCGAGGGCCCGGCGGAGCTGGCCGCCGTCGTCGCCAGGCTCGCCAGGACGATGGCGGCGCGACCGCTGCGCGGCGAGGGCGACGGGCCGCAACCGCAGCGCGGCGACGGGTTGGAGCTGCGCGCGGCGACGGCGATCTCCACCGCGCTCGGCGACCTCGCCGAGCTGCCCGGCCTCGCCCCGCCCCCGGCAGGCCTGATCGCGACGCTGCGCGAGCTCCGCTTCAACGCCTGGAGCGGGCCGGTCGAGGGCCGGGTGCGGATCGCCAGTCCCTACCGGCTGCGCGCCTCGCGCTTCGAGTACGCCTTCGTCGCCTCGCTGCAGGATGGCGAGTTTCCGCGTCGCAGCCGCGGCGAGGACCCATTCCTCTCCCAAGCCCAGCGGCAGGCCCTCGGCCTCGAACCGCGGCGCGACCCCGACGAGGAGGAGCGCTACCTCTTCCACGCCTGCCTGGCGCTGCCGAGCAGGCGCCTCTTCCTCTCCTACCGCGACAGCGACGAAGACGGCGTCGCCGAGCCGCGCTCGCCCTTCCTCGACGACGTGCGCCACCTGCTCGATCCCCCACCCCCCGACGATGGCCCCGACCCGGTCGAGGCCGAGCTGACCGTCGCCCGCGACCTGGCCCGGGCCGGCCTGCCGCCGGGGCGCGTGCCATCGGAGGCGGACCTCGAGCGGGTGCGCAGGGCCGAGGCCGCCAGCCGCGCTCCGGGACCGCTCTCCAACCCCGCCGTGCTCGCAGCCCTCGGCGCGGTCCCCGCTTACGGCGGCACGACGCTCGAGGGCTTCGACGTCTGCTCGTACCGCTGGTTCGTCTCGCACGAGCTCGACCCCCAGCCGCTCGACCCGGTGCCCGACCCGCTGATCCAGGGAGGGCTGATGCACAGCGCGCTCGAGCGCCTCTACCGCGAGCGGCCGGGCGGCGACCCCCTCCCCCTCCGCGACTCGCTCAGCGCCTGGATTGCCCGCGCGCGCGAGGTCGTCGGCGAGCTAGCCGCCGAGCGGGATCTCGGCGACCACCCGGCGGAGCGGGCGATGGTCCGGCGGGTCGAGGGCCTGCTGGCGCGCTTCCTCGCCGACGAGGCGAAGCGCGGAGACGACGGTTTCGAGCCCTGGCTGCTCGAGGCGAGCTTCGGCGAGGGGGAGGACGCCGAGCGGCCGGCGCTCGCGATCGATGGCTGGAGCCTGCACGGAGCGATCGACCGGGTCGACCGCGACGCAGTCGGGCGGGCACTGGTCCTCGACTACAAGCTCTCGCGCACTGTCACGCCCCTGGGCAAGTTCGAGGAGCAGGCCAAGCTGCAGCTGCAGCTCTACCTGATCGCCGTCGCCGAGCACTGGGGAGCCGATGCGGCCGGCGGCCTCTACCACCCGCTGCGCGGCACCTCGCGTGACTCGCGGCGTCCGCGCGGCGCGGTGCGCGAGGACCTCGCCGCGACGCTTCCCTCCTACCGGCTCTACGACAACGACCTGCTCGACCGCGAGGGCTTCGAGCGGATGCTCGCCGAGGCGCGCCGGCGGGCGAGCGAGATCGTCGCCCGGATGCGCTCCGGCGACATCCGCCGCGACCCGGGGCCCGGGCCCGGCATGCGCGGGCACGACGTCTGCCCCGCCTTCTGCGAGTTCGCGCCGATCTGCCGCCGCGACCGGGCGCCGATCGAGAGTGACGAGAGCGATTGGGAAGAGCGATGAGCGGGCGCACGCCGACCCCCGAACAGACCCGGGCGATCGAGGCCCGCGGGCACGACGTCCTGGTCGAGGCCGGCGCCGGCACCGGGAAGACCGGGGTCATGGTCGACCGCTACTGCCGCCTCGTCTGCGACCTGGAGGTCCCTCCCGACGCGGTGCTCGCCTTCACCTTCACCGACAAGGCCGCCGCCGAGCTGCGCCAGCGCATCCGCAGCGCCCTGGCCGGGCGCGCGGCCGGCGGCTCGCGGCGCGCCGAGGAGCTGCTGGCGAAGCTCGGCGGCGCCTGGGTGACGACTATCCACGGCTTCTGCAACCGCCTGCTCGCCGCCCACCCGGTCGCCGCCGGCGTCGATCCCCGCTTCCGCGTCCTCGACACGGCCGAGGCCGAGCGCGCTGCGCGCGAGGCCTTCGACGACGCTCTCGCCGAGTTCCTCGCCGGCGGCGATCGCGACCGCGAGCGGACGGTCGCGGCGTTTGAGATCGGCGGCCTGCAGGCGATCGTCAGTGGCGTCCATGCAGAGCTGCGCAGCCGCGGCGAAGCCAAGCCGCAGCTGCCGCTCCCACCGCCACCCGACCAAGAGGCGGCAAACCGCGCCGTCGTCGCAGCGGCGGTCGCCGCTCTGGAGGAGCTCAAGCCGACCAACTCCAACCACGAGCTGCTCGAGCGCGCGATCGCCGCGATCGAGGGCAGCCAGGGGCCACCGAGCCTCGACGAGCTGGCCGCTCTGCAGACCGGCAGCAGGGCGCAACCGCTGGCCGCCTACCGCGAGGCGATCGACGCCGCCGTCGCCCGCACGGCCGAGGCGGGCGAGGGCGGCGAGGCCTACCGCCACGTCGCCGAGCTGCTGGCGCTCTTCGACGCCCGCTTCACCGCGGTCAAGGAACGACGCGAAGGGCTTGACTTCGAGGACCTGCAGCTGCGCGCGGTGCGCCTGCTCGAACGCGAGGAGATCGGCGACGCCTACCGCTCCCGCTTCCGCCACCTGCTCGTCGACGAGTTCCAGGACACGAACCGGCTGCAGCTGCGCCTGATCGAGGCGCTGCGGGGACCCGGCGCCGAGCTGATGGTCGTCGGCGACGAGCTGCAGTCGATCTACGGCTTCCGCCACGCGGACCTCGACGTCTTCCGCGAGCAGCGACGCGCCGTCGAGGCGAGCGACGACGCGGTGGCGATCGAGCTGAGCGGAAACTTCCGCTCGCGGCCGGAGGTGATCGGGGCGATCGACGCGATCGGAGAAAAGCTGCTCGGCGAGGCCTTCAACCCGCTGAGCGTCGGCGCGGCTCCGGCGTCCGCCGAGCCGCCCGGAGAGGGCCCGGCGGTCGAGCTGCTGTTGACCGCGCGCGACGGCTGGGATGGCGAGGGGATCGACCTCGCGCCGGCGACCGACTCCGCCACCCCGCTCAGTCACCTCGCCGAGGCCCGCTTCGTCGCCGAACGGCTGCGCCGGCTCCACGAAAGCGGCGTCGAGCGCGGCGAGATGGTCGTCCTGCTGCGCGCCTTCACCCACCTCGACGCCTACGAGAACTCGCTCGAACGGGCCGGCCTGCGCCCTTACACGATCGGCGGCCGCGGCTACTGGTCCCAGCAGCAGGTGGCCGACGCCTGCGCGCTGCTGGCGACGATCGCCAACCCGCTCGACGACCAGGCGCTCTTCGGCGCCCTCGCCTCCCCCGCCTGCGCCGCCGCGCCGGACACGCTCTGGCTGTTGCGCGCCGCGGCGGGGCCGCGGCGGCACGTGTGGCCGGCGGTCGAGCGCGCGGCCGGCCTCGGCGAGGCGGAGCTCGAGGCGGCCGAGCGGCTGGATGACATCCCGACCGCGGAGCGGGCCCTACTGGGCGAGTTCGCGCGTACGGTCGAGGGCCTGCGTCGCCGGGCTGGCCGCCTCTCGCTGGCCGGCCTGATTGACGCGGCGATCGGCGAGACCGGATACGACCTGGCGGTCTTGCTGCGCCCCGCCGGCGAAGCGCGCTTCTCCAACGTGCGCAAGCTGATGCGACTGACGGAAGAGTTCGAGGCGCGCGAGGGCCGCGACCTGCGCGGCCTGCTCGACTTCCTCGCCGTGCGCGCGGAAGCCGATGCGGAGGCGGAAGCGGCCAGCGCAATCGAGGGCCACGACGGGGTGCGGATCATGACCGTGCACAGCGCCAAGGGGCTCGAGTTCGGCGTCGTCGCCGTGCCCGCGCTGGCGCGGCGGCTGCTGACCTCGCGCCTGCCCGCGCTGACGCTCGGCCGCGAGCACGACCGACCCCGCGTGGGACTGCAGCTGCGGCGCCTCGGCGCCGGCTCGATCGACCTCTACGACCACCGGGCGCTCTGCCGCGAGACGCAGGAGCGCGAAGCCGAGGAGGAGCTGCGCCTCTTCCACGTCGCGGCGACGCGGGCGCGCGAGCGGCTGATCCTCAGCGGCGTGGCGATGCCAAAGCCAAGCAATGGCAATGGGCCCGGAACGCCGGTGATCGAGCGGATCCTGACCGGCTTCGGGATCGACCGCGAGCACGATACGGAGACGGCGATCCCGGCGCCCCCGGTCCGCCGAGGCCTTGAAACCCGCTTCGAGCCCTCGCAGATCGCCGTCCGGATCAACCTTCCCTCGCCGGAGCGGGGCGCCGAGCTGACCGCTGTCCGCCGCGAGCCCGAAGCCGCGGTGACGGTCGAGGCGACGCCTGAGCCACCGCTGGAGCGCCGTCCGCCGGCGGTCCCAAACCGCCCCCTCTCCTACACCGCGATCGCCGACTACGAGGAGTGCGCCTACCGCTTCTATATGGAGAGGGTCCTCGACCTCGGCGCTCCCGTTCGCTCTTTGTCTCTCTCAGCGCAACAAAAAGCGAACGCGGGCGACGAAAAAGGCGGATTGCGGAGCGAGGCGGCGACGGCCCGAGGAGCGGCGGTGCACGAGCTGCTCGAGTGGAGCGCCGCGAACGAATGGCGCGAGCCGGAGGGAGATATCGGGCAGGAGCTGCTCGGGCCGGTGCGCGCATGGCTCGGCTCCGAGCTCCTGCGCGAGCGGGTGCTGGAGATTGGTGCGACCACCAGGGCCGAGGTCCCGCTGCTCCTCGGCGTCGCCGGGGCGACCCTGCGCGGCTCGATCGACCTGCTGGTCGAGCGCGACGGCATCCCGCCGCTCGTCATCGACTACAAGACCGACCGCCTCGGCGACGCGAGCCCGGCCGCACACGCGGCCCGCTACGCAACCCAGCGCGCCGTCTACGCGCTCGCCGTCGCCGAGGCGCGCGGCGCCACCGAGGTCGAGGTCGCCTATGTCTTCCTCGAGCGCCCGCAGGAGCCCGTAGTCGATCTGCTCGACGCGGCGGCGATGAAGCGCGGTAGAGAGAAGCTGGCCGCCGCCATCGACCGGATCCGCAACGGGGACTTCCCGCCCGCCGACCCCGAGCGCCGCGACTGGGACCTCTGCCGTGGCTGCCCGGCCCTGGGACGCCTCTGCTCAGGCCCTGAGGCCGCGCTCAGGCCGGCGGAGACTCCAGCCGCGCGGCAAGGTCGTCCAACTTGAGCTCCTTCAGCCCCTCCCCCACCGCGTCGAGCTCGCCCGAGCAGTAGGTGACCAGCTCGCGGCCCTCGCGGCAAAGCTCGAGCGTTTCGCGCAGGCCCGCCTGGCCGGAGTCGAGGCGGTCGATGATCTGCTCGAGGCGCTCGACCGCGGCCTCGTAGGACTCAGGTCTCTCGGACGCGGATTCGGCCATCGCTGAAGCGGAGACTAATCTCATCGGCCCCCCGCGCCGCCGCTGCGCTCGTCACCGGCTCGCCCTCGGGGGTCTCGGCGAGCGCGTAGCCGCGTTCGAGCGTGCGCTCGGGCTCGTGCGCGCGCAGCGCGACCTCCGCCCGGCGCAGCGCCTCGCGGCTCCCATCGGCTTCCGCCCCGGCGGCGCGCCGGGCGGCGCGCGCGAGGACGACGAGGGCGAGCCGGCGCTGGAAGGCGCGGCGTTCGGCTAAGCCGCGTTCGGAGGCGGCGCGGATCTCGCGCGTCTTCTGGTTGAGCACCGTCCGCTCGCGCCTCAGCGCGCGGGCCGGGCCGCGGGCGAGCGCGACCAGATGGCGCCTGCGGTTGCCGACCGCGTTCTCGCCGGCGCGGCGCAGGGCGAGGGCATCTCGCTCGAGCGCCGCGCGGGCCGCGAGGCAGTCGAGCGGCACGGCCGCCTCGGCGGCGTGGGTCGGGGTCGAGCAGGCGACCGCGGCGACGTCGTCGATCAGGGTCGAATCGCGCTCGTGGCCGATCGCGCTGATCACCGGCACGCGCAGCAGGGCGACCGTGCGGCAGAGGGCCTCGTCACAGAACGCCCAGAGGTCGGCGAGGCTGCCGCCGCCGCGGGTGACGACGATCGCCTCGACCGCCGGCGTCGCCGCGAGGTCGCGGATCGCACCGGCGATCGCCGGTGCGGCGCG
>Ga0307499_10000180_pt1 | contig 23331 bp, 16 predicted proteins | sample 13_S_MG_FD_201363 | JGI IMG/M metagenome (GOLD analysis project Ga0307499, IMG submission 201363) | Soil microbial communities from Populus trichocarpa stands in riparian zone in the Pacific Northwest, United States - 13_S | ecosystem: Environmental > Terrestrial > Soil > Riparian zone > Trees... | reverse complement strand
CCTACGCAGCGAACTTCGAAAAGCTCGCGAGGCCGCCGGCTACGCACAACGCGACGTCGCCGCCGCAATGGACTGGTCGCTGTCAAAACTTCTGCGTATCGAGACCGGCGCGGTCAGCATAACCACCAACGATCTTAAAGCCTTGCTGGCGTACTACCACATCACCGACCCACCGCGGGTCCTTGTTCTCCTCGATTTGGCACGGGCCGCCAGAGAGCGGTCACCGTTCAGCGTGTACAGGGAGCTTGGTTCACCCGAGTTCCTTGCTCACATGGCATTCGAGTCGGCAGCATCTGTAATCCGTAGTTTTCAGCCAATCCTAGTGCCAGGCCTACTACAGACCGAGGAGTATGCCCGGGAGGTATTGACCGAGATCCGTGGCCCTGACAAGCGGTTGGTCGACCGATTGGTCGACCTCCGTATGGAACGGCAGGAAATTCTGGACCGAGTCTCTCCACCCGGCCTACATGTAATAATGGATGAGGCGGTCATCAACCACGCAGTTGGTGGCCCAGCCAACATGAGACGCCAGCTAGCCCGACTGAAGGAGATGGCCGAACGCCCGAACATTACCATTCGGGTGGTGCCGTTCAGCGGTGGTTGGTATCCACGACCCCAGAGGCCCTACGTACTCTTCGAATTCACTGAGCCAGAAAATGAAGACGTACTTTCGCTGGAAAATCCACTCGGAGACATCATAATTCGTGAGGCATCTCCCGAAGAGCCCGAGGGCGCGAGCCCGGTAAGCTACCTGGAAGTGTTCTTCCAGCTCGAACAGCTCGCTCGGCGCGAAGACGCCCCAATACTCATCGACGAAGCCATCGTCCGCATGGAACGCTACGAACACCTTGGCCGGAGCGAGCGGAATGAGGACAAGCCCGGCGTAGCGACAGTCACGTAGCTATTCGACTGGCAAGTCGAACTCGTCGCACCGGACGCCGGCTAGGAAGGCGCTCCATTCAGCGGCGTTGAAGCGTAGACGTGGACCCGCCGGATCCTTTGAGTCACGGAGTAGGATCCACGGACCGTGCATCGCCACTTCGACGCAGTTACCCGAGTCGCTTGCAGAACTCTTCTTCCAGACCATCGAGTCCGACATTCCACCACTCACTGCCTGCCACCCACTCCTTCTCTCAGCGTCCGTTAGGGCGCGGAATCGCACAAGACGGGCAGAGAGGACTTGCCCGCGACGATCTTGCCCTATCTACCGATGAGTACGGGGCACCAACACGCCCACGTCTCTGGCCTCCCATCGGATGCGAACACAGATTGCTGAGTCTCTTGTGCCGCCCGTTACCGGCCGCCGAGGAGGCCGCCGAGCATGCCGCCGCCGCCGGACTGTTGGGTGCCGGTTTGGCCGATTCCGGCGGCGTCTTCGGACGGCTGGACGACGACGAAGCCGGGACCGGCGAAGTTCATCTGCCACTGCTCGCCGCCGGTGCGGCCGAAGAAGGCGCCCATGCCCTCGGAGCGGACCGCCTGCACGTTCAGGTTGGCCGACCAGCAGATGGCCGCGTTCGGGTCGACGAACGTGGGCTGGTTAGTCTCCAGCACCACCGGGGTGCCCTTCGAGGTGATCGCGACGCGGCCGGTGCCCTGCAGGATCGTGTTGAACAGGCCGGCGCCGGCCAGCGCGCCGGCGTTGGTGATCATGCGGATGTCGTATTTGAGGGTGGACTCGAAGGCCAGGATGTTGGTGCCGTTGATGGACAGCGCGTCGGAGCCGTCGAGGTCGATGAGGAAGATGTCGGCGGCCTTGTCGGCGAGGAAGACCTCGGCCTGGCCGACGACCTTCATCAGCGGGACGCCCTCGCCGCTGATCGCGCCCTTCGCCGCGCGCATCAGCTTGTCCTTCATCGTGCCCTCGCCGCTGGTCATGCCCTGGTACTCGAACCGGGCGTTGCCCTGGTAGGCGACCATCGCGCCGCGCCGGGCGTAGAACTCGCCGTTCACGGTCGCCTTGAGGAGCTTCGCGTTCTGCAGCACGAAGCCGGGACCGGGCACCTGCTGCTCGGTGTTGGAGAAGATCTCGCTGCGCACCGCGGCTCCTGTCGATGGTGGTCGGGACGGCGTCCCGGGTTGACCGGCCAGCCCGGCCGCAGGCGGCCAGAATCAGCACCGATCCAACCACCGTAGGGCGTCGGCGGTCACCCGCGGGGCGGTTCGCGAAGACCGCCGAAACACTTCACGAATGTCTGCCCGCACGGGCGGGTGGGCCCGGATCGGGCGGCGGGGTGTGATCCGGGCGCGGCCGGGCGGCAGTACCGGGGTGGTGGGCGGTAGCGTCGATCAACGCCTGATGGGTAGGCCATGTTACTGACGGGTACGGAAGCCCGTACGCTGGCACGATTCCGTCCCCGGAGGAGGAGCCCGTGATCCTGCGCCTGGTCATCGGTCTCGGGTTGACCGTGGTCGCCCTCGCGGTCGCCGGCCGCCGGGTGTGGTGGCTGTACCGGCTGATCAAGGTCGGCCAACCCGCGCCCGGGCGGACGGACGGCGCGGGTGCCAGGCTGCGGGCCGAGATCGTGGAGGTCTTCGGGCAGCGGAAGCTGCTGAAGTGGTCAGTGCCCGGGGTGGCGCACTTCCTCACGTTCTGGGGCTTCGTCATCCTCGGCCTGACGATCATCGAAGCCTGGGGCGCGCTGTTCGATCGGAACTTCCACATCCCGCTGGTCGGCCGCTGGCGGGTGGTCGGGTTCGCCGAGGACCTGGTCGCGGTCGGCGTACTGGTCGGTCTGGCCACCTTCGCGGTGCTGCGGGTGCGGCAGGCGCCGGCCCGGCAGCAGCGGGCGTCCCGGTTCTACGGCTCGCACACCCGGGCCGCCTGGGTGATCCTCGGCATGATCACCGCGGTCGTGCTGACGCTGCTGCTGTATCGCGGCGCGCAGGTCAACACCGGCGTCTTCCCGTTCGGCCAGAGCAAGTGGGCATTCGCCTCGTACGCGGTGTCGAAGCTCTTCTCCGGGCTGTCCACCGACGCCAACGAGGTGATCGAGGACGTCTTCCTGCTCGGCAACGTCGCGGTGATCCTGGCCTTCCTGGTGCTGGTGGTCTACTCCAAGCACCTGCACATCGCGCTGGCCCCGATCAACGTCGCGACCAAGCGGTTGCCGAAGGCGCTCGGCCCGCTGCTGCCGATGGAGTCCGGCGGCAAGCCGATCAACTTCGAGGACCCGGGCGAGGACGACGTCTTCGGCCGCGGCAAGATCGAGGACTTCACCTGGAAGGGCATGCTCGACTTCGCGACCTGCACCGAGTGTGGTCGCTGCCAGAGCCAGTGCCCGGCCTGGAACACCGGCAAGCCGCTCTCACCCAAGCTCGTGATCATGGACCTACGTGATCACCTGTTCGCCAAGGCGCCGTACCTGCTGGCATCGAACGGCGACGCGCCGGACACCCCGGCCGCGGCCGGCGTCGACGAGGGTGGCGCCGAGGCCGGGCACGTCCCGGAGAGCGGGTTCGGCCGGGTACCGGAGCCGGGCGCGGCACAGGCAGCCCGCCCGCTGGTCGGCACGCTGGCCGAGGGCGGCGTGATCGACCCGGACGTGCTGTGGTCCTGCACCACCTGCGGCGCCTGCGTCGAGCAGTGCCCGGTGGACATCGAGCACGTCGACCACATCGTGGACATGCGGCGCTACCAGGTGCTGATCGAGTCGGCGTTCCCGTCCGAGGCCGGCGTCATGCTGCGCAACATCGAGAACAACGGCAACCCGTGGGGCCTGTCCGCCCGCAAGCGTGAGGAGTGGACCGAGGGGCTCCCGTTCTCCGTCCGGCGGGTGTCCGCCGGCGAGCCGATCCCGGACGACGTCGAGTACCTGTTCTGGGTGGGATGCGCCGGCGCGTTGGAGGACCGGTCCAAGCGGGTCACCAAGGCGTTCGCCGAACTGCTGCACACCGCCGGGGTCTCGTTCGCGATCCTCGGCGCCGGCGAGACGTGCAGCGGCGACCCGGCCCGGCGGCTCGGCAACGAGTTCCTGTTCCAGATGCAGGCCACACAGAACGTCGAGACGCTGAACTCGATCGGCGCGAAGAAGATCGTCGCGACCTGCCCGCACTGCTTCAACACGCTGGCGAACGAGTACCCGCAGAACGGCGGCAACTACGAGGTCGTGCACCACACGCAACTGCTCAGCCGGCTGGTGGACGAGGGCAAGCTGGTGCCGGTGCAGCCGATCGACCAGCTCGTCACCTACCACGACCCGTGCTACCTCGGCCGGCACAACAAGGTCTACACGCCGCCGCGGGAGGTGCTGGCCGCGGTGCCGGCGCTGCGCTCGCAAGAGATGCACCGGTGCAAGGAGCGTGGCTTCTGCTGCGGGGCCGGCGGCGCGCGGATGTGGATGGAGGAACGGATCGGCAAGCGGGTCAACGTCGAGCGGGTGGACGAGGCCCTCGCGCTGGACCCGGACCTGGTCTCGACCGCCTGCCCCTACTGCATGGTCATGCTGTCGGACGCCGTGGTCGCCAAACAACAGGACGGCACTGCCCGCGACGACGTGCAGGTGCTGGACGTGGCGCAGATCCTGCTGCGCTCACTGGCCGCGCCGGCCGCCGCGGCGGCGTCCGAACCGGCCAGAGACTAGCCGCGGCCTAGCCGACCTTCAGGCCGGCGTCCGCGACAGCGGTGTACTTGCCGGTCTGCGCGGAGCGCTGGTACAGCCTGATCTCGTGCGTGCCAGGGTCCGCAGGCGCGTCGAACAGCGTCTGCGCGGACCGGCAGTCGGCCAGCTGGAACGGCCCGGCCAGCACCCGCCCGGCCTTGGCCGCCAGCACACCCCCGGCCATCGCGACCCCGTCGCTGTCGACGGCGACCACGTAGTCACCGCTCGGCCCGGCCACCTGCCAGGCCGCCTGGTCACCCGGCGAGATCACCCCGGCCGACACGCCGATCGCCGGGTGATCGCACTGCCGCTCGATCAGCCCGCCACCCGATCCGCGCAGCAGTGGGATCGCCCCCAGCCCGGCGAAGAGGATCAGCACGAGCCCGACGATGCTGGTCCAGCGCCGCCGCTGCCGCGGCGGCTCGTGCGCGAACGCCCGCCCGTACTCGTCCCCGATGTCCCGCGCGAACGCCTCCCGTCGCCGCGCGGCAGCCTTCGCCAACTCCGGGTCCTGCCTGCCCGGACGCCCTCCAAAGACGAAGCTCACCCGGCAAGTCTCGCACCGTACGCCTCGGGTATGCTCGGACCCTTCCGCGGGTGTAGTTCAATGGCAGAACATCAGCTTCCCAAGCTGACAGTGCGAGTTCGATTCTCGTCACCCGCTCCGTCGCTGGGTCCCTCCGTTCGCTCCGCTTCACCGGGGCGACGTCGCATGTCGGCCCGGGGCCGAGCCCCGGACCCCACGGTCCGGTGGGCGCCTCACCTAGACCGAGGGCATCTGTGCGGATCCATGCGGCTGGACTGACGACCTACGCTCCCTGACGGGCCAGAAGCACAGGGTGGTCAGGGACGTCCGGGCCGCTCCAGATCTGGGCCAGACATCGTTCCGCGCTAGGAACCTTCCGGGCGGGGTGGGGGTCTGGAGGGTATGCGTCGAGAGCGCCGTCGGCAGACGGTCGAGATGTTCGCCTACCATCGCTCGCTGCCGGCAGAGCGGGCCGGCATGCTCATGTTCGGCTTGGTGCTCCACTCGCTGGTCGGCCTGCTGCTGCGGGTGCTGCTCGTCGCGCGGCTCGCGGTGCTGGTGCACCGGGTCCGGAGCCGACGCGCGGCCGGCGAGCCGCTGCTGTCCGCCGAGGACGCGGACTGGTCCGCCGGGGCACTGCTCTCGGCGGCGGTCTCGGTCAGCGTCATCCGCCGGGTAGCGGTCGGTGTGCTGCGGCGCAGGACGGCCGAGGCGATCCGCAACGGCACCGCCGACCCGGCCGCCGCCGCACGGATTCTGGCCGACCCGGTCGCGCGGTCGAGGACGTCCGCCGGGCTCCGGCGCGCCCGAGACTAGTCGCAAAGCCGTGTAGTTAGCGGGGTTGCTGGTCTGTCAAGTGATCATGGTTGGCGTGTCGGTGCCGGTGATGGCAGCGGAGCTCCGGTAGGAGGGGTCGTCCTCACAAGACGTCCTCGTCCCTGGAGCTCCGCTGTCTGTTGAGTCTGTCATTTCGCGTGTGGTCAGGGTGGCTGGGGGGCGGTTCGCGCCGGGTCATCTGGGTGAGCTGACGCAGGTCGTGCCGTTCGAGATGGTCGATGCGGTGTTGGTGCAGACCGGCGGGGTGCAGAAGCGGGTGCGTGACCTGCCCGCGCGGGTGGTGGTGTATCTGCTGTTGGCGGCGGGGTTGTTCGCCGAGTGCGGCTACGGGCAGGTGTGGGCCCGGTTGGTCGCCGGGCTTGAGGGTCTGGACGTGGCCAGGCCGACCGCGGCTGGGTTGGCCGCGGCGCGCCGACGGTTGGGTGCCGGCCCGTTGCGTGCCTTGTTCGACCTGCTGCGCGGCCCGGCGGCGGGCGTTGCCACCGGGGGTGTGTGGTGGCGTGGGCTGCTGGTGTGTGCGGTCGACGGGACCACGTTGTGCTGCCCGGACACGGCGGCGAACCTGGCGGTGTTTCGCCGCGGCGGTGGTCATCACGGCGGGACCGGGTATCCGATGGTCCGGCTGCTGGCGCTGGTCGGCTGCGGCACCCGCACCCTCATCGACGCGACGTTCGGGCCAACCTCGACCGGGGAGACGACCTACGCCCGGGACCTGCTGCGGTCGCTACGGGCCGGGATGATCGTGCTGGCCGACCGCAACTTCGCCGCCCGGGACCTGATCGCCGCGATCACCGGCACCGGCGCGCAGGTGCTGGTCCGGGTGAAGAACGGCCGGCGCTTACCGGTCTGCCGACGCCTGCCTGATGGCTCCTGGCTCTCGCGCATCGGCACGGTCGAGGTCCGGGTGATCCGCGCCGAGATCACGATCTCCACCAGCGCGGGACACCGGACCGGGACCTACCAACTGGTCACCACCATCCGCGACCCGGCCTGCCCGGCGGCCGAGATCATCCGGCTCTACCACGACCGATGGGAGATCGAGACCGCCTACCTGGAACTGAAACAGACCATCCTCGGCGGCCGCGTCCTACGCGCCCGCACCCCGGCCGGCCTGGATCAGGAGATCTACGCCCTGCTCGCGGCCTACCAGGCGCTACGCACCGCGATCGCCGACGCCACCCTCACCCGGCCCGACGTCGACCCCGACCGCGCCAGCTTCACCATCGCCCTGAACGCCGCCCGCGACCAACTCATCCACGCAGCCGGGGTCATCGCCGACACCATCATCGACCTGGTCGGAACCATCGGCCGCCACGTCCTGGCCGCCCTCATGCCCGACCGGCGGCTGCGCGTCACCCCACGCGTGGTCAAACGCGCAATCTCCAACTACGCCGCCAAAACCGCCACCGGCCGCATCCACGGCCCCAGCTACAAAGCCACCATCAACATCGACATCCTCACCCCGACCGACCCTTGACAACCCAACCCCCGGCCTAACTACACGGCATTGAACCTAGCCCGGGTTCGGCCGTTCGCGCCGACCCTCGGCGCAGATATGCGCCAGATCCGGCGCCCGCTACCCGGTCTGGCTGGTCCATCGCCGGCCCAACCCGCCGACTCCCCCGGCGGACACCCCGACCCCACCCGGACCCCGGGCTGCCGCCGGGACCCGCTACCCGGTCTGGCTGATCCACCGCCGGCCCAACCCGCCGACTCCCCCGACCCACCCCGGACCCGGGCTGCCGCCGCCACCCGCTACCCGGTCTGGCTGGTCCACCACCGGCCCGGCCCGCCGGCTCCCCCGGCGGCCACCCGGGCTCGGCCTGCCGCCGGGCTGGCCCAGGGCAGGGATCAGGGGATCAGGCGCGGGCGGCGTACTCGGCCTCGCGGACGACCTCGACGAAACGGACCGCGAACGGCTGCCAGACCTCGGCCAGGTCGGCGTGCACCTCGTCCAGGTCGCGGCGGGCGAGCAGGGCGGCCACGTCGATGCCGACGTCGGCCAGCGCCGCGGCGTCCTCGGCCGCCCAGCGGCGCACCATGTCGGCGGTCGTCTCCAGGTGGAACTGCACGCCCCAGGTGCGCTCGCGGACCCGGAAGGCCTGGTGCGGGTACCGGGTCGAGGACGCCAGCAGGGTCGCGTCCGGCGGCAGCGAGGTGATCGCGTCCCAGTGCCACTGCAGCACGTCCGGGGTGAACGGGACCGGCCGGAACAACCTGTCGTGCGCGGCCACATCCCGCTTGGCGATCAGCGCGGGGCCGATCTCCGGGCCGCTGCCGCCGCGCTCCACCCGGCCGCCGAGTGCGGACGCCAGCAGTTGCGCGCCCAGGCAGACGCCGAGCACCGGCACGCCGGCGGCGGTCGCGGCCCGCAGCAGGTCGCGGGTGGCCGGCAACCAGGGCGCCGCCGCGTCGTCCCAGGCCGACATGGCGCCGCCCAGCACGATCACCGCCGCGTACCCGTCCAGCGCCGCCGGCACGGCCTGCCCCTGGTCCGGCCGCAGCACGTCCAGCAGCAGGCCGGCCTCGCGCAGCCAGTCACCGAGCCGGCCCAGCCCGTCCCCGGCCGAATGTTGGATCACCAGCCCAGTAGGCAACCGCATCCCCACACGCTAGCCGCTGTCCCGCCCGCGGCACGCGAGGGCCGGGCGATCCGGGGGCCGGGCAACGCGGCGGCCGGGGGCCGGGGGCCGGCCGGCAGACGGGGGATGCCCGCGGGGCCGGCGTCGGGCGCGCCGGCCCCGCGGGCCACTTGGGGCGGCCGGCCAGACCGCACCGGCCGGCCGGCCCGCACCGGCCAGCCGGCCGGACCGCGCCAGCCAGCCAGCCGGGCCGCGCCAGCCGGCCGGCCGGCCGCAACTGACGTCAGTGGCCGAAGGTGAACCAGTTGACGTTGACGAAGTCGGACGGTTGGCCGCTGGTGAACGTGAGGAACACGGTGTGCACGCCGGTGACCGCGCTGATGTTGGCCGGCACCGTCCGCCAGGACTGCCAGCCACCGGTGTTGCCGATGGCGAAGCTGCCGATCGGCGCGTTGGACCGGCTGTCCAGGCGCACTTCGACCAGCCCGCTCACCCCGCCGGCGGCGCCGGAGGCGACCCGGGCGGAGAACTGGCGCGCGGCGCTGGAGCCGAAGTCGATGTTGTTGTACTGGGCCCAGTCGCCGTTGGCGATGAAGCCGATGTTCGAGCCGCCGCCGGCGTCGGTGGTCGCCTCGGTGGCGATACCGCCCTGGGCGTTGAACGACTCGGCCTGCAGCGTCCCGTACGCGGTGCCGCCGCCCCCGCCACCGCCGCCGCCCCCGCCACCATTGCCGGCGGCCGAGTAGACCGCGACATAGTCGACCAGCATCGGCACGCCGGACACGGTCGAGCCGGTCGGTCCGCCGCCGAACGCGGCCGGGAAGCCGCCGCCCATCGCCACGTTCAGGATGATCATGTACCCGTGGTTGGTGGCCTGCGTCCAGGAGTTGGCGTCCACCTGGTTCTGGCTGATCGTGAAGAAGTTGTTGCCGTCCAGGTACCAGCGCAGCTGCTCCGGCGAGACGCTCTTGTCCCACTCCAGCGCGTAGGTGTGGAAGCCGGTCTGGCAGCCGGCGCAGGCCCGCTGGCCGCTGCCGATGCCGGTGGTCTCGTTGCAGGTGCCCGGGATGCTCGGTCCGCAGTGCAGGGTGGCGAACTCGGAGCTGAGCCCGTTGATGTCCTCCATCAGGTCCAGCTCGCCGACGATCGGCCAGTTCGTGTAGTTGCCCCGGAACGGGGCGCCGAGTGCCCAGAAGGCCGGCCAGTAGCCGGCCGCCGCCGCGCCGCTGACGTTCGGCTGCTGCAGCGACGCCTGGATCCGCAGCTTGCCGCCGGCCGGCGGCTGGAAGTCGTTGCGCTGGGTCTCGATCCGGCCGGACGTCCACGCCCCGGACGCGCTGCGGATCGGCTTGATCTGCAGGCGTCCGGCGCCGTCCTGGAACACGTTCGCGGTGCTGTTGGTCATCGTCTCGACCTCGCCGGTGCCCCAGTTGGCCGCGCCACCGGGGTAGCTGGTGCCGAGGTCGTAGAGCCAGTTGGCGGACGAGACCGGGGTGTTCGCCGCGCCGTTGAAGTCGTCACTCCAGACCGTGGTGAAGCCGGCCGGCGGGGCGGGCACCGCGGCCGGCACCGCACCAGGTAGCCCGGCGGCGGACGCGGGAGCCGCACCGGACGAGGTGGCGGCGGCGCCGACGGCGACGAAGGTCGCGGCCGCGGTCAGCAGCGCGAGCCGGCGCGGGACGCGCGGCCGGAGCTGGCGCGCTGGGATTGCGGACATGGCGGGATGCCTCCCTGTCCTGGGTCAGGCGCACCGGGATCGGGCCGGGCGCCAGCCGCCGAAGCGGAATGGGCGTGGCTGTCTTGGGAGCGCTCCCAGGCTGGACGGTAAGACGCGTGAGGCACATAGGTCAAGACACCTGCTCCGTTTAGCTGACACATGGGTTCATCCCGCCGTGACATGACGGCGGCCGGTCGCCTTGACCGGTACCCGGACAGGCCCTAGCTTCGGGAGCGTTCCCGCACGGGCTGCGGCCGTGTCGCGGCGCATGCGGGTCCGCTGCCCCGGCCGGCTCCTCCGGCCGGCACCCGACCGGGAGGGATCTCCGCCGCCATGGGGCGCTCAGCCAGCCAGCGGGCGCGCACGCTGGAAGAGGTCGCCGCGGTCGCCGGGGTGTCCAAGTCGACCGTGTCCCGGGTGATCAACGACTCGCCGGCGGTGAGCCCGTCCGTCCGGGATGTGGTGAACGCCGCGATCGAGCTGACCGGCTACCGGCCGAACCGGGCCGCCCGCAGCCTGGTCACCCGGCGCACCGGGTCGATCGGTCTGATCGTCTCCGAGCCGGAGGGCCGGGTCTTCTCCGACCCGTTCTTCGCCAGCATGGTCCGCGGCGTCACCGGCATCGTCCGGGAGCGCGACATCCAACTGGTGCTGGTGCTGGCCAACGACGAGAAGGCGCAGGAGCAGGTGCTCGACTACCTGCGTGACGGGCACCTGGACGGCGCGCTGCTGATCTCCTCGCATGCCACCGACCCGCTGCCCCGGGTGCTGATCGACGAGGGCCTGCCGGCCGCCCTCTCGGCCCGGCCGCTGACCCCGATGGCGATCAGCTACGTGGACGTGGACAGCGCGGCCGGCGCCCGGATGGCGGTGGCCCACCTGGTCGCCCGCGGCTGCCGCCGGATCGGCACCATCGCCGGCCCGCAGGACATGGTGGCCGGGCAGGACCGGCTGGTCGGCTTCCGCGAGGGCCTGGCCAGCGCGCAGCTGCCGGCGGACGAGAGCCTGGTCGGCTTCGGCAACTTCACCACCCGCGGCGGCGCCGCCGCGATGGAGGACATGCTGGCCCGCACCGAGCCGCCGGACGGCTTGTTCGTCGCCTCCGACCTGATGGCGCTCGGCGTGCTGACCGTGCTGGCCGAGCGCGGGCTGCGGGTGCCGCAGGACGTCGCGATCGTCGGCTTCGACGACTCGGTGGCCGCCACCGAGGCCCGGCCGCCGCTGACCACGGTGGCGCAGCCGCTGGAGGAGATGGCCCGGGCGCTGACGCTGGTCCTGCTGGACCGGATCGCCGACCCGGACGGCCCGGTCACCAGCCGCGTCTTCCCCCCGCATCTGGTGATCCGCGACTCGGCCTGATCCGCAGCCCAGCTTCAGCCGCAACCCGACCCGAGCCGAGCCGCACCCGAGCCGCAGCCCGACCCGAGCCGCAGCCCGACCCGAGCCGCAGCCCGGCCCGGGCCGCGGGTGGCCGACCGCGTGGCCGGCCACCCGCGGATGCCTCAGCCGATCGTCGGGATGAACGCCGGCGCGCGCCGTGCCTGGGTGCCCGCCTCGAACGCGTACGCCAGCTGGACCAGCGACGCCTCGCTGAACCGGCCGCCGATGAACGACAGGCCGATCGGCAGCGGGCCGTCGAAGCCGGCCGGCACCGCCACACTCGCGTACCCGGACACCGCGGCCGGCGTGGACGAGGCGACGAACTGGTCGAACGTGTCGCCGCCGGGCAGCCGGGTGACCCACGCCGGGCCGTTGGTCGGTGCCACGATCGCGTCCAGGTGCAGCCGGGCCAGCGTCTCGTCGATGCTGCGCTTGGCCAGCGTGGTCGCGGTGCTGCGCTGCGCCAGGTAGGCCGGGTCGGTCAGGTCGCCGTTGGTGGCCTGCGCCTGCTCGAAGATCTCCTGCCCGAAGAACGGCATCTCCACGGCCGCGTTCGCGTTGTTGAACGCGATCAGGCCGGCCAGCGTCCGCGGGTGCCGGCCCGGCCGCGCCGCCAGGTAGGCGTTGAGGTCGTGCTTGAACTCCACCAGCAGCGCGGCGAACTCCGGGCCGCCGATCTGGTCCTGGAACGGCAGGTCAGCCGGCACCACGGTGGCGCCGAGCCGGCGCAGGCTGGCCACCGCGTCGGCGGTGATCGCCGCGACCGTAGGCACGTTCTCGGCCCCGGTGCCGGCCAGCCACAGCCCGATCCGCTTGCCGCGCAGCGCCCCCGGCCGCAGCCCGGCGGTCAGGTCGACGTGCTGCACCGGCCGGCTGGCAGCGGTCGCCGGGTCGGCCGGGTCGATGCCGCGGATCACCTGCAGGGTCAGCGCCGCGTCGATGACATGCCGGGCCATCGGGCCGGCGGTGTCCTGCTGCGCCGAGATCGGCACCACGCCGCTACGGCTGACCAGGCCGAGGCTCGGCTTGATCCCGACGATGCCGTTCTGGCCGGACGGGCAGACGATCGAGCCGTCGGTCTCGCTGCCGATCGCGACCGTGGCCAGGTTCGCCGCGATCGCCGCGCCCGAGCCGGACGAGGAGCCGCACGGGTTGCGGTCCAGCACGTACGGGTTGTTGGTCTGGCCGCGGACCCCGGTCCAGCCGCTGCTCGAGCTCGTCGACCGGAAGTTGGCCCACTCGGACAGGTTGGCCTTGCCCAGGATCACGGCTCCGCCAGCCTTCAACCGGCGGACCAGGAACGCGTCCCGGGCCGGCGGGGTCGCGGCCAGCGCCAGCGAGCCGGCGGTGTTGCCCTGCGGCCCGGCCGTGTCGACGTTGTCCTTGAGCAGCACCGGGATGCCTTCCAGCGGGCTGCGCAGGCCGTGCCGGTGCCGACGCAGGTCGCTGGCCGCGGCCTCGGCCAGCGCCGCCGGGTTGGTGGTGATCACCGAGTGCAGTTTCGGGTCGACCGCCCGGATGCGCTGCAGGTAGAACGCGGTCAGCCGGACCGCCGACAACCGGCCGGACGCGATCGCGCGCTGCAGGTCCGGGATGGTGGCCAGCTCCAGGTCGATGCCGGCCAGGGTCGGATGCGCGCCGGCCGGCGCCGAGGTGGCTTCGGCTGCCGGTGCGGCGGTGGCCGCGGTGCCGGAACCAGCGGTGACGGCCAGGGCGAGCACGACGGCCCCGGCGAGCGGGCGGACCTTCCACGGACGCATCGAACGGGTGCGGATGGACACCGAGCGGGTCATAGGCACTCCCGGCCACGACGGCGGTTGGAACAGGTCATTGCGCACGCAACTCCCCGGCCGGACAGGTGTCAATACGCCGGGAGCGCGACGATTCGGGTCAGTAGGCTCCATCTGTGATCACCCCCGCCGGCCGTCCCGACCCTCCGGCGACCGCTGCCGGGCCGGCCGCCCGAGCGGCCGGTGGTCCCGCCTGGGACGGGCTGCTCGGCATGTCCGCGGTGGTGGCGGTGGTGCTGCTGGCGACCAGCGGCCGGTACGGCTACCACCGGGACGAGCTGTACTTCCTCGCCGCCGGCCACCACCTGGCCTGGGGCTACCCGGACCAGCCGCCGCTGACCCCGGCGATCATCCACCTCACCGACCTGCTCGGCGGGTCGCTGCCGGTGCTGCGGACGCCCAGCGCCCTGGCGGCGGCGCTCACCGTGCTGCTGACCGGCCTGACCACGCGCGAGCTGGGTGGCGGCCGGCGGGCGCAGCTGATCGCCGCCGCCTGTTCCGGGGTCTCCGCGGTCACGCTGGTCACCGGCCACTTCGTCACGACGACCACGTTCGACGTGCTGTTCTCGGCCGCGCTGTGCTGGCTGCTGGCCCGCACCATCCGCACCGGCGACCACCGGCTGCTGGTGCCGGCCGGCCTGGTGCTCGGCGTCGGGCTGATGAACAAGAACCTGATCGGGGTGCTCGCCGCGGTCCTGGTGGCGTCGATCGCGATCACCGGCCCGCGCCGGCTGCTGGCCAGCCGCTGGCTCTGGCTCGGCGCGCTGATCGCGGTCGCCGGCGGCCTGCCGTACGTGCTCTGGCAGGCGGCGAACGGCTGGCCGCAGGTGCACATGGCCGGGCGCATCTCCGGCGGCGACGACCAGGGCGGCCGGGTCGGCTTCATCCCGTTCCAGCTGGTGCTGGTCAGCCCGCTGCTGGTGCCGATCTGGCTGGCCGGCCTGCGCCGGCTGCTGCGCGATCCGGACCTCCGGCCGTACCGCGCGTTCGGGCTGGGCTACCTGCTGCTGGGCGCGGTCTACCTGGTGACCGGCGGCAAGGCGTACTACCTGGCCGGGATGTACCCGGTGCTGCTCGCGGCCGGCGGCATCGCCGCCGACGGCTGGCTGCGCCGGGCCGCCGAGCGGGGCCGCGGCCGGAGCCTGCGCACCCGGCTGACCGTCGCGATCGGACTGTCCGCGGTGATCAACGCGCTGATCGGCCTCGCGCTGCTGCCGACCAGCGCGCTCGGCCCGGTGCTGGCGGTGAACCCGGACGCCGGCGAGATGGTCGGCTGGCCGCGGTACGCCGACGCGGTGGCGTCCGCCTGGAACCTGCTGCCGCCCGGGGACCGCGGCCACGCGGTGATCCTCGCCCAGAACTACGGCGAGGCCGGCGCGCTGCTCCGGTACGGCCCGGAGCGCCACCTGCCCGCGCCGTACAGCGGTCACAACGGCTTCGCCTTCTGGGGTGTGCCGCCCGACTCGGCGACCACCATCGTCGTCACCGGCTACAACCAGCTCGACGTCGACCACTGGTTCGGCAGCTGCAGCCTCGCCGGCCGGGTCGACAACCACCAGGGCGTGGACAACGACGAGCAGGGCGGGCCGATCTTCATCTGCCACGACCCGAGGCAGCCCTGGTCAGTGCTCTGGCCGCAGCTGGAGCACCTCGGCTGACGGCGCTACAGCGTCGGCAGGTACCGGCCGAGCTCGAACGGCGTGACCTTGGCCCGGTACTCGGCCCACTCGGTCCGCTTGTTGCGCAGGAAGAAGTCGAACACGCCCTCGCCGAGGGTCTCGGCGACCAACTCCGACGTCTCCATCGCCCGCAGCGCGTCGGAGAGGTTGTGCGGCAGGTCGGTGTACCCCATCGCCCGCCGCTCGTTCTCGGTCAGCGCCCAGACGTCGTCCTCGGCGCCGGCCGGCAGCTCGTAGTTCTCCTCGATGCCCTTCAGCCCGGCGGCCAGCATCAGCGCGAAGGCCAGGTACGGGTTGCAGGCCGGGTCGGGCGAGCGCACCTCGACCCGAGTCGAGTTCGCCTTGCCCGGCTTGTACATCGGCACCCGGACCAGCGCCGACCGGTTCGCGTGCCCCCAGCAGACGTACGCCGGCGCCTCCGTGACCTGCCCGGCCAGCGGTTCCCCGAACAGCCGCTTGTACGAGTTCACCCACTGGTTCGTCACCGCGGTGATCTCCCGGGCGTGGTGCAGCAGCCCGGCGATGAACGCGCGCGCCGTCTTGGACAGGTTCAGCTCGTCCGACGGGTCGTGGAAGGCGTTGCGGTCGCCCTCGAACAGGGACAGGTGGGTGTGCATGCCCGAGCCCTGCTGGTCGGTGAACGGCTTGGGCATGAAGGTCGCGTACACCCCCTGGGCCATCGCGACCTCCTTCACCACGTACCGGAATGTCATCACGTTGTCGGCGGTGGCCAGCGCGTCGGCGTAGCGCAGGTCGATCTCCTGCTGGCCGGGCGCGCACTCGTGGTGGCTGAACTCGACCGAGATGCCCAGCGCCTCGAGCGCGTCCACGGCCATCCGGCGGAAGTCGTGCGCCACGTCGTGGCTGGTCAGGTCGAAGTAGCCGCCGAGGTCGACCGGGCGGGGCGGGCGGCCGCTCTCCGGATGGTCCTTGAGCAGGAAGAACTCGATCTCGGGGTGGGTGTAGAAGGTGAACCCCATGTCCGCGGCCTTGGCCAGGGTGCGGCGCAGCACGAACCGCGGGTCGGCCCAGGACGGCGCCCCGCCGGGCATCAGGATGTCGCAGAACATCCGGGCCGAGTCGGTGGGCCGGCCGTCCTCCTTCCACGGCAGCACCTGGAACGTCCCCGGGTCCGGCCGGGCGATCATGTCGCTCTCGGACGCCCGGGCGAAGCCCTGGATGGCCGAGCCGTCGAAGCCGATGCCCTCGGTGAAGGCACCCTCCAGCTCAGCCGGTGCGACCGCGACCGACTTCAGGAACCCGAGTACGTCGGTGAACCAGAGCCGGACGAAGCGGATCTCCCGCTCTTCCAACGTGCGGAGCACGAACTCCTGCTGCCTGTCCACGTCGGCGACGCACCTCCCACCACCCTGTGACCACGCAAGTGTCCGGCCTCACTATTTCCCCGACATTACGCCGAGGTGCGGGTCACAGGATGCCCGCCAGGCTCACCGCCGCGCCGCCCCCAACCCCAACGGCGCACCGGCACCGGCGGAAACCGGTACCGGCCGCACCGTGGGGCTCGCGGGGACTCGGCCCCCGCGGCCAGCATGGCGAGAGCGCCCCGGCGAGCGTGCTCCGCGAGCAGGGCTCACCGCCGCGCTCGCATTACCGAAGGGCCGAGCCGGCGAGCCACTCGGACCAGGGGACCATCCAGTCGCCGTACTTGTCGCTGCGCGGGAGTGACGCGCCGGTGTTCTTGATGTCCACAATGTCACCGTAAGTGAAGTTGTGGTAGAACCAGTCGGCGTTCGCCGGTGAGATGTTCACGCAGCCGTGCGAGACGTTCCGCACCCCCTGCTGCGCCACCGACCAGGACGCGGCGTGCACGAACTCGCCGGACGCGCTGATCCGCACCGCGAGCGGGATGTCCTCCTCGTAGCCGAGCGGGTCGTCCACCGGCAGGCCGTACGAGGCCGAGGACATCTTCTTCACCGCGTACTTCTCCTGCACGACGTGCGGGCCGCTGTAGGTGGTGAAGTAGATGGTCTTGCCGTTGACGGTGATCTTGCCGCCGCGGCCCATGCTGACCTTGATCGTCCGCACCGTCTTGCCGTTGACCTTGACCACGCCGGAGTGCGTGTTGTCGTTGATCGTGAAGATCCGGGACGGGCCGATCGTGAACGAGGACGAGGCGTCCTGCTGGCCGTAGATGCCGCCGCCGACGTTGACGCCGTAGACCTTGGCCGAGACGGTGACGTGCGTGCCGGGCTTCCAGTAGCCCTTCGGCCGCCAGTGCACGTTCTGGCTGTCGAACCAGTACCAGGCACCGACGGTCGGCGGGCTCGCGGTGACCTTGAGCGCCTTCTCGGCCGTCGCCTTGTCCTGGATCGCCTCGTCGAAGTGCACGGTGATCGGCTGCCCGATGCCGACCGACTTCAGGTCGGGGCCGGGGAACAGGTACGGCATGGTGAAGGTCACCGGGGTGACGGTGCTGAACGTGCTGCTCTTCTTGGTCGGCTGGCCGGCCGGGTTCGTCGCGGTGGCGGTGACGGCGTACGTCTTCGAGTAGCCGAGCACCTCCTTCGACGTCCACTGGGTGTGGTCGGCCGAGAGCGTGCCCTGCACCTGCTTGCCGGCCGGCGTACGGACGCTGACCGCGGTCAGCGTGCCGGCCGCGGCGCGCACCGTGATCGGCGCGGTCGGGGAGATGCCACGGGCGCCGTTTGCCGGCAGGACGGCGAGTTGCGCGGGCGGGACGACCGGCGCGGACGCCTTGCCGCCGGAGCCACCCGGGTCGGCTGCCTGCGTGCCGCCGGAGCCGTTCTCGTTCGCGGCCTGGTTGATCGGTGTCGGGGTATTGCCGCCACCGCTGCAGCCGGCGAGCGCGACGGCCACCAGTGCGATGAGCACCGCCCACCGACGCCGACTCCGGCCTGTTACCGGCCCCCACAGTTGCCCGGCGTCCATCCGCCGCATTTCTCCGCCTTCCCCGACCCTGCCCCGCACCACGGTTGCCACAGCTATGCGCGGCCACCATCTTCCCCTGGGATGACGCGCGATACCGCCGGAATGTTGCCCGCGAAACCGCATCTGATTGATAACGGCTTGGCAAACGAGGACGAACCGACCGTAAGAGGTTACTACCACTCTTCCCCGATCGGCGCACCGCAACGCGGCCGTACAGTGTCGCGCGTGGCCAGATTGCCGCCCGGGCCGGGCTCTCCGCCTGAGTGGCCGGTCAATATGACTCTTACCGGTCCCGTGGTTACGGACGGTGAAGTCGCCTTCCGGTTCGCCGACCCGGATCAGCGGCTGGTCGGCGTGCGGCTGCTGCAGGGCGTCGGCGTGCCGGGCGACCAGCTGGAGTTCACCCGGGCCGAGGGCGGCTGGCTGCTCCGGCTCCCCCGCCCGCCGGTCTGGCGGATGGAGTACCGGCTGGCGCTGCGGCACGCCGACGGCGGGGTCGAGGAGGTCTGCGACCCCGGCAACGCGAGGCGGGCGCCCGGGGCGTTCGGCGAGAAGTCGGTGCTGGAGTTCCCCGACTACCGCGCGCCGGCCTGGCTGGACCAGCCCGGCGCCGCGGGCGGCGTCCAGCGGCTGAGCGTGCCCTCCCGGCTACTGGGAGCCGATATCGAGATCGGGCTCTGGGCACCGGCCGGCGCGGACCCGGCCGAACCGCTGCCGCTGCTGGTCGCGCACGACGGGCCCGAGTACGCGCAGCTGGCCGGGCTGCTCACCTTCACCGCGGCCCAGATCAGGGCCGGCCGGCTGCCGCCGCACCGGGTGGCGCTGCTGTCCCCCGGCGACCGCGACGAGTGGTACGCGGCGAACGTGGCCTACGCCCGCGCGCTGGTGCTGGCCGTGCTGCCGGCGCTGCACCGGGCGGCGGCGGTCCGCGGGCCGGTGGTCGGGATGGGCGCCAGCCTGGGTGGACTGGCGATGCTGCACGCGCAGCGGCGGCACGACACCGCGTTCGGCGCGCTGTTCGTCCAGTCCGGCTCCTTCTTCGACCGGCGGCTGGACCCGCAGGAGCGCGGCTTCCCCCGCTTCAACCGGATCACCCGGTTCGTCGCCGACACGTTGCGGCACACGCTGCACCCGGCGCCGGTCCCGGTCACGATGACCTGCGGTGTGGTGGAGGAGAACCTCGCCAACAACCGGCAGTTCGCGGCCGCGCTGGCGGCCGAGGGCTACCCGGTGCGGCTGGTGGCGGTCCCGGACGCGCACAACTACGTCGCCTGGCGGGACGCGTTCGATCCCGCCCTGGTGGACCTGCTGGGTAGGGTCTGGGCGTGACCCGCCGGCTGCACGCCGACCTGCCGGCGCCGGCGTTGGGTGGTGCCGGCACCGTGATCACGCACGGCCACTTCGGCCGGCCGTTCCTGGTGTTCCCGTCCGAGCGCGGCCGGCCGTGGGACTTCGAGAACAACGGGATGGTCGACGCGGTCCGGCCGCTGCTGGACGCCGGCCGGGTGAAGCTCTACTGCGTCGACTCGTACGACGCCGGGTCCTGGGCGAACCACGAACTGCCGCTGGAGGCACGGGCCCGGCAACACGGCAACTACGAGGCCTGGATCCACGACACCGTGCTGCCGTTCATCTACGCCGACTGCGGCGGGCCGCTGGGGGTCGGCACGCTGGGCGTCTCGATGGGCGCCTTCCACGCGCTGACCTTCGCGCTGCGCCGGGCCGACCTGTTCCCGCTGGCGCTGTGCCTGTCCGGCAACTACGACCCGGCCAGCTGGCGCGGCTGGGGTGAGCGCGGCGATGCCGCCTACTTCACCAACCCGACCGACTTCGTCCCGAACCTGAACGGCGAGCACCTGGACTGGCTGCGGGCCCGGCTGTCGGTTTTGCTGGTGGTCGGGCAGGGCAGGTGGGAGGACAGCACCGGCGCTCTGCCGTCCACCTGCGCGATGGCGGGGCTGCTGGCCGCCAAGGGGATCCCGTGCGAGCTGGACGTCTGGGGGCATGACGTGCCGCACGACTGGCCGTCGTGGTGCACCCAGCTCGCGCATCACTTACCGCGGTTCTGCTAGCCGCGACGAGCCAGTCCGACCAGGAGGCCGCCGATGCCCGTCCGCCGCAACCGCACCGAGCACCTGATCGGACTGCTGCTCGGCACCGAGGAGGACTGGCCGCAGGCCTTCGAGCAACTCGTCCGCCGGCTCGGCCGGGTGTCCACTGCGGACGGAACCGGACACGACCTGGCCACCGAGCGGATCACCATCGAGCCGTTCGACCTGCGCGCCACCCCGCGCTACGACCTGGTCATCGACCGGCTCGCGTACTGGTACTACCACCCGCGGGAGTGGCTGAAGAAGGTCGCGCTGACCGACGACGTCTACCTGCTCAACAGCCCCTTCACGTTCCAGTCGATGGAGAAGCACGCGGCCTACTGCGCGATGATCCGGCTCGGCCTGAAGGTGCCGGAGACCTGGCTGGTGCCGCCGAAGCAGCCGGTGGACAACGCCCGGTTCGCCTACACCGCGGCGAAGTACAACCAGCCGTTCGACCTGGACGCGATCGCCGGGAAGGTCGGCTACCCGCTGTTCATGAAGCCGTTCGACGGCGGCGCCTGGGTCGGCGTGTCCCGGATCGGCGGGCCGGCCGACCTGCACCGGGCGTACGACGAGTCCGGCGCCCGGCTGATGCACCTGCAGGCGTCGGTCGAGGGCTACGACGTGTTCGCCCGGTCGCTGACCATCGGGGCCGAGACGATGGTGATGAAGTTCCGGCCGGAGCGGCCGATGCACGACCGGTACGCGGTGGCGCACGAGTTCCTCAGCCCGGCGGTGGGCCGCGAGGTGGTCACCATCTCCCGGCTGGTCAACGCGTTCTTCCGGTGGGAGTTCAACTCCTGCGAGACGCTGGTGCGCGGCCCGGACGTGCACCCGATCGACTACGCCAACGCCTGCCCGGACATCGCGGTCACCTCGCTGCACTACTACTTCCCGTGGGCCATCTCGACGCTGCTGAAATGGTCGGTGTTCTGCGCGGTGACCGGGCGGCGGCAGCGGCTGGACATGGACACCGCCCGCTACTTCGACATCGCCGACGACCCCGACATGTCCTACCCCGAGAAGCTGGCCGGCTACGACCTGCTCGCCGACGAGTACTTCGAGACCGACCGGTACCAGGAGTTCTGCGCCAGCGCGCTGTCCGATCTGGACGAGATGGTGCGCGACTGGGTGGCCTCCGCGGAGTTCGACGCGCTGCTGGTGGAGACCGTTCGCGCGACCTACCCGGCCGCCGAACAGGACCGCTTCCTGGCCCATTTCCGCGGCCTGCTCGGCGCCTGGATGGCCGACAACTCGCCCTGACCGGTCGCGCTGACCGCGGCCGGCCAGGCCGGAGTGACGGGGCTGACAGGCCCGGCCGCGCGGGCCCGGCGGAGAATGGCCGCATGGCGGAACTGCGGATCGCACTGGCCCAAGTGGACACCACCGTCGGCGACCTGACCGGGAACGCCGCGACGGTGCTCGAGTGGACCCGGCGGGCGGCCGCGGCCGGCGCGCACCTGGTCGCGTTCCCGGAGATGACGCTGACCGGCTACCCGCCGGAGGACCTGGTGCTGCGCGAGTCGTTCCAGGCCGCCAGCATCGCCGCGGTGCCGGCGCTGGCCCGCCGGCTGGCCGCCGGTGGGCTGGGCGACATCGCGGTGCTGGTCGGCTACCTGGACGCCGCCGGCGGGCCGCGCAACGCGGCCGCGCTGCTGCGCGGCGGCGCGGTCGTCTGCACCTACTTCAAACACCACCTGCCCAACTACGGGGTGTTCGACGAGGCCCGCTACTTCGTCCCCGGCGACCGGTTCGTGGTGGCCCGGCTGCACGGCGTGGACATCGCGCTGACCATCTGCGAAGACATGTGGCAGGACGGCGGCCCGTTCGCGGTGGCCGGCCGGGCCGAGGTCGGGCTGGTGCTGAACATCAACGGCTCGCCGTACGAGCGGGACAAGGACGACGCCCGGTTCGGCCTCGGCCAGCGCCGCAGCGCCGAGGCGGGCGCCCCGGTGGCGTACGTGAACCTGGTCGGCGGTCAGGACGAGCTGGTCTACGACGGCGACTCGTTCGTGCTTGAGCCGGCCGGCACGCTGCTCGCCCGCGCCCCGCGATTCACCGAGACGCTGCTGGTGGCCGACCTCACGCTCACCGGCCGGCGCGGCACGGTGACCGGGCGGGTGCTGGACATGGCGGTGGAACGGCACGACGTGCCCGGCGTCGCGGACACCCCGGCTCCGCCCCCGCCGGCCGGGACGCCGGCCCTGGCCGACCGGCCGGGCGGCGGGGAGCTGGGCGACGGGGAGCTGGGCGACGAGGAGGAGGTCTGGCAGGCGCTGGTCACCGGCACCCGCGACTACGTCCGGAAGAACGGCTTCCGCACCGTGGTGCTGGGCCTGTCCGGCGGGATCGACTCGGCGGTGACCGCGGCGATCGCGGCGGACTCGATCGGCGGCCCGAACGTGCACGGCATCTCGATGCCGTCCGCCTACTCGTCCGACCATTCCATCTCGGACGCCGCCGAGCTGGCCCGGCGGCTGGGCTGCCACTACCGCGAGCTGCCGATCGCGCCGGCGGTGGACGCGTACCAGGGCATCGAGACGCTCACCGGGCTGGCCGAGGAGAACCTGCAGTCGCGGGTGCGCGGCACGCTGCTGATGGCACTGTCCAATGCGGACGGACACCTGGTGCTGACCACCGGGAACAAGAGCGAGCTGTCGGTCGGCTACTCGACCCTGTACGGGGACAGCGCGGGTGGGTTCGCCCCGCTCAAGGACGTGCCCAAGACGCTGGTCTGGCGGCTGGCCCGGTGGCGCAACGCGGCGGCCGAGAAGCGCGGCGAGACGCCACCGATCCCGGAGAACAGCATCACCAAGCCGCCGTCCGCGGAACTGCGCCCGGGCCAGCTGGACACCGACTCGCTGCCCTCGTACGAGGTGCTGGACGCGGTGCTGCTCGACTACGTCGACCGCGACCTGGGCTGGGCCGAGCTGATCGCCGCCGGGCACGACCCGGACCTGGTGGCCCGGGTCATCCGGCTGGTCGACCTGGCCGAGTACAAGCGCCGGCAGTACCCGCCCGGCCCGAAGATCTCCCTGCGTGCTTTCGGGCGTGACCGACGTCTCCCAATCTCGTCCCGGTGGGCGGAATCTCCGCCGGCCGAATCGTGACAGCATCGATGCCGTAACCAAATCAACCCGGGGACCCGTGCTGTCGTGGGCCTCGAGGAAGGGACGGTGCGCATGTCCGAGACCCCGTTGTACGGCGGGCCGCCGA
>Ga0307499_10000179_pt1 | contig 23381 bp, 13 predicted proteins | sample 13_S_MG_FD_201363 | JGI IMG/M metagenome (GOLD analysis project Ga0307499, IMG submission 201363) | Soil microbial communities from Populus trichocarpa stands in riparian zone in the Pacific Northwest, United States - 13_S | ecosystem: Environmental > Terrestrial > Soil > Riparian zone > Trees... | reverse complement strand
CGTCGACCTCGTTGAGCACTTCCGGCTCCCGAACGGCTGCCTCGAGTTGGGTCATGAGGCCACGCAGGTCGGCCAGATCGGCCGGTCTGGCCCTCCGCGCCGCCTCCCGGGCCAGGCTCGACTCGAGGGAGGAACGCACCAGGATGAGCTGGTCGAGGATGTCGTACCGCTCGTCCTGGCGCACGATCGCGGCCAGCACATCGGGGTCGAGCAGGTTCCACGACTCCTGCGCGCATACCTGTGTGCCGATCCCCTGCCGGGCTCTGACCAGGCCCTTCGCCTCCAGGGACTTGATCGCCTCGCGCAGGACGGTGCGACTGACCGCGTAGGCCGCACAGAGCGCGGTCTCAACAGGCAGGAGCTGATCAGGCCCGATGCTCCCGGCCACGATCAGGTCCGTGAGGTGTTGGATGACGGCCTCGGCCCGGCGGCCCGGCCGTTGCGGAAGGTCGGGCGCGGGAAACGCGAAAGCGCTCATCGGTTACCTCCAGGCAGGCGCGGGCACCACGCAGGGCGCGGGCCCACGATCTTGGCGAACGTCGCTCCCGCCCATTCATCATACGTAGCAAGAGAGATCGCTTCGCGGCGGCGCGGCCGCGGGACCGCGACCTGGCAGGCTCCCGCGGGTCCAGACCGGCCATCGCCGTCGAGCGCCCGCAGGCCGTCGAGGGCCGTCCTGGCGATCCACCTCCTTCGCGTTCTGGTGGCCACCGGTCACGATCGACATAGCATGTCATACGAATTATGTTCGGCTACCTCCGGAGGAACGTCGCCGGATCCCGGCCGGCACTACCCGGTGAACTGCCAGAAGTTCACGTTGAACAGGAAGCCGCTGCCGCCGGTGAACGTGAGGTAGAGATCGTGCGTTCCGGTCGCACCGCTCACCGGGCAGGAGACCGTGGTCCAGGTCTGCCAGCCACCTGTTCCTGGGACGCCGCAGACGCCGACACGCGTGCCCGTAGGGCTGTCGAGGTGTAGTTCGATGCTGCCGCCGGCGGTGGCCGATGCGACCCGTGCGCTGAACGACCGGGCGCCGGCACCGAAGGCGGCTCCCTTGACCTTGATCCAGTCCCGGTTCTCGATCCACCCGACGTTCATTCCGCCTTCGCTCGACGGCTGCGTCTCGACGCCGGACTCGACGGCGATCGTTTCCGCCTCCTGGCGGACGTACGGATTCAGCGTGCCGGCCTGGGGTGCGCCGTTGGTTGTCATGTTGATGGCCGGGAAGGTTCCGTCCGCGTTGTAGGAGAACTTCTCGACCGCGACCGAACGGGTGAAGCCGCCACCGCCGGGCAGCGCGCCGTTGTGGTAGAAGAAGTACGAGTTGCCCTTGAAGTCGACGACCCCGGGGTGGTTGGTGAAGCTGCCGCCCTGCCTGGGCATGACGGTGCCCCGGAAGGTCCACGGCCCGGTCGGGGTGGGTGCCGTGGAGTAGGCGATGAACTCCTGGCAGCACTCCGCGGCGAATACGTTGTAATAGAGGCCGTTGCGCTTGTAGACCCACGGCCCCTCCTCGAACAGGGTGGGGCGGCTGGTGTTGCCGGCGCGGGTGCCGTAGCCGGCCGTGGTGAGCGGGATCTGGGCCGGGCTGCCCGAGAACGAGATCATGTCCGGGTTGAGCCTGACGAACCACAGGTGCGGGTTGCCCCAGTAGAGGTACGCCTGCCCGTCGTCGTCGATGAACACGGTCGGGTCGAACTCACCGTTCTCCACCAGCGGGTGCCCGATCGCGTCCACGAAGGGGCCGGTGGGGCTGGTGGACACGCCCACGCCGATGGCCATCCGCCCGGTCGCCGCGTCCGTCATCGGCACGTACCAGTAGAACTTGCCGTTCCGGAAGATCGCCTGCCCGGCCCAGGCGTTCGTGCTCGCCCAACGGAAGGTGGCCAGGCTCATCGGGGAACCGTGGTCGGTCCAGTTGACCATGTCGTCGGAGGACCAGACCCGCCATTCCTTCATCGTGAAATTCGTCGAGCCGTCTTCGTCGTGGCCGGTGTAGAGGTACACCCGGCCGTTGACCACCAGGGGCGCCGGGTCGGCGGTGTAGATCGTCTGGACGATCGGATTGTCGGCCCTGGCCGGCGCCGAGAGCACGGTCGCGAACACCGGTGCGACGCAGAGCACTGCGGCGATCCAGACCGCCTTCCTGGCCCGGGCCCGCCGCCCTGCTGCGAATACGGATCTCACTGCTACCTCCGGTCGGGCTCACGAGCGTCAGGCGAGCGTCCACTGCTGGTTGGACTGGCCGGTGCAGGTCCAGAGCTGGACCTTGGTGCCGTTGGCGGTGCCGGCGCCGGAGACGTCCAGGCATAGTCCGGACGGGACGCCGGTCACCGTGCCGTTGGCGTTGAACCGCCACTGCTGGTTGGGTTGCCCGTTGCAGGCCCAGATGATCACCGGCGTGCCGTTGCCGGTGCCCTGACCCGAGGCGTCCAGGCAACGCTGGGTGCTTCCGCTGTAGACGGTCAGCTCGCCGGCCGCGGTCCGGGTCCAGGTCTGGTTCGCCGCGGTGTGGCAGTCCCAGATCTGCGCCTGGGTGCCCGCCGTGGTCGACGAGTTCGGCACGTCCAGGCACCTGCCTGCGCCGACCGCGTGCAGCGCCCCGGTCGTCGCGGCCCCACCACCGCCGCCGTAGCCGGCCGCGACGACGTTGGCCTGCACCGCGTTCTCGGTGGCGTCGGACGGGAAGCCGGCCACCATGGCGCCTTCGTAGAAGGTGCCCGCGCTGAGGTTGGCGCCGCCGCCCGGCCGGCAGCAGTCACCGCCGGTGCCGAGGTCGATCGCGCCCTGCTTGCGCATCGGGCTGTATCCGGGGGGTAGCGCGCCGTCCCAGACGGTGGTCAGGCTGCCGGACTGGGCGTTGCTGCCCTTCATCGCGAACCGCGACGTCCCGTTGTTCTTCAGCGTCGCGGTGACGAACCGGTTGGTGAACGCCCGCTGGTTGGCGTTCCAGGTCTGGCTCCCGCCGGAGTAGAGCCCGAACTCCAGGTCGGCCTGCACCCACGGGCCGGTGCCGGTGCAGCCGCCGAACCAGCACTGGGTGCCGAAGTTGATGGCGTCCATCGCGCCGGCGCCGTCGGCCGTTCTGGTCGTCTCGCTGTTGCCGTAGTCGAAGCAGCAGCCGCCGTTGACGTGCGTGCCGCTGGTCACCATGTACATGCCCTCGGGCGCGCTGCCGGTCGGCACCCCGCTGAGGTGGCCGTCCCGCCAGTAGCCGTTGCCCGGGTTGATGAACAGCGAGTACGCCTTGTTGCCGCCGACCGTCAGCGACTCGGTCGTCGCGCTCGCCGGGCGGCTCTGGGTGGAGCCGGGGACGACGCTCGACCCCTGGTACCACAGGTCGTTGCCGTGCCCGGACTGGTCGTAGACCACCGTGATGACGCACGAGGTGCCGGCGCAGAACGAGTCCTGCGCCGCCGCGTTGGCGACGCCGCCCGCGGTCAGCACGCCGATGTCCCTGGTCGCGTTGTCCGGCGAACGCCGGACCTGGTACAGGTTCCCGCTGTACGAGCCGAACAGCGCGCGCACCGTGCTGTGCGCGGCCACGCAGGGCGTGCCGCCCGCGGCGTAGATGTCGCACGGTCCGGTGCCGGCCGCCGAGGCCGGCGGCGTCCCCGTCACCGTCATCGCCAGCACGGTGGCGCCGGCCGCGGCGGCCGCCACGACCCGGTGGAGTCGGGTTCGCATCGTGTCCCCTCCGGTCATGCCAGTGCCCACTGCTGGTTGCTGCCGCCGTTGCAGGTCCACAGTTCGACCTTGGTGCCGTTCGCGGTGCCGGCGCCGGTGACGTCGAGGCAGAGTCCGGACTGGACGCCGGTGATCGTGCCGTTGGTGTTGAACCGCCACTGCTGGCTGGCCGCGCCGCCGCAGGTCCCGATCACGACCTGGGTGCCGGCCGCGGTCCCGCTGTTCAGCGCGTCCAGGCACCGCAGGTTCGCGCCGCTGTAGACGGTCAGCGCGCCGGCGGCGGTGCGCGTCCAGACCTGGTTCGTCCCGCCGTTGCAGTCCCAGATCTGCAGCTGGGTCCCCACCGTGGTGGTGGCACCGTTCACGTCCAGGCACCTGCCGGCACCGGCCGCGTGCACCAGCCCGGTGTTGCCGGTGGCGGGCCCCGCGGCGATGGACAGGTTGTCGAACTGGGCGGTCTCACCGACGCTGGTGCCGTAGCCGATCTGGCCGTTGCCGTAGGTGAAGTCGTTCGCCGTGCCGACGGTGCTGCCGTCGATCCGGGCGGTGATCGTCCCGCTGGCGAAGGCGAGCGCGAGGGTGTGCCAGCGTCCGGTGCCGAGGGCGGCGACGGTGCCGCTGGCCAGCGTGGTGACCGCGGCGGCGTTCTGCCGCCGGATCGACCAGGCCCCGCCGTCGCTGACCCGCAGCCGGTAGGCGTTCAACCCGGCGGGTCCGCCGGCGTTGCCCTGCGCGGTGGCGCGGCCGATCAGGTCGGCGGTGCCGCGCTGCTCCAGCAGCACGTCGGAGGAGACGGTGTAGTTGATCCAGGTGAGGTCGCCGAGCAGGGCGTAGGGATCGGACAGGCCGTTCCAGAGGATCGGGTTCTGCGGCGCCATCTGCCGCACGCACTGGCCGGTGTGGCCGCCGCCGCAGCCGACGACCTCGAACGCCCCCTGCATGTCCATCAGGTACTTCGCCTCGGTCGCGGTGGCGTCGCCGTCGAAGGAGTCGGCGTACGGCAGGGCGAAGCCGTGGCGGGCGGGACCGGTCGCGGTGCCCTTGCCGGCACCGGCGGTGGTCGAGATGGTGTAGAGGAATCCCGGTTGGACGGTCAGCGAGTAGCTGCCGCCGCTCGGGGTGATGTCAGCGGCGCGCACGAATGCGTCGGCGGGGTTGTTCGAGCGGAGGTTGGTCGCCCAGACGTGCACGGTGCCGGTGGACAGCCCGCCGGCGACGGTGAACGTCAGCCGCTGCGCGGCGCCGGCGTCGACCGTCTCGATGATTGTGGAGTAGTCGCGGTTGTTCGGGGACTTCAGCGACACGAAGCTGCCCTGGGTGCGGCTCCCGTTCAGGTAGCCGCTGGAGGCGTCCAGGTACTGCCAGCCCGGCGCGGTGAACTGGCTGGTGTGCGCGAGCACCCAGGTGTTCTTGCCGATGGAGTAGAAGCCCGACCAGGGCTCCGGAGCGAGCGCGACACCCATGGTGGGGAAGGGGATGTTCGGGGTGACCGCGGCGACGATCGGCCAGTTGATGTAGGCGGTCATCTTGCCGTCGAGGTACATGCGGTTGATGCCGCGGGCCAGCGCCTGCCCGCCGTCGTTGAAGTCGTCGGACCCGCCTTCACTGGTCCACAGGGTCTTGCCGGAGGCCAGCGCGTTGTTCGTGGCGGGGCAGCTGGTCTGCGCGCTGCGGTAGCCGCACGGGTAGTGGACGCCGATGACCGACACGGCGGTGGCGAACGCCGGGTCCCGGGCCACATCGTCGGCGACGCCCCACCCGGGCAGCTCGTCGGCGGCGACGACCCTGATGTTGCTGAAGCCGTGCGAGTTCAGCGCCGCCCGGTAGTTCTCGAACCAGGTAGCGTCGTGGCCCTTCTCGGTGCGGCCACCCAGGTAGTCGATGCTCAACCCGTGCTGGGCGGCGCAGCCCAGCCAGGACAGCACGTAGTTGATCGAGTCGGTGCTGATCCAGTTGCCGTTGCCGATCCACCCCGGCGCGCCCCAGGCCAGGCCGTACAGCTTGATACCGGGGTTGCGTGCCTTGGCCTGCTCGGCGAGCCACCACTCGTAGCCGCGGTTGCAGTTGAGGTCGGCGCGGGTGTGCTGGTGGCTGGGCTCGGCACCGCTGGTGGAGTTCGTGTCGCCGCCGATCTCCAGCTTGAGGATCTGTACCGCCGCGCCGAAGCCGGGTTTGAACAGGTAGTCCAGGATCTGGCTGCGCTGCGGTTCGGGATAGTCGATCAGCAGCCGGCTGTTGCCGCCGCCACCGCTGATCGCGCCCACTCCGTCGAACGTTCGGCCACCGCTGGCGCCGTTGATCGTGATCGACGCGTCGGCGTGCGCCGGGGTGAGGCTGACCAGCGCGGCGGCCGCGGCCAGCACGAGGCCGGCGAACAGTGCGAGGGTCCGCCGCGGCCGCCGGGCGGCGAGGGTGGGACCGTCCATGTGAGGCTCCTTCGTCCGACCCGGGTCAGACCGCGGTGATGGTCCAGTGGTTGTTGGGGCTGTTGTTGGGGGCCCACATGACGGTTGGCGCGCCCACGGTGTTCACGCCGGCGCTGTCCAGCGCGGTGCCGGTGCCGCGGTTGATGATCTGGAAGCGGCCGCCGCCGACGTCGTTGAGCCGCCACTGCTGGTTGTTGCCGCCGTTGTTGGGGGACTCCAGGGCGGCGGCACCGTTGGCGGCGTTGCCGAAGCTGTCGGCCAGCATGCCGTTGGTGCGGTTGACGATGCGGAACCATCCACCGCCGGCGTCGACCAGCTGCCACTGCAGGTTGGTGCTGCCGTCCCAGGTCCACTGCTTCAGCCGCGACCCGGCGGCGACGTTCCCGCCGCCGTCCAGCACGAGCCCGGTCGCCCCGTTGGTGATCCGCGCCCAGCCGGTGGGGATCGAGCCGCCGCCGAGGGCGGGGATCGAGCCGGCGAAGGTCAGCTTGACCACGTAGGCGTTGGCGCCGAACGGTGGGCTGGACGAGGGCATCGTCAGGTGCAGCCCGCCGCCGTCCTGGGTCCGGTTGGTCAGCGTCACGGACTGGCCGGCGTTGGGGCCGAGCAGCTGGGCCGAGGCCAGCGTGCTGAGGTTGATCCGGTTCGCGCCGAGCGTGGTGATGTGCAGCGTGCCGCCCGGCCAGCCGAGCACGGTCGCGTACAGCACGGTGTTGTCCTTGCTGCGGGTGAACCGGATGTCCTGCGCGGTGCCCTCGCGCGGGTTCTGGAACGTGCCGCCGCCCATCTGCGTGGGGCCTTCACCGAAGGCCGCCCAGGCCCGCGTGGCGTAGATGGACTCGCCGAACCGCCGCAGGTGGTCGCCGATGCCGAGCAGGAGCGTGCGCTGCGCGGTGGGGATGGTGCCGTCGGCCATCGGGGCGATGTTGAGCAGCATGTTGCCGTTCTTGCTGACCCGGTCGATCAGCGCGTGCAGCACCGCCTTCGCCGAGAACACGCTCATGCCGGTGACGAAGCCCCAGGTGGACGGGGAGACGCTGTCGTCGGTCAGCCAGTACGGCGTCTGGATGCCGGCCGGGCCGCCGCGTTCGAAGTCGAACACCTCGCCGCGGTTGTTGAACCCGTCCTTGAAGGTCGCCACCACGTCCTTGTTCAGCGCGACGGCGCGGTTGTAGTAGTAGGCCAGGAAGTTCAGCCGCTGCGCCTCGGTGACCTGGCCGAGGTTGAAGTCCTGCCAGACGATGTCGGGCTGGTAGCCGTCGATGACCTCCTTGAGCTTGTCGAACCACAGCTGGTTCTGCGCGGTCGCGCCGAGTTGGCCGTACAGCTTGCGCAGGCTCGGATCGGACTGCGCCGGCACGTGGTCGTAGTACCCGGTGAAGTTGTACGCGTGGTGCAGCGCGGTCAGCAGCCGCAGGCCCTTGCCCCGGATCGCGTCGGCGTGCAGCCGCAACAGGTCCAGCCGCGGCCCCCGGGCGACCGAGTTCCATTCGTTCACCGTGCTGTTCCACATCGAGAACCCGTCGTGGTGCTCCGCGACCGGTCCGGCGAACTTCGCACCGGCGTCCGCGAACAGCTGCGCCCACTCGTTCGGGTCGAAGTTGCCGCCGGCCGACCGCAGCTTCGGCGCGAACTGCACGAAGTTCCCGGCCCGGTCCCGGCCGCCGTTGATGAAGGCGTGCGTCGGGAACGTCGACAGGTCGCCGTAGCTGGCGATGTGGTGCTGGTTCTCGGCCGACCCGCTGATCCACATGTTGCGCGGGTACCACTCGCTGCCGAACGCGGGGACGCTCCACACGCCCCAGTGGAAGTAGATGCCGAACTTGGCGTCCTGGAACCACTCCGCTGCCGGCGGATGCTGATCCACCGACGCCCAGCTCGCGGTGTAGCTGCTCGGCCCGGCGGTGGCCAAGGCGGTGCCGCCCCGCAGCACCCCGGTGGCGGCCGTGACGCCGGCGGCACCGGTCACGGCCAGGAACGTGCGACGAGTCAGCTCGGACGACGACATGACGAGTGCCCTCCTGTGCTATTGGCGAGTCCACTGCTGGTTGGCGGCGCCGGTGCAGGTGGCGATGACCACAGGGGTGTTGTTGGCGGTGCTGCCGCCGGCCGGGGACAGGCACAGGCCGGACTGGGCGCCGACGATGGTGCCGTTGCCGTTCACGGTCCACCGCTCGTTGGCGCCGCCGTTGCAGTCCCAGATGCTCACTGCGGAGCCGGGGGCGGTGGCCTGGTTGAGCACGTCGAGGCACTTGGTGTCGTAGATGCGCAGCTCGCCGGCGGCGGTGTTGGTCCACCGCTCGTTGTCGTTGCCGTTGCAGTCCCAGATGACCAGCTGGGCGCCGTTGGCCTGGCTGGCGCCGCTGACGTCCAGGCACCGGTTGCCGGCGGCGGCCCGCAGCGGGCTGGTGGTCCGCAGCGGCGGGGTCTGGCCGGTGACGGTGAGGTTGTCGAATTGGGTCTGGTAGTTCCAGCCGGACGCGAAGCCGATCTGTCCGGTCGGGAACGTGGCGTCGCTGACCGTGCCGAGGGTGGTGCCGTCCACCCGGGCGCTGATCGTGCTGGCGTTGAAGGCCAAGGAGATCGTGTGCCAGGTGTTGGTGCCGAGTGCCGCGGTGGTGCCGCTGGCCAGCGTGGTGGTCTGGTTCCCGGTGGTGGTTCGGCGGATCGACCAGGCCCCGGTGTTGGCGATACGCAGCCGGTAGCCGTTCAGGCCCGGTGGGTTGAACGGAGCCTGGGCACCGGCCCGGCCGAGCAGCTCCACGAAGCCGGCGGATTCCAGCAGCGCGTCGGTGGACACCGTGTAGTTGGCCCAGCCGGTGTCACCGAGCAGTGTGTAGGCGTCGGACAGCGTCGCCCAGGTGATCGGCGCCCGCGGTGCCATCTGCCGCACGCACCGGCCGGCCCGCCCGCCGCCGCAGGCGCTGACCTCGAACGAGCCCTGCAGGTCCGCCAGGTACCTGGCCTCGTGGCCGACCGGGTAGCCGTCGAAGTTGTCGCCGTACGGCAGCGCGAACGAGGCCTGGGCCGGACTGGTCGCGGTGCCCTTGCCGCCGCCGGTGGTCGTGGTCAGCGTGTAGACCCGGCCGGGCTGCAGGGTGATCGAGTAGGTCGAGCCGGACGGGGTGAGGTCGGTGCCGCGGACCAGGTAGTCGTTGGGGTTGGCGGAGTTCAGGTTGGACGACCACACCCGCACCGCGCCGGTCGCCAGGCCGCCGGTGACGGTGAACGTGAACGGCTCGGCCGCGGTCGCGCCGGTGGTCTCGATGACCGTGCTCCACTGGTTGGTCGTGTTCGACCGCAGCGTGACGTAGCTGCCGACGTTCCGGTTGCCGGACAGGTAGCCGCTGGCGGTGTCCAGGTAGCGCCAGCCCGGCGCGGTGAACTGGGTGGTATGCGCCATGACCCAGGCGTTGCGGCCGATGGAGTAGGACCCCGACCACGGCTGCGAGGCGAGCGCCACCCCCATGCTGGGGAACGGCAGGTTCGGGTACGCCGCCGCGATCACCGGCCAGTTGATGTACGCGGTCATCCTGCCGTCGATGTAGTCGCGGTTGATGCCCCTGGCCAGCGCCGGCGCGCCGAAGTTGTAGTCGTCCGAGCCGTTCTCGCTCGCCCACAGCGTCTTGCCGGTGGCCACCGCGGTGGTCGTGCTAGGGCAGTTGGTCTGCGGGCCGCGGTAACCGCAGACATAGTGCACGCCGAGCACGTCGACGGCGTTGCGGAAGGCGGCGTTGTTCACCGTGTCGTCGGCGACCGACCAGCCGGCGCCGATGTCGTCCGAGGCGACGATCTTCACGTTGCCGAACCCGTTGGCGTCCAGCGCACTGTTCAGCTGCACGTACCAGTTCAGGTTGCGGCCGCGCTCGTTCCAGCCGCCGAGGTAGTCGACGGTCAGGCCGTGGCTGTCACGGGCGCACCGCAACCAGGCGACCAGATAGTTGATCATGTCGGTGGAGAAGAACGTGCCGTTGCCGATCCATCCCGGCGCGCCCCAGGAGAGCGCAGCGAGGCGGACGTTCGGATTGCGTGCCTTGGCCTGCTCCATCAGCCACCACTCGTAGCCACGGTCGCAGTTGAGGTCCGTGGCCGAGTGCCGGTGACTGGGCTCGGCACCGCTGGTGGAGTAGGTGTCGCCGCCGATCTCCACCTTCAGGATCTGCATGGCCGCCCCGACGTTCGGCCGGAACAGATAGTCCAGGATCTGGCCGCGTTGCGGTTCCGGGTAGTCGATCAGCAGGCGGCTGTTCCCGCCACCGCCGCTGATCGCGCCGACCCCGTCGAAGGTACGGCCGGCCGCGGTGCCGTCGATCGTGATCGTCGTCGCCGCCCGTGCCGGCTGCGCGGCTATCAGCCCGGCCGCGACCAACACCAGGCCCAGAACACCGGTCATCGCCCGCCGAGCCATCAGAGCCTCCATTGCTGGTTGGTGCCGCCGGTGCAGGTCCAGAGCTGGACCTTGGTGCCGTTGGCGGTGCCGGCGGCGGCGACGTCCAGGCACAGTCCGGATTGGACATTGGTGACCGTGCCGTTGGCGTTGAACCGCCACTGCTGGTTGGGTTGGCCGTTGCAGGCCCAGATGATGACCGGCGTCCCGTTGGCGGTGCCGCTACCCGACGCGTCAAGGCACCTGAGGGTGGCGCCGCTGTAGACGGTCAGCTGGTTCGACGCGGTGCGGGTCCAGGTCTGGTTCAGCCCGTCCAGGCAGGTCCAGCTCTGCAGCTGGGTGCCCTGCGTGGTCGTCTGGTTGGGTACGTCCAGGCACTTCCCGGCGGCCAGCGCGTGCACGCCGCCGAGGTTCGGGCGCAGCGCCGGCGAGATGCCGGCCTGGGCCATCACCTGCATGGCTGCGGTCGGCCAGGTCCCGGTGACCTGCACGTTGCCGGTCAGGACGTTGTTGTGTGGCGGGCCGGTGGCGACCTGGGTGGCGCCGGTGTTGAACCAGTTGGTGGCGAAGGTGTTGTCGTTGGTGTTGTTGCTGGAGCTGGCGTTCGTGAAGGCGAAGACCCCGGCCTCCTGAACGACGTTGTTCGACAGCCGCACGAAGCGGGAGCCTTCGTCCAGGTACAGGCCGACGGTGTTGTGGTTGTTGTAGATGTAGTTGTTCTGGATCACGGCGTTGGGGTTGGCGGAGAGGTTGTAGATGCTGCCGCCGTCGTGGAACACCCGCTTCGTGTCGTGAACGAGGTTGTTGCTGACCACGGTGTCCCGCAGCGTGGTAGCGGTGGTGTAGACCGGCTGGAAGTTGTACAGGCCGCGGTTGCGGTAGTCCTGGCTGCCGCCGGCGTCGTTGGCGCCCCAGCCCCAGCCGGTGTCGATGCCGTCGTACGCGAGGTGGGACACCTCGTTGTGGTCGATCACGGCGTGGGTGACGTAGGTGGCCAGGATCCCGGCCATGTCCTTGTAGTCCTTGGCGACGTCGGTCACCAGGTTGTCCCGGATCGTGATGTCCCGGTTGGTCATCGCCGGGTTGCTGGGGTGGTGCGCGTCCGGCCGGACGCCGCCGACGACGATCCCGGCGCCGGACAGGTCGGTGAACGTGTTGTGGGTGACGGTGATGCTGGAGGCGGCCAGGCCGACGCCGGACTGGTTGGCGTTGGCGTCGTTGCCGATGCCCAGACCCACCTGGCCGAGGTGGCGGAAGGTGTTGTCAGCGAAGGTGATGTTGGTGGCGGCGGAGACCTGCACGGCCGCGGGCATCTGGGCCCAGCTGTTCCGGGTGGCCTCGAACGCCTGGCAACCGAGGTTGCTGCACGAGGTGAAGAAGTCGGCGGGCTGCTGGAAGGCGGTCGGCAGGAACGTGCCGCTCTGCTGGTTCGCGTACCCGACCGAGGTGCTCGGTCCCAGCCAGGTGGTGTGCTCGAAGACCATGCCGCGCATCGTGATGTTGGACGCCGGGCTGGCGAGGGTGCCACTGATCCGGACCAGTGAGGTCATCGTCGGCAGCACGATGTCGTGCCCCACCGGCGACTGGCCGGCGGCCGCCCGGTAGAAGAGCTGTCCGGCCTGCGGGTCGAGGTACCACTGCCCGGCGGTCCGCAGGAACGAGCGGGAGTTCTCCAGGAACATCTGGCCGCCGGCGAACGGGTGGACGAGCGTGTCGTAGCCCCAGTTGTTGTTGTTCCAGGCGGGCTGTTGCATCGTGACGGTGTTGCCGCTGATGTGGTCGACGGGCGCGAACCGGTCGGTGAAGGAGTTCTGGCTCTCCACCTCGATCCGGTTCTGCTGCGGCAGGGTGGCGAGGAAGTTCAGCGCGGAGTTCAGGATCGTCAGGCCGCTGGCCGTGATCTGCACGTCGCTGCGCGAGATGCTTATCGAGGCGCGCGGGGCGAGCGCGCCGTCCACGTAGAGCTGCCGGGAGTCGACCCCCCTGGGCACCGACGCGACCCAGATGTTCTGGCCCGCGTCCTGCTGCGTCCAGCCGGTCACCGGCTGACCGCCGGAGACCAGCGGGGTGGCGCCGGGCATCGCCTGCCAGGTCACGGTGTGGCCGTTGCGCCCGGAGTCGGCGCCGGTCAGCACCAGCGGTGTGGTGAGGTGGTGGACGCCGCCGGCGAGCTCCACGACGACGTCGGACTTGTCGGACAGGCCGCGGGCCATCGCCTGTGCCTTGGCGAGGGTGGCGACGGGACGGCTGGCGTCGCCGGCGTTGAGGTCGTTGCCGGCGGGGGCGACGACGATCGTGACGACCGCGGTGTCGGCAGCCGATGCCGGCGGCGCGGCAACTGCCGCGCCGGCGACCAGGGTGGCCGCCGCAGCCACAGCGGTGAGTGCCAGTCGGGTGCTGTGACGCATGACTGTCCTCTCGTCGAAGGCTGATGCTGGTTCGCCGGCGGTCTCGGGCCGGGGTCGTCGCGTGACGGCGTCGCCGGAGGGTGCGGTGGGACGGCGGGCGGGAGTGCAGGCCGAGCCACCCGGTGCGGTCGACCTCGCTGGTGCGACCGCGACCGCCGCAAGGACGAACGCGGTGCCGTCCTGCCGGTCATGAGCACCCCACTACATCGCGGCGCCCGCCAGCCGGGGTACGGCGAGCAGGTCGGTCATCATGTGTACGACTCATGGCGTGGGCCGTAGCTCGTGCCATGTCTTGCTCCGCCGCGGATCGGACCACAATGTCCGGTATGAGTTGCCTAGGTCACATGACAACCCTGTTTCTGATCGAAGTCAAGAAGATGAGTAAGACTAATAGTTTGCGATCTTCCTGAGCTTTAGGTTCCCCGTGTGTCCGAAATCGGTCATACTTCCGCTGTGGCCAGCGAGGAGGGCGGCACGCCGGTGATGATCAGCGCGCCGGCGCGGGAGCGTGCCGCGCAGCCGGAGGGTCCGTACAAGCCGGGCTACGAGGTGGTGGCCGAACGGATCCTCCAGCTCATCGCCGAGCTGGGCTTGCGCCCCGGCGACCGCATGCCGACCGAGAACGCGCTGGCCGCGCGGCTGGGCACCAGCCGCACCGTGGTACGCGAGGCGATCAAGATCCTGTCGGCGATCGGCCGGGTCCATGCCCACAGGGGCCGCGGGCTCTACGTCGCCGACGACGACGGCATGTTGAGCTCAGCGCGCTGGGGCGGCTTCTTCCTGCCGGCGGACCTGGACCACATCTACATGCTCTTCGAGTTCCGCCGGGTCCAGGAGACCGCGGCGAGCCGGCTCGCCGCCACCCGCGCGACCCCACCGGAGCTGCGGGCCATCGAAGCCGCCGCCGAAACCTGCCGGCAGGGCCACCTCACCGGGCAGAACGCGCTGTTCGAGCGCGGTGACGACGACTTCCACCTCGGCGTCGCAACCGCATCCCACAACCCGTTCCTGGTCGCCTCGGTGCGCGAGGCCCGCCGCCTGCAGCACCAGTCCAGCACGATCGGCCTGCACGGCACGGTCGGCGGCCACGCCGAGGAGGCGATCGCCGAACACGGCGCGATCTACCTGGCGATCCGCGACGGGGACCCGGAGGCCGCGGCCCGGGCCGCCGCCGTCCACCTGGACAACACCCTCGCGGACTACCGTCGCGAGATCCAGCGTCGGGTCTTCGGCTGACCGCAGCCTGCGATGCGTACCACCTAGCCGAACACCGCCGGTCCGACCGCCGCCACGACGGGCCGCGCGGCCGTGGCTGCCATGGCCTGGGGTGTCCGGCGGCCGCACGCGGCCTCGCTCTGGTTGGTCGTCATCGGGCAGGCGCTGGTGATCGGCGGTCTGCTGCTGATAACCCTGATGCCGACCGCGCCGTTCCCCAGCCCGGCGAGCGTGGCGTTCCTCGTCGCGTACTCGGTGCAGATCGCCGGCTGGGCGGCGCTGGTCCGGCAGCGGCTGCGTGGCCAGCGCGGGCAGAGCCTGGTCGACGCGAGCGTCATCAACTGCGGCTTCTTCCTGCTGTCCTGGGTCTTCATGATCGAACCCGCGATATCCGGCGGGTACAGCTCGGCGACTGCCGACCTGGGACACCGTCGAACCCGGCGAGCGGCTCGTCAGCCGCGCCGACCAGGCCCTCTACGCCGCGAAGCACGCCGGCCGGGACCGCTCGATGGTCGCGAGCTGATCGGCCCGGGCGAGCCGGCAGACCCACCGCCGCTGCCGGCGCGGCCAGTGCGGCCGGGGTCACCGCCGGGTCGCTGACACTCCCTGTCAGGGACCGCCGGCCACGATGGCCGCTCGACTCAGGTAAGGGCGAGAGGAGCGGCGATGACAGCGGTACGGCCACGTGACGGCACCGACCCGGACACCGATGGGCGGCACGACTTCGACTTCTTCTTCGGGCGCTGGCAGGTGCGCAACCGGAAGATCGTCGATGTCTGGGACCCGGACTGCACGCAGTGGGTGGAGTTCGACGCGGTCGGCGAGGCCCGGCCGATTCTTGGCGGTCTCGGCAATGTCGACACCCTCGCCGTCGGCGCGGTGCCGGGTGGCGACCCGTTCGACGGGTTCACGCTGCGGCTGTTCGACCCGCAGACCCGGCTGTGGCGGATCTGGTGGGCGTCCAGCCGGTTCCCCGGCGTGCTGGACGTCCCGGTGACGGGCCGGTTCGCCGACGGGCTCGGCCTGTTCTACTGCGACGACGTGCTGAACGGGCACGCGGTGCTGGTGCGGTACGAGTGGACGGCCAGCGAGACGGCGCCGCGCTGGCAGCAGTCATTCTCCTACGACGGCGGCGCCAGCTGGCGGCTGAACTGGACGATGGGCTTCAGCCCGCTCGGCTGACCGCATGCCGGCCGGCGGCGTCGGGGTACAGCGCCGCGAGCGCGCGGGCGGTGCGGGTCAGCCGCCCGCGCAGCTCGGCTGGCGCGAGCACCTCCACCTCGGCGCCGAGCCTGAGCAGTTCGGCTTCCACGTGGTCGAGCGACTCGATCGGCACGGTGGCCAGCGTCCAGCCGTCCGGCTGGCGGACCCCGGCGGCCACCGCGTCCGCCACGGCCCGGCCGAGCTGCGCCGGCAGCCGGCTGACCGCGGCCGGGGAGAACCGCGCGACCGCGCTGGCCTGGTACAGCCGGGCCTGGAAGCCGGCCAGGTGCGCCTGCCAGTGCGCGACCAGGTCGAAGCCGGCGGGACGGGTGAACCGGTCGGGCAGCGGGTCGAGGGCCAGGATCTGGTCCACCCGGTAGGTCCGCGGTTGATTACGGTGCCCGGCGACCAGATACCACTTGCCCGCCTTCAGCACCAGACCGTACGGCTCGAGCCGCCGGGTGACCTCCGCGGTCCAGCTGCTGTACCGCACCTGGATAGCGCGCTGATCCCAGACGGCGTCGGCGACCAGGCAGAGGAACCGGCTCTCGTCGGCGCGCTGGTACCAGCCGGGCGCGTCCAGGTGGAACCGCTGCTGGACCCGCTCGGCCCGCTCGCGCAGCTCGGCCGGCAGCGCGGCCTTGAGCTTCCGCTCCGCGGCGGCCAGCACCGCGCCCAGGCCCAGCGCGGCCGCCGGCCCCGGCAGGCCGACCAGGAACAGCACCTCGGCCTCGGCCGCCGTCAGCCCGGTCAGCCGGGTGCGGTAGCCGCCCAGCAGTTGGTAGCCGCCGGCCGGCCCGGCGTCTCCGTACACCGGCACTCCGGCCGCGTGCAGCGACTCCATATCCCGATAGATCGTGCGAACCGAGACCTCCAGCTCGCCGGCCAGCTGGGCGGCGGTCAGCCGGCCCCGGGCCTGGAGCAGCAGCAGGATCGACAGCAGGCGGGCGGCACGCACGACCCGGACGGTAGCGACCAGCTCCGACGGAACCGGCCACCGCCGCGCTCCCGTAGGGGCCGGAGCCGGCGAGCGCACCGCGCGAGCAAGGTGCGCCCGAGCTCGTGCCCCCACGTGGTGCAGACCAGATGGCATTCAGCGGCGGTTGGTCATCGCGGACACTGTCCACATGGGAGCGTAAGGGAGCGGGACTGGATCGGTGACCACGTGCGTCAGCCCCTCGGGCGGTGCCATCCGACCAGCCGGCGAACCAGCGGCCCACCGACCAGCCGATCATCGGCCGAGCGGCGCAGCGCGCGACATTCCACCTGACCGAGGTTGACGGATTGTCGGGAACGGGTCCGGCTGCGTCGAAGAGCTTCTATAGTCCTTGTTATGGTCGGGGGGAGCACTGAAGGCGGCATGTGCGCACAGAGATTCAAGATCTCCGTCGTGTTCGCGGTCGATCTCGCGCACTTCCTGGTGGCGGATACGAAGAATCGTCGGTCCCTCCAGGAGTTGCGCGCCACCGGGGAGTTCTCGACGCTGCTGAAACAGCACTACATCGGAACCGCCAGCGGCCTGGGGGCATGGGTCAGCGAGGCGAATCGCATCACGGATCATATGGATACGGCTGCCGCGGAAGGTGGCAAGAAGGTCTGGACCCACCAGTTCGTGGCGCACTACTCACCGCTGCTCCTGCTCGCGCAGGAGAATTGCCTGCGGACGGCTGAACGACTGGTTCCGGTCGACGCCGCGCTGGACCCTACCGGAGAGAGCCGGGGTGGCGTGTTCCGCGGGGTGACCTACCGACTCGCCGTCGACGGTGTCATCACGGCCAGTTACGATGCCGAGTTCACGGCGGAGGTCTACGCCATCGCGGAAGTCGTCAAGGCACTGACGACGTTCCGCCTGGACGCGTTCCGGACGTTCCTACATTTCGTCCAGGACCATTTCGGGAGCGAGGCGCGGCTCGGGCCGTCAGCCAAGGGCAAGCGGCTGAACTTCGCGAGCCAGCACAACATCTCCCGGGATGAATTGAACGGCATGACACACGCGCACACGCTGGTTGTCATCGAAGGTTTCATCGATGGCGCCGATCTACGGTCGACGGTCGATCGGGACCGGGTAGTCGAGTCGGTCGAGCTCGTCGGCATACTCAATCAAGCGCCCTGGTACCGCTCCTACGCACGAGACTACTGCGCCACGATCAAGAACAAGCAACTCGGGCGCCGCGCCGACGACATCTACATCACCGACCAGCGCACGACAGTGGTTGTATCCAGTCAGTACTGGAATCCGGCCGACACAATTCGGCTCTACCGCCTGGATCTGCTGCGTACGGTCGAGCACCATGTGGCTAGGCTGGCGCTGCTCACGCAGCAGTTGAGTTTCCACCGCGAACACGAAGAACTGCGTTCGCTGGAGGTCAAGGAGCCGTTCCGTGCGTTACCGCTGGTACTGGCCTGCCGGGCCAATCTCACTCTTCTCAACGAGTCCCTGGACTTCTCCCGGCTCGCCCGGCACGGCTTCACCCGCCGCATCGCCGAGGAACTACGAGCCGAGATGGGTATTACCGAAGCGCTGGAGGCGATACGCAACCGAGTCGCGGACATGAGCGCGGCGATCGACCTGAAATCCTCGGTGACCTCGGCGCGGGTATCGCTGGCCCGAGCCTCCTTCAACAACCTGCTGCAGACCGTTGCCATCGTCATCGCCGTCGTCGCTCTCCTCCTCGCCGTGCTGCCCTCATAGGTTCGCCCGCCTCGCCACCGACTGACGGGGCGCTGCGGTGGCCGAGATAGTGGCGGCCCCAGCCGCGGAGGAGCCAGTGACGTGTCGGCGGACGGGTCGACCTGCTCGACCATTTACCCCAGATCGAGCTCTACCGGCCGCACGCACCCGCAGACCCGCAACGCGCCCGGGCCAGCGTGACCGCCTCGGCAATCGTGGCCCGAACCCGCGACGCGCTCCGCGGCGTCGGCGTCGGTGAGCCGCAGTGCCGCGCCGTCCCCGATCGCCAGGAACGCCGCCTCCGCGGCCGTTGGTCCGCGGGCGGGCGGGTCAGCGACCCCGGCGGCGCTGGCGGGACGTGCCCATCGTCAACCGCGGCGGGCCGGACGTGAACGAGGTCAGGCCGGAGGTGGGTTGGTGTCGGGCTCGGTGGTGGTCGGGTCGAGGGTGGCGAGTTTGGCGCGGACGGCTGCTGCGTCCGGGTGATCGAGGTCGGTGAGGATGTCCAGTGTGCTGGTCCAGGTGGTACGGGCCTGGTCGGGCTGGCCGGCCGCGTGGTGGGTGTGGCCGAGACGGATGAGGGTGCTGGCTTCGTAGTAGCGGGCGCCGAGGTCGTGGAACAGGGTGAGCGCGTGCTGGTAGCAGTCCGCGGCCTGGCTGTGCTCGTTGAGATGGTGGTGGGCGTAGCCGAGGCTGTCCCACGTGTTGGCCTCCCCGTAGGGGTCGCCGAGCTGCTGGTGGAGGGTGAGGGCCCGCCGGCAGTAGCTGAGGGCCTCGGTGTGGTCGCCGAGCAGGGCCTGGCACCAGCCCACCGCGTTGAGTGCGGTCGCCTGGCCGTGGCGGTGGCCGGTCGTCTGGAACAGGGCGAGTGCCCGCTGGGCATGGTCGAGCGCCCGGTCGGGCCGGCCCCGCCGCTCCCACAGGCGGTCGAGGATGTGGTGGGTGTGGGCCTGGCCGACCAGGTCGGCGGCCTCGGTGTACAAGGACAGGGCGTGGTGGAGGTGGGTGTCGGCCTGTTCCGGGTCAACCAGCCGGGTCATTGCCCGGCCGAGGAGGCGGTGGGCGGTCGCGGTGGCGGGGTCGGGCAGCCGGTCGGCGGCGAGTAGAGCGGTCCGCCAGGCGCCGACCAGCTCGTGCCAGTGCCCCCGCCGGTCCAGCATGGTGTGTAGGGACCAGGCCAGTTGCCAGGTGTAACTGTCCCGCCCGGAAGCGGCGGCCAGCTGCTGGGCGGCCAGCAGCACCGGCCGCTCGACGTCGAGCCACCGCATTGCCGCCTGCTGGTCGATGGGCTGTTCGGGGATGGTGCCGGAAGCGTGTGCGGTGAGGGGGACCGGGATGGGGTCGCGGGTCGGGTCCAGGTGCCGGTCGGCGGTGTGGGCGGCGTGGGTGTAGTGGTCCAGTAGCCGCACTGTCGCCACCGCCCGCTCCTGGTCGGTGTCGACGGTCTGGGTGAGATGGGTGGCGTACGCCCGCAGCAGGTCGTGGAAGCCGTATCGGCTCGGCGCCGTCTCGGCCAGCAGCCCGGCGCGGGTCAGTTCGGCCAGAAGCCGCCGCACCTGCGCTGGTGGCAGGCCGGCGAGGCTGCCGGCGGCCGGGGCGGTGGTGTCCGGGCCGGGGTGCAGGCCGAGCAGCCGGAACAGCCGGGCCGCGGGCGGGGTGAGGGTGGTGTAGGACCAGGAGAACACCGCCCGCACCCGGCCTATCACGTCGTCGACGTCATCCGGGAGGGATGCCTGGCCGGCGGCGTGGGTCAGTTCGGCGGCCACCGCGGCCAGCCGGAAGCCGGGATGGGTGGCGGCCCGGGCGGCAACCAGCGCCAGCGCCAACGGCAACCGCGCACACACCGCGATGATCCGCTCAACGGCGTCCGGCTCGGCCGCGACCCGACTTGAGCCCAGCCGGCGTTCCAGCAAGTTGCACGACTCCGCTGCGGTCAGCAGGTCCAGGACCAGCGGGTGCGCGCCGTCGGCGGCCACCAGATCGATGAGCAGGCTGCGGCTGGTGACCACGGCCAGCGCGGTGGAGGTGCCGGGTAACAGCGGGCGGGCGTGGTCGGCGTCGCGGGCGTTGTCGATCACTACCAGTACCCGCTTGTTAGCCAGCAGGCTGCGGTAGAGCCCGACCTGCGCGTCGAATTCATCCGGCACTCGCTCGGGCGGTACGCCGAGGGCGTCGAGGAACCCGCGGACCGCCGTGGCCGGCTCGGTGATCCGCCCGCCGGGATCGTACCCGCGCAGGTTCACGTGCAGTTGCCCGTCGGGGAACTGATCGGCGACGTGGTGCGCCCAGTGCACCGCCAATGCGGTCTTGCCGATGCCGGCCGTGCCAGACACGGCGGAGATCAGCACAGTCGAGGGCTGGTTGCCGGTCGCGGTGAGCAGGTCGTCGAGCTGGCGCAGTTCGCTGTCGCGTCCGGTGAAGCTGCGCACGGGCACCGGCAGTTGCGCCGGCACCGGCCGGCGCCCGCCACCGGCAGGGGTCGGCTCGGCGGGGCTGGTGTGGTCTAGTTCGCCGCGCAGAACCGCCTGGTGAACGGCGCGGAGTTCCGGTCCGGGTTCGGCGCCCAGCTCATCGACGAGCCGGGTGCGGGTGGTGGCGTAGCGATCGAGGGCTTCGGCGTCGCGGCCGGCGGCGACCAGCGCCCGCATCAGCACCCCGATCAGTGGTTCGGCCATCGGGTAGTCGGCGAGCAGATCCCGTACCGGCCCGATCACATGGTCGTGGTGGCCCAGGCGTAGCTCGGTCCGTGCCCAGGTCAGCACCGCGTCCAGCCGCTGCTGGCTCCAGGCGTCGCGCATCCGGGCCGCCCACCGGCTGGTCAGGTCGGCCAGCGGCGGCCCCTGCCACAGGCCGAGGGCCTCACGCAGGAGTCCGGCGCGCCCAGCCTCCGACCGGCCGGCGTCGCGGGCGGCGGCGAGCAGGAGGCGGAACCGGAGCACATCCACCTGGTCCGGCTCGACCTGAAGCACGTACCCACCAGCCCGGCGAACCGGGCCCACCGGCCGCTGCGTGCCGGCCTCGTGCAGAGCTTGGCGGATCCGGGTGATGTGGGCGTACAGCGCTGACCGGGTCCCGGCCGGTGGTGCCTCGTCCCAGACCCGGTCCACCAGCGTCGCCAGCATCACCGGCCGACCGGCATCAACCGCCAACCCGGCCAGCACCGCCCGCTGCTGCGCCGTACCCAGCCCAGCCAGCCGCACACCGCCGGCCCAGACCTCCACCGGCCCCAGCAACCGAATCTCCACCACACCACCACCCGGGGCCGCCGGCCACGGACAGCCGAACAATGAATAGGCAAGGCTGCGACCATTATCCGACCGGTGCTGTCGGCACGTCCAACCCCGACCCACCTCCGCCGGCCGGACCGACCACGGTCAGGCCAGCTCGGTGATCTCCAGGTACAACTCCCGCTGGACGGCCACCCGAACGGTGAAACCGTGGGCGCCGCTGGGTGGCGCCGTCTGACTGAACGTGCCCAGGATGACCTCGCCGGGAGTCAGCCGCTCCTCGGCGCGGTCGTGGCGGGTGAAGCGGACCGGCTCGGCCAGGTCGAACCCGATGGCGGCGGCGTCGTCCGCCAGCACCGTGCCGAGCATGTTGGTCACCGTGCCCGGCACCAGCTGCGCGGTGAGCACCTGGTCGAAGCTCGGCCGGGCTGTGATCTCGTGCGCGAGGTGGAGTTTTCCGGCGCGGCCGAAGCACAGATAGGTCAGTTCCCGGTCCGGCACCGGTTTCGCTGCGCTGTCGAGTTCGGTGAACCGCACCACCCGGCGAACCTCGGCGGTGACCTTGCCGGTGATGGGGGCGCCGCCGCGCTCGAAGTGCCCGCTGAAGATGACGCCGTCCATCGAGGTCCGCTGGCCGTCGAGCTGCGGGTCGAACTCGGCGAGGGCGAAGTCGTCGGGTAGGAACGTGTGCAGGCCGGCGCCGCCGGCCCGGTCGGCGCGCAGGGCGGCAGCCGCCGCTTGGTCGAGTGCCACCTCGAGGAACGCCTGGAAGTGGTGCACATGACCGGGCCCGGGGCGACCGAACAACGGCAGATGCGACAGGTACAGCGGCGCCTCGCCGAAGAGCAGCATGCCGTGACTGCCCATCGTGTCGCCGTGGTCGTGTTGGTGGTTCATCGCGGAACGTCCCTTCGGTCTGGTGCGACAGGTCGCGGTCGGGACCCGGGCAACGCACCCGGCGCACGCCGGCATGCTTGCCCAGCGCTGGTCGCCGCGGGTTAGCCGGTCGGCCACCTCAGCGTCGAGTCCGGACGCGGCGCCGCGCCGGTCGGCTCAACCAGGTAGGCGACCACGATGACTTCTCCGTCTCCGACCAGCGTCCTGCTGGTTGGGGACGGCGGTGGGCTGGTCCGGGGCGCGGTTGGGCTCAGGAAGTCGGCCTCCTGCACGGCTTCCAGCAGGGCCGGGGAGATCAGGATCGTCGCCTGCGGGCCCAGCCGAATCGCTGGCGTCACGGCGACCGGCTGGAAGGTCGCTGCCCGGGCCCGGTCAGTGGCTCCGATCAGTGCGACGTCGGCCGCCGGGTTTCCCAGCGGCGCGACCCGGAAGCGTACCTGCCGGTCCAAATTCGGCTGGCGCCGCGGATCGATTGGCAGCTCCGGATTGATCGCGACCTCTGGAGGGTCCGTCGCGATGATCGACAGGGCGGGATCGGTAAAGTCGATCTGGTCGAGGTAGTCCAGCTCTATCAACGGTAGCGGCCCCTCGGACGCTGGAGCCAGTTCCACGCGCAGCGACCGCGCGAGCACCAAGCCGGTCACCAGGTAGGGAAAGGAGCCCTGAGCGACGGCTCCACCGCCAGCCTGCTCCGCCCCGTCAGAGACCGGCGCCCGGTGTGGGTCGGCGAACCGCCAGGTGTTCGAGCGGAGTACTCCCGGGTCGAACCAGGATCGGTTGATCATCACGTGGGTCAGCTCGACGGTCACCCGCAGCACCCGGTCGTCGGCACCGCCGACACCGGTAGCCAGGTCTCCCAGGCTGGACACCAGATCGTCGATGCGGTCCGGCCGGAGCTCGAACGCCGACCATCCGCGCCCGTCCACGACGTCACTGGGCGAGAACGTGGTGAGCAGAAATTCGCCACCGTCGAGGCTGCCCGACTTGGCAAGCTCGAAGGCATCGGCGTGCTGGCTCCAGGAGACCGCGGTCGCCGCTGCCGACCAGCTCTGCACCGTCGCGATGGCGGCTTCCACCTGGGCCGCCTCACAGCGGACCAGTAGGTCGACCTCGGCCGCCTGCAGCCGGTCCGTCGCGGCTTGCAGGAGCGCCTGCCAGATCAGGAAGTTCGGACTGTCCCGCGCCGGCTGGTTGGCTTTGATCGTCCCGAGCTCCAACCTGGCAATGCCGACGACCTGCTTGCCCGCGTTGTACGTGGCG
>Ga0307499_10000178_pt1 | contig 23400 bp, 17 predicted proteins | sample 13_S_MG_FD_201363 | JGI IMG/M metagenome (GOLD analysis project Ga0307499, IMG submission 201363) | Soil microbial communities from Populus trichocarpa stands in riparian zone in the Pacific Northwest, United States - 13_S | ecosystem: Environmental > Terrestrial > Soil > Riparian zone > Trees... | reverse complement strand
AGCTCACAATCCCACCCCAGCTCGGTCACGCCCCTGCACGCGAACTGCGGCACGGCCGGTCCGAACCTGGACGGTCATCGCGTCAATGACGCCGCTTTCACCGGCGCGGCCAGGCAGCGCACCGGATCATCGATCGACTGTGGGGCGCCGGGCTCGCTACAGCCGACTGACGACGCCATCTACTTCTGCTGGACGTTCGGCAACGACGGTTTCAGCTGGAGCTACGTGCAGAACATCCGGACGGGCGTCCGCGGCTGGACCCGCGACAACCTTCTACGCGAGAACGGCGCCCGTCTCGCCGCGCATTGCTTCTAACCAACTGGTCAGGCGGGCGGCAGTGCCGCCCGCCTGACCAGTACCGTCACTCCGTCGCGGCCGAGAGCTACTGGCTGTCGGGGGCGAGGAGGAGGACGTGGGCCCAGGCTTCGGCGGCTTCGCCGCGGCCGGCTTCGCCGAGGCGGTCGTTGGATCGGGCTTTCACCGAGACCCGGGCGGCGTCGATGCTGAGGGCCTGGGCGAGGTTGGCGCGCATCTGGTCGATGTGTGGGCGGAGTTTGACCGGGCCGAGGACGACGAATGCGTCGACGTTGACGAGCTGGTAGCCGTGGTCGGCGATGTAGCCGGCGAACTGGGTGACGAAGTCGAGGCTGTAGGCGTCGTCGGCGTCGGGGTCGTCTTCGGGGAAGTGGGTGCCCAGATCGCCGTCGGCCATGGCGCCGGCGAGGGCGTCGATGAGTGCGTGGCACAGGACGTCGCCGTCGGAGTGGGTGTTGAAGCCGCGGTCGGTGGGGATGGTGACGCCGCCGAGGATGAGGGGGTGGCCGGCGTGCAGGGTGTGGATGTCGTGGCCGGCGCCGATGCGTAGCCGGGTCAGGTCCATGCGGCGGTCTCCCTTGTCCGATCGGCCGTTGCGATCCTGCGGCGACCGGGGCGGTGCCGCCGGGGCCGGAGGCGGGCAATGAGGCTAGCCACCACCCATGCGCTGACGGAGGCCGCCCACAGTAGGGCCTGCCCGCCGCGGCCCTGGACAGCCAGGGTGATGCTGCCGGTGATCGCGGCGGCGGCGAGCACGATGGGGACGGCGGGCAGCCAGCGGGCTGGCGTGGCTGGTGGGATTCGCCACCACAGGACGGACATGGAGATCCCGGCGGCCAGCAGCATCCACTGTCCTAGTTGGACGAGGGTGCCGTTGCCGGCGGCGAACTCGTGCAGGTTCGCGCCAAACACGCCGATGACGACGGTGGGTGCGAGCAGCAGCGCGGTGACCCAGGTGATGGTCTGTTGCAGCCCTTCGGTGGCCTGCCGCTGGGCGTGCGTGGCGTCGGCCTGATCGCGGCTGGCCTGCAGTTGCTCGCCGGTCGCGACGGAGGTCAGTAGGGAGAACGCTTCGCGGCGTAGTCGCTGGTTGACCGCCTGGGTGGCCAGCGCATCGGCGAGGCCGGGCTGGAGTACGGCCTGGACCTGGTCTGCGGCGAACAGCGGCTCGACCTGACCGCGGCGCTTCAGCGCACGCAGGTCGACCTGGGTGCGGGACAGGAAGCTGGCCAGGCGCCCGGCCTGCGCCCGTACCGGGTCGGACAGGTCGATCTCTTTGAGGACGGCTTCGCCGGCGGCGAGGGAGGCGTAGATCCCGGCTTCCCAGGCCTCCAGTTCCATCTGCCAGGTGTCGAGGTAGTACTGCTCGTGTTCCAGGCAGTCGGCCAGCAGGTTCGCCAGCCGGGTATCCACGCTCGCTGGGCCGGCGGCGGTGGCCAGGGACGCGGCACGGCGGGACGGGACGGCGTGGTGGGGCCAGCGGACGTGTTCGGGTTCCCACTGGCCTTCCAGCGGACCCCACAGCGCGACCAGCGCGGTGTCGGTCGCGGCGACGCGCAGCCAGCGGGTCGCCGACTGGATCGGCCGGCCGGAGTCCCCGTGCCGGTAGGGCAGGGTCGAGAACCGCAGGTCGGCCGCCCGCAAGCCGGACGCGGCTCCGGCCGACAGCGGCCGGTTACGGGTCAGCGACACCGACCCCAACGGCGGCAACCCTGCCAGCTCCGCCGCCGCCTCCGGGCCGAGTACGGCGTCCACGGCCTCCCGCACACCGTCGGCGTCGAGCAGCCCGCCGCCGGCCGGCACCTCGTCGATGATCACTTCAAGCTCGTCCGCGCCGCCCGGTTGCGCCGCGGTGGCGGCAGAGTGCAGTTCGCGGCCGGGCCAGCCCCACGGCGTGACGGTCGGGCCGGCGTCGGTCAGGCCGGCGTCGTCGAGGCGCTGTTCCCACTCGGTCACCCGCCACCGCCAGCCACCGGCGATCAGCCGCCAGCCCTGTTCGCCCGCGGTCGACCAGAGGAACGACGGGCCGGCCCACCCCGCTGGCGCGGCAGCGAGGGTCGGACGGCGCAGGACGTCGTCAGGCGGCGTGGCCATACTGCTCCTACATGATCGGTGGTCGACCGACCTTAACCGCCGCGATCAGGACTCGCGCCCAGGAGCCGGCCATGACAGCGACAGACCTGCCCTGACAGAGATGGGACGGCAGTCATGCAGCTATCTGTCATCACACCCGTCGCGGCCGGCCGCGACAGGTGGCTGCCGGACGCCGCGGCCAGCGTCGATGCCACCCGGGCCCTGCTCGCCGACGCCGGTATCGACCTGGAATGGATCCTCTGCCACGACGGCGCCCCAGGCGGAGCCACGCGCCCGCCCGGCGAGGCGAGAGCCGACAAGGTCGTCGGCTGGCATACCCGGCGCGGCGTGTCCGCCGCCCGCAACGCTGCGCTCGCCGTTGCCACCGGCGACTGGGTCACCCCGCTGGACGCCGACGACCAGCTCAACCCCGCCGGTGTCCTCGCCGCCGCAACCACCGTCCTGCAGGCGCCGGGGTCGATGGGCTGGCTGGGCGGCAACCGGCTCCTGCTCGCCGACGGGTCACGCACCCCGCACTGGCACGACCAGCCCGCCGACTACCCAGCCGGGCGGCTGGCCGAGGCGTGGACCTCACCGTTCCCGTTCCACCCCAACTCCGTCCTGTTCCGCCGCACCGCACTGCTGCGAGCCGGCGGCTGGCCCGCGCTCGGCGTCAACGAAGACCTCGCCGCCGTCCTGCTCGTCTCCGAAGCCACCGACGGCCGCGCCGAGGTCCACGTCCTGACCCACTACCGCGTCTGGGACGGCCAGGAAGTCGCCACCAGCACCTACACCGCCGACAAGCAGACCGCGTTCACCGCGATCGAAGCCATCCTCAACGCCCACCGCGCCGCCGCCGGCCGCCGCCCAGTCACCCGACCCGCGGCCGGACCCGCCCACGGCCGCATCAGCACCCACACCGCCGGACCGCCTCGGCCCGAATGAAAGCCTGACCCCATGACCAGCCCTGACCCGCCGGCCACCACCCCCGCACACCCCCACACCGATCCCAGTCGGCCGTTGACCGGTGCCCGTATCGGCCTGGACCTCGACGGCGTGTGCTGCGACTACGTCGCCTACCTGCGCCGCCACCTCATCACCGCTGGCCGCGACCCGGCCACGCTGCCCAGCCCACGCAGTTACCGCCTGACCGAATGGTTCGACACCCCCGACGCCCACGCCGCCGCGCACACCGCCGCCGTCGCCGCCGGGCTACACCGCGACGCCCCCGCCATCCCCGGCGCCCCGGCCGGCATCCGCGCCCTGCAGGCGGCCGGGGCCCTCGCCGTGGCGGTTTCCGCCCGAGGCAGCCGCGGCGAGCCGCCCGCTCAGGTCCGCGCCGACATCCAGACCTGGGCCACCGCCCGCGGCATCACCTTCGACGGCATCCACCTCGGCCGCCCCAAATCAGCCGCCGGCTGCCACGCCTACGTCGACGACTCACCCGACGACATCGGCGACCTGCGCGCCGACGGCCAACTCGCCATCGTGTTCGACCAACCCTGGAACCGCCACCTACCCGCACCCCGCACCCACGGCTGGACCGAACTACCCGCCCTGCTCACCGACCTACTCACCGCCCGGCAGCCCCACCCATGACCCCCGCGTCTGCGCGTGTCGAGCGAGTCGCGGTCATCGGCGACATCGGCGGCCAAGCCACCGCCTTCCGCCAGACCCTGCACGCCCTCGGCGCCGAGCCCGCCACCCAGGCCCTGCCGCCCGGCCTGGGCGTCATCCAGGTCGGCGACCTCGTCCGCGCCGGCGCCGGACCCGGCCTCGACAACGACGACTGCGTCCACCTCGCCACCCACGCCCTGCAGGCCAACCCCGGCCGCTGGACCCAACTGTTCGGCAACCACGACCTCGCCCTCATCGGCGGCCCCACCAAACCCGACTGGCCCGGCCCACCAGCAGCCAGCCCCGACACCGTCGAACGCCTCCAGCAGTGGTGGACCGAACGCACCGGCCTCCTCGCGGCCGCGCTGACCTGCCGGGAACACGGCCAGGTCCTCATCACCCACGCCGGCCTCACCCGCACCCGCTGGAACCACCTCGGCCGCCCACACGACGCCGCCGACACGGCCGCGCTGATCAACCAGGACCTCGACCACCCCGTCCAGGACGTCATCATCGGCGGCGCCCTCACCGACACCCGAGCGGCCAGCCCGCCCGGCCCGGACGTCGCCTGGGCCGCCGTCAACACCGAGCTCTACCAACCCTGGCTCAACCACGGAGACATGCCCTACACCCAGATCCACGGCCACGCCGCACCCCTGAACTGGACCACCGGCACCTGGTGGCCCGACACCACACCCGCCATCCGCGCCGCCACCACCACCGACCCCACCACCCGCCGCACCACCACCCGCCTCACCGACGACGGCCACCTCGCCATCAGCGTCGACCCCAACCTCGGCAACCACCCCACCCACCACTGGCCACCACTGACCCTCACCCTCACCAACGAAGACTGAGCCCTACCGCCCGCCTGCGACGGCGACCACCGGCAGCGAAGCAAAGACCGGACGACTCCGACGCGGCCGCAATCCGCACAACCCGCCGGCCGCGACCGGTGGCACCGCAGGCTGTCGCCCTGGCCGGCGTGGCGGCATGCAGGCAGCGGCCCGCCCCACAGCGGCCGGCATCAGCGACTCGGGCGTAGGCCGTAGGGAGGTCGCCGGCCACTGCTGGACCATGAGGCCGTGGGTCTGCTGCGAGTGTCGCGTGGTGTCGCTGGCGAACTGCTCGACCTACCCAAAGGGGTTGCCGGCGCAGCGGCTATGGCGACTGCGGCAGTCATCGTGGGCGCGGTCGGCGGGTTTGCCCGTGGGTCGACGTCGGGATGGGTCCTAGCCGCGGTGGCGCACCTCGCGGCGGCAGATGACTGCTGTTGATCATGATCCGTGGTGCGTCAATCCACGTGCTGGTGGAGCGGCAGACTGGTGGCAAGCGGGCCTCGGGCGGGTCTGCTGGACCTGGGCCGGGGTGAGCTGGTCGGCGTTGTCGATGACGTGCGGTCCAGGGTTGCTCGGTGATGAGCGGCAGAGTGCGGTGTCGTTCGACCTGCAGGTAGGCCGCGGCAGAGGAAGGTCGGCGACTGCCGGGCTGACCCGGTGGCCGGCCAGCTTGGCGATGAACCTGTCCAGCTACCCGAGCTCGCGATCAGCGGCTCGCCGCAGCGCCACCGCTGGGTCGCCGTCGAGGTCACCAGGATCGGGGTGACCGATCGAGCAGGACCGACGTCGTCAGGGTCGGCGCTGATCGGGCCGATAAAGTCGGCGACCGAACGCAGCAGCGTGGCCGGCGCCCCACCTTGGTCGGACGACCAGGTGTGCGGCGCGAGGCCTGGCAGTACCGCGACCTGGACGAGCTGATCCCGGCGGTCCGGCAGCGCCCGCGCGCCCGCGCCGGCACGTCCCGCCGCGCCCCAGGCGAGGGCCAGCTCGCGCTCTTGTGACCGCCGGCCCGGGGACGGACACGCCTCGCCGAACGCGCCCGGCGGCCGCTGTCACCCAGCCGGGGACTGCCCCACGAGTGGCAGCGGTTGAGAGAGTGGTTACGCCGTCGGGAGTTGCCACGTCTGGGCCACTCGGAGCTGTTCAGCGCGGCGCGAGGAGCATCGATGCCGGCGCCTTTCCCGCTCGACGCATCCGTCTGGCTGGCGGACCTGACGCACACCGGCCGCGGCACCGCGACCGACACCACCCCGCTGGGGATCGGATTGCTCGGCGCGTACCTCGGGACGCAGTGCGCGCTGCCGGAACCGGTCCGGCTGTTCCGCTACCCGCAGCGGCTGGCCGAGGCGCTGCGCCGGCACGGGCCGCCGGACGTCATCGGCTTCGCCGCGTACGTGTGGAACACGACGCTGAGCCGCGCGTTCGCCCGCGCCATCAAACGGCACGCACCCCGCACCGTGGTGGTCTTCGGCGGCCCGAACTTTCCGCTGCGCGCCGCCGACCAGCGGGCCTGGCTGGGCGCGGCGCCCGAGGTCGACTTCTTCGTCGACCGGGAGGGCGAGGCCGCGTTCGCCGACCTGCTGCGGCGGCTCGCGGTCGCCGGCTGGGACACCGGCCAGGTCCACGGCGCGGCGCCGTCCACGATGTCGGTGGACGTTGCCGGACAGTTGCGGGCCGGGCCGCCGGCACCGCGGCTGCGCGACCTGAGCGCGATCCCGTCCCCTTACCTGAACGGGTCGATGGACGAGTTCCTGGACGGCCGGCTGGTGCCGACCATCCAGACCAACCGCGGCTGCCCGTTCTCCTGCTCGTTCTGCCTGGAGGGCGCGGGCTACTACAGCCGGGTCAACTTCTTCCCGGCGGACCGAATCGTCGGCGAGCTCGACTACCTCGCCGAACGCATGGTCGGTGTGGTCGCCGGCGGCGGCCGCAACGAGCTGATGATCACCGACTCGAACTTCGGGATGTTCGCGCCGGACGCCGAAATCTGTGCGGCGATCGGCCGGGCCAACGAACGGTACGGGTGGCCGGCGCAGGTGAACGTGACCACCGGGAAGAACCGGAGGGACCGCGTGCTGGCCGCGGTCGGCAGGGCCAACGGCACCATCGAGGTTTCCGGCGCGGTGCAGAGCCTCGACCGCACGGTGCTGGAGAACATCAACCGCGCCACCATCGACACCGCCGACCTGATCGCGGTGGCGCAGCAGGCGAACAGCTCGCGGACCAGAACGTACAGCGACGTGATCCTCGGCCTGCCGGGCGACACCGTCGAGTCGCACATTGCGACCGTGGCCACACTGATCGACGGCGGGTTCGGCCGCGTCAACACGTTCCAGTTCGCATTGCTGGACGGCGCTGAGGTGAACACCCCGGAGGTCCGCGACCGGTTCGGCATGCGGACGATGTTCCGGGTGCTGCCGCGCGACTTCGGCCGGTACGACGTGCTCGGCGACAGCCTCGTCTGCGCCGAGGTGGACGAGATCTGCGTCAGCTCGGACAGCCTCACCTTCGAGGAATACCTCGACTGCCGGGCGTTCGACCTGACCACGTTCCTGTTCCACAACGACGCGATCTTCGGCACCGCCGAGGCGGCGCTCCGGCTGGCCGGCGTGCCGCCGGGTGGCTGGATCTCCGCGATCCACCGCCTCGCCCGCTGGCCCGGACGGCTGGCCGAGCTGCGCCGCGACTACCTGCGCGACACCCGCGACCAGCTCTTCGACACCGCGACGCAGGCGCACGGCGACGTCGGCCGGCAGCTCCCCGCCTACCTGAACGGGACTCGGGGCAACAACCTGCTCTACTCCTACCGGGCGCGGGCGTTGACCGACGCCGTCGACGATCTCGCCGACGCCGCGCTGCGCGGTCTGGACGACCTGCCCCGGCCGCGCGCCGGCCGGCACCTGGACTGGCAGTTGGTCGGCCAGGCGGTTGAGTTCGACCGGCTGCGGCTGGGCGGCGTACCGGAGCTGGCGGCGGCGCGGCCGAGTCGGCCGGTCGAGGGCCGGTTCGACTTCGACTTCCTCCGGCTGCTGACCGACCCGGACGCCCGATCCGCCGCCGAGCTCCGCTGGCAGCCGGCCCGCGCCGTGCGGTTCGAGCTCCCGGCCGGCGGGCAGCGGCTGGTCGGCACCTACCGGTCGGTGATGGGCACGACCGCGGACGGCATCGGGCGCGCGCTGACCCGCGTTCCGGTCGAGCGGTTCAAGCGGGTGCCGGTCTACGCCGCCGCCGACGACCGACCGGGATAGCTCGACACTCCCGGCACGAATAGATCCGAAAGGTGGACTGTAGGGGAGAACCGGACATAAGTAACTGTCGCAACAGGATGAGCGGAAACATTGGCCGCTGGAGGGCCCGCGGATGAGCAGCGACCCGGCGAGCGCGGGGGAGGCGACCACCTGCGGCGAGCAGTTCTTCGCCCGGGTCGGCCAGGCGCTCGCCGCGGTGTCGGTGCGCGAGGTCGAGCGGGCGGCGGCGATCCTGCGGGCCGCCCAGCGCAACCGGCAACGGGTCTACGTGCTGGGCAACGGCGGCAGTGCGAGCACGGCCACCCACCTGGCCAGCGACCTGCTCAAGGGCGGCCCGGGCGGCCCGCCGCGGGGGCTGCGCGCGTTCGCGCTGGCCGACAACGTGGCGTTGTTGACCGCCTGGGCCAACGACACCGACTACGAGCGGGTCTTCGCCGAGCAGGTGACCGCGTTGGCGGAGCCGGGCGACGTGCTGGTGGCGATCAGCGTCAGCGGCCGGTCCGCGAACGTGCTGGCGGCGCTGCGGGTGGCGCGCTCGGCCGGGCTGTGCACGGTCGGCCTGCTCGGGTCGGACGGGGAGCCGGCCAGCGCGCTCGCCGACGTCGCGATCAGCGTGCCGTCCACGGACTACGGCGTGGTCGAGACCGTTCATGTGGCGATCGGTCACGCGTTGGCCGCCGCGTTCGACGCCGCCGAGTCGAACGGCACGCCGCGACCCCACCGGGTCGGCATCCGGTTGTGAGCCGGGCCGTCGCCCGCGCCGCGGCCGGCCGGCCGGAGGTGGTGCTGGTGTCCGACCGCGGCCCGGTGACCGCCGTGCCGGACGGCGGACGGCTGTCCGTACGCCGCCGGCCCGGCAGCCTGGCCGCGACCATGCACCGGTGCGCCGGCGCCCAGCCCGCCGACGTGCGGTGGGTGGCGTGCACCACCGTCGCGGCGGACCAGCGCGACTGGGACGACCTGGCGGGGGTGCCGGGGGCGCCGACCGGCTACCGATACCGGCCGGTGCTGTTCGGCGCCGAGGAGTATCGCGGCTACTACGACGACGCCGGCGCCCGGCTGCTCTGGCCGGCGCTGCACGGGACCGTCGGCGACGTGCCGGCCGGGTTGCCGCCAGCGCCCGGGCCCCGCTGCGTCGCCGACTACCTGCGGGTGAACCGGCGGCTGGCCGAGCAGGTCGCCACCGGCTGCTCCGCCGGGGCGCTGGTGTCCTTCCACGACTACCAGGTCGCCGCCGCGCCGGCGGTGCTGCGCCGGATCCGTCCCGGGCAGCGCAGCGTCCTGTTCCTGCACACGCCGTTCCCACCGCCCGAGCAGTTGGCCGAACTGCCCGCCGGCCTGCGTACCGCGCTGGTCAGCGGGATGCTCGGCGCCGACCTGCTCGGCTTCCAGTGCCGCCAGTGGGCGGCGCGGTTCCTGGACTGCTGCGAGTCGCTCGGCTGGCCGGTGCATCGGCCGGCCGGCCGGGTCGACGTGGACGGCCGGTCCTGCTGGGTCCGGGTCTACCCGGTGCCGATCGCGGCGGCGGAGGTCCGCCGGCTCGCCGCCAGCGGTGCGCCGGCCGGCGACGCCGGCGCACCCTCCGGCCGGGTGCTGGTCCGGGTCGATCGGCTGGACCCGTCGAAGAACGTGCTGCGTGGGTTCGCCGCATTCGGGCTGCTGCTGGACCGCAGCCCGGAGCTGCGCGGCTCGGTCCACTTCGACGCCTACCTGGTGCCCTCGCGGACCGGGGTGCCGGAATACCGCTGGTATGCCGCCGAGGTGCGGTCCGCGGTGGCCGCCCTCGAGCGGCGGCATCCCGGCAGCGTCACCGTCCACCTCGGCGACGACCAGGCGCGGGCGTTCGCCGCGCTGCGCCGGTACGACGTGCTGCTGGTGAACGCGGTCAGCGACGGGATGAACCTGGTCGCGCAGGAGGGCCCGCTGGTCAACGAGACCGCAGGCGTGCTGGTGCTCTCGACCGCGACCGGCAGCGCGGACCTGCTCGGCGACGCCGCGCTCCGGCTGGACCGGCCGACCGACGTGACCGGGACGGCCGTCGCGCTCGACCGGGCGCTGCGGATGCCGGCGGCCGAGCGGCGGCGGCGCGCGGAGCTGCTGCGGCATCGAGTCGCGGCCGGCGACCCCGTGGTCTGGCTGCAGGCTCAGCTCGACGACCTGGCCGCGATCGCGGCCGCGGGCGAGCCGGCGTCCCCGCCGGCCGCAGCGGCGGGGCCGGCCGGACGCTGACCCGGGGACGGGCCGCGGGCCGGGCGGCGGCGCCGCGGTCGCCCGGGCCACCCGAGCCGCCCGGCAGGCCGGCCGGCGCCGGCCGGCGTGACGCCGGTCAGCCGCGGCCCGCCGCTCGCCGGACGAGCCGGCGGCTGACCCGGCTCCAGCGGGGCGTACGGAGCCACACCAGCGCGGCCGCGGCCCCCCAGCCCGCAGCCGTCGCCGGCCCGGCCGGCCGCCCGGCGACCGGAACGGGTCTGGACCCGGCGGCCTGGCCCGCATCTGTCGGCGAACCGGCTGGCCGCCCGGCGGCCGAAGCGGCGGCCGGCACGGCGTCGGAAGCGGCGGCGGCCGGGTGGTGGACGGTCAGGAAGGCGCGCAGCTCGCGCAGCCGTTCGCCTATCTCGGCGAGATAGCCGTCGGGTCGGCTGAGCGCCCACGCGAACTCGGCGATCTCGGCCGGCCGGGTCGTCATGAACGTGCACACCTCGGTGATCTCCAGCCGCCGGTTGAAGCCGGCCGCCAGGTCCCGCCACTCGTGCAGCCGGCGGACCAGCTCCGCGTCGCCCCGGTCGGCCAGCGCGCCGGAGACCACCGCGGCGTCCACGGCGGACAGCGTCAGCCGACGGTAGACCGTGGGTCGCGACCGGCGCGGGTCCGGCGTGAACTGCGGACCGTTCAGGACGGCCACGTTGTCCCGCAGCTCGTACGCCACCGCCCGGAGCGCCGACGCCCGCCGCTCCCGGGCGGCCACGCGCCGCTCGGCCATGACCCCGGCGAGGCCGCCGAGCAGGCCCAGCGCCTGGGTGGCCGGCTCCAGCCGGGCCACCCCGGTCATGCTGGCCAGCCAGGCGACGCTGAGCAGGAACGATACGAGCACGCTACCGACGGTCGCGGCGGCGATCACCGAGGATCGCGGCAGCCCGTTCACGGTCCGTCCCGCCGCCACACGTCGGCGGCCACCATGCGGCCGGACCGGGGTTCGGCGGCCGGCGGCCGGCCGCGCCGGGCCTCGACCACGGCCAGCTCCATGCCGAACGGGGTGCCGCCGTCGGACCGGGTGAAGTCGCAGTGGGCGTCGTACAGCTTGTCGACGCCGCTGTCGGCCAGCAGCGACGCGACGCCGCCCCGGGTGTATTTCCGGGTGGTGTAGAGCCGGATCGTGTCGCCGGGCGGGAACGGAACGTCGGTCCGGTCCGGCAACGTGATCCGGAGCTCCTGCCCGGTCCGGTTCTCGTAGATGACCTTGATGAGCAGGGCACGGTCGCCCTCCACGGATCCCTCGAAGAACACGCTGTCCATGTCGATGCACAGGTTCGTGTAGTGCGCCAATGAGCTGGTCACGAACTCCCGGAACGTACGGCTGCTGGCGTATTCCGCGCTGGCCTCGGCCGCCAGGGCGGAATCCAGCCGCGGTGTCGTCGCCACCTCCACCACCAGCCGGTCCGGCGCGCGCAGCAGCGTCCCGGCGATCCGCCGCAGCAGGTCGGCGTCGTTCTCGAAGTTCGCGACCGTGTTGCCGATCAGCGAGAACAGAACCGGCTCCGCGCCGAAGAGCTGGTCGAGGCGGCCGCGCAGCTCGGTCAGGTTCTCTTCGGTGGAGAAGTCGAGCCGGATCGGCAGCGCGCGGCTGCGGGCCAGCTTCAGTTGCCCGGTCAACGAGCTCGTCGCGCGCCGCAGCATCTCGGTGCTGCTGTCCACCGGCACGTAGCACAGCCGGCTGTTGTCCCGGCGCAGGTCCCGCAGTATCACCGCGTCCTTCTCGCCGTCGCCGGGGCCGAGGCTGACGTAGTGGTAGGGCTGCGTGCCCAGTCGCGGCCGGAGGCCGGACCAGCGCGCCTCGAACGACTCGATGCTCCGCCGCATCACCGGGTAGTAGGGGTCCTGGCACGCCTTCACCCAGGCGATCGCAGACTCCGCGGCGAGGTAGGAGATGCCCGACGCGATCCGTTTGCCCGCTCCGGCGGGCGCGGCACGCCGCCGCAGGTCGCCGTTCAGCGTGGCCAGCTTGCCCGCCTGGTCCTCGCCGACGAGCTCCAGCGACCAGGCGAACTCGTTGCCGGCGAGGACCCTGGCCAGGTTGCTGAGCACCGGCGACTGCTCGGCCTCGGCCAGCTCCACCGCGCGGAGCGGGTCGGCGGCTCCGCGCTGGTCCGGTGGCGGGTCCGGCCGGTCGGTCGGCTCGCCGGGATCGGCAGTACGAGCAGTCATCGTATGTTTCCTCTCCGGGGCGGAGCAGAGGCAAGCAACGTCAATCGCAACCGACCGGTGCCGACACGACTCGTGAGCGGCATTTCCGGCCTCGGCAAGTGCCCGGTCGGGCATTCCGGCGACCAGGGGGTTCCGGTTCGGGGCGGGCGCATGGTTCCCTACATTGCCGACCGACACCGCTCGCGGGTCGCCCCCCTTGGTGGGAAATGGCTCCCCCAGCGCTGTGCGCACGGCTGCCGGTCGAACACCACCCCCCGTAGGTGGGGGGAAATAGCCACCTACGGTCAGCCGGTCGCCGCCACCCGGGTGTTACATTTCGGGTGCCCAGCGGTCGGCCCCGGAGGCGGTCATGGCGGACTTGAACGTAGCGACCCTGCGGTACGCCGACAGATCCGGTGAACTGATCGAAGTCCAGTTGAATCCGGTGGAGCGGCGGCGCCTGCTGATCGGCCGGAGCAACTCGTGCGACGTGGTGATCTCGTGGGATCCGGCGATGTCGCGGGAGCACGCGCTGCTGGAGTACCGCGGCTCGCACTGGTTCGTCAGCGACGACGGGATGTCGACGCACGGCACCTACATCCGGTCGTCGAACAGCCGGTCCGCCCAGCCCGCGCAGCGGGTGCGCGGGCTGCACCGGCTGGAGCCGAGCGACCGACTGGTCGCCGGCCAGACCGTGCTCACCTACAAGCCCGCCATTCCGGTGACCGATGGCGCGAGCCGGACGCGCACCCAGCAACGCCCGCCGTTGGACCTGACCAAGATGCAGGAACGCGTGCTGGTGGCGTTGTGCACCCCGATGGTGGATCGCGACGAGGACGCGCCGGCGTCGAATCAGGCGATCGCGGCCGCGTTGTTCATCACGGTCGACACGGTCAAAACGCACCTGCAGGAGCTTTACCGGCGGTTCGAAATACAGGAGCTCCCGCCCAACAACAAGCGGCGTCAGCTCGCCAAGTTGGCAATCAGCCGCGGGTTGGTTTAGGCGACCGCACCGCGGCGCATATCCGTTCCTCTTGTTTCAGCCGGACGGTCTGGGAGACAGTCGATGAATCGGCCGCGCGTGTTGTTGGTCTGTGTCCTGTTCGCCGGCGCCGCGGCTAGCGCCAGCTGTGATCCCGGCCGGGCCGGTCCGCCCGGCGCGGCCGCCGAGCCGATCGTGGTCACCGGCGGCTGGAACGACTTCGACTCGGCGGAGGAACGCGCGAAGTTCATGACCGTCCTGGACGGGTTCACCGCGCGGACCGGGATCCCGGTCGTCTACCGCGCGCCGACCAACCGCGATCGGTTCGCCCCCGGCCTGCTCGCCGACATCGACCACGGCCAAGCCCCGGACGTTGCGTTCCTTCCCCAGCCGGGCCTGTTGCGGACCCTCGCCGGCTGTGGCCGGCTCTCCCCGCTGCCGGACGAGGTGCAGCGTTCGATAGCAGCGAACTACACCCCCATGTGGCAGCAGTTGGGCGCGGTCGACGGCACCTCGTACGGCGTTGTGTTCAAGGCCGCGAACAAGTCCACGATCTGGTACGACACCAGCACCTTCGCTACGGCCGGCGTCGAGCCGCCGAAGAACTGGGCCGACTTCCTCCGCGTTTCCGAGTCGGTGCGCGCCGTCACCTCCTCAGCGATCGCGATCGGGGGCGCCAACGAATGGGTGCTCACCGACTGGTTCGAGAACATCTACCTGCGCCAGGCCGGCTCGGAGAAGTACGACGAGCTGGCTCAGCACAAGATCCCGTGGACCGATCCCTCGGTGCTGCGGGCGCTGACGACGCTCAGCCAACTGTGGAGCACGCCCGGGCTGGTCGCCGGCCAGCCGGCGCGGATGGATCTCAACCAGTCGGTGGCCGCGGTGTTCGACGAGCACAACGCGGGAATGGTCTTCGAGGGCGACTTCCTGGTGAACTCGGTGGCCAGCCTGGTGGGCACCGCCGGCCTGTGGAACCGCGCCAAATTCTTCGAGTTCCCCTCGTTCGGGCGGCCCAACTCGACGCTGATGGTCGGCGGCGACATCGCGGTGATGACCCGACGCAGCGCCGGTGCTGCGCGATTCCTGCAATACCTCGCGTCGCCGGAGTCGGCGGCCAGTTGGGCACGTGCCGGCGGCCTTGTCTCGCCCAACCGGAACCTGCCGCTCGACACGTACCAGGATCTGGCGAGCCGGCAGTCAGCCGCCGACCTGGCGAACGCCAAGGTGATCCGCTTCGACCTTTCCGACCAACTCCCCACGGAATTCGGTGGCACGCCGGACCAGGGCCTCTGGCTCGGCCTGCACGACCTGCTCAAGAAATCGCCGGCAGAGCTGAAAGACCCGCAGACGATCACCAGCCTGACCCGCACCCTGGAGCTTCGGGCGACCGGCGCGGACAACAGCAGCAGCCGGCCCGGGTGCGGGTAGCCTCGGCGTCCGGGCCAGCCGCACCGACTCTGACCAGGCCGGGGAAGAGAGCATGAGCGAGTCCACGCACCCGATGTTCACCAACGGCAGCAAGTTCGGCGCGTACCGGATCGAGGAATTCATCGCCGACGGCGGCATGGCCGAGATCTACCGGGCCGTGGAGGTGGACACCGGGCAGATCGTCGCGCTGAAGGTGATCTCGCCGAGGCTGGCCAGCGACAAGCATTACCAGGAGCGGTTCCGGGAGGAAGCGGCGGCGGTACGGAAGGTCCGGCACGCGAACGTGGTGCCGATCTACGAGAGTGGCGAGGAGCAGGGCACGCTGTTCCTGGCGATGCGCTTCATCGACCCGGGCGGCTATCCGCGCGCGGACCTGCGCGCCGTGCTCGACGCCGAGGGCCTGCTGCCGTGGCCGACCGTCCGGTGGATCCTCGGGCAGGTCGCCGACGCCCTCGACCACACCCACCGCAACGACCTCGTGCACCGAGACGTGACCCCGTCCAACATCCTGATCGAACGGGGCACCGGCAGGCTCGAGGACGCCCGTGTCTACCTCACCGACTTCGGCATCACCCGGCTGGTCGACAGCCGCTCGTCGACCACCCGCACCACCGGCAGCGGCGGCTTCGTCGGCACCCTGCGCTACATGGCGCCGGAGCGGCTCCGGCGCGGACCGGCCACCCCCGCCAGCGACACCTACGCACTCGGCTGCGTCGCGTTCGAGTTGCTGACTGGCCGGTCGCCCTACGGCGACATCGAGGAGGAAGGGCCGCTGATCCTCGCGATCCTGGACGATCCGGTGCCGACGCTCGCCGTGGCCCGGACCTGGCAGCCGTACGGCGCCCGGATGGCCGAAATCCCGCAGGCTGTGGAGACGGCGATCGCGGCGGCGCTGGCCAAGGTCCCGGAGAACCGCCCGCCCGGGGTGGTGGAGTTCGTCGCCGCGCTCGACGGCGAGGTGGCGGTCGAGCCGGCCGGGGCGGTGGCCGCTGCGCCGGTGGGTGACCGGGGCCCCACCGGTCGGCGGGTCGGCGGCCGGCGCGTCCCCGGCTGGGCCCTGCGGCGCCGGGTGATCGTACCGGCGGCCGTCGTCGCGGTGCTGGCCGCAGCCGCGCTGACCAGCCACCCGTGGTGGCCCGACCGGTCCACCCGGTACGACGGGGCCAGGCGCGAGGCGCCGGTCGCGCTGACGTACCCGCCGGGCTGGCACGAGTACGACCAGCCGGGCGTGTCGGTGCTGTTCTCGCCGCTGGACGTGCACGGCGTGTTCAGCGGCCGGCCCGAGGCGTGGCAGGACGTCACCCGGGCGCTGGACGCCGACCCGGCGTCGGCCGCCGGCGTGTACGTCCGCGCGATCAACGCCACCGGCGGCGACACCCTGGACACGCCGGGGGCCCTCAAGCGGGAGGTCGGCCAGGACATCACCACCGGGCAGGAGGTGGTCACCGGCCAGCGGCCGCCGGCCAGCCGGTTGGACTGGGACGAGCAGACCCAGGACGTCACCGTCGGCGGCCACCCGGCCCGCCAGCTCGGCGGTTACCTGCGGGCACCGAACAGCACCTACGCGCTGCGGCTGCGCGCGCTGGTGATCCGGCTCGACTCGGCCGGGAGAACCGTGCACGTGATCCTCTTCGGCCCCGGCACACCGGCGGATCCGGCCGCGTACGACGACCTGCTGCAGACCTTCCGCGACATCCAGGCCAGCCTGACGTTCGCCGGCTGACACCGCCGACGACGCCAGTGTCTCGTAGCGGATCTCGGCCGCTGCGGAGAAGTTGTGCGCTGGTCTGTGCGGGATCAACGGGTAGTCATGCCAAGATCGAGTGTTCTGTCGGGTCGCCGGACGGGGTTGCACCCTCCGGCTCCCACGGATCCCCGCATGAAGGTCTCCCTTCACGGGGCTCTTCTCATCCTGGTCGTGTGGGGGTTATCGGACTTGCCCCCAGAACGCGGTCGTGTGGGTCCAGTGCGCGAACAGGCCTGGGGCGCGTTGGACGAGCCCTTGCCACCATGCCTTTGCGCGGCGGTACGCGGTGCTGTCGGCCCTTGCGGACCGGCGCCGGCCCCAGTGCCGAACGGCTGCGCCCGCAGGCCGCGGCCGCGTGGGTCACTGGAACCTGCCCGTGCGGGTGCCCGACCATCCACTTCCGGTCCGGCTCGACCGCCGCGGCCGTGCAAGTCGTCGCAGAGGCCTGACCGGGTTCCCAGCCGCCACCCGCCGCACTACCACCATGACCGGTACCGACGACCCGATCCTGCTGTTCGCCTCGTCTACCGACCTGGAATCGATGGAGTACGTCTGGGTCAGCGACCAACCGCCCAGCGTCTGGCCCGCTCCCAACAAGCTCACCATCCACCGCCAGCAGTAGCCGCCGATCGTCGGCCCGACCCGCTCTCGACGACAACGATGGCGCCACGCGGTCGGCGGCAGATCCGGTAACGCCGCACCACGGCTGGGGATGCGGATTCCCGGCGGTGTCCGGTCGCCCCGCCATCGATGCAGACTGGGTCTGGTGGGTGTTGAGCTGATATACGAGACGCACTCGTTGACCACCGACAACGAGGCCGGGATCGCGACCGGCTGGTTGCCGGGGCAGCTGTCGCAGGCCGGCCGGGAGCAGGCCCGCCAACTGGGCCAGCGCCGCCGCGGCGACAACATCAGCGTGGTCTACGTCTCCGACCTGGCCCGCGCGATCCAGACCGCACAGATCGCGTTCGGCGGCAGCCCGATCCCCGTCCGGGTCGACCGGCGACTGAGAGAATGCGACTACGGCACGCTCAACGGTGCGCCGGTCGAGGAGATCACCAGACAGAAGCCGGACCGCATCGACGAACCGTTCCCCGGCGGGCAGAGCTACCGGCAGGTCGTCGACCAGACCCGCGACCTGCTCCGCGAAGTCGCCGCGGCCCACGACGGGCACCGCGTGCTGCTCATCGCACACTCCGCAAACCGGTACGCCCTCGACCACCTACTCCATGGACAGCACCTGCGCGATCTCGTCACCGCACCGTTCGACTGGCAATCCGGATGGCACTACCACCTACCGAGCAACTGGACCGACACCTGATCAGACCCTGCGGCGTCACCGCGACTCCTTGATCAGGACGGTCCACGACGCGACGGCGGGCGTAACAGCGGCACGAGCGCGCTGTGGATCATGACCGGCTGCGGCCAGCTCGAGCGCCTCGGCCTGGCTGGGGATCGGGGCGGAACGCTCGGGGCCGCTGGCGACCAGTCTGGTGGTGCCGGTCCAGGCGTCCCGCAACAGCAGGCCGGGCTCGCCGACCGATGCGGCGGGCGGGACCGTGTCCCGTTCGGGGAAGACCACGTACCGGCCGTCGTCGGAGAACGCCATGCCCCCGCTCTCGCCGCCGACTGCCTGCCGGTCGTTGGTCAGGCGCACCGTCCGGCCGGTGACGAGGTCGCGCAGCACGGCTTGGGTGAACGTGACCTGGTAGCCGGGTGCAGGCCGCAGCGGGTGGGTCAGGTACGCGGCGTAGCGGCCGTTGGCGCTGATCGACGCGGTGCCGGAGTAGGCGACGCCGGATCCGCTGTACCGCGGGCTGAGTTGGGCGGTGTGGCCGGTGACGAGGTCCCGGACGAAGACGTCGGTGTGCCGGTCCCGGTCGTGGCCGACCAGGTTGGCCGCGTCCGAGCTGAACAGGATGTACCGGCCGTCCGCGGACAGCGCGGGCCAGTCCGACGAGCCGTCCGCCGGGCGCCCGTCCGGGGTGGCGCTGACCAGCCTCGTGGTCCGCTCCCACAGATCCCGCAGCAGCACCGCGGTCGGTCCGGTCGGGGCGGCACCAACCAGATCCGGACTGCCGCTGAAGGCGACATACCGGCCGTCAGGGCTGAGCATCGGCCGGCCCGCGCCCCCGAGGGTCAGGACCGCGAGGTCGAACATGGCGTCGCCCTGGCCCGCCTCGGACCGGTCGAGCACGCCGGTGACCTCGTCATCGTCAACGAACACGTGCGCCGCCTGCAGATCGCCGTGCATGAACACCGGTGTCCACGGTCGCAGGGCGGCCTCGGTGATCTGGCGGTTGCGGGTCACCAGGTCGGCGGGAAGGACGCTGGCGGCCACGAGCCACTCGCACTCGCCGTCGAGGTCGGCCGCCACGTCGTCGAGCTTGCGGCTGCGCCACGGTGGCAGTGGCGCGTCGCGCAGCATCCGGGCGACCGCACCGGCCGCGGCCCACGCCGCCGGCGACGCGGTCGACTGGCGGCACGCCAGCACCGACGGGAGATCGTCGGCAGCGAGGATGGGAGTGATGCCGATGAACACGGGCACGACAGGCACGCCGCAGTTGAATGCAGCGACGATTTCCCGCCCACGAGATCCTTACTCGTTGCGTTCACCAGTACGGAAGGTGTTGTGCTGGATGTTGGCGTCTCCGACCTGCACGCCTTGAGACCCGCGCACGTCGATTTGGTAGCGATTAAACGCATTGCCTGACGATCTCTCCGCGTACTCCCGCCAGCGGGCCAGGTTGGCGCGGCTGGTCAAGGTGTCAGGGTGATCGGGGCCTAGTACTCGCAGCATGTCGGCGAGCACTTGCTCATAGGCGCTGACGGCGCCGGCAGCGTCACCAGCCTCGCCCCGCCAGCGGGCCAGGTTGGCGCGGCTGGTCAAGGTGTCAGGGTGATCGGGGCCTAGTACTCGCAGCATGTCGGCGAGCAGTTGCTCATAGGCGCTGACGGCGCCGGCAGCGTCACCAGCCTCGCCCCGCCAAGACGCGAGATTGTGTCGTGTGGCAAGGGTGTCGGGATGATCCTGGCCAACTAGCCTCAGCATGTCAGGAAGCAGTTGCTCATAGGCGCTGACGGCGCCGGCAGCGTCACCAGCCTCGCCCCGCCAAGACGCGAGATTCCGACGGGTCAACAAGGTGTTGGGGTGGTCGGACCCGAGTACCCGCAGCGTGTCGGCGAGCAGTTGGTCGTAAGAGATGGCAGCACCAGCCGGATCGCCCGCTCTGCCACGCCACGACGCGAGGTTGCCTCGGGTCGTTAATGCGCTTGGATGATCGGCGCCCAGTTCGGACTGGGAGGTGACACAGAGCTCTTGAAAGAAGGAAGCCGCTGCGGCGACTTGCCCACTCTCCCCGAGGCTTTCACCAGCCCGCAACAGGACAGGGGGGATGCCATCGGACTGAGTCAGGAGATTCCTACCCGCTTGAGAGTGGAGGGCGAAGGCGTTGGCTCTCAAGAGCTGGACGTACGTCATGTCACCTTCGACATCCGGCCAGGCCTCAAGCAGCGCGTTGGCTACAGCGAGAGCAAGAGTATGATCGTGATCCGGTTTGGCCGCCTCCCGCACGACCCGCTGTACCAAAGCATGCACCCGCACGACTCTGGAATCTGTGGTCACCAGGTTAAGCCGATGGAGAGCGCGGAGTGCATCGCGTGTATCTTCGCCGTCGATCTGACGTCCTACGCGTTCAGCGCAGTATGCCGTCACCGAGGGTGTAGCAAACACGTCAGCCGGGATGCCATTAGGGTCAAGTAAGGCGGCGATCTCCAGTACCGGCCGAGCCGTCCCGTGCGGGGATTGTCGGTCCGCAAGTGCGATTGACAGTTCCCAGGACGCAACTACGGCAGCTTGATGATCGTCTGGTAGAGCTATCGGACTCAGGTCGGCGAGCCTGCGGCTGGCAAGTCGTTGCCGATACTCCTGGCAGGTCAAGCCCTGGTCAGATATGTAGGCAGTGGCCTGAGCAAGAGCCAGCGGCAAGTAGCCGAGATCTCGGGCCAGGTCGTCAGCACCATCGAGCTGGCTTCGCTGTCCGGGAAGCTTGTCGTTCACGTACTGGCGGGCTTCATCTGGAGTGAACAGGTCGACTTGTACGAGCCGTCGGCCGGCGGCCGCCAAGGCGGAGTCACGGCGACGGGTAGTGACGACAGTGCGGCCGAGGCTGTTCGCCGGTGGCCACAGGCCCGTCAGATCCGCCGGGTCGGTCAGATCGTCCAGTACGATTAACCAACGCCGCTTGGTATTGGCCAACCACGATAGAAATCGTGCGGCGGCCTGATCCGGATTCGGCGTGTCCAGACCGGTCACCTCAACTGCGGCCTCTGCGTATCGGCTGATCACAGAGGTACGAGAGCGGGCGTTGATCCATACCAGCAGGTCTACTTCTTGACCGAGCCATAGCCGGTTGGCATACGCCGCGGCAAGTTGAGTCTTGCCGACGCCGCCAAGGCCGCTGAGAACCTGCGTGACTACCGCGGTCTGCCCACCACCAGTTGCATGGTCTAGCTGGGCGCTGGTCCCACGCTCCTGATAGCTGTCCGCTAATGCTGGAACTACTCCGATCCGATGCGGCCAATCGGCCGGCGTTCTGTTGCCAACGGTGACTGTACCGTGAATCACGCCAGCGGCCACACCCTGGCCGGAGGCAATAGCCACAGTCCTAGGCTGCAATACTACAGTAACGAAACCTTGATCCTGTACAACTATAGGCGGCGGACAGTCGGCGATTCGGCAATCCCGCAAGATGGTGGGAATCCCACTACCTTCTCCTTCAACTAAACGGGTCCAAGACAATAGATGTGCCAGGCGAAAGTTCCGCTTGATCGACTGGCCCTCGAGGTCGACCAGGTTATATCTGAGCCCCTCGGTCAGATCGCGCCCGAGCCAGGTGCCCGGGCTCGAAATCTCTAGGCGATCCAGAAACATTCGCACATGAACGCATGACTCCATCGCATTGTAGTCACGGTGCACCAGGGCGTTCGCAAGCACCTCGCGAACCGCCACCATCGGGTAATCGTAGGTATCTACGGTCCGCGCCGTGTCTGGACTCGGCATCTCCCCGCGACGGGTGCGATCCACGATGAACTGCCTCGCGGCGTCGATTTGGAGTGGAACCGTACCAGTGAACGTTAGCGAGTCGCGCTCAGCGGACTTATCGGGACCGAAGTACCGAGTGCATTTCACGATACTGGTCGGCGTGAACGCAGTGGGGTTTTCTGCAAACAGCAAGACGCCTGCTCGACTCAATCCGCCGTTAACCCACAGACACGCACGCTCAAGGAACTCCCATGGCGTTAGAGATGACGGGTATGCGCTGGCTATCTCGTCACGGAGACCTTCCCGAAATGATTGTACCGCCCCGAAATCGAAGGAGGTCAAACCTGTCGGTTGGTCCAGGAACTGGCGGTCACTCCCCGTTTGAGCGACGGACATAGGTTCTGCGTCGAGTTGGATTTGCGGTGGATAATGTTTTCTCAGAGATTCTAATAGATCTTCAATCGCCTGGATCGGATCATCACAATGCCGTGCTACCTTCGTCTTGACGGCAAGCTGCTCGACATATGCATGCTTGTCCATCTGCACCACGAATACTCGGGGTCGGCCGCCAATTCGAGAAGCGTTGACGATTTGATGCGTCCAGGCGCTTCCGACAGCGCGCACTGTACCGCACAGAATCACAGGAAGGTCGTGGGCGAGAGCATTTGTCGCCTCTTCTACGACTGATTCGCCGACAGCGACCATTCCGGCATGTCTTACCTCGTATCCGGCCTCTCGTAGTGGTTGGGCCAGCAGTTCGGCCACGGCCTCCTCGCCGTCCGCCGCAGCCACATATATGGCCTGCCTCTGCATCTGCTACCTCATCGCCGCATCCAGTGCATCGATCCCAGAAGACCAATCCTTTACAAGATCGACATATTTGATGTCCGCAAGGATAGCTGGCGGATGTCCGCCCGTAAGACGTGCTGGAAGCAAGCGAACGGCGAGGCCGTTGAGTTGCTGCGCAAGGGCGGACATCCACTCCCGGCTCATCCAGGGTGCAGATACCCCCACATCGGAGTAGCACAGCACAACGTACGAAGACCCTGAAAGCCCTTCGTCGATTCGCTCGACGATCGAGTCTCCGATACCAATCCTCCAAACGTCAAGCCAGACGTCATGGCCTCGGCCACGAAGGTCGGAGGCTAGATGCTCGGCTGCTGGCGCATCGGCGCCGCGGTGGCTTACAAAAACCCTGGCCATCGCTCTCCCGTTGACCTCGGGCCCCTACAGGCGGGAGCCGCCTCCGTCGAATGATAGTGCAATCGCTGGCGTACGTGGGTCGAGGTGACGTACACCTGAATCTGCGGGTCGGCCTCCAGCCCCGTTTGTCGGCGGCATGGCGGCCGTCCCGAGCGCAGCGAACGTCCGAATCTGTGATCTCTCGCCTACACAACACGACCGCGTTCTCCGGCGGGTGCCAGGCACAGCCCCACCGCGTCGGTCAGCTTAACGACCAGTTCAGGTCTGCACTGACCTTGAACGTTGGGGTCCGCGACACCTGCGCCCCGTACTTCTGGCACGCTCAGGCATGTCTCGGACGCAGCCGAAGCGCCATGATCAAGAATCCGCACATCGGCATAGAAAGACGTTCTGCGTGTCGTTGCGGGGCGTGGGAACGTCCTCCTGATGCGCTGCGGGCTTGGTGTCCCATCGCAGGAGGAGGACGTTCGTGGTCGACGGTAGTGGAGTGTCGCGGGGTG
>Ga0307499_10000177_pt1 | contig 23421 bp, 19 predicted proteins | sample 13_S_MG_FD_201363 | JGI IMG/M metagenome (GOLD analysis project Ga0307499, IMG submission 201363) | Soil microbial communities from Populus trichocarpa stands in riparian zone in the Pacific Northwest, United States - 13_S | ecosystem: Environmental > Terrestrial > Soil > Riparian zone > Trees... | reverse complement strand
GCCCCGCGGCGAGCGCGCCCGGCCAGCCGGCCAGCTCGCCCAGCTGGGCGAGCCGGGACGCGACGGTGCCGCGCTGGACCGGGATGCGCGGCACCGCGTCGAGCGCGGCGGCCGGCTCCAGCTCGCCGGCCGGCGCGGTGACGCCCGGCACCGGCCGAACCTTCGCCGCCCAGTAGGCCAGGCCGTGCGCCAGTTCGGTGACCGCCGCCGGGCTCTCGTCGCCGGCCAGCAGGGTGCGGGTGGCGTGCCCGGTGCGGATCACCCCGTGCGTCGCGCCGGCCACGATCCCGGGCAGCAGCCGCGGCCACCAGGTGACCAGCACCTCCCGCCAGGGCCGCTCGGCGACCTGCCGGGCGAGGTACCCGGTCCAGTCGCCGACCCGGCGCTCATCCCCGAGCGCCGCCGGCCAGCTCCGGTCCGTGATCCGGTCGCTGGCCGCGGGCAGTTCGTCCAGCCGGCGGACGTACCGGTCCAGCCAGCCGGGCAGTTCGTCCGCGTGGCCACGCCGGACCAGCACCTCCGCCGCCATCGGCCCGTGATTGGTCAGCCGGTCCGCGCCCCATTCGGGGCCGGTCCGGTGCAGCCGCTCGTACGCCTCGGCCAGGATCTCCACGCAGCTCCTCCTCGTCCGTACCGCCAACGCTAGGCACCGCCCTGGCCGGCCGAAAGGGCCAATGTCGAACGGGTTGTCCGGGCCAGTACGGGGTGTCCGGGCCAGTACGAGCACCCCGGGGTGGGCCGCCCCAGCAGGACCTGGGCGGCGGCCGCGCGGGTCGGGCCGGGCATCCGCCGGCGGCGGCCAGCTGTCTACAGTGGACGGTCGAGGTCGATCGGGTCGCTGCCGACGGCGAGGTCGACCGGCCCGGTGTAGGCGGCGCGGGCCGCGGCGAGCGCTTTGTGTTCGTCGGTGCCGGGCAGCAGGTGGGTCAGCAGCAGCCGCCCGACACCGGCCGCGGTGGCCTGCTCGCCCGCCTGGCCGGCGGTGCTCAGGTTGCCGGTACTCGCGGTCGGCAGCCGCTCCGGGAACGAGGCCTCGGCCAGCAGCAGCGCGGCGTTGTCGGCCAGCGCGACCATGTCCGGGTGCGGCGCGGCGTCACCGGTGTAGGCAAGCACCGTGCCGCCGGCGCTGAGCCGCAGCCCGAGGTTCGGGACGGAATGCGGCAGCAGCCGGGTCTGTGCGCTGAACGGGCCGATCTCCAGCGCCGCACCCGGGGTCAGCGGGTGCAGCGTGCAGCCGTCGGCGCCCATCCGCGGCGGATCCAGCGCGAGCACCGCGTCGACCGCGCCGGCCAGCGAGTAGACCGGCAGCCGCGGCGGTGGATCGGCGGCGAGGGTGCGGGCGCGCAGCAGCGGGCTCAGGTCCGCGCAGTGATCCGGATGCGCGTGGCTCACGAACACCGCGTCCACCTGCTCCGGCTGGACCAGCGCGAGCAGCCGGGGCACCGTCGCGTACCCCGGGTCGATCAGCAGCCGGAACCCGTCCTGCTCGACCAGGTACCCGCTGCACGCCTGCCCCGCCGCCGGCCAGGCCCCGCACCCACCGAGCACCGTCATCCGCATCCCGGCGACGCTACCCCCTGCCCTGCTGCCGCCGGCTCCGGACGTAGCTCCGGGACCGCACCAGCCGGCCCAGCGCAGCTGACCCGCCCGCAATGACGGTCGTCCGCGCCAAACTCGACAACCTCACCCGCGCCGGCTCCGGGTGACCCGCCGCCCGGGCCGGTCAGCGGGTGCGGGAGCGGGGTGTGGGCCGCAGCCGCAGCCGCTGCGCGGGGCCGGCCAGCTGGGCCTGCAGCCGGGGCTTGATCTCCTGCCAGGCCGGTGAGTCGCGCAGCCGCTGCTGGTAGGCCGCGTGCGCCTGTTCGCTGTCGTACGCGGCGAACCGGACCACCACCTGCTCGCCCTCGCGGACCGGCAATGCGGGGAAGTTGTTCGCTGCCGGTTCGGTGCGCAGCTCCGCGACGGCGTGCCGGCCGGCCTCGGCCAGCACCGGGTCGACCTGGGAGTGCAGCAGGTCGAGCAGTTGCGCCTCCTCGCCGGCCGGGTCGACCCCGGGCAGCGGGTAGACCGTCGCGGTGATCAGTGAACCGGCCGGTACGGCGGCATCGAGCGGTGGGCGGAGCGGGCTGGCCAGCGGGAACCCGCCGCCGTCGGTGACCGGGCGCAGCAGCAGCACGTCGTCGATGTCGAGCATGGTCGCGTTGGCCGCGGCCGAATGCTCCTTCCAGACCGGCCCGGTGTAGAACGCGGTGAGCCGGTCGGGCCGGCTGTCCATCTCCAGGTAGCCGCGCAGCCAGACGAACCGGTCGGCCCGGTCAAGGTCGCGGAACTGGCCGATGATCTGCATGCCCAGCTCCTCCTGGGACTCGGTGAACGCCCGGTCGAACAACTCGACCAGCACCTCCCGACCGCCCGGAACCAGCGTGTACTGCCGCAGCTCCACGATCGGCCAGCTCGCCACCGCCGTACCGGCCGCCGACCCCACGCCCGCCTGCCCCTGCCAGCCACCATCAACCATGCCGACACGATAGGGGCCACCACCGACAAATCCCGGCCACCCGGCCACCCGGATGGGAGTTCGAGGTCGCCAGCACGGATTTTCACGCTCGGCTGCACTCCTATCCGGCGGGACGAGACGTGCGCCCGGGGAACGAGCTATGCACCGTCGCTGCCGTCGCGCAGGGAATGGATCATGCTCTGCAGGATCCGGAACGCGGCTGACTGCTCGGTCCCGGTCAGGCCGGCCAGCATTCTGACCTCGACGGACCGGACCGCTACGGTCGCCTTCCTGAGGCTGGCTCGGCCGCGCGGTGTGAGCCGGGTGGGAAGAACCTTCCCGACGGGTGCCTCCGCGGGCCTGGTCACGTAGCCCTCTCGTTCCAGGGCCTGGAGCAGCACGTTCATCGACTGCCGGGTCACGAACGCGCCGCGCGCGAGCTCGGAGTTCGACAAGCCCGGTCGTTGCGCCAGCAGCTCGAGACAGGCGTAGCGCGTCACGCTCATCCCGAGCGGCCGCAGCACCTCCTCCATGGCCGCGCGCAGGGCGCTCGACGCCTCTTTCAGCAGGTAGCCCAGTGACGTCTCCAGGTCGACGCCGACACCGTCTTGACTCATGTCAGCATTCTGACATAGACTCCGTGTCAGGAAACTGACACGGAAGAAGGAGTTCCATCATGCCCGCCACCGGCCCCGACTTCATCTCGCTGCAAGCGCGCGACCTCGACGCTTCGCAGGCGTTCTACGAGCAGTACCTCGGCCTGGTCCGCTCGCCGGCCGGCCCTCCGCATGCCGTCGTCTTCGAGACGAAGCCGATCGCGTTCGCCCTGCGCGACGTCGTTCCCGGCACCGATCTCGCATCCGTCACTCAGCCCGGCATCGGTGCCGCGATCTGGCTCCGGGCCACCGGCGTCCAGGACATTCACGATGCTCTCGTCGCCGACGGCCACACCATCGTCTCCGCACCGATCGACGGCCCCTTCGGCCGGACATTCACCTTCGCCGACCCCGACGGCTACCAGATCACTCTCCACGACCGCGCCTGATCGGCCGAGCGCCACCGGACGATCACGTACCACGTCAAGAACACCCGTGGCCGCACCTGCCCGGACGGGAACTTCACCGCCGGTGGCAGGCCTACCGGTGTGCTGGTCATGAAGGCCAGCGTCAATACCACCGTCAGCCAGGGCTGGAACTACACCTTCGGCTGGCACCCGCCGTTCGCCTGATCGGCGCTAGCCCGCCGGCGAGAGCACAACCAGCGGTTGTCCCGCTAGGCGGCGGTGGGGGTTTCGGCGTGCAGGGTGTGGAGGGCATGCTCGTGGGCGGCGGCCAGCGCGTCGGCGGCGGGGACGGGGATGTCGGGGACGATGCCGGTGCCTTCCCAGTTGGTGCCGGTGGCCGGATGTACCGGGCGGCCGACCGGGACAGTCACTTCCAGATGCGGGTGGACGGTGTGCGCGACGCGGGGGTGCGCGCCGCCGCCGGTGCGCTCGCCGACGATCGTGGCGCGGCCGTGCTGCTGCAGGTCGTAGCAGAGCTCCTCGGCGCCGGAGAAGGTGGCGGAGCTGGTCAGCAGGTAGAGCGGCTTGGTGCCGCCGAACCGGTCGCCGGGCACGTACGGCAGGCTCCAGGACTGCCGATCGGCCTCGTCGCGGTGCTGCATGGTGAACAGCAGGGTGGGCTCGTCCAGCAGGTAGCCGCAGATCAGCGCGACCATGCTGGGGTCGCCGCCGACGTTGCGGCGCAGGTCGATGATCAGCGCATCGGTGCCGGCGACCAGTTGCATGGCCGCGGTGACCGCCGGGCCGGACATCGACGGCGGGAACAGGATCGGGCGCAGTTCGAGGTAGCCGACGTTGCCGGGCTGCCACTCGACCCGGCCGACACCGCCGAGGCTGCGCTTGGCCTCCCGCTCCAGCCAGGCCAGCGAGGCCGCCTCCGGGTCGGCCGGGATCGGCTCGGCGCTGTACTTCAGCCGCAGGTGCCGGTCGCCGTTGACGGACTGCAGGTCCTCGGTGACCAGCCGGCCCAGTGTCTCCGGACTGTCCACTGTGGAGTATCGACCGGCCGCGGCGCGGGCGGTCAGCAGGGCGGCCAGGTCCGCGCCGAGGTCGGCGAAGATGTACTGCTCGGTGACCAGTTCCCCGGTCCGTCCGATGATCTCGGTGACTTCCGCTGGCAACATCGGGGGCTCCTTGGCTGGCTCTGCCTCGTCCGGCCAGCAGTAGAGCAGCCACGTTGACAAAGCGTCAAGAGATGCAGACACTTAATCCGTGGACGAACAGCCGGTCGACGACGTGCAGCACGTCACCACTCCGGCGCAGTTCAAGGCGCTGGCGCACCCGTTCCGGCAGCGGCTGCTGTTCGCGCTGGGCCAGCAGCCGGCGACGATCAGCCAGCTCGCGGTGGCGCTCGGCGCGCAGAAGGGAAACGTCGGCCATCACCTGAAGGTGTTGCGCGAGGCCGGCATGGTCCGGGTGGCCGAAACCCGCCGGGTCCGCGGCGGCACCGAGCAGTACTACCAGCGCACCGCCCGCATGCTCGACATCGCCACCAAGGAGGCCGGCCCGATCGCGGCGATGCTCGAAGCGGTCGCCGGCGAGATCGCCGCGGCGCCGGCTGACCCGCTGCTCGGCCTGCGGCACGTCCGGCTGTCCGCCGCCCAGGCCGAACGGCTCGCCGCGACCCTGTCCGACCTGCTCAGCGGTGCCGTCGACGCCGGACCGGGCGAACCGCGATACGGCCTGCTGGTCAGCCTCTACCGGCACGCCGACGCCGAACCGCAGGCCTGACGAAGTCGCCCCACGGTCGGGCCCTGCGGTCCATCGGCCGAGCCGGCCGCCGCGCCGTCCAGCTTCCTCATTCCGGACCTCGATCGTGATAGGTTTCGAGGAAGTCGATCACCGGAGGGGACGTGTCGGAACAGCCCTGGACGCCGCGCAACACCGTGCTGGCCGGGGCCGCGGCGGCCGCCCGGCTGGCCGAGTTCGGGCTGCGGCCGGAGTTCTTCACTCAGGCCCAGGCCCGTGGCGACGAGCAGCGGTCGCGCTGCCGGCCGGAGCACCCGCGGACGTTCCCGGGGCAGGTGATGTGGGCGGAGACGACCGCCGCGCTGCGCGGTGAGTTGCTCCGCCTCGACCGGGGCTGGCAGCTCGGTAGCAGCCGCAACTACGAGACCGTCTTCAACGCCGAGGTGCGGATGGCGATATCGGTGCTCGGTGGCGACATGTTCACCGGCGTGCGCGGCATCCGGGCGCCCAAGGCGGCGCACCCACGCGGTCCGGTGACGTCCAACCGGATCAGCCACAACTTCACCGACCAGTACGTGCTGCCGCTGGACGGGCTGGAGCTGCCGGTGCCGACCGACCAGCAGTGCCAGACCTGGTTCTTCCTGATCAATGCCCGGGACGAGACGCTGTACAGCGAGCTCTCGCTGGCCAGCGATGTCGGCGTCGACCGGCGGATCGGCGGCTGGGCCGAGCGCATCCTGCTGCCCGAGATGCCGATGCCCGGAGCGGTCACGCCGGTGCAGTTGCGGGATGACGACGACGAGCCGGCGACTGTCCATGTCGGACGGAGGTAGCCAGCCGGACGCGTTCAACCCGGGCCGGCTGCGGGTGGCCCGGGAACGCCGTGGGCTGACCAAGGACGCGCTGGCCCGGCACTGCGCGGTCTCCCGGCGGGCGGTCACCGACTGGGAGGGTGGCCGGGTGGAGGCGCCCCCGATCGACCGGATCGCGGCCGCGCTGGAGTTCCCGCAGTCGTTCTTCGTCCGGGACGATGCCGAGGATCTACCAGCCGACTCGGTCAGTTTCCGCGCGCTCACCGCGATGAGCCAGCGGCAGCTGCGCAAGGTGCTCGCGAACGCGGCGCTGGTGCTGGAGTTCGCCGGCTGGCTGGACGAGCGCTACCGCACCCCGGCCGTCGACATACCGTCCATTGAGGACCTGACGGTGTCCCAGCACGAGTCCGAACCGTCCCCGGTGGACGCGGCCGCGGCGCTGCGGGCGATCTGGGGCCTGGGTGCGAAGCCGGTCAAGGACATGCTGGCGTTGCTGGAGAGCCGCGGCGTCTACGTGTTCGGCCTGGCCGACGACGAGCGCGAGGTGGACGCGTTCTCGTTCTGGCAGGGCGGCCGGCCGTACGTGTTCGTGAACGTCACCAAGTCGGCCGAGCGGGTGCGCTTCGACCTGGCGCACGAACTGGGCCACCTGTGCATGCACCGGGGCGTGCCGACCTGCCGCAACCGCCGGTTCGAGCTGGCCGCGAACATCTTCGCCAGCGCCTTCCTGATGCCCAGCGAGGGCCTGCTGCCGCAGCTGACCGCCGCGCCGCAACTGGTCGACGTACTGCGGCTGAAGCGGCACTGGCGGGTGTCGGCGCTGGCGATGGTGCGCCGGCTGCACCAGTTGGGCCGGCTGTCCGACTGGCAGTACCGGTCCTGGCTGATCGACTTCAGCCGCCGCGGCTACCGCACCAGCGAGCCGGACGGTCTCGCGCTGGAGCAGTCCTCGCTGCTGCGGCAGGTGTTGACGCTGGCCCGCGAGGATGGCTGGACGCTGCCCCGGATCTCCCGCGGCCTCGGCATCCCGGCCGCCGACCTCAGCTCCGCCCTGTTCGGCCTGACCATCACCCCGGTCCCGGCCGGCGCGCGGCCCGCGTTGCCGGCCGACGCCGGGCCGCGCCCCCAGCTCCGCCGGGTCTGACCCGCCGGCCAACCCGCCCGAGCCCGCCCGATCCGGCTGGTCCGGCTGGGCTCGGCCGGTCCGGCTGGGCTCGGGCAGTCCGGCTGGGCCCGGGCAGTCCGGCTCGGCCGAGCCAGGCCGACCGGGCTCGACTCGGGTCTGGTGCCGTTCAGTCTGTCCTCAGTGGACGGTGGCGAGCGCGTCGGCGGCGGCCTGCTCGGCGGCGGCGCGGTCGGCGGCGACCAGGCCGATCCGGGTGCGCCGGTCGAGCAGGTCGCCGGCGTCCAGGGCGACCTCGTGCAGCACGGCGTGCCGCAGCTCGGCGGCGGTCACGGCCAGGCCGTCGGCGATCGGGGCGAGCAGCGCCGGGTCACCGCCGGCCGCGGCCAGCACCTCGGTGGCCCGGGTGCCGTACCTGGCCACCAGCCGGCGCGGCGCGTCCACCGCGGCCAGGGTGGCCGGGGCGGCGGCGCCGACCAGCGGCAGGCGCGCCGTCCGGCTCGGGCCGGCGCTGATCCGGCCACTGCGGACAGCGGCGTCCACGGCGTCCTGCGCCATCCGGCGGTACGTGGTCAGCTTGCCGCCGACGATCGTGATCGCGCCGGTGCCACTGGTCAGCACCGCGTGCTTGCGGGAGAGGTCGGCCGACCGGTCCGACCCGGACCCGCCCGGCGGCGGCGCCAGCAGCGGCCGCAGCCCGGCGAACGCACCGTCCACTTCGGACCGTCCGATCGGTCTGGCCAGCACCGTGTTGAGCGTTTCCAGCAGGAACCGGATGTCGCCCTCGGTGGGCTCCGGCACGTCCGGCACCGGTCCGTCGATCGGGTCGTCGGTGAGTCCGATGTAGACCCGACCGTCCGGCTGCGGGATCGCCAGCACGTACCGGTTCCGCTCGGCCGGTACCGGGATGATCAGCTCCGCGCGCAGCCCGGCCAGCGCCCGGCCGGGCAGCACCAGATGGGTGCCGCGGCTGGGCCGCAGTCTGATCTCCGGCACCAGTTCGCCGGCCCAGACGCCGGTCGCGTTGATCACCACCCGGGCCCGGACGTCGAGCCGGCCGCCGGTCAGCACGTCCCGCAGGACGGCCCCGTCGCCGGTCACCGTCTCGGCCGCGCACCGGGTGATGATCCGCGCGCCGTGCCCGGCGGCGGTGCGGGCGATCGTCACCACCAGCCGGGCGTCGTCGACGACCTGGCCGTCCCAGCCCACCAACCCGCCACGCAGGCCATCGCGCCGGATCGCCGGCGCCAGCATGGCCGCCTGGTCCGGGCCGATCCGGCGGGTCCGCGGCAGCACGGCGGCTGGGGTCCGCGCGGCGGCCCGGAGCAGGTCGCCGGCGCCGTAGCCGATCCGGACCTGCCGGACCTGCCGGGCGCTGATCGCCGCCAGGAAGGGCACCAGGATCGGCAGCGGCCGGACCAGGTGCGGCGCGGTGCGGGTGAGCAGGATGCCGCGCTCCACCGCGCTCTCGTACGCGATGCCGACCTGCCCGGACGCGAGGTAACGCAGCCCGCCGTGCACCAGCTTGGAACTCCACCGGCTGGTCCCGAACGCCAGGTCGTGCTTCTCGGCGAGCACCACCGACAGCCCGCGGCTGGCCGCGTCCAGCGCCACGCCGACCCCGGTGATGCCGCCGCCGATCACCAGCACATCCAGCACCGGCGCGGTACCGAGCCAGTCCAGGTCGGCCGCCCGCCGCGCCGCCGTGAGCGAGTCGCCCGCCGTCACCGCCCGGCTCCGGCCAACGGCCCGGCTCCCGCCAACCACCCGGCCGCGGCCGCCCGCCCGGCTCCGGCCAACGGCCCGGCTCCGGCCGCCCGCCCGGCTCCGGCCGCCCATCCGGCCGGTAGCCGACGGCCGGTGCGGGCCGGTCCACATCGGACTGCCCGCGGGCGCCGGGCGGGGCGGCGGGTGGTAGACCGTTGTTCATGACTGCGCCGGCTGCCCGCGTCCCGGACATGCTCTGGTACGGCTGGGGGGTGCCCGACCGGCAGATCCAGCTGCCGGAGCGGGTGACCGCGCTGCTCGGCCAGGCCCTCGGTGTGGTGCCCAGCCCGCACCGGGCCGAGCCCGACCTGCGGTTGCCGCCGAGCGCGCTGCCGGCCGGGGCGGCCGGGGCGCTGGCCGCGGCCGTCGGCGCCGGAAACGTCGATACCGACAGCGGGGCCAGGCTGCTGCGCTCCGGCGGGAAGAGCACGATCGACCTGCTCCGCCGCCGGCGTGACCACCCGGACCTGGCCGCCCCGGACGCGGTCGTGCTGCCGGCCGATCACGCCGAGGTGCTGGCCGTGCTGGCGGTGTGCGCCCGGCACGGGGTGGCGGTGGTCCCGTTCGGCGGCGGCACCAGCGTGGTCGGCGGGGTGGAGCCGGCGCGTGGCCGGTTCGCCGCGGTGATCGCGCTCGACCTGCGCCGGCTGGACCGGTTGCTCGCGGTCGATCCGGAGTCGGCCACCGCGACGCTGCAACCCGGTTTGAAGGCGCCCGAAGCGGAGAACCTGCTGGCCGGCCACGGTCTGACCCTAGGCCACTACCCGCAGAGCTTCGAGCACGCCAGCATCGGCGGGTTCGCCGCGACCCGTTCGTCCGGCCAGTCCTCGGCCGGCTACGGCCGGTTCGACGACCTGGTCGTCGCGCTCCGGGTGGCCACCCCGGCCGGTGAGCTGACCCTCGGCCGGGCGCCCGCCTCGGCCGCCGGCCCGGATCTGCGCCAGTTGTTCCTCGGCTCGGAGGGCGCGTTCGGGGTGATCACCGAGGTGACCGTCCGGGTCCGGCCGATCCCGCCGACCCGCCTGGACGAGGCCTGGTGGTTCCCCGACTTCCGGACCGGTGCCGCCGCGCTGCGCCAACTCGCCCAGGCCGACGCGCTCCCGACCATCGCCCGCCTCTCCGACGAGACCGAAACCGCCATCAACGCCGCCCTCGCCAACCCGCCCGCCCCACCCGCCCCCGCCGTCCCGGACGACGCCGCCGTCCCGGACGACGCCGCCGTCCCGGACGACGCCGCCGTCCCGGACGACGTCGCCGTCCCCGCCGTTCCGAACGCCCCCGCCGTTCCGGCCGTCCCGGCCGACGCTGCCGTCCCGGCTGGCAGCTCCGGCTCGGCCGCACCCACCGTCCCGGCCGGCACAGCTTCGGCCAACCCGCCCGCCCCCGCGGGCACCGCCACGCAGTCCGGCGGGGCGCTGGCGATCACCGGGTACGAGGGCACCGCGCCGGCCGTGGCCGCCCGGCGGGCGGCGGCGACCGAGCTGCTGACCAGGGCCGGTGGCACGCCGCTGGGGGAGCGGGGTGCGGCCGGCTGGCGGTCCGGCCGGTTCGCCGCGCCGTACCTGCGCGATGGCCTGCTGGACGCCGGCGCGCTGGTGGAGACGCTGGAGACGGCGACCAGTTGGTCGGCGCTGCCGGCGCTGTACGCGGCCGTCCGGGCGGCGCTGACCGGGAGCCTGGGCAGCCCGCTGGTGCTCTGCCACATCTCGCACCTCTACCCGACCGGCGCGTCGCTCTACTTCACGGTGGTGGCCGCGGCGGCCGCCGACCCGATCGCCCAGTGGCAGGCGGCCAAGCACGCGGCCAGCGAGGCGATCACCGGTCAGGGCGCGACGATCACCCATCATCACGCGGTCGGCACCGACCACCGCGGCTGGATGACCGCCGAGATCGGCGAGCTCGGTGTCGCGGTGCTGCGGGCGGTCAAGGCCACCCTCGATCCGGTCGGCATCCTGAACCCGGGCAAGTTGCTGCCGCCCGAGGGGTAAGCCGCCGCCACCGGTTGCCGATCGACCCGATGCGGACCGGAATAGTTGCATAAGGCAACTGGTTGGGTCCGGCGAGGCGAGGCGCGCGCCGGGGTGGTCTCCGGTACGGTCCGGCTCCGAACGGACGGTTCAGCAAGGCGAGGAGGCAACGGGCGTGACGGCGCCATCCGACGCCCCGGCGGGCACGCAACCCCCCGTACCGACCGCTGACGACCTTGTCGTACTGCTGGACGAGCAGCGCCGGCCGATCGGGACCGCGCCGCGGGCGACCGTGCACAACCAGGCGACACCGCTGCACCTGGCCTTCTCCTGCTACGCGTTCGACCGGGCCGGCCGGCTGCTGGTGACCCGCCGGGCGCTGACCAAGAAGACCTGGCCGGGCGTCTGGACCAACAGCGCCTGCGGGCATCCGCGCCCGGGCGAGGACGTCGCCGACGCGGCGACCCGGCGGCTGGCCGAGGAGCTCGGCCTGGTGCCGCGCACCCTCGACCTGGTGCTGCCGACCTTCGCCTACCGCGCGGTGATGCCGGACGGAACCGTGGAGAACGAGGTCTGCCCGGTGCTGCGGGCCACCGTGGACGGCGACCCGGAGCCGGACCCGGCCGAGGTGGCCGAATGGCGCTGGGTGAACTGGTCCGACTACGTGCAGGTGGCCCGGATCGCCCCCTGGCTGATCAGCCCCTGGTCCGCCCTGCAGGTGCCCGAACTGGCCGGCTGACCGCCGGCCGGGCCATCGGTGGCCGGGCCATGGGGGGCCGGGACCGGGTCAGATCCAGGACGGGAACCAGATCCGGGCATGCCAGCCCTCATACGTGCTGAGCTGCCCGCTGAGGATCGGCCAGAGCCAGCCGAAGTTCACCGCGACCACGGCGACGTAGCCGCAGACCACGAGCAGCCCGACCAGCCGGCGGGTCTCGGTGCTGTTCGCCCGGCCGAGCGCGTCGCCGAGCACCAGCGTCACGCCGAGCACCAGGAACGGCACCAGCGGGGCCATGTAGAAGATGAACATCGTCCGGCCCGGCTCCAGGAACCAGGACAGCCAACCGGCGGCGAACGCGACCAGCACCGTGCTGGCCCGCCAGTCCCGCCGGGTGAGCACCAGCCAGCAGCACCAGAGCACGGCCGGCACGAACGCCCACCAGAGCGCCGGCGTGCCGACCGCGAGCACCGACCGAACGCAGGTCGGCGCGCCGCAGCCGGTCGGCGCCGGCTTGCTCGGGTAGTAGAACAGCACCGGCCGGCCGGTCACCAGCCAGCTCCACGGCGTCGACTGGTACGGGTGCGGGCTCTCCAGTCCTTTGTGGAAGTGCCACATCTCCCAGTGGTAGTGGATCAGCGACCGCACCGGCCCGGGCAGCCAGGACCAGTACTCGTCGTGCGTGTCCGCCCAGTGCCGCCCGTACGAGTTCTCGCCGCGGAACCAGCCGGACCAGGCCAGCAGGTACGCCGCCACCGGCGCCACGCCCAGGGTGAGCGCCGCGCCGGGCAGGTCGCGGACGGCGGTGGCGGCCAGCGGCTGGCCCAACGCGGCCGATCGGCGCGCGTTGTAGTCCCAGATCAGCGACAGCAGCGCGAAGCCGAGCAGGAACCAGATCCCGCTCCACTTCACCGCGCAGGACAGCCCGAGCAGCACCCCGCCGGCCAGCCGCCAGGGCCGGGCGCCCAACCCGGGCGCCCGCCAGACACCGACCCGCTCGGTCAGGTCGGCCGCCTCGACCGCCCGGGCCAGCCGGCCGCGCACGTTGTCCCGGTCGATCACCAGGCAGCCGAAGCCGGCCACCACGAAGAACGCGATGAAGATGTCCAGCAGGGCGAACCGGCTGAGCACCACCGACAGCCCGTCCACCGCGAGCAGCAGGCCGGCGACCGCGCCGAGCAGGGTCGAGCGGGTCATCCGCCGGACGATCCGGATCAGCATCAGCACGGTCAGCGTGCCGGCCAGCGCGGCCGGCACCCGCCAGCCGACCGTGTCGTCGCCGAACACCTTGATCCCGCCCGCGATCAGCCACTTCCCCAGCGGCGGATGCACGATGAACATGTAGCCGAGGTTGTTCTCGTACCCCTGGCGGAGGATCTCGGCGCCCTCGGTGGCGTAGTAGGTCTCGTCGAAGACCTTCTCGTTCGGGAAGCCGAGGCCCCAGAACCGGATCAGCGCGGCGACCGCGGTGATCACGAGCGTGACCAGCCAGGAACCCAGCGGGTCGGCCGGCATCGGCACCCGCAGCCGGGCCAGCCGGGACGCCGGACGGCCCGGCGGCTCGTCCGGGGACGGTGGCTCGGGCGTCGTGTGCAGCCAGGTGTGCTCGACCGTCACCGCCATGCCGAGATCCTAGGTCCCGCTGCTGAGGGTTCCGGTCCCGGTGCTGAGGGTTCCGGTCCCGGTGCGGGGAGCGCCGCGCCGCTCCGGCCGGGGCGACCCGTAGGCTCGGCCGGGTGGAGCCGGGCACGCTGACGCTGGCCGGGGCGCCGCTCGGCGACCCGGCGGACACCAGCCCCCGGCTGCGGGCCGCGCTGGCCGGCGCCGGTGTTATCGCCGCCGAGGACACCCGGCGGCTGCGCCGGCTGGCGGCCGACCTGGACGTGCCGCTGACCGCCCGGCTGGTCTCCTACTACGACGCCACCGAGGTCGCCCGCACCCCCGGCCTGATCGAGACCCTGCTGGCCGGCACGGACGTGCTGCTGGTCACCGACGCGGGCATGCCCAGCGTCTCCGACCCGGGGTACCGGCTGGTGGCGGCGGCGGTCGCGGCCGGGATCAGGGTGACCGCGCTGCCCGGGCCGTCCGCGGTGACCACGGCGCTGGCGCTGTCCGGGCTGCCGCCGGACCGGTTCTGTTTCGAGGGGTTCCTGCCCCGCAAGCCGGGCGAGCGGCGCCGGGCGCTGGCCGCGCTGGCCGCCGAACGGCGCACCGTGGTGCTGTTCGAGGCGCCGCACCGGCTGGCCGTGATGCTGGCCGACGCCGCCGCCGAGTTCGGCGCGGACCGGCCGGCCGCGGTCTGCCGGGAGCTGACCAAGACCTACGAGGAGATCCGCCGCGGTCCGCTGGGCGAGCTCGCGACCTGGGCCGACGCCGGGGTACGCGGCGAGATCACGGTGGTGATCGGCGGTGCCCCGGCGGTGGCCGCCGCGGCCGGCCCGGCCGAGCTGGCCGCCGCGGTCGCCGACCGGGAGGCCGCCGGCGAGGACCGCAAGGCCGCCATCGCCGCGGTCGCCAAGGCGGCCGGGGTACCCAAGCGCACCGCCTACGACGCGGTGGTCGCCGCCCGATCAGGCGCAAAGCAGACCTAGCCGCCCGTTGCGCCGCCTGCTTCACTGACCGGGTGAACCGCAGGATTGTCAGTTCGGAGGACGTCGTCGTCGGCGTGGACCGGGCGCCGGACGGCTATTTCGACCGCGTGCTGAAGTGCATCCCGGTCGAGGTCGTCACCGTTTACGTGGTGCTGGCCAGTCCCGCGGCGACCGCGTTCGACGGCCGGTCGCTGCAGTGGTGGCTCGGCCTGCTGCTGGTCGGCGGGCTGATCGCGGCGCCGGCCTACGCCCGGTCGGCGCTGGCCATCCGCCGGCTCAGCCAGCTGACCATGACCACGGCCGCGTTCCTGGTCGTGGTTGCCGCGACCGGCGGCTGGTTCGGCACGCTGGACTGGTGGAACGGGTTCTTCCCGCTGCTGGCCAGCGTGCTGTTCGGGGTCACGGTGGCGATGCTCGGCTTCGGCCCGGCCCACCCCAAGCCGCCCAAGTCGAGCCCGCCGGCCCTGCCTGACGCCGTCCCGGCGGCCCGGGAGCCCGGCGACGACGACCCGACCGAGGTGGTCGCGGCCGAGGCGGAGCCGGACGAGTCGGGTCTGCTGCGGGTCTGGCGCGGCTCCGACCCGCCGCGATGACCGCGCCGGGTTAATCCGGTCGGAGGCTCGACCAGCCGATCACTAGGCTGGACCCATGTCCGAGCGTGCACACATCCTCACCGCGGTGGCCTGGCCCTACGCCAGCGGCCCCCGCCACATCGGTCACGTCGCCGGGTTCGGCGTGCCGTCGGACGTTTTCAGCCGGTACCAGCGGATGGCCGGCAACCAGGTGCTGATGGTCAGCGGTACCGACGAGCACGGCACGCCGATCCTGGTCACCGCCGATCAGGAGGGCGCCGAGCCGCGTGCGGTGGCCGACCGCTACAACCGGGTGATCGCCGAAGACCTCCGCGCGCTCGGCCTCTCCTACGACCTGTTCACCCGCACCACCACGAAGAACCACTACGCGGTGGTGCAGGATCTGTTCCTCGGCCTGCTCAAGAACGGCTACATCTTCCCGCAGCGCACGCTGGGCGCCATCTCCCCGTCCACCGGCCGCACGCTGCCCGACCGGTACATCGAGGGCACCTGCCCGATCTGCGGGTTCGACGGGGCCCGCGGCGACCAGTGCGACAACTGCGGCAACCAGCTCGACCCGACCGACCTGATCAACCCGCGGTCCCGGATCAACGGCGAGACGCCCAAGTTCGTCGAGGAGGAGCATTTCTTCCTCGACCTGCCGGCGTTCACCGAGGCGCTCGGGTCGTGGCTGGCCACCCGCACCAACTGGCGGCCGAACGTACTGAAGTTCACCACCAACCTGCTGGGTGACCTGCGGCCGCGGGCGATCAGCCGGGATCTCGACTGGGGCGTCCCGGTCCCGCTGGACGGCTGGCGGGACCGTCCGGACAAGAAGCTGTACGTCTGGTTCGACGCGGTCATCGGCTACCTGTCGGCCTCGGTGGAGTGGGCCCAGCGCACCGGTGACAAGGACGCCTGGCGGCCGTTCTGGCAGTCCGAGGCGGCCCGCGGGTACTACTTCATGGGCAAGGACAACATCGTCTTCCACTCCGAGATCTGGCCGGCGATGCTGCTGGGTTACTCCGGTCGGGGCGACCGCGGCGGCGAGCCGGGTCCGCTCGGCGCGCTGGCGCTGCCCTGGGAGGTCGTCTCCAGCGAGTACCTGACGATGGAGGGCAAGAAGTTCTCCTCGTCCCGCTCGGTGGTTATCTACGTCCGTGACTTCCTGTCCCGGTACGACCCCGATGCGTTGCGGTACTACCTCGCGGTGGCCGGTCCGGAAACGCAGGACACCGACTTCACCTGGTCCGAATTCCTGCGCCGGAACAATGACGAGTTGGTCGCCAGCTGGGGGAACCTGGTAAACCGGTCGATCTCGCTGGCGGCCAAGAACGTCGGCGCGATTCCGGCCGCCGGCACGCTGACCGAGGCGGACGCCGCGCTGCTCGCCTCGGCCAAGGAGGCGTTCGGCACGGTCGGCGGCCTGCTGGCCCGGTCCCGGCAGAAGGCGGCCATCGGCGCGGCCATGAAGGTGGTCGCGGAAGCCAACAAGTACCTGTCCGACCAGGCGCCGTGGAAGCTGCGCGACAGTGAGTCCACTTCGGACCGGGAACGGATGCAGACCATCCTGCACGTCGCGCTGCAGACGGTGGACGACTGCAAGACGCTGCTCACCCCGTTCCTGCCGCACTCCTCCAGCCGGGTGCACGAGCTGCTCGGCGGCACCGGTGAGTGGGCCCCGATGCCCACGATCACCGAGATAGCAGAGGAGACGGCGGCCGGCTCACCGTCCTACGGGGTCATCACCGGCGACTACACCGGCGGTGGCAAGTGGGAGTCGACCCCGCTGCCGGCCGGCCGGCAGCTGGCGCCGCCGACCCCGGTCTTCCGCAAGCTCGATCCGTCCATTGTGGACGAAGAGCTGGCCCGGCTGACGGAGGCGTAGGTTGCCGTCCGGCGAGCCGCCACCGGCGCCGGAACCCCTGCCGGCACAGGTGTTCGACAGCCACTGCCACCTGGACGCGATGGGCTGCCGGGACGCCGCCGACGTGGCGGCGGTGGTGGCCGCGGCGCAGGCCGTCGGGGTGCGGCGGGTGGTCACGGTGGGAGACACGCTGGCCTCGTCCAGGTGGTGCGCCGAGGCCGCGGCCGGGCATCCCGATGTCTACGCCGCGGTCGCGGTGCACCCGAACGAGGTTGCCGGCATCGACGAGGAAACCTATACGGCGCTGGCCGAACTGGCCCGCCGGCCGGACGTGCGGGCGATCGGCGAGACCGGGTTGGACTACTACTGGGGGCGGGTCGAGCCGGCCGTCCAGCAGGAGGCGTTCCGCCGGCACATCGCGCTGGCCAAGGAGGTCGGCAAGGCGCTGGTCATCCACGACCGGGACGCGCACGACGACGTGCTGCGGGTGCTGGCCGAGGAGGGTGCTCCACAGTGGACCGTCTTCCACTGCTTCTCCGGGGACGCGGAAATGGCCCGGAAGTGCGCGGATGCGGGCTACCTGATGTCGTTCGCGGGCACGCTGACCTTCAAGAACGCCGCCGCGCAACGGGAGGCGGCGGCCGTCGCGCCACTCGAACAGGTGCTGGTGGAGACCGATGCGCCATTTCTCACACCGATGCCATACCGCGGTCGCCCGAACGGCCCATACCTGGTGCCGTTGACTATCCGCCGTCTGGCTGAAGTGAAGGGCCTGGATGTAATCGAACTGTGTTCCGTTGTCACTAGAACGGGCGAACAGGCCTTCGGCAACTGGTGATTGGTCTTTCACACGCCGTCACCCGACTTGGAAGTAAGGCGCGTTGCCGTTATGGTCCCGTGACTAATGGCCGGGATGGGGAACCACGGGCGTCACCGACACCGTGCGTCGACAGGATTCACGCCAGAGGCGACCGCCTCTGGCGATCCTTCCACCGGTTCTGCTGACGACTGGTTCGAGGCCGGTTTCCCGCCGGACCGTCCGAAGTGGCAGGTCGACGACGTCGGCCGGGCTTCGGGCTGGGACGGTGCCGACCGGGCCGACCAGTCAGCCGGTAGGTGGTACCCGGAACAGTCCGCAGTGGACAGCCCCGGGCCCGCCGACCGGACGGGTGAACGCGGGTGGGATCACACGTTGGACGGTCGGGGCGCGCTGGGCGGCTCCGGGGCCGGGAGTGCCGGGGCAACCGGCGACTTCCCGTTCCCGCGGCCCCGCGACGGCGCGGAGTCGACCGGACGGCATGCGGTGTGGTCGCCCGAACCTGAGAGGCCCGGCACCGCGGCTGCCGGCGCCGACGAGCCGGGGTGGCCGCAGGCCGCCGCCGACGAGTCGCGCTGGCCCGAGCCGCGGTGGTCCGGGAACGCCGCGGACGTACCCGGGTGGCCGCCGGCCGCCCGGGGCGAGCCGCAGTGGCCCGGTGCGGTCGCGGACGGGCGGGAGTGGCCATCCGCCGCTCCGGTCCAGCCGCGCTGGCCCGGTGCCGCTCAGGACGAGTCGGATTGGCCCGCGACTGCCGCGGCCGAGCCGGAGTGGCCACAGGCCGGTCCGGACGAGCCGCAGTGGCCGCAGGCCGGTCCGGGCCAGCCGCAGTGGCCCGGTCCCGCTCGGGAGGAGCCGGCGTGGCCCCAGGCCGCGCCGGCTGAACCTGAGTGGCCGGACCATCCGGCCTGGGCGTCGGCGCCCGAGTGGTTCGCGCCCGAGCAGGAGGAGCCGGCCCAGCCGGCCGCCTCGGCCTGGGCCCCGCGCAACTACCGGGTAGCCACCCCCGAGCCCGCCCGCAGCGAACCGTACGACCAGCCGACACACACCGAGCCGGGCGACCCCTGGCACGGTGCAGCCGAGACCACCAACAGCGGGCACTGGCCCGGCCAGCCGGACGCGTCCGACTGGCCGACCGAGACCCACTCGGCACTTTCTGTGGCACCCCGCCGTGGCGACGCGGCGGTCGGCGAGTACGAAGAGTTCGACGCACCGGAGCGCCCGCCCCTGCCTGGACGGCACGAGGTTCGGAGTTCCGTGCGACATCCCCTCAAGTTGGCGATTTACGGTGTAGTTCTCGCCGGGCTGATCGGTGGTACCGCAGCCTGGGCAACAATGGACAAGTCCGTCACGATCACTGTGGACGGTGAAGGACGCTCGGTGCACACCCACGCGGGCAAGGTCGGTGGGGTGCTGAACGACAACAAGATCGCGGTGGGCAAGCACGACATCCTGGCGCCGGCGGCGGATGCCCCGGTCAAGGACGGCACCGAGATCGTGCTGCGGCGCGGCCGGCTGCTGCGGCTCAACGTGGACGGCGCGAGCCGGGAGGTCTGGGTCACCGCGGTCTCGGTGGACGAGGCGCTGACCCAGGTCGGCTTCGGGCAGGGTGGCCTGTACCTGTCGGCGTCGCGGTCGAAGCGGCTGCCGCTGGACGGTTTCTCGCTCACCATCCGCACCCCGAAGGACGTCACGGTCATCGCGGACGGCCACACCAAGAAGATGGTCAGTACCGCGGCCACCGTGGGCGACCTGCTCGACACCGCCAAGGTCAAGATCGGCACGACCGACCGGGTCTCGCAGCTGGCGAACGCGATCGTCACCGATGGCATGACCATCACGATCGTCCGGGTCAAGTACGGCAAGCAGCTGGTCCAGACGGTGGTCAAGTACAAGGTGATCGAGAAGAAGGATGCGACCAAGGACAAGGGCACCAAGACGGTCGAGACGACCGGTGTGGACGGCCTGCAGGAAGTGACCTACCTGGTCACCTACCTGAACGGGAAAGCCGCGTCGAAGAAGGTCGTGTCGACCCGGGTGCTCACCAAGGTGGTCAACCAGGTCGTGCTGGTGGGTACCAAGCCGCTGCCAGCGGGCGGGGCGGGCGACATTCCGCCATCGGGTGGGCTGAACTGGGCGGCGCTCGCGCAGTGCGAGTCCGGCGGGAACCCGAGGGCGGTCAACCCGGCCGGCCCGTACTACGGGCTCTACCAGTTCGACATCGGAACCTGGCAGTCCAACGGCGGGTCCGGCATCCCATCGGACGCCTCAGCGGCGGAGCAGACGCGAGTCGCGCAGAACCTGTACAACGCGCGCGGCCGCTCGCCCTGGCCGGTGTGCGGCAAGTACCTGTAGCCCGCGCGACCCCCCACCAGCGGGCTACAGAAAGCGCCCCGTGGTCGGCTCTCCCCCCGATGCCGACCACGGGGCGCGCCCTCGTTACCAGCCTTCTCCATCGTCCACATAGGACAACCTCATCTCTTCCACACGCGACAGACCAATGCCGGCTGACGGGCTGCTCGGTCCGGCCGAGATCCGTGCCCTCGCCGGCTCGCTCGGGCTCCGCCCGACCAAGTCCCTCGGCCAGAATTTCCTGCATGACCCGAACACCGTGCGCCGTATCGTCCGCGCCGCCGGACTGTCCACAACGGACGTTGTGGTCGAGGTCGGGCCGGGGCTGGGGTCACTGACCCTCGGGCTGCTGGCGGCCGCGGCCCGGGTGATCGCGATCGAGGTGGACCCGGTGCTCGCCGCCGCCCTGCCGTCCACTGTGGAGGATCGGCTGCCGGAGCGGGCCGGCCAGCTCACCGTGCTGGCCGCGGACGCGCTCGCGGTGCGCGAGCTGCCCGACCCGCAACCCACCGCGCTGGTGGCGAACCTGCCGTACAACGTGGCGGTGCCGGTGTTGCTGCACCTGCTCGCTGAACTGTCCACAGTGCACAGCGGGCTGGTCATGGTGCAAGCCGAGGTGGCCGAGCGGCTGGCCGCGCCGCCCGGTTCGAAGGTGTACGGCGTGCCCTCGGTGAAAGCCGCCTGGTACGCCGAGGTGCGCCGGGCCGGGCCGGTGCCGCGGACGGTGTTCTGGCCGGTGCCCAATGTGGACTCCGGGCTGGTGACGTTCCGGCGGCGGCCGGTGCCCGCGCTGCCGGCGGGGGTCACGCGGGCCGACGTGTTCGCCGTGGTGGACGCGGCGTTCGGGCAGCGGCGCAAGACACTGCGGTCCGCGCTGGCCGGCTGGGCCGGTTCGCCGGCCCGGGCCGAGGCGGTGCTGCGGGCCGCCGGGGTGGACCCGGGGCTGCGCGGCGAGGCACTGGACGTGGCCGCGTTCACCCGGATCGCCGCGGCCGCCGGCGAGGCCGGAACGGACGTCCGCATCACTTCTTGACCACGCCCGCGGTGGCGGTCCTGACGATCAGTTGCCGGCTACGCTCGGCCGGTGTCCCACTCCCGACTCCTCGGCGTTCCGGAGCCGGTAACCGTCCGTGTCCCGGCCAAGATCAACCTGCACCTGAACGTCGGAGCGCTGCGCCCCGACGGGTACCACGAGCTGATCACCGTCTTCCAGGCCGTCGCCCTGTACGACACGGTCACCGCGACGCCGGCCCGGGATCTCTCGCTGGGGATGCAGGGCGAGGGCGTCCGCGAGCTGCCCGGCGGCGCGGACAACCTGGCCTGGAAAGCGGCCGTGCTGCTGGCCGACCGGGCCGGGGTGGCCCCGACCGTCCGGCTGGATCTGGTGAAGGGCATCCCGGTGGCCGGCGGGCTGGCCGGTGGCAGCGCCGACGCGGCGGCCACCCTGGTCGCCTGCGACGCGCTCTGGGGCGCCGGGCTGGACCGGGCCGAGCTCACCGAACTGGCCGCCGAGCTCGGCAGCGACGTGGCGTTCGCGCTGGCCGGCGGCACCGCGCTCGGCACCGGCCGGGGCGAGCGGCTGACCCCGGTGCTGGCCGCCGGCCGCTGGCACTGGGTGTTCGCGATCGCCGAGGCGGGCCTGCCCACCCCGGCCGTCTACGCCGAGCTGGACCGGCTGCGGGCGGCCGGCGACCGGCCCACCGCGGGCGAGCCGGACCGGCTGATCAACGCGCTGCGCTCGCACGACCCCGGCCAGCTCGGCGAGCTGCTCGCCAACGACCTGCAGGCCGCCGCGATCTCGCTGCGCCCGGAGCTGCGCCGCACCCTGCGCAGCGGGCTCGACCTCGGCGCGCTCGGTGCGGTCGTCTCCGGCTCCGGGCCGACCTGCGCGTTCCTGGCCCGGTCCCGGGAGGCCGCGGTGCGGCTGGCCGCCTCGCTGGCCGGCGCCGGCGTCTGCCGCACGGTCCGGGTCGCACACGGCCCGGTGCCCGGCGCCCGGGTCAGCTCCGAGCCGGAAGACGAGGTCCGCCGGTGACCGCGCCGGTGAACCTGGTCAACCTGGAGGCGGTCAGCAAGGCGTTCGGCACCACCACCCTGCTGGCCGCGGTCTCGCTCGGCATCGCCGCCGGCGAGCGGATCGGCGTGGTCGGGCCGAACGGCGGCGGCAAGACCACGCTGCTGCGGGTGCTCACCCGGCGCGAGCCGCCGGACGCCGGCCGGGTCACTCTGGCCCGCGATCTGCGGATCGGCGTGGTCGACCAGCAGGCAGCGCTGCCGGCCGGCCGCACCGTCCGGGAGCTGGTGCTGGCCGGGTTCGACGCCGAGCACGAGTGGGCCGGCGACGCGGCCGTCCGCGCGGTGCTGGCCGGGCTCGGGCTGGCCGGCGCGGGAACCGAGGGTGGTCTCGCCGGGACCGGCCTGGACGGGCCGGTGGACCGGATGTCCGGCGGCGAGCGGCGCCGGGTCGCGCTGGCCGCCGAGCTGGTCCGGCCGACCGACCTGCTGGTGCTGGACGAGCCGACCAACCACCTGGACGTGGAAGGGATCCGCTGGCTGGCCGAGCACCTGCGGTCCCGGCGCGGCGCGCTGGTCGTCGTCACCCACGACCGCTGGTTCCTGGACGCGGTCTGCGAGACCACCTGGGAGGTCGGCGGCGGCCAGGTCCGCGCGTACGACGGCGGGTACTCGGCCTACGTGCTGGCCCGGGCCGAGCGGTCCCGGCAGGCCGCCGCGTCGGAGACCCGCCGGCAGAACCTGCTGCGCAAGGAGCTGGCCTGGCTGCGCCGCGGCCCACCGGCCCGCACGTCCAAGCCGCGGTTCCGGATCGACGCCGCGCAGGCGCTGATCGCCGACGAGCCGCCGCCACGGGACCGCACCGGGCTGCACGCGTTCGCCGCCCGCCGGCTCGGCAAGACCGTGTACGACCTGGAGGGCGTGACCGCCCGGGTCGGCCCGCGCACCCTGCTGGACGACCTGACCTGGCGGGTCGGGCCGGGCGACCGGATCGGCCTGATCGGCGTGAACGGGTCCGGCAAGACCACGTTGCTGCGGCTGCTGGCCGGTGAGTCGGAGCCGGCGGCGCCCGCCGTCGCCGGCGGGGTCGGCCGGGAGCTGGTGGTGACCGGTCGGGTGGTGGTCGGCAAGACCGTGCGGGCGGCGTACCTGTCCCAGGAGGTGGCCGAGCTGCCCGGCCGGCTGCGGCTGCTGGAGGCCATCGAGCAGGTCGGCCGGATGATCCGGGTCGGCGACCAGGACCTCAGCGCCACCGTGCTGGCCGAGCGGTTCGGCTTCGGCACCACCCGGCAGTGGACCCCGGTGGCCGAGCTGTCCGGCGGCGAGCGGCGCCGGCTGCAGCTGCTCCGGCTGCTGATGGCCGAGCCGAACGTGCTCCTGCTGGACGAGCCCACCAACGACCTGGACATCGACACGCTGACCGCGCTGGAAGACCTGCTGGACAGCTGGCCGGGCACCCTGGTGGTGGCCAGCCACGACCGGTACCTGGTCGAGCGGGTCTGCGACAGCGTGGTCGCGGTCGTCGGCGACGGCACGCTGGCCGAGCTGCCCGGCGGGGTGGAGCAGTACCTGA
>Ga0307499_10000176_pt1 | contig 23504 bp, 19 predicted proteins | sample 13_S_MG_FD_201363 | JGI IMG/M metagenome (GOLD analysis project Ga0307499, IMG submission 201363) | Soil microbial communities from Populus trichocarpa stands in riparian zone in the Pacific Northwest, United States - 13_S | ecosystem: Environmental > Terrestrial > Soil > Riparian zone > Trees... | reverse complement strand
CGTCGACGTCGGCGTCGGTCATGATGATGATGCGGGAATAGCGCAGATCTTCTTCGCGGTAATGCGCCAGCGTGCCGCAGCCGATCGCCTGCATCAGATCGGAGAGCTGCGCGTTGGCGGTCAGCTTGTCCTTGCCGGCGGAAGCGACGTTGAGGATTTTTCCGCGCAAGGGCAGGATCGCCTGGGTCTTGCGGTCGCGCGCCTGCTTGGCGCTGCCGCCGGCCGAATCGCCTTCGACGATGAACAGTTCGGAGCCTTCGGTTGCGGTGTTGGTGCAATCCGCAAGCTTGCCGGGCAGCCGCAGCTTCTTCACCGCGGTCTTGCGTGAAGTCTCCTTCTCGGCGCGGCGGCGCAGTCGTTCGTCGGCGCGCTCGATGACGAAATCCAGCAGCTTGTTGGCCTGCAGCGGATTGCCCGACAGCCAGTGGTCGAACGGATCCTTGATCGCCTGTTCGACGATCTTCTGCGCTTCCGCCGTGGCAAGGCGGTCCTTGGTCTGACCCTGGAATTCCGGCTCGCGCACGAACACCGAGAGCATCACGGCAGCGCCCACCATGACGTCTTCCGAGGTGATGGGGGCGGCGCGCTTGCCCTGGCCGATGCGCTCGGCGTGGTCTTTCAGGCCGCGCAGCATCGCGCTGCGCATGCCGGATTCATGGGTGCCGCCGTCGGGCGTCGGCACCGTGTTGCAGTAGGAGGAGAGGAAGCCGTCGGCGTCCGCGGTCCAGGCGACCGCCCATTCGCAGGCGCCGTGCGCGCCGTTGCGGCCCGATTTGCCGGAGAAGACATCCGGGTGCACCAGCGTGTCGGCGTGGACAGCGGCGGCGAGATAGTCCTTCAGGCCGCCGACGAAGTGGAATTCGTCCTCGGCGGGCACCTCTTCGATGCCCTTCAGCAGCGCGGGATCGCAGCGCCAGCGGATTTTCACGCCGCCAAACAGATAGGCCTTCGAGCGCGCCATCTTGAACAGCCGCTGCGGCTTGAACGCGGCTTTGGCGCCGAAAATATCGGTGTCGGGCTTGAAGCGAATCCGGGTGCCCCGGCGGTTGTTGATCTTGCCGAGATCCTGGAGCTTGCCTTTGGGATGACCGCGCTCGAACGACATCTTGTAGAGCTTCTGCTCGCGCGCGACCTCGACCTCGAGCAGCGAGGAGAGGGCGTTGACGACGGAGACGCCGACGCCGTGCAAGCCGCCCGAGGTCTCATAGACCTTGGAGTCGAACTTGCCGCCGGAATGCAGCGTGCACATGATGACTTCGAGCGCGGACTTCTTCGGAAATTTCGGATGCGGATCGACCGGGATGCCGCGGCCGTTGTCGGTGACGGTGAGAAATCCGTCGGCGCTCAATTCCACCTCGATGAAGGAGGCATGTCCCGCCAGCGCCTCGTCCATCGCATTGTCGATGACTTCGGCGAACAGATGATGCAGCGCCTTTTCGTCGGTGCCGCCGATATACATGCCGGGGCGCCGGCGTACCGGCTCCAATCCTTCCAGCACCTCGATGTCGGCCGCGGTGTAGCCAGCCTCGGCGCTGGCCGCCCGCGAGGCGGCCTTGGGCGCAGCACGGCCCTTGGGGTCCGCGCCAAAGAGATCGGTGGGTTTGGTTTTCGCAGCTGATTTCAATGATTTGGACATGGCTCTTCGTGTGTTTGCACGCGGCGCGGCGTGCCGAATCGGTTACGCTGACTATGCCATGGATGGGCTCAAAAAGTGACGGCTGGGCTGCAAAGCCTGGCGACGCTGAGCGTTATTACCCGGCCACGCGGTTGACATTGTCGCAATTCCAGCGCGGGTCTCCCCTTGCATTCACTTTAGAGTTGTTCACAGGTTCCCGTCGGGTGGGGGAGCATAAATGATCATCAGAATAGTGCTGGCCGCCGCGCTTGCGGCGCCGTCGGTTGCGCCTCCGTGACGCGTGGAACGACCGAAAATATTTCCATTTCGAGCACGCCGGCCGGCGCAACCGGTCGCGCCGCAGGCCCGCCGGCCGCGGCCGCCAAGACGGGCGCCAGTGCCGCAGAGCTGACCGGTCGCGCCGGGCCTTCACGTACAGGCTTTTGGTAACCGGATCTTGGTGTCGTTCTTGGCAGGACAGGCCGCGCGGAGCCGTCCGAGCCCGCGCTGCCGCCTGAAATCACAACCGATGCCAGCCTTTGTGACTTGAAGTCACGCAAGCGGACGGCTTACCTGTCCCACGCCTTGAATCAGCGAAAAAATTCAACGGCGCAAACGGGCGGGGAAGGCACTCGAGATATGCAAGACTTTGCGCGCGCTTTGGCTGATTTCGTGCGCGACAATCAGGTCTGGGCTGCGCCGATCGTCATGGTGCTGGCATTCGGCGAATCGTTGGCCTTCATTTCGCTGCTGGTGCCGGCCTGGGGCGCGCTGGTCGCGATCGGCGCGCTGATCGGCGTCAGCGGCATCAGCTTCTGGCCGGTCTGGCTGGCCGGCGGGATCGGTGCTGCCCTCGGCGACTGGGTCTCCTACTGGTTCGGCTACCGCTACAAGGAGCACGTCGCCGAGATGTGGCCACTGTCGCGCTATCCCGAGATCCTGCCGCGCGGCGAGGCGTTCGTGCAAAAATGGGGCGTGCCCTCGATCTTCATCGGCCGCTTCTTCGGGCCGCTGCGGGCCTCGGTGCCGCTCGCCGCCGGTATTTTCGAGATGTCCTACTGGCCGTTCCAGATCGCCAATTTCGTTTCCGCGCTGGTCTGGTCGGCGGTCCTGCTGCTGGTCGGCGACGTGATGGCCAAGCTTGTCGAATGGCTTTGGCGGGTGGTGTAGGACAAGGCCGGAATAAGCTGACGACGCGGGGGTTAGCCCCAACATGCGCAGCCTGCGGAGCATCTTCGCATTGCCGTCGCTTGGCCGTCGTCGCGTTACCGCAGAATCGTTGGTAGATATTCGCGGCAACCGAACCAAGGGCACGCACCAAAGCGGGTAACTACCGCGAACCGCATCCATCGTCTTACTGGGAGGACATCATCATGGAACTGACACGTCGTCACGCACTCGCCGGCGCCGCCGCGCTCGCCGCCACGCCGCTCTTGCCCGCCATTACTGCCAATGCCGCCGCGCCGATGGCCGACAAGCAGGCGCCGAGTTTCTATCGCTACAAGGTGGGCGACATCCAGGTGACCGTCATCTCCGACGGCGTGAATACGTTCGCGCTCGGGGATAGCTTCGTGCTCAACGCGAAGAAGGACGAAGTCGCCGCGGCGCTCGAAAAGGCCTACATGCCGAAGGACAAGGTCAGCATCCAGTTCGGGCCGCTGGTGATCAACTCCGGCGGCAAGCTGATCGTCCTCGACACCGGCAACGGTCCGGGCGCGTTTGCGTCGAGCAAGGGCGCTGTCGGGCAATTTGCCACCAACATGGCCGCGGCCGGCTTCGATCCGAACGCCGTCGACATGGTGGTGATCTCGCACTTCCATGGCGACCACATCAACGGACTGCTCAATGCCGAGGGAAAGCTCGCATTCGCCAACGCCGAAGTGCTGGTGCCGTCCGTCGAGTGGAAATACTTCATGGACGATGGCGAAATGGCCAAGCAGACCGGCGAGCGCATGCCGGGCGTGTTCAAGAACGCCCGCCGCGTGTTCGAGGCCGGGCTGAACAAGAAGGTGACGCCCTACGAGTGGGGCAAGGAAGTCGCTCCCGGCCTGCTGGCGGTGGAGACCGCCGGCCACACGCCGGGCCACACCTCCTACGTGTTGTCGTCAGGCTCGGGCAAGGTGTTCGTCCAGTCCGACGTCACCAACGTTCCCTACCTGTTTGCGGCCAATCCCGGCTGGCACGCCTTTTTCGACCAGGACGCCGCCATGGCCGAGAAGGCCCGCCGCAAGACCTACGACATGGTGGTTGCGGAGAAGCTCCAGGTGCAGGGCTTCCATTTCCCGTTCCCGGGGCTCGGCAACGTCGAAAAGGACGGTAACGGTTACCGGGTGATCCCGGCGCCGTGGAATCCGGTGATCTGACGGGAGTGTCATTCCGGGGCGATGCGCAGCATCGAACTACGGTGCGCAATTGCGCACCGGAGAATCTCGAGATTCCGGGTTCGATGCTGCGCATCGCCCCGGAATGACGGTGCAATCCCTTGACGAAAAGCGGGCGTGGCCTTATAGCCGCGCTCATGACTATCGCCGCGACCATGACCATCGCTCGCCGCCGCCGCATCATCGCGGTATGGGCGGACGTCTGCGTTTAGGATTGTCGCCCCTGCCGCCGGATCGGATCCCGCGGCTTCTTTCTTTTCCAGAAAACGCGATCTGAACTGGCGGCTCCTACGTCAAGCAGGAGTTTGAGATGTATACGCCTACACCGTTCAAGTCCGATCGCGCCGCGAGCCTCGCGTTCGCGGAAACGCGTGGCTTTGCGCTGGCCTGCGCGTGGGACGGCAAAAAGCCGGTCGCCTCGCCGCTGCCGTTCTATCTGACCTCGGCCAATGACGGTACGCTGCGCGCGGCGTTTCATGTCGCGCGTCACAATCCGCTGATAAAGCTCGCGGACGGGACCACGTCCTGGCTGCTGGCCGTCAACGGCGCGGATGCCTATGTGTCACCGGACTGGTACGTCTCGCCCGACCAGGTGCCGACCTGGCTGTATCAGGTGGTGCACCTGACCGGCCCGGTGCGGGCGATGTCCGGGGACGAACTCGCCGAGCAGATCGAGACGCTCAGCGCCAAGTTCGAGGAGCGGCTGCTGCCGAAAAAGCCGTGGCTGTCGTCCAAGATGACGGCCGGGCGGCTGGAAGCGTTGAAGAAAGCGATTGTGGGCCTCGAGATGACGGTTGAAGAGGTGGAGGGCACCTTCAAGCTGAGCCAGCACAAATCCGAGACCGACTTTGCCGCGATCGCGGGATCGCTTGCCGCGCAACCCGACGCCGGCGCGCGGCATATTGCGCATTTGATGAGAGAGGCGCGGCCCAACGCGTTTGCAGACCAAGAAGCCTTTGCCAACGAAATGAACCAGCCCGAAAGGACCGTGCCATGACCCTCACCGACAGCCATCAGCCCAAAACCGTCAGCGGCTCGACCAAGCCGGCCGTGTTCGTTGACGGCGGATCCGGCACGACGGGGCTCGGCATTCAGGGGCGCCTGCGGCTGCAGAACGACGTCGTGGTGAAGAACATCGCCGAGGAGAAGCGGAAGGATCCTGCCGCCAAGCGGGCGCTCCTGAGCGAGGTGGACCTCGTCATCCTCTGCCTGCCGGATGATGCCGCGAAGGAAACCGTTGCGCTGATCGACAGCATGGGCGCTTCGGCGCCCAAGGTGCTCGACGCCTCGACGGCGTTTCGGGTTGCCCCCGACTGGGCCTACGGCTTTCCCGAACTCACGCCTGATCAGGCCGACAAGATCCGGACCGCCCGAAAAGTATCCAATCCAGGCTGCTATCCGACCGGCGGCATTGCGCTGCTGCGGCCGCTGGTCGATGCTGGCCTGCTGCCTCCGGATTATCCCGTCACCATCAACGCGGTGAGCGGCTATTCGGGCGGCGGCAAGTCGATGATCGCGAGCTTCGAGGATGGCAGCGCGCCGTCCTTCGAATTGTACGGTCTCGGCTTCGAACACAAGCACCTGCCGGAGACGCAGCTTTATTCAAAGCTGACGCGGCGGCCGATCTTCGTGCCGTCGGTCGGCAATTTTCGGCAGGGCATGCTGGTCTCGGTGCCGTTGCACCTCGACACGCTGACGGGCAAACCCAGCGGAGCTGACCTGCACGCAGCGCTGGCCAGGCGATACGCCGGGAGCAAATATGTCTCGGTGATGCCGCTCGAAAACGCGGCGACCAAGGGCGGCAAGCTGGAGCCAGAGGCGCTCAACGAGACCAACAAGCTCGAGCTTTACGTCTTTGCCAGCGAGAAACATCGTCAGGCGGTGCTGGTCGCGCGGCTCGACAATCTCGGCAAGGGTGCGTCGGGCGCAGCCGTGCAGAACATGCGGCTGATGCTGGGGCTTGCCGACAAGTAGCTGACCCAGCGTTCTCGCGTAGAGAGCAGGGTGGAGAGGGACGCGCGTGCGTTTCGCAGACGCGATGCGCGCGGCACGGCCGCTGGCTTTTGCTGCCGTTGCGGTACAAGACAAGCAAACGATTTCGCCTGAAAGGATCGTGCGATGGGCATGAAGAAGATCGGTATTCTCGGCGCGTCCGGCTACACCGGAGCCGACGCGGTGCGCCTGTTGGCGCGGCATCCGAATGCCGAGATCACCGCGCTTACCGCCAACACCCATGCCGGCAAGGCCATGAGCGATGTGTTTCCGCATTTCTTCATGCTCGACCTGCCGAAGCTGGTCGAATGGGAAAAAGTCGACTGGAGCAAGCTCGACGCGGTGTTCTGCGGGCTGCCGCACGGCACCACGCAGGAGATCATCGCGGCGGTTCTCAAAGCCAACCCCAGGATCAAGATCCTCGACATGTCCGCTGATTTCCGGCTGCGCGACAAGGATGTTTACGCGCAGTGGTACGGCCATGAGCACCGGGCGCTGGAATTGCAGGGCGAGGCGGTCTACGGCCTGACCGAGTTCTACCGGGAAAGGATCGCGGCCGCGCGGCTGGTCGCCTGTCCCGGCTGCTATCCGACCGCGGTGCTGCTCGCGCTGGTGCCGCTTGCCAGGGCCAGGCTCATCGATGTCGACGACATCGTCATCGACGCGAAGTCGGGCGTCACCGGCGCCGGTCGCGGGCTGAAGCGGAACACGCTGTTCAGCGAGGCGGGCGAGGGGCTGTCGCCCTATTCGGTCGGCACCCACCGGCACGCGCCTGAAATCGAGCAGGAGATCGGCGTCGCCGCCGGCTCCGCGGTAACGATCAACTTCACGCCGCATCTGATCCCGATGGCGCGCGGCGAACTCTGCACGTCCTACGTCAAGCTCAACGGCGCGACGCCGGACGATCTGCGGGCCGCGCTGGAGAAGGCCTACGCCAACGAACCCTTCGTGCATGTCGCGAAGAAGGGCGTGCTGCCGCAGACCCAGAATGTGCGCGGCTCGAACTATGTTCAGATTGGCGTCGTCGCCGATCGCATCAAGAACCGGGCGATCGTGATTTCCACGCTCGACAATCTGGTAAAGGGTTCTGCCGGACAGGCAATCCAGAACATGAACCTGATGTTCGGTTTGCCCGAAACGGCGGGGCTGGAACAGATCGCGCTGTTTCCGTAACGCGAGGTGCAGAATGGACGAGGAAACACTGCGATTCTACCGCGGCAATGCCGAAGCCTATGCGAAGCGCACGTTCACCTCGCGTCAGGCGCGGCTGATAGCGTTTCTGGCGCTGCTGCCGCCTCGCGCTTGCATTCTGGAACTCGGATGCGGCGCCGGCGGCGACACCGCGGAAATGCTGACGCGCGGGTTTGATGTTCGCGCGACGGACGGGTCGCCGGAAATGGCTGCCGTCGCCTCACGCTGTCTCGGTCGCCCCGTCGAGACGTTGCTGTTTCATGACCTCGACGCGCTTGAGGCCTATGACGGCGTCTGGGCCAATGCCTGCCTGCTGCACGTGCCCCGCAACGAACTCGCTGACGTCCTACGGCTGATCTGGCGCGCGCTCAAACCGGAAGGCGTCTTCTACGCCAGCTACAAGACCGGCGACGCCGACGGCCGCGACACGCTCAATCGCTACTACAATTATCCATCGCCGGATTGGCTACGGACCAATTATACAAGTGCCGGAAACTGGAGTTCGCTGGAGATCGAGACCGGCGAGGTGTTAGGTTTCGACAATCAATGGGCCAAGATGCTGTTCGTCGTGGCCAGGAAGGGCCGCTGACGCCCGGTTGGGCATCGCGGTTGGCGAAGAAAGATGCGGTCCTTGGAGTCCGGCAAGAAAATCATCGGCGTACTTGTTGTCGTTGCGATCGGGCAGGTTATTGGATGGGGCACGGTCGGCCTTCTGGCCGTCGTGGGCCGGCAAGTCGGCTCTGATCTCGGCATGGACATCTCGGCTGTGTTCGCCGGCAATTCGATCTTCTATGTGGCTACGGGTTTGTCCGCGCCGCTTCTCGCCAAGGCATTCATCCGCTTTGGGGCACGCCGTGTGATGATCGCGGGCACCATTGTCTCCGCGCCGGGCTTCGTTCTGCTGTCCAGTTCGACCGGCCCCGCGTCGTTCTTCGCCGCATGGATCATCCTCGGCATGGCCGGCAGCGCGACGTTGGCCACCGCCACCTACATCCTGCTCAATGAGGTTGCGGGCCGCGGTGCAAAGCGTGCGATCGGCGCTCTGATGCTGGTGACGGGGCTGGCCAGCAGCGTTTTCTGGCCGACCACCTCGTTTCTCTCGGATGCGCTGGGCTGGCGTGGCACCTGTCTTGTCTATGCCGGACTGATGGTTCTGGTCTGTCTGCCGCTCTACACGTTTGGATTGCCGCGTTACACTGTCCGGAAGGAGGAGGTCGATTCGCTGAGTTTGTCGGGCGAATCCCGCATCGTCCGGAAAAGCACCTTCTACCTGATCGTAGCGGCGACCGTATTGTGCGGTTTCGTCACCTTCGGATTCGCCGCCACGATGATCGAACTCCTGAAAGCGGAGGGCCTGTCGCCGACGCAGGCCGTCACCTTCGGTTCGATGCTGGGGGTAATTCAGGTCAGCGCCCGGGGGCTCGATTTTCTCGGTGGTGGGCGGTGGGACGGGATTACGACGGCGCTGATCGCCACCTCAACCCTTGTCGTGGCGATACTTCTTCTGATGATCGGCGGCGGATCGCACTGGATGATCGCAACCTTCATTCTGCTGTATGGGCTCGGCAGCGGCGCGCTTGCGGTCGCGCGTGCGACCATTCCACTGGTATTCTACGACAATTTCGAATTCGCCAGGGCAACTTCGCGCATCGCGCTGCCGCTCAATCTCATCTCCGCAGCTTCGCCGCCAATTCTGGTTGGCCTGCTGTCGAATTTTGGCAGCAACGCCCTGCTTGGTTTAGGTATGCTGTGTGCGAGCGCTGCCCTGCTGATGCTGTATTGGCTCAGCCGCCACCGCCCGACCACCCGGCCGATCGCCGCGAGCTGAGCCGAGAGTTCGGCGAAACGGCTGTTGCCCGCATGCGGGCAGCGCCAGATATCAGCTCAATCAATTATGAGGTCGGCTCGTGTGCCATGCTTTGAGAGCGGCCTTCTCTTCATCGGCTGTGAGGCCGGTGACCGGTCCGCCTGCGGTGCGCGCCCAAAGCAACGTGTCGCGCGCGGTCTCCGAAATTGTTCGAAGCGTCAAGCCGGACAGGCGCGCGGGTGATGTGTCGCGAGTGTTGAAGCCCGCAAACTCCGGGAGCGGAAGCCACAGCGGCAGCGAGCGCGGGCCAGACCAACGTTTGATGCCGTGGCTTTCCAGAAATGCGCGGTCCACCCAGGTGAATGTGCAGGACGAGCCCACGGCCTCCGCGCAATCTGCCAAGAACTGGCCCCTGGTGTACGATGGCCCGATACCATCAAAATAACCGGTAAGACGGGTTTGCGCGGCATGCACGATCCACTGGGCGAGATCGCGCACGTCGATGAGTTGGACCGCATCGTCTGGCGTTCCCGGCACGAGCACCTCGCCGCCGCGATCAAGCCGCATCGGCCAATAGGTGAATCGCCCCGTTGGATCCTCTGGACCTGCAATCAGCCCGGGCCTGCAAATAAACGCACTCTCACCGATCGCCTGCTCACACGCGACCTTGGCAGACCCATAGGTTTCGTCGGTACTGTGCTCGATCTCCGGTGCTGTAGGCACCCGGAGTGGAGCGTTAACCGCTCTTTGCCCGGTCGTGCGGTTGTCAGCATATACCGTCACCGTCGATACAAAGGTCCAATGCTCGACGCGATGCTTAAGTGCCGCAACCGCGCGACGTACCTGGCCGGGATGACGCGACACATCAACGACGGCATCGAATGCCTCTCCGACAAGCGGCGCGAGGCCGTCCGGTGTGTCGCGGTCGACGGGTATGAAGCGTGTGCGGTCCGGAACTTTTCCGGCGACGCCGCGTGCGGCGCACGTTACGTCATGGCCCAGCGCGCAGGCATGGGCGGCAATTGCGCGCCCGAGAAACTGCGTGCCGCCGAGGATCAACAGACGCATTTGTACACCCAAAGAAAACTACGGATCGAGGAAAACATCAGGAGTAACTCCGCAGGCGGGTCATAGGGCTATGTGGCGATCCACTCGAGCAGGGCGTTTTGCGCGTGTAGAAGATAAGCCTTTGCAGCGGCACTCTGGCATGCTGGATGACGCATTGCGTCAGCAGCGACTTCCTTTCCCCTGGAAACGGGCGGGCAAGGAAGGAAAATGACGTCGGGGTGGCATTTCTCCAGGACAGACGTCGAAATCTGGTATTCCAGCATCTGTTCTTCATTTGCCTCAGTCGGCCATGAGTCGGTAACGATCACGTCCGCATCCAGCAACTCTTTGAGATCGGTACTCGCAGCGAAGTTTGGGCCCAATAATGAGGCGTCTCCAACGTGCCAGTTTTCCGGATAGACCTGTCTCACCTGGATAGGCATTGAGATGGAAGCTTCGACCCACGATCGGAAGATGTTGGCGTCTGGAGCGACGCCGACGACTTTCATTCCCTCAAGAGTTCCCCTCTTGCTTTGGATATAGGCGAGATCGCCGAGTGTTTCGCACGGGTGATTGGACCTCGTTCTCGCATTTACCACAGCAGCTTTGGCCATTGATGCGAGTTCCTTCAAGGCCGCTAGCTCTTTGGTTCGGACGACCAAAATGTCGAACCAATTGTCGAGATACCCAGCTAAATCCGCCGTGGCTTCAGAGGCATTGAATCTGATTGGCGATTGGACGCAGATGCCACCCATGGCCTGTACGCCTAGATCAAAGGCAGTCGTATTTCTCCATCCACTATCGTCGGCAATCAGGGCAACACGTTTGCCGGACAAGCTCTGAGGCATGCTGCGGTGGTCCCAGGCTGTCGCCAGCGACTGAGCGCGGCCGATGAGGGACAAGATGATTTCTTTTGGCAATCCGTGGAATTCCAGAAAGTCCTTGCTGGATTCCATGCGCATTCTCGCCTCACGAGGTCGCTATAATCAGACCCGGAATCTCAAAATTCCGGGTGCCCTTCATTCAGCGCCCCGGATGACGATGCAATGAGTTGGTGCCCGAAGGGTACTCGCCTCACATCACCTTGAAGATCGCCAGCGCGAGCACGGCCTGCGCCAGGAAGCCGACGGTAAAGGCGAGCGTGCGGAATACCGGCAGGCCGAGCGTGTACACGATCAGATGCGCGACGCGGGACCAGAAATACACGGCGCAGGCCATCGCAGTCCATGAGGTGGAATAGTCGAGGTCGTTGAGGATCAGCACCAGCGGCGCGAAGATGATCAGGTTTTCGACCGCATTATCGTGCGCGAACATCAGCCGGTTGGCCCAGTCCGCTTGCGGCTTGTCGTTGCGCGAGGGGTTGGCCATGGCGCCGGAAAGGCCGCGCACCTGACAGCGGTTGATGATGTAGGGAACCCACAGCAGCCCGGTCAAAATCACGGTCAGCGTCAGCCAGAACAATTCACGCGTCATTGGTTCCCCCTCGAACGATTATCGAATCCCGGCGTGGGACAGTTGATTATAGCGAACCGCGCCTGCTGGCGCTATGCGCGCACCTTGACGTAGCTGCCGGGCGCGTCCTCGAGCGGCGGCAGTTCCTCGGAGCCGACGGAGCGCGCGGGCACGCGCTCGGCATCGAGGCCCTCCAGCCATTGCACCCAGTCGGGCCACCACGAGCCCTTGTGCTCGGTCGCGGTCTTCAGCCAGTCGGCGAGCGTGATGTCCTTGATTTTGTCGTTGGTCCAGTACTGGTATTTGCCGCCGGCCGGCGGGTTGACCACGCCGGCGATGTGGCCGGAGCCGGACAGCACATACTTCACCGGTCCGCCGAAGAACTGCGAGCCGAAGAGCACCGAATCCGCCGGCGCGATGTGATCCTCTTTGGTCGCCAGATTGTAGACGGGCACCTTGACCTTCGACAGGTCGAGCAGCGTGTTGTCGAGCACCATGCTGCCGGTGGTGAGTCGGTTTTCCAGATAGCAGTTGCGCAGGTAGAAGGAATGGTTGGCCGCCGGCATCCGCGTGGCGTCGGAGTTCCAGTGCAGCAGGTCGAAGGCCGAGGGCGGCTGTCCCTTCAGATAGTTGCTGACGACATAGGACCAGATCAGGTCGTTGGAGCGCAGCATGTTGAAGGCCATCGCCATCTTGCTGCCTTCGAGCACGCCGGTGGTTTCCATCTCCCGCTCCAGCGTCGAGATCTGGTCTTCATCGACGAACACCAGCAGATCGCCGGCATGGGTGAAGTCGACCTGCGCCGCAAAGAACGTCGCCGAGGTGACGCGCTGGCGCCGCTTCTCGGCGAGCCAGGCCAACGTCGAGGCGAGCAGGGTGCCGCCGACGCAGTAGCCGGCGGTGTGAACTTTCATTTCGCCCGTCAGCTTTTCGATGATGTCCATCGCGGTGAGCGGGCCTTGCTTCATGTAGTCGTCGAAGGTCTTCTTGCCGAGTTCCTTGTCGGGATTGACCCAGGAGATCACGAACACGGTGATGCCCTGGTCGACGCACCATTTGATGTAGGATTTTTCCGGCTTGAGATCGAGAATGTAGAACTTGTTGATCCAGGGCGGCACGATCAGAAGCGGCGTGCGCAGCACCGTCTCGGTGGTCGGCGTGTACTGGATCAGCTGCATCAGCTCGTTCTGGAAGATCACCTTGCCCGGCGTCGTCGCCATGTTGACGCCGACGACGAGGTTCGCCGGGTCGGACTGGCGGATGCGCAGGGTGCCGCGGCCGGCTTCGATATCTTCGGTCAGCATCTTCATGCCACGCACGAGGTTGTCGCCGTTCGAGGCCAGCGTCTCGCGCAGCACTTCCGGATTGGTGAGCACGAAATTCGACGGCGCGATCGCGTTGCTGATCTGCTGGACGTAGAACTCGGCCTTCTTGCGGGTGTGCGGATCGATGCCTTCGGCGTTCTTCACCAGTTCCTGGGCGCACTGCGTGGTGAGCAGATAGAGCTGCAGCACGAAATCGAAGAACTGGTTCGATTTCCACTCCGGATCCTTGAAGCGCTTGTCGCGCGGCGACGGCTCGATCGCGGGCCTGGCCGCTTCGCCGGCCATGCGGCGCGCGGCCTGGCCCCAGAGATCGAGATAGGCCTTGCCAAGCTTCGTCTGCAGGTCGGTGGCGCGCGCGTTGTCCGAAAGCCAGTATTCCGCAACCTTGGAGAAGGTCTTGATGACTTCACCGACTTCGCTGGGCGGCTTGTCCTTTGGTTCGCCACCCTCGCGCGGCTTGAGATAGGCCGCAAGCGCCTGGCCGCTCGTCTCCATCGCCTTGGCGATGTTCATCGCGAAGGCTTCGGCGTTGAAGGTCTTCGAAGCCTGGGTTTCGGTGTTGACGTCACTCATATCAAGGACACTATAGCTTCATTTCGTGTTCGTCACCGCGTGGATTGATGCCAGCAGGATTGGCGTTAACCCTGTTGCACTGCGATAAAGTTTGCGTGTCCACACGAGTTGCACACATTGCGGCCGCACCGATCACATTTGCTCTTTGGGCTTTAGTCGTTTCGGGCGACAATGGTTTGAACGGTTCTAGCTAAATCAACGCCGCGGGACGGCTTGGCGTTGCAAAGCTCGTACCACCGCATAGATGCGGGCGCGGCGCAGAGGCAGTTGGGGACTTCCGGACGGATGCCGGTTACTCGGACGATAAGGTTGTGGTCGATTGCCGCGCTGGCCGTGACGGCATTTGCGCTCGGCGGTTGCTCGACCCAGATCGCGGATATGCCGGGCGTTGGCCTGCCGGCCGGCGCCCCTGAGCGTCCGAAGGAGGCCGGTGGCTATTTACCGGTGCACGACCTGCCGCCGGAGCGTGATGAGCAGGCGATCAAGCCGGCCGAACTGGCTAAAATCCAGTCAGAATTGGCCGCCGCCCGTGACCGTCAAGCGACGGCTTCAAAGCCAGCCAAGGAGTGAGTGGCCGGCTGTCCCGACGCGATTTGGCTACCGCCGGATCAGGTCCGGCGGGTTAAGTGAAAACGCCATAAAAACTGGCGCCGCCGGGCTCCCGTGGTAAAAGAACCCCATTCAACCGCATTGCGGGTCCAGAGCTCCAGGGATCTCGCGCCTGAATTCGCGTTAAGTCCTTGATTGAGCGCGACTTCTGACTGAAACCCAATCCGGTTTCGATAGCCGCGAAGGTTCCCCGATTCTGTCCCGCCGGTTGTCGGAGCAAGGGTCCATGGAAGATTTTTACCGCATCCGCCGTCTGCCGCCTTACGTGTTCGAGAAGGTCAACCAGGCCAAGGCGGCCGCGCGCAATGCCGGGGCCGACATCATCGACATGGGCATGGGCAATCCGGACCTGCCGACGCCGCCCCATGTGCTGGAGAAGCTGAAAGAGACGCTCGGCAAGCCGCGGACCGATCGCTACTCGGCCTCACGCGGCATCAACGGCCTGCGCAAGGCGCAAGCCGCCTATTACGGGCGCCGGTTCGGCGTAAAACTCAATCCGGACACCCAGATCGTGGCCACGCTGGGCTCGAAGGAAGGTTTTGCCAATGTGGCGCAGGCGATTACCGCGCCCGGCGACGTCGTGCTGTGCCCCAATCCCAGCTATCCGATTCATGCCTTCGGCTTCCTGATGGCGGGCGGCGTGATCCGCTCGGTACCCTCGGAACCGACGCCGCAGTTTTTCGAGGCGGTGGAACGCGCGATCATCCATTCGATCCCGAAGCCTCTGGCGCTCGTGGTCTGCTATCCCTCGAATCCGACCGCGTATGTCGCCGAGCTCGATTTTTACAAGGATCTGGTGGCGTTCGCGAAGAAGCACGAGATCTTCATCCTGTCGGATCTGGCCTACGCGGAAGTCTATTTCGACGACAACAACCCGCCGCCCTCGGTGCTGCAGGTTCCCGGCGCGATGGACGTCACCGTCGAGTTCACCTCGATGTCGAAGACGTTTTCGATGGCGGGCTGGCGCATGGGCTTTGCCGTCGGCAACGAGCGGATCATCGCCGCCCTGGCGCGGGTCAAATCCTACCTCGACTACGGTGCGTTCACGCCCATTCAAGTCGCCGCCACCGCCGCGCTGAACGGGCCGGACGATTGCATCAAGGAAATGCGCGACACCTACCGCAAGCGCCGCGACGCGCTGGTCGAATCGTTTGGCCGGGCGGGTTGGGAGATTCCGCCGCCGCAGGCCTCGATGTTCGCCTGGGCGCCGCTGCCCAAGGCCTTCGAGGGCGTCGGCAGCATGCAGTTCGCGACCCTGATGGTGGAGAAGTCAGGCGTGGTGGTCTCGCCCGGCGTCGCCTTCGGCGAGCATGGCGAGGGCTATGTCCGCATCGCCATGGTGGAAAACGAGCAACGTATCCGCCAGGCTGCCCGCGGGGTGCGTCGCTTCCTTGAAAGCGGCATTGAAACGTTGCACAACGTGGTTCCTCTCGCCAATCGGCGCTAATTCCTTTTATTGCAGGTTCTCTCATACATGGTCGCACCCCTGAGAGTGGGTATCGCAGGGCTCGGCACTGTTGGCGCCGAAGTCGTTCGCCTCATCGAAGCGCAGTCGCGGACGCTGTCCGAGCGCAGCGGGCGCGGCGTGCGGGTCGTTGCCGTCACCGCGCGCTCGAAGGCAAAGAAGCGCTCGCTGGACCTGCGCGGCATCGAATGGGCCAAAAGCCCGCTGGCGCTGGCCAACGACCCCAAGGTCGATTGCTTCGTCGAACTGATGGGCGGTTCCGGCGAGCCGGCGCTGTCGGCAATCGAAGCCGCGCTGAAATCCGGCAAGTCTGTCGTGACCGCCAACAAGGCGCTGATCGCCAAGCACGGCATCCGGTTGGCAAAGGCCGCCGAGAAGCATGGCGGCGCGCTGAATTACGAGGCGGCGGTCGGCGCGGCCATTCCGGTCATCAAGACGCTCCGCGAGGGGCTGTCCGGAACCGGGATCAACCGCGTCTACGGCATCCTCAACGGCACCTGCAATTACATCCTGACCCGGATGGAGCAGGAGGGCCTGTCGTTTGCCGAATGCCTGAAGGACGCGCAGCGGCTCGGCTATGCCGAGGCCAATCCGTCGTTTGACGTCGACGGCCATGATACCGCGCAGAAGCTCGCGATCCTGGCGAGCCTCGCCTTCGGCACCAAGGTGGCGCAGAGCGCGGTCTATGTCGAAGGCATCTCCTCGATCGCGCCGGAAGACCTTCGCGCCGCGGAGGAGCTCGGCTACCGCGTCAAGCTGCTTGGCGTGGCGGTGCGCACCGCCAAAGGCATCGAACAGCGCGTGCATCCGACCATGGTGCCGAAATCGTCCTCGATCGCGCAGGTGATGGGCGTCACCAACGCCGTCACCATCGACGGCGAGGGCATTCCTCCGATCACGCTGGTGGGGCCGGGCGCCGGCGGCGCCGCGACCGCGTCCGCCGTCGTGGCCGATATCGCTGACGTGGCGCGCGGCATTCGCGCAAAACCGTTCGGGCGTCCGGTGGAGCGGCTGCGCGACACCACCAAGGCGCCGATGGAGCGCCATGAGGGCGGCTACTACATCCGCCTGATGGCGCGCGACCTGGCCGGCACCGCCGCCACCATCGCCACCCGCCTTGCCGAACAGAAGATTTCGCTGGAATCGATCGTGCAGCGCCATCCCGATGGCGTCGACGAGAACGGTACGGCAAAGAAGCCGTCACCGGTTCCGGTCATCCTGATCACCTACGCAACTTCCGAGGACGCGGTCTACCGCGCGCTGGAAGCCGTTCAGCGCGACAAGGTGATCAGCGGCCGGCCGCAGGTGATACGGATCGAAAAGAACTAGCGCGCGTTCTATCCGGAACGCGGCAGAGGATTGATTGCGGCCGTGGGGCCGCTGCAGGTTTCAAGGGAGTAAGCCGATGTCGACCCATATTTCCGTTCCGCCGCAATTGCTGCTCGAGCGCATTCTGACGCTGGAAATCGTGCGGGTGACGGAACGTGCCGCCGTTTCGGCCGCGCGGCTGCGCGGCCACGGCCAGGAGAAGGCGGCGGACCAGGCCGCCGTCGACGCGATGCGCCGCGAACTCAACAAGCTGCCGATCGAAGGCACCATCGTGATCGGCGAGGGTGAACGCGACGAGGCGCCGATGCTGTTCATCGGCGAAAAGGTCGGGCTCAACGCCGGTCCCCAGGTCGATATCGCCGTCGACCCGCTGGAAGGCACCACGCTGTGCGCCAAGAACATGCCGGGCGCGATCGCGACCATGGCGATGGCCGATGGCGGCACGCTGCTGCACGCGCCCGACGTCTACATGCAGAAACTCGCAGTCGGCCCGGGCTACAAGAAGGGCGTGGTCGAACTCGACGCGTCGCCTGCCGACAACGTCAAGCGGCTCGCGAAAGCCAAGGGCGTCGATGCTTCGGCGATCACGGTGCTGGTGCTCGATCGCCCGCGCCATGCCGATATCATCGCCGGCGTGCGCTCGACCGGCGCGGCGGTGCGGCTGATCACCGACGGCGATGTCGCCGGCGTGATCCATTGCGCCGACCCTGATAATACCGGCGTCGACATGTATATCGGCACCGGCGGCGCGCCCGAGGGCGTGCTGGCGGCGGCTGCGCTGCGCTGCATCGGCGGCCAGATGCAGTGCCGGCTGATCCTCGACAGCGAGGAGAAACGCGAGCGCGCGCACAAGATGGGCGTTACCGACCCGAAGATGATCTACGGCATCGAGGACATGGCGCGCGGCGACTGCCTGTTCGCGGCAACCGGCGTCACCACCGGCTCGCTGCTGTCGGGCGTAAAATTCCGCAAGGACGTGATCGAGACCGAAACGGTGGTGATGCGCTCGGTCACCGGTACGGTGCGATACATCAAGGCCGAGCACCGGCAGCTCGAAAAGTTTCATCTGGATTGAGGCCAACCGTCATTCCGGGATGGTCCGAAGGACCAGACCCGGAATCTCGAGATTCCGGGTTCGCGCTTTGCGCGCCCCGGAATGACAACAAGATAAGAAGAAACGGGGAGGCCAACCAATGTCCGACGTGTCCGCAGTGAAGGCGCTGGTGTTCGACGTATTCGGCACGGTCGTCGATTGGCGCACCAGCCTCATCAACGATTTCACCAAATGGTCGGAGACCTCAGGCATCCAGGCCGACTGGACCGCCTTGGTCGACGGCTGGCGCGCGGTCTACTCCGCCTCGATGGACGAGGTGCGCAAGCATCCCGAGCGCGGCTATCAGATCCTCGACACGCTGCATCGGCAATCGCTGGAAAAACTGGTGGCGCAGTTCTCGATCAAGGGATTGAGCGAGGCCGATCTGCATTACCTCACGATGGGCTGGCACCGCCTGCACGCCTGGCCGGACAGCGTCCCCGGCCTGACGCGGCTGAAGACAAAATACATCATCTCGCCGCTCTCCAACGGCAACGTTGCGCTGCTGACCAACATGGCGAAGTTCGCAGGTCTGCCGTGGGATCTCGTCATGTCGGCGGAATTGTTCGAGCACTACAAGCCCGATCCGGAAACCTATCTCGGCGCCGCCAAACTGCTCTGCCTGCCGCCGGAACAGGTGATGATGGTCGCCGCCCACAACAACGACCTGAAGGCCGCGCAGAAGCTCGGTCTCAAGACCGCCTTCGTCGCGCGACCGACCGAATACGGCCCGCATCAGAAATATGATTTCGAGGCGAGGGGCGACTGGGACATCGTCGCCAAGGATTTTGGCGGGATCGCCGACAAGTTGGGGTGCTGACGATTTCCGCGGGGCTTATCTGGTAGGATGGGTAGAGCGAAGCGAAACCCATCAGCCGCGACCGCTGGTCCATGATGGGTTTCGCTTCGCTCTACCCATCCTACGAATATGCTTGCCGGCCGGGGGTCAACGTTTTGGCATGGCCTTGCGGGTACCTGCAGGTTTGGACTGCATCTCAATCGCTTGCGCCAGACGCTCGACCGCGGGAGCGATCGTCTGGCGTGAGTGACCACTGAAGCCGAGCACAAGGGCAGATCGCGGCGCCGCTGCAAGATATAGCCGGCTCATCGGCCGGACGACGACGCCATGCTGGCGGCCGGCGCGCTCGATGGCGACATCCGAGAGGCCGCGCCGTGTGAAGGCCACGAGATGCATGCCCTGGTCCGGCGCATCGACCGTGAGATCGGCGCCGAGCTGGCGCTTGAGAGTGGCGACCAGCTCGTCGCGCTGCGCTTTGTACAGCACGCGCATGCGGCGAATATGCGTGGCGAAATGGCCCTCGTCCATGAAGGCGGCGACCACGGCCTGGCTTAACGTCGATGGCTGCCGGTCCATCAAATAGCGGGCGGCAACGAACGGCCGCAGCAGCGCATGCGGGATCACGGCGTAACCGAGCCGCAGGCCCGGGAAGAGCGCCTTGTTGAGCGTGCCGATATAGATGACGCGCTCACCCTCATCGAGACCCTGAAGCGAGGCAAGCGGCCGGCCGCCGTAGCGGAATTCGCTGGCATAGTCGTCCTCCACGATCCATGCGTTCTTCTTCCGCGCCCAGGCCAGAAGTTCAAGGCGACGGGCCATCGAGAGTACGACGCCCGTCGGGAATTGGTGGGAGGGCGTCACGAACACGGCGCAGGCGTTCGGTGCCGATCTGATGCCTCTGCCGACGTCGATGCCTTGCCCATCGACGGGAATCGGATGGACCGTGGCGCCGGCGGCCAGCAGGGCCTGCCGGGTCAGTGGATAAACCGGATCTTCGACCCAGACCTCCCGGTTCCGGTTCGGAAGGATGCGGATGACGATGTCGATCGCCTGCTGCGTTCCCGCCGTCACCACGATCTGCTCGGGATCGCATTTGACTGCCCGAGCGGCTTGCAGGTAATCGCAGATGACTTTTCGAAGTTCGATCGTTCCGCGCGGGTCGGAATAGCCAAAATGGCTCGCATCCAGCGAACGAAAGATACGAGCACTGAGCTTGCGCCATAGCTCCAGCGTTCTGTCGTCGATCAGCGTGCGTCCGAGGTTGAACGGCCGCTGATCGCTCTGCACCGTGACATCGACGAAATCGCCGAGAGGCTGCATCTGCGTGGCGTCGGACGTGACGGGCGCCGCTGGCCTCCTGCGTCGCGGCGGGCCTCCCTCGATCGGCTCGGGAAGATCAGGCGATATGTAGGTGCCGGATCCGTGCCGGCCGGACGTGTACCCTTCGGCGAGAAGCTGCTCGTAGGCGGCGACCACAGCGGAGCGCGACACGCCGAACTGCGCGGCAAGCTCCCGCGTGGATGGCAGCTTCGTTCCGGGCCGCAAGCGTCGTGACAGGATCGCGGCGCGAAGCTGCAGATAGAGCTGGCGGAAGAGCGGCATGTCGCTCTCGCGGATGAGCTCGAACGCATAAAGGTCCGCCCAGCTTCGTCGGCTTTTCATGCAGGCATCCGGATCGTTATCCACGTGAAAGTGGTATTGCGATCTGGCAAAAAGTGGACCTTTTCGACAGACCACTACGCAGGCTATTCGGACGTGGAGGGCGATTCAAGCCGCTGCAATCGGCGAGGGTGCGCTTTCAAAGATTCACGGAGGTCCGCATGAGTTCGCCTCAATTGCGTCGCGCCGATCGCGCGATGTCCGAGCCACGGGCGCATGCCATGCTGGAACGCACATTCAGCGGGCGGATCGCGACCGTGGGCGAGGACGGCTATCCCTATTGCATGCCGCTGCTCTACATCTGGATGGACAGGGAAATATACCTGCACACCGGCAGCGCCAGGGGGCATTTGCGGGCGAACGTCGAACGCGAGCCGCGCATCTGCTTTGAGCTCGATGAGCCGGACCAGGTGTTCGACTACGGCCGCTTCGAATGCGATTCCGGTCTGGCGTACCAAAGCGTGATCGTGTTCGGCAAGATTCGGATCGTCGAGGAGCGGGCAGTCAAGCAACGCTTCTGCGAAGTGCTGATGGAAAAATACGGCAAGGCGGATACCACGCGGCCCATAGGCTTTTTCCCGCGCATCGACGCGATCACGGTTTACGCCATTGCGATCGAGCGAATGACGGGCAAGGAGATGGCGTTACCGCCGCTGTCCGAGCAGTGGCCTGCAAAAGACCGAACCAAAACGCCGAACGCGCTCCCGTGATGAATTGAGTGCGGAGTTCGTAGGATGGGTAGAGCGCAGCGAAACCCATCAACTTCGCGGATTGCGGCCGATGGGTTTCGCTTCGCTCTACCCATCCTACGGGTCCGTCATTCCTATCCCGCGCCCCCCTGGATCACACCGAACCAGCCAAGGCCCTTATACGTCTCATAACCGGGCGTGGCGTGGAAGGCGATCAGTGCGCCGGAGCGGTCTTGCGAGAAGCCGGAGCGCCGTCCCTCCAGGGGAAGCGAGACGCGCTCGGCGAGAATGCCTTGGCCATCGGACGCCGCGATCACCCGGAAATTCGAATCGACCAGCAGCACGCGCGCCTTGTCGGCGGCGCCGACACGCACGCCCTGGACGATGGCGCGGGCTTGTGGTTCCCAGTCGAAATGGATCGCCAGCACGCCGATCGGTTTGGCGTTGGCCTTGCCGCCGGCACGAACGCTGGCGCAGTAGGTCACGACCTGGGCATTGCCGAGCGATGGCTGGGATTCGACGTCGCCGACGGCGTAATCGTCGCCGGAGCGCAGGTCGCGCGCGGCCCGGAACCATTTTGTGTGCGCCACGTTCTGGCCCACGACGTTGAAGCGATCGGCGCGGCCGTTGGCGCGCACATTGCCGTCGAGATCGCACAGCCAGAGATCGAGATAGACGGTGTAGGCGCCGAGGATCACGGCCAGCCGTTCCGAGACATGGGTCACGGCGGCGGGTTCCGGCGCGGCGGCGCAATCGACGACGGCTGAGTCGGTCGCCCACCAGCGCACGTCGCAGGTCCGCTCATAGAGGTTGCGGTCCATCAGCTCGATGGCGTTCAGCGACAGATCGACCATGCGCTCGCCGCGCGACCGGTCAGCCATCTGCGCGATCGAGGTCATCAGATTGCCGGTCCGGTTGGTGAGCTGGCTTTCGAGCTCGCGGGCGATGGTCTCGACCTGCTGGCCGACATTGCGCACTTCCTGCGCCACCACGGCAAAGCCGGCACCTTGCGCGCCGGCGCGCGAACTCTCGATCAGCGCGTTCAGCGCCAGCATCTTCATCTGGTTGGTGATCTTCTGGATCGACTTGGTCTTCTCGCAGGCGACCTGGTTGACCTCGGCGGTCAATCTGGCGATCAGCGCGGAGACATCGGATTCATCCTCGGCGCTCGCTGAATTCTTGGGCTGTTTTGCAATCGTTGCGGTACGAGAACGGTCGAGCGCGACGGACATTGGTGAAAATTCCTCAGTCTTTGTGCGGTTGCCGACCTTCTTTGGATCGACGAGACTCAACGAAAGCGTGCTGGATCCTTTGTCGCGGATCATGGCTAACGATTGGTTTAATTTCCTCGCCCTGCGGGTAGTATTGCGGGGACAAGTTGCATCTTCTTTGTGCAAGTCGCTTTTGTCGGCATAGGCTCGAAACTGGCATGGCCGGGGTGTGCCGGCCTTGCCGTAGCGATTCGCGCGCCGCCGCTCCACGCCATCCCTGGTTTGCCGACCGGCGGCTTTATCCCTATGTCTCGAAGGCATCATGACGCTTCCCGCATCCGCTATCCCCGTTGACCTGCCGCCGGCGTTTCTTGGCGTGTCGCGTTCGGCGACCGGTAAATTGTGGCGCGACCGGCTCGACGCCAGGGGGGCGGCGCGGGCGCTGGCGATCACGCAGCGCTACCAGTTGCCGGAGATGCTGGCGCGCGTGCTGGCGGGCCGCGATGTCGGGATCGACGAGGTCGAGGATTTTCTCGATCCGACCATCCGCAAGCTGATGCCCGATCCCCACACCGTGACGGCGATGGAGACGGCGGCAAGGCGGATTGCCGACGCTGCGGCACGCGGCGAGAAGGTCGCGATCTTCGGCGATTACGACGTGGATGGCGCGACCTCGGCGGCGCTGCTGGCCTGGCACCTGCGCCATTGCGGGCTCGATCCGCTGATCCACATCCCCGACCGCATCTTCGAAGGCTATGGCCCCAACGTCGAGGCGGTGCGCGGGCTCGCGAACAAGGGCGCGACGCTGCTGGTCACCGTCGATTGCGGCACCACCAGCCTCGAGCCGCTGGCGGAAGCGCGCAAGCTCGGCATGTCGGTGGTCGTCATCGACCACCATCAGACCGGCGACGAATTGCCCGAGGTCGATGCGCTGGTGAACCCGAACCGGCCTGACGATCTCTCCGGCCTCGGCCATCTCGCGGCCGTCGGGCTGGTGCTGATCACGCTGGTGGCGGTGAACCGCGAATTGCGCGGCCGCGGCTTCTGGAATGCCGAGCGGCCGGAGCCGGATCTGCTCGGCATGCTGCACCACGTGGCGCTCGGCACCGTGGCCGATGTCGCGCCGCTGACCGGGCTCAACCGCGCCTTCGTCGCCAAGGGCTTGATCGCAATGCGCCGCCGCGACCATGTCGGCCATACCGCGCTGATGGATGTGGCGCGGCTGAATGGTCCGCCCGAAGCCTGGCATCTCGGTTTCATGCTGGGG
>Ga0307499_10000175_pt1 | contig 23605 bp, 12 predicted proteins | sample 13_S_MG_FD_201363 | JGI IMG/M metagenome (GOLD analysis project Ga0307499, IMG submission 201363) | Soil microbial communities from Populus trichocarpa stands in riparian zone in the Pacific Northwest, United States - 13_S | ecosystem: Environmental > Terrestrial > Soil > Riparian zone > Trees... | reverse complement strand
GGCGGCGGGCAGGTCGCACGGGGCGGTGTAGAGCGTGGCCTGCGCCCGGCCGGCCAGCCGGGACAGTTCGGCGTGTTCGGCGAGCCCGTACGCCTGCGCCTTGGCCCGGTACGCGCGCAGCCGGCCACGCAGCTCGTCCCGCTGGGCGAGCGGCGCCCGCCAGCCGTCCCGGGCGGCGGTCGCCTGCTCGGTGGCCGCGCGCAGCCGCGCCGACCAGGCCGGCCGGCGGCCGGCCAGCACCTGCCACTGGCCGGCGGCGGCGAGCGCGTCCAACCCGGCCAGCTCGCTGGTCAGCGCGCGCAGTTCGGCCGCGGTCGGCGGGGCGGCGGCCGCGGCGTCGGCGATCTTGACGGTGGCCTGGTCGCGCGCCGCCAGGGCCGCGTCCAGCAGCGCCGGCAGCGCGTCGAGTTCGGACCGGCCGTCGGCCAGCCGGTCCAGCAGGTGCGCGCGGAGGGCGGCGGCACTGCTCGCGGCCGCGTGCACGGCCGCGATCGCGGCGTCCACTCCATCGAAATCGGCCCCGGACAGGCTCAGCGGGTCGGTGCCCAGGGTGTCGGTGAGTGCCTCGAGCCGGGCTGCCACCGACCGGCCGCCGGCGCTGTCGGCCACCCCGTCCACCGCGCGGCGCAGCTCATCCAGCGCCTGGACCGAGGCCGCGCCCCGGGCCAGCAGCTCCGCCCCGGCCTGCCGGATCTCGGCGAGCGCCGCGGTCACCCCGGCCACCAATCGGCCGAGCGCCGCCGCCAACTGCCCGGCGTCCAACTGCCCCGCCGCCGACTGCCCCGTCGCCGACTGCCCGGCGCTCAGCTGGCCGGCCGCCGACTCGCCCGGCTGGGACCGCTGTCCCTGCTGCGGCCCTGACCCAGCCGAGCCAGCCGAGCCAGCCGAGCCAGCCGAGCCAGCCGAGCCAGCCGAGCCAGCCGAGCCGGCCGAGCCGGCCCTGCCGGTCGGGCCGGTCGGGCCGGTCGGGCCGACTGACCCAGCCGGGCCGGTCGGCCCAGCGGGACCGGCTGGCCCAGCCGTACCGGCGGGCCTAGCGGGATCGGCGGGCCCAGCCGGACCGGTGGGCCCAGCGGGACCGGCGGGCCCAGCGGGGTCGGTCAGCCGGGTCGGGTCGGGGACGCCGGCGGCGGCCAGGTCGATCCCGGCGTGCAGCGCGGCGTCCAGCCGGGCTGCGGCGTCCCGGCCGAGCTTGCGGTCGGCGCCGCGCAGCGCGACCAGCGTGTCCACCCGGGCGGACAGCGCCGGGTACGCCGCCCAGGCCAGCGCGAGGTCCGCACGCAGTCCGGCCCAGCGGGCGGCGGTCTGGCCGCGGGCGGTGGGCGGCCCGGCCGTGGCCGCGTCGGCGTCCAGCGCCATCAGGGCCATCGCGACCTGGCTGGTCGCGGTGCGCACGGCGGCCAGTTCGGCGTCCGGGCCGGCGGGTTGCGGCGCGGTCATGCCGTCAGCCCTGGTACCGGGCGGCCGGTGGGGCGGGCGCCGGACCGAACTGGCCGAGCCAGCGCCGGTACAGGGTGGCCCAGGTGCCATCCTGCCGGGCCCGTTCGAGCACCGCGTTGACGAACCGGGTGAAGTCCGGATGCTCCCGGGAGATCGCCAGGCCGTACGGCTCGTCGGTGAACGCCGAGCCGACCACCTTGGCGTACGGGTCCTGCGCGGCCAGCCCGAGCAGGATCGTGTCGTCGGTGGAGATCGCGTCGACCGTGCCCTGCTGGAAGCGCACCAGGCACTCGGCCTGGCTGGCCGCGGCCACCGCCACCGGCCGCGAGCGCGCGGCCCGGATCGCGGTCAGCGAGGTCGAACCGGCCGCCGCGCAGACCCGCTTGCCGCCGAGGTCATCGATGCCGGTCGCGGTGGATGCCCGCGACACCAGCACCTTCTGCCCGGCCTGGTAGTAGACCGTGGAGAAGGCCACCATCCGCAGCCGGTCACAGGTGATCGTCATCGTCTCGGCGACCAGGTCGACCCGGCCACTCATCACCGCGGCGATCCGGGACGCGTTCGGCACCACCACGATCTGCAGCCGGTCCGGGTCGCCGAAGATGGCCCGGGCGACCTGCCGGGCGATGTCGACGTCGAAGCCCTCGATCACGCCGGTGAACGGGTTGCGGGCGCTGAACAGCAACGTGTCCGCGCTGGTCCCGACGATCAGCCGGCCGCGCTTGCGGATCGCGGCCTGATACGACCCGGCCGGCAGCTGCTCGGGCCGCGGCAGCGCTCCCGGGCGCAGGCTCGCCCGCGGGTCGCAGGCGTTCGCGGTCCCGGCCGCGGCCGACGGTGCCGGTGCCGGTGCCACCGTGCTCGCCGCGGGGGCCGGTGCCGGCCCGGGCGTGGCCGGCCCCGTGCACCCGGCCAGTGCCACGGCCAGGCCGCCGACCACCAGCAGCCGGACTCCTGCCGCGGCGCCGCGCAGTGATGTCACCGGTACTCCTGCAGGCGGGCGCGGAGGCCGAACAGGGCCAGCCCGCCGATCGCGGCGGCGAGCAGCGGGGCGAACCAGGCCAGCAGGCCCAGGCCGCCGCCGGCCTGGGCGGCGAGTTGGTCGAACCGGCTCTGGTCGGCGGCGATGGCGGCGGTCAGCGCGCGGTCGAGGCGGGCGAACGCGGCCGGCGCGGCGGCCTTGTCGTCGGACGTGGCCAGCCGTACCGCGTCGTTGTACCGGCCCTGCTCGTCCTGCGCCCGGATCTGCTTGTGCACCGCCACGTACGCCACGTTGGCCGCCTGCGCCTCGGTCACCAGGCGGCGCTGCTCGGGGCCGGCGGCCTGGGCGACGGCGGCCGGCAGCAGTTGCTCGTCCAGCACCCGCTGTACGGCCTGGAAATCGGTCTCGTACGCGGCGCCGCTGCCCCGGCCGACCAGCGTCAGCGCCTCGTCCGCGCGTTCCTGCAGGGCGAGGATGTGCGCCCCGGCCAGGACCCCGACCGGGTCGGACCCCTCCGCCCGGGCCCGGTCGAGCCGGCCGTGCTGGCTGGCGAAGACACCGGCCAGCACCGCGGCCAGCACGACGGTCAGCGCGGTGGCGGCGACCAGCGGCGGGTTGAGCACCCGGTTGGTCCGCCGGTAGAGCCGCCACTGCACCAGCACCAGCGCGGCGAGCAGAACGACGAGCATCGCGACCGCCCACCGGCCGCTGCCGTCGGCCCGGGCGCTGGCATAGCCGTCGAGCACGTTGCCCTGCTGCAAGGTGAGCAGCCGCTGCGCCGCCGGCAGCAGTTGGCTGCGGTTCAGTTGGGAGGCCTGGGCCAGGTAGGCGGCGCCGACCGGGAAGCCCTGCCGGTTGTTCGCCCGGGCGGCCTCGATCAGGCCGGTGTAGACCGGCAGCTGGGTGGCCAGCGTGCGGACCGCGTCCGCGGCCGGGCCGCTGTCGCCGACCCGGGCCGTCGCCGCCGCCAGCTGACTGCCGGCCCGGTCGATGTCGGCGCGGTAGCGGGCGGTCTGCGCGGCCGGCGGCAGACCGCCGGCGAGGAACGCCTGGGCGGCGGTGGCGTCCGCGTCGGCCAGCGCGGTGTTGATCGTCTCGGCGTTGACCAGCAGCGGCTCCGTGACCCGGGCCAGCTGCCGGGTGCCGGACCGGGCCGACCCGGCGGCCACCGCCCCGAGCAACCCGACCAGCAGCGTCAGGCCGAGCAGCCCGGTCAACATCAACTGCAACCGGCCCGGGGTGGTGGCGGCCGACCCCAGCACCCGCCGCGCGGCAACACCCGGCCGGCCGGGAAACGCGCCGGTTGAAACGGACGCGGTCATATCAACATAGTCGTCAACCTGGCGACGGCCCGCCAGCAAATCTCCCAAGTAAACCGAGGTCTGGCATAGCCGGCGACCGCGCCGGGTCCGGTGGGTCCGGGCAGTCCGGGTCAACCGGTGTCAGCCCGATCGAGGCGCCCCTTTTCAACCTCAGCCCGGTGGGGAAGAACACCTGTACGCGCAACGAGGGAGCGGCATGACCCGATGAGCACACACCCCGGTGACTCAACCGGCGCCAGCTGGCTCACCCCACGCGACACCTACCTGAGGCTCGCGCTGACCGGCCCGTCACCGGCGGAGGTGCATCGCGACCTGCCCGACATCCTGCGGGCGAACGCGATGTACGCCTATCCCTGGCAGCCCGTCCAGTGGCGGCCCGGCCAGGACGCCGTCGACCTCGCTGTCGATCTGAACGCCGACCTGACCGCCGCTAACCCGGATGTCGGGCCCGCACCGGTCAACCCGCCGCCCAGACCCGCGCCGAAGTCCCGTGGCTCCTGGTTCCAGCGCGGCCCGCTGCGCCCGCGCGCCCAGTTCTGAACCATTCCGCTGCCAGCTCGGGCGAGCTGGCCGGCGACGGCCCGCCGGGCCCAGCGGCGCCGTGCCCGGGTCCGGCGAATAGCGCCGGGCCCGGGCATGTCACCCGGGCCCGGCGGGACATCCGAGCGGTCAGACGATCGTGCCGGAGAAGCTGGCGCCCTGCAGGATGAATGTGTCGCCGAAGAGGGTGAAGTGCCCGCCGACCGTGGCCGTGTAGGCGCTGTGGTTGTTCGCCTTTCCGGTGACCGCGGGAGTAGTGGCCAACCCCTGCGCATTCGTGGTGACCAGCACCCGGGTGGTCGTGCCGGTGCCGAATGTGGCCGGCGACGGGAGGTAATCCTCGCCACCCCACGGGCCGTGCAGTTCGATTTCCGCGACGAATCCGGCCTGCGGCACCCCGTTCTCGTCGGTGACCTTGACCACGAGTGGCGCGCCGGCCCGACCGGCCGGAATCTGCTGGCCGTCGCCGGACGCCGCGGACAGCTTCACCCGGAAGTCGTCACTGAAGTCGGCGGTACGGCCGCCGACGCCGCAGACCTCCTGGTAGAGCCGGGCGCCGGCGGCGACCGCCTCCGGCCGGACGCAGCGGCCGGTGCTGACGTTGGCCAACTGGTCGGCCGACCGCTCCCACTGCTGGAACGGGTCGTTCAGGTTGCACGGCGCCATGGTCAGCGCGACGCCGTCGATCGGGCTGCGCGCGGCCAGGCAGGTGCCGGTCGCGACGTTCGTGTAGACCGCGTCCTCGAAACCCTGCTGGCCCACCTCGGTGACATTCCACCGGCCGGCGTTGTCAGCGCCGAGCGGGGCCAGCACGACGAAGCCGCTGCTGTTCGGGGCGAATCCGAGTGCCGGGTTCCGGAGCGAGAAGATACGGATTCCCTGATCGTGACCATCGGTGGACGCATTCGCTGCGACGCCCGCTGAGGCAGCCGTCAACGCGGCGCCGAGAAACAGCAATGCCCACACCCTCAACCGCTTGCCAACCACGCCCTCACCCCATCTTTGTGCTGGCCTCATTCGTTCGAGAGCGAAACATGGAAAACCGGTCGACAGCAATGGGATCGAGTTCGTACCGAAAGAGTCGCATAACTCGCCCGGGGTCCGTTTCGGCGCCGACCCGGACCCGCCGACGCGGTGGTCATGGTCGCCGGCGCCGACCGGCCAACACCCGACTCCGCACGGTGGGTCGCGGCGGGCGAGGCGACCGGCCGGCCCCGGGACCCAGGCCATGATCACCCCGCTGCGCCGGAGCTACGCGACCGTAAACCTGTAGAGCGGCTGGAAATGTATTTCTCATACTAAATAGTGACAAGTATCATCAAATCTCTTATTCAGGCACTAAAACCGCGATACCGTCCTGCCCAGGGCTGGCCGGCGCCGCGGGGGATTGCCGCTAGATATGCACCGGCTCCGGCTCGTCCAAACGACCTCGTCCGAGCGGACGGAGTGGTGCCTTGACCGCGCCTCTGGCGATTCGCGGCACGGAGTGGTGCTTTCCCGAATCGGCCCTGCGGGTCGCCGAGCTGGCCGAACTGGCCGAGTTGCCCGCCGCCGCCCGGGACGTCTGCCTCGGCCTCGGCATCGACGAGGTGCGCGCGGACAGCGGGGTGACCGCCTTCGATCTCGCGGTCCGCGCCGCCACGCGGGTACTCGCCGCGGCCGGGCTGGACGGCCGGCAGGTAGGGGCGCTGATCGTGGTGGAGGCGCGGGTACCAGAGGAGTTCCTCGCCTCGGTCGCGACCAGGCTGCAGGCCGCGCTGCGGGCGGACCGGGCGTTGGTCCTCAGCGTCGGTGGGCTCGGCTGCGTCTCGATCACCCCGGCGCTGCTGGCCGCCCGCGGCCTGCTGGCGGCCGACCGCGAGCTGGACAACGTGCTGGTGGTGCACGGGAGCAAGCCGGCCACGCCGCGCCGGTACCGGCATCCGGTCACCGTCAGCGGCGACGGCGGGCAGGCGGTGCTGCTGGCCCGCGACGGGCCGGTCCGGGTGCTCGACATCATGCAGGAGACCGACGGTGCCTACTGGGACCTGTTCGGGCTGGCGTACCGGGACACGCCGGCGGCGCAGTGGCGGGAGGAGTGTCGCGACCTGCCGGCGTACTCGTTCCGGCTCGCCGTCGAGACCGGCCGCCGGCTGCTCGCGATGTACCGGCGGATCCTGGACCGCAACGGGCTCGGCCCGGGCGACATCGCCTGCTACGTCGGCCCGAACCTGTCGGTCGGCGGGTCCCGGTTCGTCGCCGAGACCCTCGGGGTGCCGATCGCCGCCGCCTGCGGCGAGAACCTCCGCCGGTACGGGCATCTCGGGCCGGTGGACGTCCTGCTCAACCTCTACGCCGAGATCGACCACGGCCGGGTGGCCGACGGGCAGCGCGCGCTGCTGCTCAACATGAGCCCGGTCGCCGCCTGGAGCCTGCTGCTGGTCCAGGTCGGCGGCGGGCCCGGCGACGTGTTCTACCTGTAGCGGCCCGGTACCGAAGGGGTGCGGCGATGACCGGAGTCCGACCGACCGCCTGGGCCGGAGGCCCCACTCGGGCTGAGGGCTCGGCCCGGGGCGGAGTTCCCGCTCGGGCTGAGGGCTCGGCCCGGGGCGGAGTTCCCGCTCGGGTCGGGGGTCCCGCTCTGGTGGGGGACCCCGGCCGGGCCGGGGGTGGCGCGACGGCGCCGGCGACGCCGGGCCAGCGGCAGATGTGGTTCCTCGCCGAGCTCCGCCCGGGCGATTCGGCCTACCACAGTTCGACGGCGTGGCGGCTGTCCGGGCCGGTGCGGGTACCGGTACTGATCGCCGCGGTGCGCCGGGTGTTCGCCCGGCACGAGGCGCTGCGCACCACATTCGAGGAGTGCGGTGGTGAGCTGCTGCAGGTGGTGCACCCGCCGGCGGAGCTCCCGGTGCCGGTGGTCGGCCTGACCGGCCCGCCCGAGGGTCGCCCCGGCGAGCTGGACCGGGTGCTGGCCGAGGCGCACGGCCGGCCGTTCGACCTGCGTCGCGGCCCGGTGGCGCGGGCGGTGCTGGTCCGGGTCGCCGACACCGAGTACGTCCTGATGCTCACCGCCCAGCACATCGCCATCGACGGCCTGTCGATGGCGGTGCTGCTGGACGAGTTGGCCGCGGCGTACAGCGCCGGACTGCGCGGTGCGGAGCCGGCGTTGCCGCCGGCGGCCCGGTACCGGGATTTCGCGAGCTGGCAGCGCGGCCGGCTGACCGATCCGCAGGTCGCCGACCAGTTGCGGTACTGGCAGCGGCGGCTGTCCGGGTTGGCCCCGCTGGAGCTGCCCACCGACCGGCCCCGGCCCGCTGCCCGCGGTCCGGCGGCCGGCGCGGTGCACCGGTTCGCGGTGCCGGCCGGCGTCGCGGCCCGGCTGCGGGAGCTGGCCCGGGCCCGCCGGACGTCGCTGTTCGTGGTGCTGCTCGCCGGCTGCCAGGTGCTGCTGGCCCGCTACAGCGGCCGGACGGACATCGCGGTGGGCACGGCCGTCGCCGGGCGGCACCGTCCGGAGTGGGAGCGGATGGTCGGGCTGGCCGTCAACCCGGTCGTGCTCCGGTCCACTGTGGACGGACAGCGGTCGGTTGCCGGGCTGCTGGCCGACCTGACCGATGCCGTGCTGGACGCGCTGGTCGCCGACGAAGTGCCGTTCACCCGGGTGGTCGAAGCGCTCGGGGTGGCCCGGGACGGGGTCCGCAACCCGCTGTTCGACGTGCAGGTGGCGTACCAGGCCCAGCAGCTGCTGCCGGCGTTCCCCGGGCTGCGGGTCGAGGAGGTGGACGTCCCGAACCCGGCGGTACAGCTCGATCTCACCATCGACCTGCGCGACACCGGCACCGCCATCGCGGTCAGCCTGCACTACGACACCGACCTGTTCACGGCGGCGACGATGCACCGGCTGGGCGGCCACCTGGGTGCCGTGCTGGCCGGCATCGCGGCCGATCCGGACCGGCCGCTGGCCGCACTGCCGCTGCTGACCGCGGCGGAGCGGCACCAGCTGCTGGTCGGCTGGAACGACACCGGCCGGGACGTCGCCAGGCTGCCGTTCCCCGTGCTGGTCGAGGCGCAGGCCCGGCGTACCCCGGACGCGCCCGCGCTGCTGGCCGGCGAGCAGGCGGTCAGCTACGCCGAGCTGAACGCGCGGGCGAACCGGCTGGCGCGGGTGCTGGTCGGTCGCGGCGCCGGCCCGGAGCGGGTCGTCGCGCTGGTGCTGCCCCGGTCGGCCGAGATCGTGGTCGCGCAGCTGGCCGTGCTGAAGGCCGGCGCGGCCTACCTGCCGGTGGATCCGGCCTACCCGGCCGCGCGGATCGCGGTCATGCTGGCCGACGCCGAGCCGGTGGCGGTGCTGACCCGGGCCGAGCTCGTCCCGGCGATCGCGGCCGCGACCAGCGCCCCGGTGCTGACCATGGACCCGGTTGCCGGCGAGGCCCGACCGGGCACCTCGCCGCCGGCCGGGCCCGGGGCTGCCGCTGGTGGGCCGGTGCCGGTGCGAGCTGGGGTTGCCGGTGGTGGGCCGACGCCGGCCGGCGCCGGAGTTGCCGCCGGTGCGCCGGTGCCGGCCGGCGCTGGGGTTGTCGCCGGTGGGCCGGTGCCGGTGGAAGCCGGGGGGTTGGAAGCTGACCTCATCGATGCCGACCGGCTGGCTCCGCTGGCGCTGGCGCACCCGGCGTACGTGATCTTCACGTCCGGGTCGACCGGCACCCCGAAGGGTGTGCTGATCCCGCACTCGGCGCTGGCCAACTTCGCCGGCGCGGTGGCGCGGCGGTTCCGGCTGCGCCCGGACGACCGGGTCCTGCAGTTCGGCACGCCGAGTTTCGACGCCTCGGTGCTGGAGCTGTGCCTGGCGCTGCCGGCGGGGGCGGCGCTGGTGGTGCCACCGGCCGGACCGCTGCTCGGTGACCGGCTGGCCCGGGTGCTGCGCGACCGCGGCGTCACCCACCTGTTCCTGCCGCCGGCGGCGCTGCGGACGGTGCCGGACGCACCGCTGCCCGACCTGCGGGCGCTGGTCGTCGGCGGCGAGGCCAGCCCTGCCGGGCTGGTGGCCCGGTGGGCGCCGCGCTGCCAGCTGGTGAACGGGTACGGGCCGACCGAGGGCACGGTCATCTCGACCTGGTCCGGGCCGCTGGCGGCCGGCCCGGAGCCGCCGCCGATCGGCCGCCCGCTACCGAACACCCGCGGGTACGTGCTGGACAGCCGGCTGGCGCCGGTGCCGGTCGGCGTCCCCGGTGAGCTGTACCTCGCCGGCGCCGGCCTGGCCCGGGGCTACCTGAACCGCCCCGGCCTGACCGCGCAGCGGTTCCTGCCGGACCCGTTCGGCCGGGCCGGCGAGCGCATGTACCGGACCGGCGACCTGGTCCGCTGGACCGCCACCGGCGAGCTGCTGTTCGTCGGCCGGGTGGACGACCAGGTCAAGATCCGTGGCTTCCGGGTCGAGCTGGGCGAGGTCGAGACGGCGCTGCGGCGGCACCCCGGGGTGGCCGAGGCGGTGGCCGCCGTCCGCCCGGACAGCCGGGGGCACGAGCGGCTCGTCGGCTACGTGGTCCCGGCCGGGAGCGCACCGTCGACCCCGGCGCTGCGGGAGTTCCTGCGCCGCTCGCTACCCGATCACCTGGTGCCGTCGACCATCGTGCCGATACCCGCGCTGCCGCTCGGCCCGACCGGGAAGGTCGACCGGCGGGCGCTGCCCGAGCCGGCCCGGGAGTCCACAGTGGACTCGCATGTTCCGGTGCGGCCCGGCACCGAGCGGGTGGTCGCGGACCTCTGGGCCGAGCTGCTGGACGGCGAACCAGCGGACCGGCAGCAGAACTTCTTCGACGCCGGCGGCACGTCGATCACCCTGCTCGAACTGCGGGCCCGGCTGGAGGCGCGGTACGGCACCCGGCTGCCGGTCGCGCTGCTGTTCGAGCACCCCACGGTCGCGGCCCAGGCCCGGCTACTCGACGGCCGAACCGGCGCCGGCCCCGGCCCGGAAGGGGATTGCGAACTGTGAGCGGGGCGGAGCGCAGCGGTGTCTGGACTGAGGCAACGCGCCGACGGAGTCGTTGCGCGGGGCCGAGGGAAGACGTCGCGTGTGGCGCGCAGCGCCGCGAACCGGAGGCACAGTGAGCGGGTATCCGGATCGCGAACGGGCGGTCGCGATCGTCGGGGCGGCCTGCCTCTTCCCCGGCGCCGCCAGCCTGGCCGAGTTCCACGCGGAGCTCGCCGCCGGTCGCGGGCACATCGGGCCGCCGGGGGAGGACCGGGTCCGGCAGGTCGGGGCGGCGCCGGGCGTGGCGTACCTGCCGATGGGCTACCTGGACCGGGTGGACCTGTTCGACCACGAGCTGTTCGGCGTCCCGCTGCGGGAGGCCGAGCTGATGGACCCGCAGCAGCGGCTGTTCCTGCGGCTGGCGCACCAGGCCCTGGAGGACGCCGGGCACCCGCCGGGCCGGCTGGCCGGCTCCCGGACCGGCGTGTTCGCCGCTGCCGCGCCATCCGGCTACGACCGGCTCTGCCCGGACGCGGACCCGCTGCGGCTGCTCGGCACGATCCCGGCGGCGTTGCCGGCCCGCGTCGCCTACCTGCTCGACCTGCACGGCCCGGCGGTCGTCCTGGACACCGCCTGCAGCAGTGGCCTGGCCGCGGTGGCCGCGGCCATGGCGGCCGTCCGCGCCGGCGAGGTGGACCTGGCCGTCGCCGGCGCGGTCAGCGTCCGGGCCGGGCTGGAGCCTGCCGCCGGGTTCCAGCCGCTGCGCGGAGTCGACTCGCCGGACGGCACCTGCCGGCCGTTCGACGCCCGGGCCAACGGTGCGGTCGGCGGTGAGGGCGGCGGTGTGGTCGTGCTCCGCGCGCTGCCCGCCGCGCTGGCGGCCGGCGACCGCGTGCACGGCGTACTCACCGGCGCCGCGGTCAACCACAACGGCCACCGCGCGGTCAGCATGGGCGCGCCCAGCCAGACCGCGCAGGCCGACGCGATCGCCGCCGCCTGCCGGGACGCCTGCGTGCCGCCGGACCGCATCGGCTACGTCGAGTGCCACGGCTCGGCGACACCGCTCGGCGACACGGTCGAACTGGCCGCGCTGAGCCGGGTGTTCGGCCGGGCGGCCTGCGCCATCGGCTCGGTCAAGGGGAACATCGGCCACCTGGACACGGCAGCCGGTATCGCCGGCCTGCTGAAGGCGATGCTGAGCGTGCGGGCCGGCGTGCTGTACCCGGCTGTCGGCTTCGACACGCTCAACCCGCAGGCGGAGCTGCCGGCGCCGCTGTACGTCAACACCGAACTGGCCAGCTGGCCGGCCGGCACCGGGCCGCGCCGGGCCGGGATCAGCTCGCTCGGGCTGACCGGCACGAACGTCCACGTCGTGCTGGAGCAGCCGCCGGCCGTGCCTGGCCGGGCCACCGGCGGTGCGGCGCCGGGCCGCCTCGGCTCCGCCGGCAGTGCGGATAGCCGGCCGGGCGGCGTGATCGACCCTGCCGGCGGTGCGGCGCCGGGCCGCGCCGGGAGTGCGGATGGTGCCGGCGCCGGTAGCGGCGATGGCGCCGTAGGTGGTGCGGGCGGCCGAACCGGCGGTGCGGCGTCGGTCCGCGCCGGGAGTGCGGATGGTGCCGGTGCCGGTGGCGGCGATGGCGCCGGTGGCGGTGCGGGCGGCCGAACCGGTGGTGCGGGGTCGGGTGTCGGCGGGGTGTCGGCCGGTGCTGCCGGGGTGCCGGCCGACCGGGTGGACGCCGGTGCCGAGGCCGGCGCCGGTGCGGCCGGCGGGGCCGAGCTGCTCACGCTGTCGGCGGCGTCGGCGGACGGTCTGCGGCGGTACCGCACCCGGCTGGCCGACTTCCTGCGCCGGACCGAGCACCCGCTGCGCGCGGTGGCGCACGCGATGAACCGCGGTCGGGACGACCATCCGGTCCGGTTGGCGTTCACTGTGGACAGTTCCGGAGCGGCCGCCGGCGCGCTGGAATCGGCTGAGCTGCCGCCCGGGCCGGCCCGGCCGGGCCGGCCGCTGGTGCTGCTGTTCTCCGCCGACGGCCAACTGGACGGCGGGCTCTGGGAGCCGCTGCGCGCGGCCTTCCCCGCTCTCCTCGCCGACCCGGACCGTGCGCCGGCCGACCCGGCCGACCCGGCCGGCCGGCTGGTGCTCCGGCAGTACGCGCTCTACCGGCTGACCACGGCATTGGGGTTGACCGGTGCCCGGCTGGTCGGCTGCGGGGCGGGCAACGTGGCGGTCCGGCTGGCCCGCGGGGAGCTGTCCGGGCCGGCCGCGGTCCGTGCGGCGGCCGGGCTGCCGGTCGGCCCGCAGCTCGACCTCGACCGGTTGGCCGCCGCGGTGGACGGCTTCGTCGGCAGCGGCGCGCTGCTGGTCGAACTGGGCGCCGGCGGTGTGTTGTCCCGGGAGGTGGGCCGGCTCGCGCCCGGGTTGCCGGTGCTCCCGCTGCTCGGCGGTCCGGGCGGCCGGGCCGGCGTGCTCGGCCAGCTCGGCCGGCTCTACACGCTCGGCGCCACCATCGACTGGGAGCGCTACTACGCCGGCGCGCGGATCCCCTGGATCGACGCACCGACCTACCCGTTCGCGCCGACCCGGTGCTGGTGCGTGCCGCCCAGCAGCCGCCGGCCGTCGGCCGGACCGGCACGATCCACTGTGGACCCTGACCGGCCGTCCGACCAGCCGATGTCCACCGTGGACCAGGTGCGGCCGACGGACCCGCCGGTATCCACCATGGACCCGACGCCTACGGAGTCGCTGATGTCCGCTCTGGACTCGAAGCCTACAGACTCGTCGGTATCCACTGTGGACCCGACGCCTATGGAGCGGCTTGCGTCCATTGTGGACTCGAAGCCTGCGGGCTCGCCGGTATCCACTACGGGCCCGACGCCTGCGGAGCCACTTGTGTCTGCTGTGGACCAGGTGCGGCCGACGGACCCGCCGGTATCCACCATGGACCCGACACCCACGGAGCCACTGATGTCCGCTGTGGACTCGAAGCCGACGGACCCGCCGGTATCCACGGTGGGCCCGACGCCTGCGGCGCCGCCGGTATCCACTGTGGACCCGAAGCCTATGGACCCGCTGGTGTCCATTCCGGACGCTGCCGCGCCGGTGCGGCGGCTAGCCGAGCTCACCGACCGGGTGGTCGCGGTGTGGTCGGCGGCATTGAAGGCCACCGGGGTGGGGGCGGAGTCGGACTACTTCGCGCTGGGTGGCACCTCGATCGCCGGGATCACCGTGCTCGGTGAGCTCGAGCGGGAGTTCGGCATCCGGCTCGGCTTCGCCGATCTCTACGGCTACCCGACCGCGCGCCGGCTGGCCGGCCGGATCGGCGACCTGCTGCCGGCCGGTCCTGCCGGCGCGGCCGGTCCGGCCGGCCCGGTGGCGATCCCGCCGCTGCCCAGGGGTGGCCGGTTGCCGCTCTCGTACGGCCAGGAGCAGCTCTGGTATCTCGACCAGCTCAACCCGGGCAGCTCGCTCTACAACGTGCCGGCCGACCTGCGGTTGACCGGGCCGCTGGACCGACCTGCATTGGTCGCCGCGCTGGCCGACCTCGCCGCCCGGCACGAGGTGCTGCGCAGCCGCATCCCCAGTGCCGACGGCGAGCCGTACGTGCTGATCGACCAGCACGGCCCGGACCCGGACCTGATCGACCTCAGCGCGCTGCCGGCCGGGCAGCGGGACGAGCGCGCCCGCGAGGCCGTGCGGGCGGCGGCGTCCGAACCGTTCGAGCTGGCAACCGGGCCGCTGTGGCGGGCGGTGCTGATCCGGCTGGCCGCCGACGAGCACGTCCTCGCCCTCACCTGGCACCACAGCATCTTCGACGGCTGGTCGCCCTCGGTGTTCTTCGACGACCTCGCCGAGCTGTACCGGGCGCGCCGCAGCGGGCGGCCCGCCGACCTGCCCGAGCTGCCGGTGCAGTACGCCGATGTGGCCGGCTGGCAGCGGTCGGCGCCGCCGGAACGGCTGGCGGGTGGGCTGGCGCACTGGCGGCAGCGGCTCGCCGGGCTGAGCGGCGCGGAGCTCCCGCTGGACCGCCCCCGCCCGCCGGTGCAGGACTTCGCCGGCGGCCTGGTGGAGTTCAGCGTGGACGCCGCGACGGCCGGGGCGGTGCGGTCGTTCAGCCGGCGGCACGGGGTGACCCCGTTCGTCACGATGCTCGCGGCGCTCACCGCGCTGCTGCACCGCTGGGCCGCCCAGCAGGACGTGGTGATCGGGGTCGGTACCGCCGGCCGCGGCCATCCGGACACCCGGCGGCTGGTCGGCTACTTCAACAACGTGCTGCCGTTCCGTACCGCCGTCACCGGCGACCTCTCCTTCGCCGACCTCGTCGGCCGGGCTACCCGGACCGTGGCCGGGGTGCTGGACCACGAGGACGTCCCGTTCGACAGGATCGTCTCCGCGCTGTCCGGGCGGCGGGAGCCGGCCCGGCACCCGGTGTACGACGTCGCCTACACCCACCAGAACGCCCCGGCCGCGGCCGGCGGCCTGCCCGGGCTGCGCACCAGCCGCTACCTGGACAGCCACATCGCCGGGGTGGCACCGGGCACGGCCAAGTTCGACCTGACCCTCGGCGTGATCGACCAGGACGACGGCCCGATGCCCGGCTACGTCGAGTACGCGGTCGCGCTCTTCGACCGGGCCACCGCGGTCCGCCTGGCCGGCTGGTTCACCACCCTGCTCGCCGCCCTGCTGCACGACCCGGACCGCCCGCTGGCACAGATCCCCCTCCCCGGCCTACCCACCACCCCAGCCCCGGCCGTCGCAGCCCCGGCCGTCGCAGCCCCGGCCGTCCCAGCCCCGGCCGTGCCAGCCCTGGCCATCTCGGCCCTGGCCGTACCAGCCCCGGCCGTCCCAGGTCGCGTCGTCCCAGGCCCGGCCGTGCTGGTGTCGGCCGGGCCGGCGCTGCCGGCGGCGGCGCTCTGGTGGCAGGTGGTGGAGCGGGTCGCGGTGCAGCGGCCGGACCATCCCGCGGTCGTCACGGCCGGACACTGCTACTCGTACCGGCAGCTGAACCGGATGGCCAACCGGTTGGCCTGGCGACTGATCGACGCGGGCGTACGGGCGGAGCTGCCGGTACCGGTGGTCGCCGGCCGGGACATCGACCTCGTCGTCGGCTGGCTCGCGGTGGCCAAGGCCGGCGGCGCGTTCGTGCCGATCGACCCGGGGCTGCCCGGGCCGCGGATCGACACGATCCGGTCCGATGTGGACGCTCCGGTGGCGGTGGTCGGCCGATCCTGGACCGGACGGCGGCTGGCCCCGACCCAGCTGCCGGCCCAGTCGGCCGGAGAATCGGCCGACAATGTGGCCGACGCGAACCCGCCGGCCCGAAGCGGTCCGGGCAACCTGGCGTACGCCTGCTACACGTCCGGCTCCAACGGGCGGCCGCACGGCTGCCTGATCGAGCACGGCCAGCTGACCGGGGTGATCCGCTGGTACCAGGACGCGATGGGCATGTCCGCGGACGAGCAGGTGCTGCAGGGCGCCGGGCCGAGCTTCGACACGACGATCATGGAGGTGTTCGCCACCCTGTGCGGCGGGGCGACGCTGCACCTCGCCGACGAGGCCGTCCGCGACCCGGTCCGGCTGCCCGGCTGGCTGGCCGAGCGGGGCATCACCTCGGCCTTCCTGCCGACACCGATCGCGGAGGTGCTGATCGGCGACGGCAGCTGGCCGGCCGGCCTGCGGCTGCGCCGGCTCAGCACCGGTGGCGACCAGCTGCGGCTGCGTCCGCCGGTCGGGACGCCCTTCGAACTGCTGAACATGTACGGTCCGACCGAGTGCACGATCGTGGCAACCGCCGGGCCGACCGGGACCACGCCGCTGGACCAGCTGCCCGATATCGGCGGCCCGATCAGCGATACCACCGTCTACCTGCTCGACGGTGCCGGCCGGCCTGTGCCGCCGGGCGAGCTGGGCGAGATCTACCTCGGCGGAGCGGTGGTCGGCCGCGGCTACCACCGGCTGCCCGGGCTGACCGCGACGCGGTTCGTCGCCGACCCCTTCGCCGGACCGGGGGCGCGGATGTACCAGACCGGCGACCTGGGCCGGCTGTGTCCAAACGGGACGGTCGAGTTCCATGGCCGGGCCGACAACCAGCTCGAGATCCGGGGCTACCGAGTGGAGCCGGCCGAGGTCGAGCGGGTGCTCGCGGCGCATCCGGCGGTCGGCGCGGCGCTGGCGGTCGGCGTCCCCGCCTCGGGCGGCGGCACCCGGCTGGTCGCCCATGTGACCGCCACCGGCCCATCGCCGGACGAGCGGGAGCTGATCGACTTCGTCGCCGCGCGCCTGCCCGATCACATGATCCCCGCCCGGGTGCTCACCCGACAGAGCCTGCCCCGGACGGTCAACGGCAAGCTGGACCGCAAACGCGCCCGCCAGCTCCCGATCCCGCCACCCGCCCCAGCTGCCGTCCCGGCTGCCGGCCCACCACCCATGCCGGCCCATTGCCCGCGACCGGTGCCGGCCGCCGGCCTGACCGGCTCGGCGGCGCCGGGGGAGTCCGAAGTGGACGGAGGTGGGCCGGAGCGGGTACTGGCCGGTCTCTGCGCGGACCTGCTCGGCCTCGGCGAGGTCGATCCGGCCGCCAACTTCTTCGATCTGGGCGGCGATTCGCTGCTCGGCATCCGGCTGGCCGCCCGGGCCGCCCGGATGGGTGTCCACTTCGGACCGCGAGACCTGCTGCTCGCCACGTCGCTCCGCGACCTGGCCACGCCGGCGTCCGTTCCGGCTCCGTCCGTTCCGGCTCCGTCCGTTCCGGCTCCGTCCGTTCCGGCTCCGTCCGTTCCGGCTCCGTCCGTTCCGGCTCCGTCCGTTCCGGCTCCGTCCGTTCCGGCTCCGTCCGTTCCGGCTCCGCCCGTGCCGGCTCCGCCCGAGCCGGCGACCGGCGCACCGACCGGCCGGTCCTCGGTCCAACCGGCACCGCCCGGCCAGCCCGTGGTCGACCCGACCCTGGCCGTACCGGTGCCTGGCCTGCCGGCTCTGGCCGTACCGGCGGCGGGCCTGCCGGCTCTGGTCGTGCCGGCGGCGGGCGAGCCGGCCCCGGGCGGGGGAGCGGGGCCGGTGCCGGCTGCCGGCCCGTCCCGGCCGGCGCCGGGCGCGGTCCGGCGGCACGTCCCGCTGACGCCGATCATGTACGACTTCCTGGCCGGGTCCAGCCTGCGGGGGTTCGTGGACGTGCACGTGCTGGAGGTCCCACCCGCGGTCGACGCGGGGAGCGTCCGGGCGGCGGTCGGTCGGCTGGTCGGGCTGCACGAGCCGCTGCGGTACCGGTTCCGGCACAACGAGCTGGGCTGGTACATCCACCCGGACCAGGGGCCGGCCGACATCGAGCGGATCGTCGACACCCGGCCCCTCCCGCCGCTGGTCGCGGCGGGGGAGGCCGCCGTGGTCGAACGCGACGCGGCGGCGCTGGCCGGGCAGCTCGACCTGCGGCACGGGCCGGTGCTGCGGGTGCGGCACTACCGCCGGCGGGCCGGCCAGGGTGGGCTGCTCCTGCTGGTCGTGCACCACTTCGTCGCCGACAGCGTCGCGTCGGTGGTGCTGCTGGATGATCTGGACCTCCTGCTCGCGGACCATGCCGCCGGACGGCCGGCGCCGGCCCGGCCGCGGCGGCCGGCCTGGCAGGAGTGGTCGGAGCACCTGCGGGAGATGTCCCGGTCGGACGAGCTCGCGGCCGAGATCAGCTACTGGACCGCGATCCTGGGCGCCGGCACCAACCGGCCCCGCACCGGTACGACCGGCGGCGGCGAACTCGTCCAGCGGGAGATTCAGCTGGCGCCGGACGGCGCCGGCACCGGCACCGAGGCGGCGCTGGCCGTGCTGGCCGCGGGTGTCGCCCGCTGGCAGGGCACGCCGGATGCCTGGGTGATGCTGGAGGGCGCCGGCACGCCGAACCCGTACCGTCCCGGTGGCCGGCCGGCCGAGGTGGGCTGGTTCACCAGCCTGCACCCGGCCCTGCTGCCAGCCGACCCGGGCCGATCTACAGCCGCCGACCCGCCTGTGGCCGCCGGCTTGCCTACGGCTGCCGGCCCGCCTACGGCCGCCGGCTCGCACACGGCCGCCGGTCCGCCCACTGCCGGCTTGCCTACGGCTGCCGGCTTGCACCCGGGCCTGCTGCCGGCCGACGCCGGGTCCCGGCCTGCGGCCGCCGGCCGGGACCCGGCGTTGCTGCCGGCCGACCCGGGCCAGCTCATCCGGGCCAGCCGGGACGCGGTGGCGGCCGAGCTGCGGTCCGTCCCGAACGACGGCGTCGGGTACGGGCTGCTGCGCCACCTCGCCGCACCATCACCGGCGTTGGCCGAGCTGCGGTCGCTGGCGGAGCCGGAGGTGTTCATCGCGCACCAGGCCAACGACGGCAGCACCGCCGACCGGGGCGCCCGGCTGCTGCGGGTGCGCCGCGACCTGTACCCGCCACCGCGGCCGGCCGCCGGCCGGTTCCCGTTGACGCTGGTGTCGGTGGCCCGGCCGGGCTCCCTGCTGGTGTCGGTGCAGGCCGGCCCCGGGTTCGCGGCGGCCGAGGTGAACGCACTGGCCGATGCGGTCGCCGCCGCGGCCGATCCAGCTACCAGGAGGTCATAGTGGACACCGTCGAGCTGGCCGCCGGCGCGGACATCCGGGGCTTCATCGCGGCCGGCTTCCCGGACGCCCGGTTCGCCGACACCGACGACATCTTCCAGCTCGGGTTCGTCAGCTCGCTGTTCGCGATGCAGCTGGTGCTGTTCCTGGAGCGGCACTTCGCCATCCAGATCCCGAACGAGCAGCTCAGCCTGGACAACCTGCGCAGCGTCGCGGCCATGACCGGGCTGGTGGCCGGCTGCCGCCGGGCCGCCGGGGCATGCTGACCGGCGAGCGACCGGCGCCGGGCACCGGGACGGACCGGGTCGCCGTCCGCCGGGTGGTGGACGCGGAGATCGCGCCGCACGCGGCGGCCTTCGACGCCGCTGAGGCGGTCCCGGCGCGGCTGCTGCACCGGCTGGCCGAGCTCGGCTGGTGGGGTGCGCTGGTGCCGGCCGGCGACGGCGGGCTGGGTCTGGACAGCGCCGGGTTCGCCGCGTTGCACGAGGAGGTCGGCCGCGGTTGCGCGTCGGTGCGCGCCCTGCTCGGCGCGCACAGCATGGTCTGCTGGGCGATCAGCCGCTGGGGCAGCCCGGCCCAGCGCGCCCACTGGCTGCCCGAGCTGGCCACCGGCCGGGTCCGTGCCGGCTTCGGCCTGACCGAGCCGGGCGCGGGCACCGACACCGCCGCGCTGGCCTGCCGGGCCGTCCGGCGACCCGGCGGCTGGCGGCTGGACGGCGCGAAGACCTGGATCACCGGCGGGGCCGGCGCCGCCCTGTTCCTGATCTTCGCCCGGGCCGACGACGGCGTCACCGCATTCCTCGTCCCGGCCGAAACCCTTAGCTCCGCCGGGACCACCCGGACCTCCGGAACCGCCGGGATACCCGGCTCCGCCGGGACCCGGACAGCCGAGACCGCCAGGGCCGCCGGGATCCCCGGAACCGCCGGGATGCGCGGCTCTGCCGGAACCCCCGGAACTGCCGAGATACCCGGCTCCACCCGGATCCCCGGAACCGCCGAGATCCCCGACTCCGCCGGGACTGCCGGGCCGTCCGGGTCGGCCGGGCCGTCCGGGTCCGCCGGTGTCCGGGTGACGGCGCGGTCGGGGCTGCTCGGCCTGCGGGCCGGGCTGGTGGCCGACGTGAGTCTGGACGGCTGCCTGCTACCCGCCGACGCGGTGCTCGGGCCGGCCGGTTTCGCCGCGCCGACCGTGCTGATCGGCGCGCTGGACGTCGGCCGGCTCAGCGTCGCCAGCGGCTGCGTCGGCATCCTGCAGGCCTGCCTCGACGCGTCCGTCGACCATTCGGCGCGGCGGCGACACGGCGCCGGGACGCTGTCGGACCGGCAGCTGGTCCGCCGGATGATCGCGGACCTGGCCACCGACACCGCCGCCGCCCGGCTGCTCTGCGCCGAGGCCGCCCGGCTCCGGGACGCCGGCGACCCGGACAGCCTGGTGGCGACCTGGCGGGCGAAGTATTTCGCCGCCGCCGCGGCTCAGCGCGGGGCGGCCGCGGCCGTGCAGATCCATGGCGCGGCCGGTTGCGCCGCCGGCAGCCTGGTCGGCCGGTGCTACCGGGATGCCAAGGTGATGGAGCTGATCGAGGGCAGCACCGAGGTGGAGCAGCTGGTCATCGCCGATGAGGCGTACCGGGGCCGGCGATGAGCGCCGGCCGGATCAAGTGCGTGGTCTGGGACCTGGACGACACGATCTGGCGCGGGACGCTGCTGGAGGATCCCGCGGTCGCGCCGCGGCCGGAAATCGTCGCCGTCCTCGACACGCTCGACCGGCGCGGCATCCTCAACTCGGTGGCCAGCCGGAACGACCGGCGGCTCGCGCTGCGCCGGCTGCGCGCCGCCGGACTGGCCGAGCTGTTCCTCGTCCCGCAGATCGGTTGGCAGCCGAAGTCGACCGCGCTGGCGCTGATCGCGACCGAGCTCAACCTCGGGCTGGACGCGCTCGCGTTCGTGGACGACCAGCCGTTCGAGCGGGCCGAGGTCGCCTTCGCGCTGCCGCAGGTGCTCTGCCTGGACGTGACCGAGGTCGCGGCCGCGGTGGCGGCCCGGCCGGAGTTCCGCCCCCGGTTCGTGACCAGCGAGTCGGGCCGCCGCCGGCAGCTCTACCGCACCGAGCTGACCCGCCGGCAGGCCGAGGCCGAGTTCGCCGGCACCGACGCGGAGTTCCTCGCCACCCTCGGCATGACGCTGACGATCCGCCCGGCCGGGCCGGCCGACCTGCGCCGCGCCGCGGAGCTGACCGTCCGCACCCACCAGCTCAACGCCACCGGCCGCACCTACTCCTACCGGCAGCTCGACGCGCTGCGGCTGGCCCCGGACCACCTGCTGCTGGTGGCCGACCTGACCGACCGGTTCGGCGACTACGGCACCGTCGGCCTGGCCCTGGTCCAGCGCGGCCCGCGGGCCTGGCGGCTGCGGCTACTGCTGGTGTCCTGCCGGGTGGCGGCCCGCGGCATCGGCACCGTCCTGCTCGACCACGTGCTCTCGGACGCCGCCGCGGCCGGTGTCCCGCTGCGCGGCGACTTCGTCGACACCGGCCGCAACCGGGCCATGTACCTCACCTACCGCCTCGCCGGTTTCGAGGAGCTGGCCCGCACCGCCGGCACGGTCCGGCTCGAGTGCCGCGCCGGCACCGTCCGCCCGGCGCCGGCCCACCTGACCGTCCGGACGCCGGCGCCGGACTCCGCCTGACCGCTCCGGCATACCATCGCCCGGATGATCGACGCCGGGGTGCCATGGCAGGGCCGGCCGACCCGGCGCGGCAGGCCGGTCGCCGACCCACCGCCGCTGGCGCCGGACGCGGAGACTGCCGGCCGGCGGATCGAGGCGGCCCGGGCCGGCCGGGCGGTCGCCCTCGACCTGGCCGGGCTGCACCTCACCGACGTGCCGGAATCGGTGGCCGAGCTGGGCGAGCTGCGCCGGCTGGACCTGTCCCGCAACCGGCTCGCGGTCGCGCCGGACGATCCGCCCGGCCCGCTGGCCGAGCTCACCGCGCTCACCCACCTGGACCTGTCCGGCAACAGCTACCGCCAGGTGCCCCCGGCGCTGCGCGCGCTGACCGCGCTCACCCACCTCGACCTGGCCGGCAACGACATCCCGGTACTGCCGCCGTGGCTGGGCGAGCTGGCCACCCTGCGCTACCTGAACCTGCGCGCCAACGGCTTCCACCGGCTGCCGCCCTCGGTGGGCGACCTCGCCGCGCTGACCCACCTGGACCTGTCCGGCAACCGGCACGTCCGGCTGCCCGGCGCGGTCGGCAACCTGATCGCGCTGACCCACCTGCGGCTGCCGGGCAACCGGCGCGACGACCTGCCGGACGAGCTGGCCAACCTCACCGCGCTGACCCACCTGGACGTCTCCTACGCACCGCTGGGTGTGCTGCCGGACTGGGTGCGGGCCTTCACCTGGCTCACCTACCTGGACATCTCCTACGCCGAGCTCCAGGCGGTGCCGGACTGGCTGGGCGACCTCGGCACCCTCACCACGCTGAACCTGGCCTTCAACCGCAAGGCCCGGCTACCGCGGACGTTGGGCAACCTCACCGCGCTCACCCACCTTGACCTGTCCCACAACGACCTGGACGCGGTGCCGGACTGGCTGGCCAACCTCACCGCGCTCACCGAGCTGCGGCTCGCCGGCAACCCTCTCGGCCCGGTCCCGGATCGGCTGGCCGGCCGGATCCTGATGACAGACCCGGAACCGGGCGCCGACACCTGGTCGCTGCGGCAGTTCGAGGCCGACCGCCCCGACTGGGGCGCGGTCAACCGTTCGGGGTGACCAGTCCCTGCAGGCCGACGACGATCGCGATGATGCCGAAGACGGTCAGCAGCAGCCCCGCGCCGGTGGCAGCGCTGCGCTCGTCCGGGCGGAGCGCCGGCCGTCCGGTCAACCGGTCCCAGAGCAGCACGACGCCGACGCCGATCCCGACCAGTTCGTAGTGGAAGACCCGCGGCCCGGAGGTCGCGTGCACGATGAGGTAGTACCCGCCGGCGACCAGCGCGACGAGCCCGACCAACCAGCCGAACGGCGCGATCACCGCCTCGGCCCGGGCCAGGTTGGCCCCGATCCGCGGCGAGCGCTGGAGCAGCCCGGCGGCCAGCAGGAAACCGCCGACGATGTTGGCGAGGTCGAGCAGCAACGCGATCACGAATGGCCATCCTCGTGCCCGTCCGGCCGGGGTTGGCGGAGTTTAGCCGTCCGCACCGCCGGCGCTGCCCGCCCGCGCGGAATGCCGGTTCCGCGGCCAGCGGGAAGGTCAGAGCCAGTCGCGCTCGGGGGTGGCCGCCAGCAGCAGCGCCCAGGCACCGGGGCTGACCGGGTCGCCGTGCGGGACGCACAGCGTCTGGATGTCCAGGGCCGCGAGGCGGTGGAACGAGGCGATGGCCTGGTCCCGGTCCAGGCTGAACGGGCCGAGCATGGCCCGGCCGTCCCGGATCATGATCGTGTCGCCGCAGAACAGCACCCGGCTGGCCGGCAGGTGCAGCGCGATGCTGCCCGGGGTGTGCCCGGGCACGTGCAGCACCTCGACCGGCTCGGGCCAGTCGTCCAGGGTGTCGCCGCCGCGCAGTTCGGTGTCCACCGGCACGCGCCGCAGCGGCGGGGGTTCGGCACCGGGCGGCGGGGGCGGGAAGCTCGCCAGCAGCGCGTGTTCGGACCCGGTGAGCGGCCGGAAGGTGTCCGGGCGGTCGCCCCGGATGACCGGGGCGTCGTCGACGCCGGCGAGGACGACCGCACCGGTCGCGTCGGCCAGGTCCGCGGCCGATCCCATGTGGTCGCCGTGCGCGTGGGTCAGCACGATCTGCCGCAGC
>Ga0307499_10000174_pt1 | contig 23624 bp, 22 predicted proteins | sample 13_S_MG_FD_201363 | JGI IMG/M metagenome (GOLD analysis project Ga0307499, IMG submission 201363) | Soil microbial communities from Populus trichocarpa stands in riparian zone in the Pacific Northwest, United States - 13_S | ecosystem: Environmental > Terrestrial > Soil > Riparian zone > Trees... | reverse complement strand
GTCTGGTCGATTTGCGTCTTGTACATCGCGCGCTGCGCCTCGGGGACCTTGGAGACGACGCAAGCATCATATTTGGTCAGGAAGTCGTCACAGGCGGCGATCCCCGTGCTCTGCGCGTGGGCCGTAGTGACGCCAGCGAGCAAGGCCAGGCCCGCCGTGAGTGACAGCACCTGCCGGCGGCTCGTGCGCGAACCTGCCACGGCCTTCGATGTTGCTTGACGCATGACTCTCATTCCTCTGTGACAACTGAACAATTCGGATCGGCAGCAAGCGCCCGGCGTCGCCGCAACTCCCGATCGACCCGCAAAGCGTCGCGCGCCGACGACCGTCGGCGTTGCGGACATTGAGCAGTTCAAACGTTGAGCAGTTCGAGGCGAGACCGGGCACCATCGTGCCGGCGACGAATAATTGTTCGGTCAATTTGGCGAGATTATGGGTGACGGCGTGGTGACATTGCGACATCCAATCGATGGCGACAGGCTGTCGCCATCATGCTGCCGTGCGATTCCGCTGCACCGAATGGCGACCGAGCGCCACGTCAGGCGCTGATCGCATCTCGCCCGGCCGCAGCGGCCATTAGCGGACTATCCGGCATTCGGTGGCAGGCGATGAAGGTCTCGACCTCGCTCTGCGGCATCGGCTTGGCAAAGAAATATCCCTGCATCGTCGAGCAACCGAGACGGCGGATGATCTCCACCTGCTCTGCCGTTTCCACACCTTCGACCACGCAATCGAATTTCAGGTTGCGGCACAGGTCGATCACCGTCTTGACGATGTTGCGGGCGTTCTCCTGCGTGGCGATGTTACGGATGAAGCCCCGGTCGATCTTGATCTTGTCGAGCGACAACTGATGGACATAGCTCAGGCTGGACTGCCCTGATCCGAAGTCGTCCAACGCCACCTTCAAGCCCATCGATCGCAGAATCCGCAGCGAATCCTGCACCCGCTCGTAGTCCTGCATCAACGCCGTCTCGGTAACCTCGATGATGATGCGGCGGGGATCGATGCCGCTGCCCTCGATGAGAGCCACGATCTGCAGGATGGTGACTTGCGAGATCAGGTCGCGCATCGACAGATTGAAGGACAGAAAGATATCCTCGGGCCAGGAGTGCGCCGCGGCCAGCGCCTTGCGCAACAGAACCTGCGTGATCGTCCCGATCAACTCGGTACGTTCCGCAACCGCGATGAAGACGTCGGGAGCGACATCGCCGAGCTCGGGACTATGCCATCGCGCGAGCGCCTCGAAGCCGACCAGCCGTGCAGTCGCGACATTGACGATCGGCTGAAAGTGCAGCGACAGCTCTGCGTCGAGATCGATGCTCCGCAAGGTGTGTTCGATGGTGCTGAGCTTGCGGATTTCGACTTCGTGCTCCCGGGAGAAGATCACAGGCCGGCCACGGTATCTCGCCTTGGCGTGGTAGAGCGCGTAGTCGGCGCGCTCGTAGAGCAGTTCCGCCGTCGTGCCGGCATCCGGCGCCAGCGCAAATCCGACCGAGCCGCCGATCTTCGCGACGATCCCGGCGACGGAAAACGGCGCGTCGAAAACGGCGCAGACTTTCGAGCCGACCGCGAGAACATCCCCGGGATTGAGGCCTGCATCGACGATGATTCCGAACTCGTCGCCGCCGAGACGCGCGATGAATTGCGTATCGCCGGAAAATGCCAGGAGGCGCTGACCGGTTTCCTGCAACACCCGATCGCCAACCCCATGTCCGTAAAGATCGTTGACCGCCTTGAAGCCGTCGAGATCGAGCACGCCGACGACGAATCTGCGGTTCACCGTTCTCGCCTGCTCTGCGAGGACCGACAGCCGGTGGAAAAACTGGCGCCGGTTGGGCAAATCGGTGAGGCTGTCGATATTCGCCAGACGAAAGTTTTCGTTGCTGAGACGTTTGGTCTCCACCTCGCCATTGATCATGGCGGCGAACTGCCTGGAGCAGATAATCAGGATGTAGATCATCGCGACCGTGACCAGGAACAGATTCAATCCGATGGCGACATGAACCACGTCGCCGCTCGCCAGCAGAAAGACCACGAAGGGTGCGATCACCGCGCCAGTCAGGGTCAGCGCCGCTGGGCGCACATGCATCAGGCAGAAGATGCAGCTCACCACCGTGATCCCGACGAAGAACAGGATGTGGCCGTGGCGGGAGGTGTCGCCATACGGAAACAGGCTCAGCGCCCACGCCAGGAATGCAAATCCCAGTACGCCGCCCAGCACCACCGTCGTCCGCAAGGTACGGGCCGCGGCCTTCGGTTCGACGATGCCGTCGCGGCGCCGCAGCCAGATCAGGCAACGGATCGCGCAAGCCCCAACCAGAACGCCGGGAAACACAATGGTCAGGCTCGGCGGTGCGATGCCCAGATGGGTAAACGCCAACGCAACCGAATTTACGCTCAGGATGAAATAGAGTAACGGCACCTGCCGAGAAAACGCCGCGAGCTGCGCCCCCATCAATTCTTGATTTTCGGCATCGATCCGAAATTGCTTCGCGATACTGTTCATGAGGCAGCCAAAAAGACCAAACCTCATTGATCGTGCCGCAAATACCTTAATATGCCCTGCCGGTTCCATGGCGCGGCCAGGCTGGTTAACGGCACGCTAATGCACCGTTTCTCCAGGGCCGCTTACGCGGCCGAGGTATCGATCGAGCGGCGTATCACCCGCCGCACTTCCGCATTGGACAGGAACAAATCGTGGTTGATGATGCCCCAACCGGCATCGGAGGCATCGATGACGCGCACGCCGAGCCGCTCGATGGCGGCCTTCTCGGCGGCGCCGACCCGTGTCATCCCGCCGGCTATTCGGCCCGACAGCGCCAACGCGCGGTCGTTTGTCGCGGTCACGACGGTGATCTTGCGGCCGACCGGACCGATGCGGATAACCGCCGACGAAAATACGTCCATGTCGATATCAGGCGAGGCGAACACCACGGCGCCGATCTTGTCCGCAATGCTGTCACCGGATCGCGCGTAGAGCTGGCGCAGGCTTTCGAGCGTCAGCATCGTGCCCATGCTGTGCGCAACGATATGAATGCGGCCGGCGCCCGGGCTCGTGGCAACGGAGTTAAGCACGCGCTCGAACTCATCGCGCGACCACATCGCGCTTTCGCGATCATAGGCGTAGTCGAACAGCCCAGCCTTCGACGGCCAGGAGAAGAACATCGTCTGGCCGCGGAATTTGATGCCGTCAGCGAGGTGCGCCGCATCGAGCGCCGCGCTCTCGAATGTCTGCTTGAAGCCATGCACGTAGATCAGCACGTCTGACCCGCCGCTGCCTTGCCCCAAGAGATCGCCGACCTCTGCCGATACCGGCTCGACCGCATCGAGACGCCAATCGCTCAGTCCGGCTGCGGCGAGAGAGAAACGGCTTTCGTCTGGCGCCACCAGCTTTGCCCGGGCGACGGTCATCCTTGTCGCGCGCTCCGGTCCGAACCAGGGTTTCGTCCGCCCACCGTTCACCGGCTTGCGCGTGGTTGCGACCAGCAACGTCGGCTCCACCGAGAGCGACGACGCGTCGTAACGCGCGCCCGTCGCAGCAATGCTCGCGCACCCGCCGAGCGCAAGCACGCTGGCAGACGACACAATCCCGCGCAGCAACGCGCGGCGGGACGCAACAGTCTCGTTTTGCAGCAGATGTCGGACCACGCACAGGACCTTCGGGAATACGGCCTCTTACGGAAGGCGCTCCCGCAGGTCTCCTGAACTAGGATGGCGAGAAAAGGGCGGGACGTCGGCAATCGATGGTTCCGGTTCCGTCGCGATTCCGTGATCCCGGGTTCGCCTCAACGAAACCATTTTTGCCCCGCCGCGAAGCGTTCCGGAAACAAACAGCCGCTACGGTCCAGTATTGGAACGAGCGGGGTTAGATCATGTTGGTATCAGTGCTTAACCTCATCTACCGCGAATTTCTCAAGCGTGCCCTTTCCGGCATCTCGACACAGGGAGGAAGGCTATGACCGAGATCCTGACAGCATTCCTCATCTTCGTCAGCATCGGCGTATTCCTGGCTCATGCATTTGACGCCTATCGCCTGCGCTAGGTTGCGCGCCACGCTACACGGACACAATTGCGCCGCGAGTTCCCTCGACGTTTAGGGTATCCTTGGCGGCCTCGTCCCTATCGTGCCCCATCCTTGCCGGCGATGAACACGTCGCGATCCGGGAACTTTCCAAACACTTCCGCCGGCTGGCTGAAATTCGTGGCCAGCACATCCTTGGGATTTGCCGCGATCCATTGCGACAGGTCGATGGTCTCGTAGACGCCGGCATTGAACCCGATCAGGATTCGCGCAGCTCCGCTGCCGACATTCTCGATCGAGTGGCCATAGCCCTGCGGGATGTAGCCGACATCGCCCTTCTGCAATCGCTCGATCCGGTAGCGGCCGTGTGATCCGAACAGGGTGACGCTCACCTCGCCCGCGACGACGTATTGCCACTCGTCGGCGTTCGGATGCCAGTGCAACGTCCGCAGCGCGCCGGGATCGAGATCCAGCACGACGCCCGTGATTGTCTTCGCAATCGGGAAGCGGCTTGAATCGACGCGCCACTCGCGACCGCCCCGATAGGTCGCGTGCGGCGGCTGCGCCAGTAGTCGGTATTTGTGGGTCTCCGGCGGCAGCTTCCAGCCCTGCAGCGGCACCGAGGGCTCCGCAGGCGGCGGTGCGCCGCGGGCGAAATACACTTCCTCTTTCGGGAAATTCGCGAACGCTGCTTCAGGCAGGCCGAAATTCTTCGCCAGTAGCGCCGGCGAAGCATGTCCGACCCAGTCGGTGATGCTAAAGGTGCCGAATTCGGAGAAGTAGCCGTTGTCGAAGATCAGGATGAAGTGACAGGGCTTGTCGCCGAGGCATTGCAGCATGTGGCCGTGGCCGCGCGGAAAGTACCAGACGTCGCCGGGATCGAAATCGTTGGTCTCGGCGAGGCCGCCTGGATCGACGACGGTGGTGCGGACGCGCCCTTCGAGAACGAACGCCCACTCGGCTGCGGTGGCGTGCCAGTGCAGCTCGCGCATCGCGCCGGGCTCAAGCCGCATCGAGACGCCGGCGATCCCCTTGGAAATCGGCAGCTGCGTAACCGTCGCCTCCTTGCCGTAACTGTTGCCGATGACCTTGCCCTCCGACTTCTCCAGCGCGAATTTGAAGGTCGGCAGATCCTTGCCTGCGAGCGTTGGGTCCGGAACGTTGTTCATGAAACTCGGATCGCCGCCGGCCGCCGGGAGAGCCGTAACCAGCGCTGCCAATGAGACGGTTCCTGCGGCGGCCAAAAAATCCCGGCGTTGCGGATCGGACATGATGCTCCTCCTCTGCGGGCCAGCGAATGCTCCGGCGCGGCCCACGCGAGCCCCGAAGGAGTGCCTAGCAGTCCACAAGTTGGCGTTGAGGTATGCCGATCACAAGCCGGAGGCGGCTTGGGGGTGCGGGCCGTCTAGCCAGGCCGGCTGACGCCCGGCCGGCCAGCGCAATTGAATGGCTATTAAATCAACAGGTTAGACAGACGCTTGAGGATGGTGCTAGAGAACTGAGGCGCGCGGCGGGATTTCGATTCCGAGGGTCGGGGGTTCTGGTCTCTCCAGGCGCGCTCGTTCGGCTTACGGCTATTCGGAAATTTCGACATGAGAAAGATCATCCTGACGCTGGCGGTTCTGTATCCGGCGGCGGCGCTGGCTCAGGGAACCGCCCCCGGCAACCCTCCGACCTTCGGCGGCAAACCGCTGGTTGTGGTTGGGTCAAAGAAAGCAGCCGCAGGCAACAATGAAAAAGAAAAACCCTTGTCGCCTGCCCAGAAGTTGCAGGCCTGCCAGGACATCGACGATGCGACCAAGGAACGGCTAAATTGCTACGACGCGGTTTATAAGCCGCAGCCCAAACCGAAGGCGCCGGCAGCGAAGGCCGTCAGCGACTGCCGCTTCCTCAAGGAGGAAGACGAGCGGCTGACCTGCTACAACGGTTTTGCGGATAAGATTCCAAAGCTGCCGCGCTGATTAGATCAGGCGGCGCATCCTACCAGGTGCTGTTCCAGTTCGAGCCGCCGAAAAAGCCGAAATGCGCCTGCTGCGCGACCTGCGTCGGCCGGGCGGGACGGTTCTTGGCGATCTTGCGCTTACGCTGAGCCTGAACCTCGGGCTTCTTCGCCTCTGCCGGGACTAATTGAGCATAAGTTTCCCGCACACGGGCTTGGACGGAGGCGTCGGCCAAGGGGGCGGCAGCAGGGACAACAGCTTGCGCCGTCACGGCCGGCGGCGGAACAATGGTCGGAAGGCTGGTGTCGTAGACCACCCGCTCAGGCGGCTTTTGGTCGGAACGAATGCGCACCACGGTCTTGTCGACCGAAGAGGCGGCTTGGCTGGCCACAATGGCCTGTTGCGGGACGAGGGCATCAACCGCCAACAGCAGCGCGAGCAGGACTCCGCCGACAAACAGGAAATAACGCGCTACGGGCATCGATTTCGCTCCCCCCGCGCGAGCAGCGCACGGTTCCATCGCCTAACGGGCGATACCCCAGTTAGTTCCTGACCTGCCGGCAAGGTTCAAGGGCGGCGATCACGTTTTCGGGGGCGGAACGCGCGTTTGATTGAGTAACGTTAAATTCGGCACGGTTAAATTCGGCTGGCCGTCACCACCGAACATCTCGCCTTATTTGCGTTGACGTTGACGAACCCGACCAGCATACCGGCGTAGCGCTTCCGGCTCTTCATGTTCACGGTGTCGGGAATGATACGCCTGCGGTCGGTCAGATGGCTGCCGTCCCGGCGGGCAAAGGTGCAGGCGATCTCGACATCCTTCACCGCGTAGTCATTGGCGTTGCGGAGCGTGAAGGTCACCAGCGCCTTCGAGCCGAGTCCGCCTCTGCGCCACGACTGCGAAATGATTTTCAGACCGTCGAGCGGCGACTTGGCAGACTCCACGGTCTCTGGCGGCGCAACCTCGGGAGGCGCGGCAACGGCCGCCGCCGGATCGGCGTCGGGGGAAACGGCTGCTGGCACCGGACCCGACAGGGTCGCCTGGACCGCGGCCGTGTCGTCCTTGCGGGATGTATCTTGCGTGACGCGGGTAAATCCAGGCGACGTCGCGGCGGAATGACCCTCGGCATCGCTGGCTTGCGGGAGCACCAACCATATGGCGCAGCCCGCGATGGCGATCACCGGCAGCGCGGCGAGCCGCGCTTCGGATTTTCCGACCGACCATCCGGCGATTCTCATAGCCGCGCCCTCATCCGGCGGCACCGGCGATTGCCATGCCGCTCACGAAAAAAGCCATACGGCGTTTCCCGTACGGCTTCTGTCACGACCGCCGCTGTACGGATCCCGCCGCTCATCGACAATCACGCAAGGCAGAAATGGTTTCATGCAACCTCGATAATATTGCGGCGGCGGCGCGACCGGGATGGAATTGCAGATGCGCGGCGGCTACATTGGCCGCGCCGCAACCGGCCTCGGGCGCCGCAACAACAATAATGGGGAGACCAAAATGCCGACCGTTATCTGGGACCATGTCCATTTGCGCAGTCCCGATCCCGAGGCGACAGCAGCCTGGCTGGAAAACATTCTGGGCGGCGAGATTATCCGCGGCCCGGGACGGATCGACGTCAAGCTCGGCGGCGCCAATATATTCATCGCGCCGGTAACCGCCGGCGACGGCGTCAACACCCCGCCGGTGACGCCCTATCAGGGTCTCGACCATTTCGGCCTGGCCGTGAAAGACATCGACGCGGTTGCCGCCGAGATCAAGGCCAAGGGCGTCGAGTTCACAAAGGAGCCGACCACCATCCGGCCCGGCGTGCGCATCTGCTTCATTCGTGGGCCGCAAGGCATTTCGATCGAGTTGCTCGAGCGCGACAAGAAATACGCCTGACTCCACTTTCGCGCGGAGTACGACGGTCGTCGGTCAAGGCCAGTGCTTGCGCGCTATGTCATGCTGCCCGGCATGAAGCAGCGGATATCGATGCGATCGAGCTTGTCCAAACTGCGGTAATAGACCGGCCAAACCATTGTCCGGCCGGCGCGGTTGGGCTCAGTGATCACTGCTTCGTCCGGAACGCGCCACCATTGCCCTTCAAGACGGACGCGATATTTGCCGTCTTTGGTCTCCCAATCCGCATCCGAAACCGCGCTGCCGTCAGCATCTGAGCAACATGGTCCCTTCTTGCTGCTGAGACTGTCGAACCACTGCTTCAGCGGAGAGTTGGCATAACGTCCGTCGGGATCGCGGGCCTCGCCGGGAACCGAGGCCAATGGCAACAGCAACACGCTGCTGAGCATCAGCAACTTTTTCCAGCGACCCGCGCGATGACGGCCCGAGATTTCACGGAAGGCATTCTCAATGTATGGGCGCGACACATGGCCGCCGGAATTTTTCCAGTTGGTCACCTGTTTCTCTTGCTCCTGCACCCGCCGGCCGGTGCCAAACCGAACCATGCATTTCACGGGCCAACTTGATTCGGTTCCAATCGCTTGTCATCCTCGTGTCACGCTGTAGTCGCGTGCTGTAAGTTTGCTTCCTGTACGGGAATTGGCAGTCAACCTGACGCGTTGACGGTGCATGCCGCGCTTTGGCATAATTCCTTGACCGGCTTCCGTGGGCGCGGCGGCCGGCATCTGGGGCGTCATGAAGAACGGGCTCTATTCGATCCACGTCACCCTGCTGGATGGGCGCATCGGCAAGGGCAGCGGCGTCATTTTATTCCGCGACGGCCAGATCCTCGGCGGCGACGCCTATCTGTTTTATACCGGCAGCTACACCGTGAAGGGCGATACCTTCAAAGGCGAGGTGCTGGTGCAGCGCCACACCACTCCGCGCGACAATGACAATCCGCTGTTCGGCGGACCCAATCCGGTCGGCATCGGCGTATCCGGAACCTTCACCGACACCCGGGGCAGCATGAACGGGACCGCGCTCGTCGGCAAAGCCAGCCAGATCTTCGGCGCCACGCTGCACAAGCTGGCGGATATCAACTAGCCGTTTCGTCGACGGATCGGGTATTACACGGTCGCACGCGGCGCGGCTGTCGCGGCATCGCCGGTGTTCGGCGTGCCGGTGGGCTCGATCAACAGCATATGCACCTCTTCCCTCGCAACCGGCCGATGCTCAACGCCCTTGGGCACCACATACATCTGTCCTGGCCGAAGCGTGACAATTCGATCCCGCAAATGAATATCCAGCACGCCTTTCAGGACGAGAAAAAAATCGTCCGTATCGTCGTACTTGTGCCAGACAAACTCGCCCTTCACTTTCACGACCATGACGTCACAGTTGTTGAACTGGGTTACCGTACGCGGCGACCAGTACCCGGAGAACGCAGACAGCTTCTCCGACAGATCGATTGCGTCGGACATCGGAAGTCTCCCCTATTCGGCGGCCTGCTCCAGTGGCGCCGTGCGCGGCAGAATCATCTGGATTCGCGTGCCGCCGCCAGGCTGCGAATCGAGATCAAGCCGGCCACCCAGCCGCGTCGTCACGATGCTGTAGACGATGTGCAGCCCGAGCCCGGTGCCGCCCTGATCGCGCCGCGTGGTGAAAAACGGATCGAATGCGCGGCGGCGGACGTCGAGGCTCATGCCGATGCCGTTGTCCGAGAAGATGATCTCGACATTGTCCTTGCCGGATTCCCGCACTTGAATGTCGACCGTACCGGGCTTTCCGTCCGGGAACGCATGCGCCACCGAATTGAGGAACAGGTTGGTGAGCACCTGTCCGTAGGGACCGGGGTAGCTGTTCATCATCAGGTTGGGCTGGCACTCGACATTGAGCGTCAGATTATGTTTGCGCAGGCCCGGCCGCAGGCTCATCACCACCTGCTCGGTGAGGTCGCCGAGGTCGAAGGAGCGCTGGTCGGAATAGTTGCGGTCGGCGGCGACCTGCTTGAACGACTGGATCAGCTCGGCGGCGCGGTTGAGATTGGCGACGAGCTGCGACGATGCATCGCGGCTGGTCTCGAGGAAATCGTGCAGGCTTGAGCGCCGTAGCTCGCCGCGCGCGACCTCGGCGGCGAAGTTCGACGTCTTGCGCTCCAGCGCTGACGCCACCGTCAGGCTGATGCCGACGGGGTTGTTGACCTCGTGGGCCACGCCCGCCACCAGCCGTCCCAGGGCGGCGAGCTTTTCCGCTTCGATCAGCGAATTCTGCGTCTCGCGCAAGTTCCGCAGCGCCCCCTCCGCGGCATCCTTGGCCTTGCGCATTTCGAATTCGACGCGCTTACGCTCGCCGATGTCGAGCGCAACGGTGACGATGTTCTCGATCTCGCCGTTCGTATCCAGGATCGGCAGCTTGTTGACCAGCCATTGCCGCATCTGGCCGGACGCATCCTGGTATTCCTCCTCGTAGAAGCCGAGCTCCTTGCCAACCGCGAGCACCCGTTTGTCGGGCTCGTTGGTCTTCCCCGCACCGTAGCGCGACATCAGCTCGGCGGTGGTGCGGCCGATTGCATCGCCCGGCTCGACCCCGAAAATGCCGGCCATATAGCGGTTCATCAGGACGTAGCGGAGCTCGTTGTCCTTGACGTTGATGACCGCAGGTACGGTGTCGATCACCATTTGCAGCAAGCGGCGGCCTTCGGCGATTGCATCCTCGGCGCGCTTCTGGTCGGTGATATCGCGCACCGTTCCCTCGTAGCGAATGATCACGCCGGCCTCGTTGTGCACGGCGCTCGCGCTGTCGGACAGCCAAAGCACCGAGCCGCTGCGCGTGCGAACCTGGTATTCATATTCACGGATCATGCCGTCGCGCCGCATCAGCCGCTCGTATTCGGTCCGCGCCTCGGGATGAACATAAACCGCACCCGCGATGTCGCCGATGCCGTTGATCAGTTCGTGCGGCGTCGCGTAGCCCATCATCCGCGCCAGCGCCGGGTTGGCGTTCAGCAGCGAACCGCCGGGCGTCGTGACGTAAATTCCGTCGACCGAGGACTCGAACAACTTGCGGTAACTTTCCTCGGCAAGCCGCTGCTCGGCGAGCGCGCGCACCGCCGCCTCGCGCGCCGCATCGGCGTCGACCAGCGTCCGCCGGAATACCTCGGCAGCGCGCGCGATGTCGCCGATCTCGTTGTCGACATCCGTCGCCGGGATCGAGGCGCTCTTTTCACCGCCGGCCACCGCACGGATCGAGTTTGCGATCGCGGCCAGCGGCCGCACGGTGCGGCGGACCACCAGCAGCGAGGCGAAAAGCCCGATCAGAACGCCCGCTGTCCCCAGCACGATGCTCTGCCACTTGGCTTCCGCCAGCGTCCGCGCAAAATCGCGGGCGAGGACACGGCCCCGCCGCTCGCTGACTTCGCGCAACAGCTCCGTTACCCGCTGGATCAGGCGGCCCTCGGCACTCAGCACTTCCCTGTCGATGTCGGATATCTGCCGTTCGCGGGTCGATATGTTGGCGATCACCAGCGCATAATCGTCGACGGCCGCACGCAGGTTCGAATCCGCGATCGTCATGGAACGCATGCTTTGCGCCGCCTGTTCGGCCGCCGACGGGTTATGCGCCAGCAGCGCCGAGGCGATCCGGCTCTGGTCCTGAAGCAATGCCGACGCGATTGCGGGATCGAGCGTCCCCGCAATCGCGGCATCGAATTTCTCGCGCAAGGGCGGCAAGGTAACGATCAAATCGGCACGGCGATTGATCAGCGAGGAAATCCGTTCGATCCCGCTGCGGTAGGTCGACAGGCGTTCGGTGACGCCGTCGATCATGTCCTGCTGCTCGGGGGCAAGCTCTAGCCGCGTCTTCTTCAAAATCTCACCGAGCGCCGTAGCGGCTTCGCCGACCTGAAGCGACTGGCTGCCGGGATCGGTGACGAAATCCCGCGCGGCAAGCCGCAATTCGTTCATGCGGCGGTCGATGTCCTCGGCAAGGTCACCGACGCTCTGCAGCCGCTGCAACTCGGTAAAGGTCGAATCGATGTGCCGGATGGCGATGACGCTGGCGGTCGAGGTGATGATAATCACGGCCAGCACCAGCATGAAACTGCCGAATGTCAGTTGGCCGATCGAAAGCGAGAACGATCGCGGCGGCAGCGAATTCGGCGGCGTTTCGGCGGTCATGTGGGTCGGGCCGGGCTCCAGTCGGGCGCAATATACGATGTATTTCGGGCCATGGGGAACATGCCGAAGCCCCCGGCGCAACGGGCAAAATTGGCCGACGGCGCAGCCCCGGATCCGCGCTGGATGGCCAGGAGGCGATGAATACCGCTATGGAACAGGTTAACGCGGCCGAAATCGCGCGGCGTCGCCCTCAGTCGGCGGTGATGCCGGCCTCCTTGACCACCTTGGCCCACACCGCGACGTCGGCCTTGATGATATCCGCGAATGCCTGCAGCGGCGCGCTCTTGGCCTCGCAGCCCGCCACGTCGAGCTTTTGCCTGACGTCGGACGTGGCCAACGCCGCCTCCAGCGTCTTGCTGATCTGCTCCACGACCGGCTGCGGCGTCCCCTTTGGCACCACGACACCGAACCACGGGGTCACCTGGGCTTCGGCGAAGCCCTGCTCGGCCAAGGTCGGCGCGTCAGGGAAATATTTGGAGCGGCCGTCGTTGATGGCGCCGATGATCCGGATTGCCCCGCTCTGCACCTGGGCCACCGCCTGGTTGGCGGACAGGAAAGTCGAGCTGATCAGGCCGCTCGTGATGTCAGGCACCATCTGCGGATAGCCGCGATAGCCTATGGCGGTGACATCGATCCCCGCCAGCCGCTTGAACAGCTCAAAGCCGAGATGCCCGGTCGAGCCCTTCCCCGGATGGCTGTAGTTCAGTTCGCCCGGCTTGGCCTTCGCGAGTGCGACGTATTCGGCGACGCTGGTGACCGGCAGTGCGGTCGGGACCACGAAAAAATTCGGGGCGCGGCACACCTGGCCGATCGGAATAAAATCCCGGACCGGATCCCAGCGCAGCGCGGTATTCAATGAGGGGCTCGCGGTGAAAAACGTCGTCACCAGCAGCCATGTGAAGCCGTCGGGCGCCGCGCGCGCGACTTCCTCGGCCGCGATCGAGCCATTGGCGCCGGACTTGGATTCGACCACGATCGAACCCTTCCATTGCTCCTGCATGTTCTGCCCGATGATCCGCGCGAACACGTCGGTCACGCTTCCCGGCGAATAGGGGATGACGATGCGGATCGGACGGTTCGGGAAGTTTTCCTGCGCCTGCCCCTGGTACGGCGCGGCGAGAAGCATGAGCCACGCGCCAACGATGATGCCGATCCGCCGAAATATCATGCGAAGTTTCCTGCCCGTTTTTCTTGGGGGCACCGAGGGCGCCCCTGTTTGACCGGCAGGATGCCGATAATCCCTGGCCGCAGCAAGCCCCGGGGAATTTCGTCACACGAAACGCATTCTCACCCGCACGTTCATACGGCTTCGCCGACCGGCTTTGTCCTCCGCTCCGGAATCGTCATCGCGGCGACACCGACCACGACACAGGCGAGCCCGATCCAGGCGGTCGAACTCAACTGCTCGCCGAGGAAAACCACGCTCGCCGCGACGCCGATCGGCACCCGCAAATAGGCCTGCGCGGTGGCGCCGATCGATCCCAGCGTCTGGATCAGGCGGAAATAGATCACGAAGGCGAACGCGGTGGAAAACACCGCGAGCCCGAACAGCGCCAGCAACGAATTCATCGACGGCGCCAGCGTCCACGGCCGGTCTACCACCAGGCTCAGCGGAATCAGGATCGCGGCACCGCAGAGCAGCGATCCCGCCGCCGGGGCCATGGGATCGAGATTTTTGAAGGCGCGGCCGAAAATCGCCGCCCCCGCGTAGCAGACGGCGGCCAGCAACAGCACGATCTGCGCGACCAATTGCTCGCCCAGTCCGGCCAGCGCCTGCATCTCGACGATCAGGCAGATCCCCGCCATCCCCGCGACGACGCCGACCAGCTTGCGGAACGTCACCGCCTCGTGGCGGGTGATCGCCAATGTCAGGAAAAACGTGAATATCGGCGCCGTCGAATTGAGGATGGTCGCGACACCGGCATCCAGCGCCCGCGTGCCCCAGGCCACCATCGTCCACGGAATGACGCTGTTGAGGCAGGCCTGGAACAGAAAACGCCGCCAGTTCGCGGCATCCGTTGGCAATGCGATCCCGCGCCAGCGCATGATCGCGACCAGCAGCAGGCCTGCGATCAGCGTGCGGCCCGCGATCAGCGTCACCGGGGGGATCGTCGCCACCGCGACCTTCAGGAATGTGTAGGACGCGCCCCACAGCGTCGCGAGCACCAGCAGCAGCGCCAGTTCGCTCGTGATTTTGGAATGTTGCTGTTGGGCCTCGCCCATGTCTGTCACCCGTCTTGTTTCAAGTCAGGGCCAGACATTACGCGTGGCGGGCGCCAGGATACTTCGTTAGCCGCCGAAGTGTGGATACAATCAACCGACCGAGCCGACCTCGAACACCTCGCCGTCATAGCCGGCTTCGAGGGGAATCCGGAGCTGGCGGCCGCCATTGTTCCGGGTCATGACCGGCGTCACGGTGACGACCGATTTGCCTCTGGAGTCGTCCAGCGCCGCGTTCACGCTCGGCTGCTTGCCGAGCTTGATCAGGTTGCGCGTGGTGGGGAACGGCAGCTTGAAGCGCCCGGTCTCGCCACCCTCCAGCGCCTCGCGCGGCGATACCCAGATCGAGTCGGTGGATTCCTTGCCGTCATGGGCGCCGACCTGTTCGGGCGGCGCGGCCGCGAGGAAGAACCAGGTGTCGAACCGCTTCGGCATGCCCTCGGGCGTGATCCAGTGCGCGTAGGGTACGAGTTCGTCGAGCGCCAGCACCATGCCGTTGTCGGCCAGCACCTTGAGGAAGCTGATCTTGCTGTCGCAGAGGTCGGCGCGATGCGCGGCCTCGATCTCGCTGGCGCGCTTGGCATCGACCAGCGCCTTCGAGCCCTTCGGCCGCGCCAGCAGGATGCCGCTTTCCTCAAAGGTTTCGCGGATCGCCGCGATGCGGAAGCTGAGCGTGGTCTCGTCGAGCCCCTCGCCGCCCGAGTAAAGCTCTGATGTCGCGATGATCTCCTTGTCGCCCTTGTCGACACTGCCGCCGGGAAACACCAGCGCGCCGGAATTGAAGTCGATTTCATAATGGCGAACCATCATGAAGACTTCGATCTCTTCGCGGCTCTTGCCGTCGACCTTGGCGGCAGCGCTGTCGCGCAGCAGCAGGATGGTGGATGCGTTACGCGGGGCGACGATCTCGGCCATAGCACTCAACTCCTCGGGACCTCATCCTGAGGAGCGGCCCTCGGGCCGCGTCTCGAAGGATGATTGGCAGGCATCGGGGCCTCATGGTTCGAGACGCCGCTTCGCGGCTCCTCACCATGAGGGACAATCAGCCCGCCGCGCTGGATTGCGGTTGCAGATTGGCGCGGCGGTCGATGCGCGCCACCCGCGACAACAGATACTCGACCTCGGCCTTTGCGGTCGCCGTGATCGTAGCACCGGGCTTGCGCTGCGCGCTGGACGAAATGATGCCGCGCTTCTGCAGCACGTATTTGCGTACCGCCAGACCCGCGCCGGGCTGCTGCTCGTAACGGATCAGCGGCAGATGGGCGTCGAACAGATCATGCGCGGCGTCGCGCTTGCCGGCCTTTTGCAGCTTCACGACATCGATCAGCAATTCCGGGAAGGCGTAGCCGGTCATAGCGCCGTCGGCGCCGCGCTCCATCTCGAAATCGAGGAACAAGCCGCCGTTGCCGACCAGAATCGACATCGGCTTCAGCGAGCCGTCCTTCTGATAGCCGCGCAGCGTCGAGATCTTTTCAAGGCCCGGCCAGTCCTCGTGCTTGAGCATGACGCAGGACGGCGAGTCCATCACGATCTTGCGGATCACGGCCGGCGTGAAGACGACGTTGAGCGTCAGCGGATAGTCCTGCAGCACCCAGGGAATCTCGTCGCCGATCGCTTCCTGCGCCTGCTTGAAATAGCCCGTGATCTGGTCGTCGGTGCGCAAATGCGGCGGCGGCGCGATCATGACGCCGGCGGCGCCGGCGTCCATCGACGCCTTCGCCAGCGAGCGCATCGAGGCAAAGCCCGGCGCCGAGACGCCGACGATGATCTGCATGTTCTTGGCGCGCTTGACGAAGCGAACGGCCACCTGCTCGGCCTCGGCCGCGTCGAGCTTGGGCGCCTCGCCCAGAATGCCGAGCACGGTGACGCCGTCGCAGCCGACTTCGGCGTAGAAGTCGGTCAGCCGGTCGATCGATTTCTCGTCGATGCGGCCGTCATCGTGGAACGGCGTCGGCGCGATCGCGAAAGTGCCGGCGGCCTGGGCGGTGAGCTTGGTCATGTGTGCCTCTATCCTCTTTCGTCATTCCGGGATGGTCCGAAGGACCAGACCCGGAATCTCGAGGTTCCGGGTTCGATGCTATCGCATCGCCCCGGAACGACATTCATTTAAATCGCCGCGCCGACTTCTTGATTTCTTCCTCGGAGAAGAAGATTTCGTTGGCGTGGGTCACGATATCCTCGGCCTTCCACCCCGTAAACGGCGGCGTCCAGCCTTCCATTTCCATCATCCGCATCTCGCGGACCCCACGGGGGCCGGAGACGCCGAGCACCTTGCCGGTCTGGTCACCCGACAGGTCGCTGACCATGTATAGCACGGCCGGCGCGATGCCGTCCGGGCCCAGCGCCGCGCCGGGGTTCTCCTTGTAGCGCGGCAGGTCGGCGGTCATGCGGGTCAGCGCGCCCGGGGCGAGCGTCCAGATCCGGATATTGTATTTGCGGCCTTCGATCGCCAGCACATTCGACAGTCCCCAGATACCGCCCTTGGCGGCGCCGTAATTGGTCTGGCCGAAATTACCGATCAGGCCCGAGGTCGAGGACGTGTTGACGATGACGCCGCCGCCGTTCTCGCGCATCCATTTGAACACCGGCTGGGTGCAGCAGAAGGTGCCTTTAAGATGCACCCTGATCACCCTGTCCCAATTGGCTTCCTTGGCTTTTGCGAACGTCTCGTCGAGCAGGATGCCGGCATTGTTGACCAGGATATCGGCGCGGCCGAAATTCTTGATGGCGTCGTCGAACACCGACTGTCCGCCCGCGATGGTCGAAATGTCGGAGCCGTTGGCGACGGCACGGCCGCCTTCTTCCTTGATGGCGTTGACCACCTTCTGCGCCATCGAAACGTCGGCGCCGGAACCATCGCGCGGTCCGCCGAGGTCATTGACCACGACCGCCGCGCCTTCGCGCGCGAACAGCTTTGCGTAGGCCTCACCGAGCCCGCCGCCCGCGCCGGTGATGATTGCGACCTTGCCGTCGAGTAATCCCATGGTTTCTTCTCCCGTTTTTGCTTTTGCCACCGTCATTCCGGGATGGTCCGAAGGACCAGACCCGGAATCTCGAGATTCCGGGTTCGATGCTGCGCATCGCCCCGGAATGACGGGAATATCAGCCCAGCACCGTCTTGCCGCTCTTGATCACCGTCACCCCCCTCGATTTCACCTTTGCTTCGAACGAGACCACGTTGCCGTCCTTCCAAAGCTCCATCGTCACGGTCTCGCCGGGAAACACCGGGGAGGAAAAGCGCGCGACGTGCTGCTTGAAGGCGGAGGGATCGTAGTCGGCGTAGGTCTGCAGCACGCCGCGGCAGGTGATGCCGTAGGTGCACATGCCGTGCAGGATCGGTTTCGGGAAGCCGGCCTTCTTGGCGAACTCCGGATCGGAGTGCAGCGGGTTGCGGTCGCCGCAGAGGCGGTAGACCAGCGCCTGATCCGGCCGTGTCGTGATGTCGACGATCTTGTCGGGGGTCCTGCCCGGCACCTTGTGCGGCTCGGGCTGGCCTTCGGACGGTCCGCCAAAGCCGCCGTCGCCGCGGGCGAAACGCGAGGCCACCAGCGTGGCAAGCTTGTCGCCGTTCTCGTCCTTCAGCACGGTCTGGTGGCGGATGACGGCGCCCTTGTCCTTGCCCTTGTCGAAGACGTCGAGCACGGTCGAGTCGGCCGTGATCTTCGCAGCGCTCGGCAACGGCTTGTGGAAGGTGATGTCGCGCTCGCCGTCGACCACCATCACGCGGTTGAGATTCATCTCGCCGGGGCCGGCGCCCCACGCCGCCACCGAGGCGAAGGTCGGCACCACCTTGAGGGGCCGCGGGGTGAAGGTGCCTTCGTTGACGTAGGCGAGTTCGTTCTCGTCCATCGGGTCGGCGCCCAGGCCGATGCCGTAGGCGTAGAGCATCACGTCGCGGTCAGCGTAAGCGTATTTCTGGCCGAGATTTTTCAGGGCCATAAGCTGTTCGTAGTTGATCGGCATTTCGTTTCTCTCCCGAACCTTTTCTTCCGCGGTGCCAAATGCAGCGCCCTCTCCCCTTGTGGGAGAGGGCATCACCGGCAGCGCGTCAAACTCACTTGGGTGAGGGGTTGGCTCCGCAAACACATCTCTCGCGGATAGAACCCCTCATCCGGCAGCCTTCGGCTGCCACCTTCTCCCACAAGGGGAGAAGGGAAGACCCTAAGCCGCCGTGAAGAACGGCAATGGCGCGCCGTCGGTTGGCTTCCACACCACCTTCACCTTCTGGCCGATCTTCAGGCTCGTTAGATCGCAATCGACGATGTTGGTCTGCAGCGACGGGCCTTCCTTCAGCGTGACATAGGCGATCGCATACGGGCCGGTCGGCGATTTGCGCATCAGGCTGTAGGTGTAGATCGTGGCTTCGCCCGAGCTTTCTTCCCACACGGTCTTGTCGGAGAAGCAGAACGGGCAGATCGAGCGCGGAAAATAATGCGGCTCGCCGCAGGCGGTGCAGCGCTTGATCATGAACTTGCCGGCCTTGGCCGCTTCCCAGAACTGCGCGGTTTCGGGATTGGTCACCGGCGTCGGATATTTTTTCGCTTCAGCCATCACACGCGCTCCAGAATGCAGGTTGAGGCGGCGTGACGCACGCCGAGAAGTCCACCGGTGCCATGGGCCACGGCGAGATCGCAGTTCGGTACCTGCACCTTCGGATGGGCTTCGCCGCGCAACTGGCGGACCGCCTCGAGGATCTTGGTCATGCCGCCGCGGTTGACGGGATGATTGCTGCAGAGGCCGCCGCCGTCGGTGTTGAACGGCAGCTTGCCGACGCCCGAGATCAGATTGCCGTCGGAGACGAACTTGCCGCCCTCGCCCTTCTTGCAGAAGCCGAGGTCTTCGAGCTGCATCAGCACGGTGATGGTGAAGCTGTCATAGATCGAGGCATACTTCATATCCTTCGGCGTTACGCCGGCCTCTTCGAACGCGCGCGGGCCGGACCAGACACCGGCGGAATAAGTGAGGTCGAGATCCTTGCCGCCTCGCGGGCCCTTCATCGCCTCGCCATGGCCGATCAACCGCACCAGGGGCTTCTTCAGGCTCTTGGCGATTTCCGGCGTAGTGACGATCAGCGCCCCGCCGCCGTCAGTGACGACGCAGCAATCCATGCGATGCAGGGGGTCCGAGATCATCGGCGAGTTCAGAACGTCCTCGACGGTGACGACCTCTTTCAGCATCGCGTGCGGGTTGTACTGGGCGTGATGCGAGGCCGCGACCTTGATCCAGGCGAGCTGTTCGCTTGTGGTGCCGTAGTCGTGCATATGGCGCATGGCACACATGCCGTAGGCATTGTGGGTGCTCGCCCCGTAGGCCGCCTCGAAATCGACCTCGGCGCCGGCCGCACGCGGCGGCATCGGGCCGGTGCGCGGTTTGCCCGCCAGGGTGATCAGCGCGATCGAGCACTTGCCGGCCGCGATCGCTTCGGCGGCGTGGCCGAGATGGATCAAATAGGAACAACCGCCGGTATCGGTGGAATCCATATGGCGAACCTTGAGGCCGAGGTAATCGACCATCGGCCAAAGGCCGCCGGGGGCATCGCCGGCGCAGAAATAGCCGTCGATGTCGGCTTTGGTCAGCCCGGCATCCTCGATCGCCCCCTTGGCGACCTCGGCATGCAGCTGCGCGGTTGATTTGTCGGGTGCGTGCCGGGTGGGATGCTCATAGATCCCGGCAATGTAGGCTTTGCCCTTGATGGTCAAATCGTTCTCCGTTGGCGTTTCTTCTTCCGGCTTTTTTTCTGACCTGTCAGGGCTGCCTTGGCAAGCGCCGAGATATTCCGCAGGGCGAGACAGGTAGCGACTGGACTCAACTCGGGATGATTATCGGCGGAAATCGTATCAGGCCGGAGATGCGGATATGCCAGCGCGTTCCCGCGGCGCGACGCGCCCGAGTTGTATCGGGTGGTTTGCCCTCTCAGGGTGAGAGGGCGCAGGGAAGACCGGGTGCGCGCTGCACCCGCGATCCCGTGTGCAATTGCACAGCGAAGTGCGCACACGAGCATACAGGTCCAGCGGAGAGCATCCGGCCTTCCCTGCGCAATGGTTTGACGGCTTATGGCGCGCTCTCCCCGGAGACGAATTCCTCTTGCCTCCGTCATCGGCGAATTGACGGTCTTGCGAACCCGGTTGGGCTTCGCGAAAACCTCCGCCGATTTGACACCAGCCACGGGTGCCAGAACCACACGCTTTTGCCGTACGCAATAACGCCGCTCGTCCTGCGCGGATCGATTGCTCACAGCCTCAAGCACGAAGCCTGAGACCGCCCTGCAATGCCTCGCGCGCGCGGGCGCCTCGCGTCCACCGCTCCCCGCACTCCACGTATCGTGACGACGCGTACGCCCCTCTTCGATGAGGCGGGATGGCGCGAAGATGGAGCTGATTTGGGGGAAATGAGAAGCGATATATTTTTGCCGTGCAAACTGGACGACCCAAATCACGTTGAATTGGCTGATGAAATTCGTTCTTTGACGCAGCGGGTTTTGGGGTAACAACCTCAATGCCCAGCCAGTGTTTTGTATGCGGCAATGGCACGCTTGAGGTCGTCGTATTCCTCGCAGGGCAGCAGACAGAGATTTTCCAGCGCCGCCAATAATTGCTGGGCCTTGGCCGGTTCCCCCAGCACCAGATAAGCCTCACCAAGATGCTCATGCGCGCTGCGGTGACGGGAATTCAGCAACAGCGCTTTTTGATAATGGCCAATCGCCGGCCCCATCTGACGCAGCCGCCGATAGGCGTAACCGATATAGTTCGGAATATCGGCATTGGTCGGGTCACGAAGCGCGGCGAGCTCGAATGCCGCGATTGCACCATTCCAGTTCGCTGCGCGCAGTGCCTTCTTGCCAGCCTTGAAATCGGGATCGAGTTGCGCCCAGTCGGCCTCCGATGCAACTGAGGCCATGGTGGTGCAGATCGGCCAGGCTTCGGCCGTGGCGGCTGTCGCAGCCGGCGTTACGGCCGCGCCTAATGGTGGCGCAGTCGCGGTCCTCCGGCTCGGCGAGCTGATGGTATAGGCGGCCACGCCGCTCACCAGCACGCCGAGCATCATTGCCCATGCGACCGCGCGGATCATCGTTGTCTTCTCGGCCTGACGGCCGCCCGGCGCAGGGCCAGGCAGCCAAGAAATTATTTTCGTGCAGCACCTACCGTGTCGTCCTGGCGCGCATATGCCCGGGCCACAAGTATTTCCTGCCGCTCCGTATCGGCATTGCTGGCCAGATTCACCAGCTTGCCGAAGTAATCAGCGGCCTTCTGGCGGTCGCCTGCGCTGTCGGCAGCGCGCGCAGCTCCCCACAACGCGCGGAAGCGATTGGGCGTCTGCTTGAGTGCAGTCTCGAACTCGTTCAGGGCAGCAGCGGGCTGCCCTGTCTCAAGGAGTAATTCGGCCAGCAATTCACGGAACGGATAGAGACGATTCTCCATCGCCACATGCTTGAGGCTGCCATCTTCGCCGTCGGCCGCCGCTCGCATGAACCGCAGCGCCTGATCGGTCGCACCTTCCTTCAGTGCGATCCAGGCCGAAACGGCAAGCATCTGCTCCTCGGTCCGGTCCGCCCAGTAGGACTGATCGGCGCGCTGCAGTGTCGTTCGCAACACCTTCATTTCTTCGATCTCTGCTTTGGCCCCTGCAAGATTACCGGTGCGGGCCATGCCCAGTCCGCGCGTGAAGCGGATCAACGAATCCGCCATCGGGTATTGGGTGGCCGTCATCGGCAGTTCGCCAGCGCCGGCCCAATCCGCGCGTTCCAGGACGTAACGCGCCGGCATCGCGGCCTTGGCAGTGAAATGAACGAAGTTGATCGGACGATCGCCGCGCTCAGCGGTCGCAAGCGACCTCTTGATCATCGCCTCGGCTTTGGCATCCTGCGCGAGCTGCAGATGTGCGTAGACCGTAAAATCCGACGCGTGATAGTAGTCGGGCTGGATCTCGAGCGACGACGCGTTGGAGGCAATGGATTCCTCCCAAAGCCCGACCATGGAGTAGATGTGCGAAGGCATGTGCCGCGCGTGCGGCACGGCCGGCGCAATGCCGGCATACCGCCGTGCGGACGCTACTCCCTTCTCGGCAAGCGGCGCAAAGTCGTAGGCGTGAATGAGGTAGTGCGTCACGCCTGGATGCTGCGGGTTCTGCTCCAAGAGTTTCTCCAACAGCGCCGCGGACTTGATCTGATTGGCGTAGGTGAGATCGCTCTTCGGCGCCGAGGCCTGTAGCGCCAGGGCATAAAAGGCTTGGGCCTCGTAGTCGTCGGGGTAGCTTTGCGCCATCCTCTCCATCGCCGCACTAAAGGCTGCCAGTCGGGCATCCGCGGCGACCTTGTCATGGTCGCGGAAATAGACGCCAAGGGCATCGATCCAATCGCGCTCGCGCTGCGTCTTCGCACCCGTAGCCTGCGCTTTTTCGATTGCTTCCCAACCCGCCTGCGCCTCGGCTCGCGTCGGTGTAACTGCAAGGGTGTTACCGAGGCGATCCATCGCCACGCCCCAATACGCCATGGCGCAAGTGGGGTCCTGCTTCAGGATCTCTTCGAATTTTCGGCGGGCAACCAAGAACCAGTACGAATGGAGCATGGCGACGCCGCGGTCGAACTCGACCTGCACAGCGGGATCGCAGGAGGTAGCGAAGTTTACCTTACCGAGCTTGTCGTCCTGCTGCCCGATTGCAGCGCTGACGAGCGCCGCACTGATCAGGCCGGCGGCAAATAAGGTTCGTCCCGATTTCGCGTTCATCGTGAGTCTCCTTTAAGCCTTTCGAGTGATCGTCCTTAAGCTTGAGTGATCAGGTACCTCACACGCACCAGCCACCGCGCGGCAATTGCGCTGCAACCAGTGTTGAATGAGTCTGCGATGCTTGCGGTTGAAGGCACCGACGTCGCCCCCATTCACGGGATTCGGTACGTCAATCTGGCGCTGATCGACTGAAGCTTAGCTCTCTTTCCATGCGCCCGATAGAGCGGAGAGCAGAGGCCGGAATTTGCACAAGCTGGCATTTGAAGGCATCCGTAGATTTATGCGGTACGGGCCTACCTGACCGAGATCATGGCAGCAACGCAAACCTCTCGAGACAGCCTGTAGGGTGGGCAAAGCGAAGCGTGCCCACCATTGGCACTATGAATGTTGATAGAGGGTGGGCACGGCACAAGTGCGCCTTTGCCCACCCTACGCGCCCTACTCCGCTGCGATCTGCCGCGGCGCCGGCGGCGGATTGACGAGATCGGCCGCCAACTGCGTGTAGTGCGCTTTTGCGTCCTGCACGGCCTTCTCCTTCACCGGGCCGTAGCCGCGGATGCGGTCGGGCAGCGAGAGGACTTCGACGGCGGTATCGTGCGTGACCGGCGACAGCAGGCCGAGCACGGTGGCGACGTCCTTTTCATAGCCTGCGAT